>ERZ1034669.63-NODE-63-length-53176-cov-26.678884_pt1 | contig 53176 bp, 37 predicted proteins | sample MGYA00520705_ERZ1034669 | MGnify/ENA primary metagenome ERZ1034669 (study PRJEB33766, sample SAMN09781766) | gut metagenome | biome: gut microbiome | host: Homo sapiens | place: Madagascar | study: EMG produced TPA metagenomics assembly of the PRJNA485056 data set... | reverse complement strand
AACCCATTCCCCCATACCGTCATTTCGAGCGCAGCGAGAAATCTTCCTTGCACTCCACTTTTTCTTGCTCCTTTCGCAAAAGGTTTTCCCTTTTCCGCTATCAAACATACGGCGCTATACCGGTGTGCCAGAAAGATCCCTCGGCTGCGCTCGGGATGACGATACAGGAATAGCGCTTTCCAAACATATCCGTTGTACGATGCGTGAAATAAACCCATCCCCCCCCTACCGTCATTTCGAGCGCAGCGAGAAATCTTCCTTGCACTCTGCTCTTTCTTGCTCCTTTCGCAAAAGGTTTCCCCTTTTCCGCTGTCTCACATAGGACGCTATACCGGTGTGCCAGAAAGATCGAGGGCTTCGCTCGGGATGACGTTGCGTGAATACCGTTCCCTCACACTTCCCATCTACTTTCCCTGTAATAACGATACGCGCGAAGCGCCATCAACATTCGCGGCGCTTCTATTTTTTATGCGCCGCACCACACCCCTGAACCCGACAACCTGAACCCTAAACCCACAACAAAAAAGCCCCGGCAAGAGCCGGAGCTTTTTTGTGTCAGAAAGACTTATTTGCCAAACTGTGCGAGCATGGTGCCTGCTGCTACTGCAGTACCAATAACGCCTGCTACGTTCGGGCCCATTGCCTGCATCAGCAGGTAGTTGGACGGGTTGTCTTTCAGGCCTACGACCTGAGATACACGGGCTGCCATCGGGACTGCAGATACGCCTGCGGAGCCGATCAGCGGGTTGACCTTGTTGCCGGATGCAATTCTCATGATCTGTCCAAAGAGGACGCCGCCTGCGGTGCCTGCTGCGAATGCGATCAGGCCGAGGCAGATGATCTCGATGGTTTCCAGACGGAGGAATTTGTCGCCGGTCATGGTAAGACCTGTGCCGGTTGCCAGGAAGATGGTGACGATGTTGCAGAGTGCGTTCTGAGCGGTGTCAGACAGACGAGCGGTAACGCCGGATACTTCAAACAGGTTGCCAAGGCACAGGCAGCCCATCAGAGCTGCTACCGGTGGCAGGAGCAGGGATACGACGATAGCAACGACGATCGGGAATACCACCTTTTCAAAATGAGAAACCGGACGAAGGGTGGTCATTTTGATTCTGCGCTGTTCTTTGGTGGTGCAGAGTTTCATGATCGGTGGCTGGATCAGCGGTACCAGGGACATGTAGGAGTAAGCCGCTACAGCGATGGCGCCCAGCAGATGTGGAGCCAGTTTGGAAGTCAGGTAAATAGCGGTCGGGCCGTCAGCACCACCGATGATGCCGATGGATGCTGCTTCCTGTACATTGAAGCCGAGGAGCATAGCGCCTGCGAGGGCTACGAATACGCCGATCTGAGCAGCTGCGCCCAGAAGCATGGTCTTCGGGTTTGCGATAAGCGGACCAAAGTCAGTCATTGCGCCTACGCCCATGAAGATCAGCGGCGGGAAAATTTCGTATTTGATACCGAAGCCGATGGCCATCATAACGCCCATTTCGTCTTCGAACCCGGTATTCGGGAAGTTTGCCATAATATCGCCAAAAGCGATCGGCAGCAGCAGAAGAGGTTCGTACTCTTTTGCAATAGCGAGGTAGAGCAGGATAAGCCCTACCAGAATCATGACCATGTTCTGCCATGTCAGTGCGGCAAAGCCGGAGTCTGTCCAGACAGAAACGAGAGCTCTCATAAAGCCGTCCATGTTATTTCCTCCTAAGATGAGTTCTGTATTCGTTTATAGTAATAAGATCTTATTTCTTCTTGCCTTTGGTCGGATCCACGATGTGAATCAGCTGGATGACGAAAGCCAAGAAAATCAGAACTGCGAATACGATAACCATGTTAGTAAGGCAAATGGAAAGCGGGCCTGGAGTATCCATGAGTTTAAATCCACCTTTCTATTTTTAGCACCTGAGGTGCCGTTGCGGAGAACCGCAGCCTAGAGTGAAATGAAAGGCCACCCTTCCGGGTTTCCCCGGAAGGAGCCTTAGGGTACCTGAAAAGTGCTTGTCACAGCACCCGTTCTGGGATCAATGGAATGGCCAGAAGATCGGGACGATGATGACGCAAGCGATCCAGGAAATGACGCACATCGGTACACCGACTTTTGCGTAGTCATTGAAGGAGAAGTTGCCAGGGCCAAGTACGAGGGTATTTGGCGGAGTAGCCATTGGAGTTGCGAATGCCATGGAGGCTGCAATACCAAGAGCCATCAGTACCGGTTTCGGATCGCATCCGATGGACTGAGCAATGGAAATACCAATAGGAGCCAAAAGTGCTGCAGATGCAGTGTTGGACATGAACTGAGTGAGTACGTTCGAGATCAGGAAGAGTACAGCGGTCAGGACATATGGGTTCGGGTTTTCGCCCATGAGGCCGACGACGAAGTCAGCGATCATCTTGCCTGCGCCGGTCTTATCCATAGCAGTTGCTACAGAAAGCATACCAGCGAAGAGGAAAATCGTTACCCAGTCGATACCAGCGTAAGCTTCTTTTTCTTTCAGGCAGCCGGTGATGACGCAGAGGATAGCACCGGTGACAGCTGCGGTGTGCAGCGGCAGAGTCTTGAGACCAAGAGCCATGCAGACAACGACGCCGATCAGAATGAGACCGGAGATCCACATCTTGGTCTTGCTCTTCGGAGCATCATCGCCAGAAGCACCAGCTTCTTCTTTTGCTGCTTTGATGGCTTCTTCGTCCATAGCACCGGAGGATTTATCCGGAATGAAATGACGGCCAACAAAGAGGGTGTAGACAAGAATGATGATAGACAGCGGAACGCCGATGAATGCGAATTCGAAGAATCCGAAGGTCGGAAGTCCTGCAGCTGCCAGAGCGCCGGTAACGATGACGTTTGGCGGAGTACCGATCATGGTGATGGTACCGCCGACGTTAGCTGCGATAGCAAGAGGCATCAGTTCCTTAGAAGCAGGGATCTTTGCTGCCTGGCAGATACCAATGATGACTGGCATCAGGCAGGCTACTGTACCGGTGTTCGAAGAAACAGAGGACAGGACGATCGTAACGATCATGATAGCTGCCATGAGCGGAATCTCGTTGGTGCCGGCTTTCTTAACTACAGCTACACCGATAGCTTCAGCGAGGCCAGTCTTAAACATAGCGGCGCCGATAACGAACATACCGCCGAAAAGTACGACGGTGGAATTGGAGAGACCTGCGTATACAGCCTTCGATGGCAGTACGCCCAGAATCCCCAGTGCAGTACATGCTGCCATAGCGGTAACAGCCAGCGGGATCAGTTCGGTGACGAAGAGAAATGCTGCTACGGCCAGGACACACAGTGTGATAATGGCTGGATCCATAAAGGTTCACCTTCCTTTTGATGATTCTTCAGTAGGGGATCAATACGGTGCGGTTCGATCATCTGAAGAAAGTCTCCGGAAGTTCTTATTAGGACTCATATGAAATTGTCAAGAAGAAAAATAATTGCAGTATTCTATAAAAGAATAAATTCCGATGAATCCCGAAATGCGTTCCGGAAAACGGACAATCCCTTGATCAACCAGCTATCCTCCTTTGTGACAGTCCCAGGGACGGACTCGCATTCATGAAGAGCGCCACTCTCAGCTCTGATTGTTTTGCACTTCATGAGCACCTATGGCTATTGTATCCATAGCACCCTATTTTTTCAAACTCCATAGCGTATTATCTAATTGCAAATCCATGGTATTTGTTACTTATAAATTTTTATTTCATTCTTTTCTTTATTTTTTATTTATTCATGGCAAAATTATGCATATCATTTGGCATAGAAATGTGTTTTATCCCGATTCTATCGAATTACATCGTATACTATCCGATATTTCCATAGTCATCTATGAATTGAAATGGTGCGTACCATCGTTCCATTTCCACTTCTGTTTTGCATTTGCATAGCTATTTATGCTATCCCTAAATTTACATAGCCTGCTATTTATTAAATCATATAATGCTATGCATTTACGCCTGTTATTTCCTCCATGTCTTCTTAGATGCATGTATCTCTAATATTCCAAATTGGAAAAATAAATAATTATTAGAAATGCATGGTGTGCTATGGAAATAAATAGATAGATGGCATTTGGGGCAGGCTTCACTTCCTTTCCTGCGAGGCGGTGTTTCCCGTTCCTCGCTGTCGGACACTCGCCCTCTTACCGCCAACGAAAAAGATCCCTCGGCTCCGCTCGGGATGACGATTCGGGAAGAACCTTTTTCCAGCGCACACTTTATACGATACAGCGGATATCCATCCCCACGCTGTCATTTCGAGCGCAGCGAGAAATCTTCCTTGCACTCTGCTCTTTCTTGCTCCTTTCGCAAAAGGTTTCCCCTTTCCCGCTATCACACATACGACATTATCCCCTTCTGCAAGAAAGATCCCTCGACTTCGCTCGGGATGACGATACAGGAATAGCGCCTTCCAAACATATTCGTTGTACGCTACGTGAAATAAACCCATTCCCCCATACAGTCATTTCGAGCGCAGCGAGAAATCTTCCTCGCACTCCGCGCTTTCTTGCTTCCTTCGCAGAAGCATTCCCATTTTCCGTATCACACATACGACATTATCCCCTTCTGCAAGAAAGATCCCTCGACTTCGCTCGGGATGACGTTGTGTGAATACCGTTCCCTCACACTTCCCATCTACTTTCCCTGTAATAACGATACGCGCGAAGCGCCATCAACATTCGCGGCGCTTCTATTTTTTATGCGCCGCACCACACCCCTGAACCCGACAACCTGAACCCTAAACCCACAACAAAAAAGCCCCGGCAAGAGCCGGAGCTTTTTTGTGTCAGAAAGACTTATTTGCCAAACTGTGCGAGCATGGTGCCTGCTGCTACTGCAGTACCAATAACGCCTGCTACGTTCGGGCCCATTGCCTGCATCAGCAGGTAGTTGGACGGGTTGTCTTTCAGGCCTACGACCTGAGATACACGGGCTGCCATCGGTACAGCAGATACGCCTGCGGAGCCGATCAGCGGGTTGATCTTGTTGCCGGATGCAATTCTCATGACCTGACCAAAGAGGACGCCGCCTGCGGTGCCTGCTGCGAATGCGATCAGGCCCAGGATAATGATCTCGATGGTTTCCAGACGGAGGAATTTGTCGCCGGTCATGGTAAGACCTGTGCCGGTTGCCAGGAAGATGGTGACGATGTTGCAGAGTGCGTTCTGAGCGGTGTCAGACAGACGAGCGGTAACGCCGGATACTTCAAACAGGTTGCCAAGGCACAGGCAGCCCATCAGAGCTGCTACCGGTGGCAGGAGCAGGGATACGACGATAGCAACGACGATCGGGAATACCACCTTTTCAAAATGAGAAACCGGACGAAGGGTGGTCATTTTGATTCTGCGCTGTTCTTTGGTGGTGCAGAGTTTCATGATCGGTGGCTGGATCAGCGGTACCAGGGACATGTAGGAGTAAGCCGCTACAGCGATGGCGCCCAGCAGATGTGGAGCCAGTTTGGAAGTCAGGTAAATAGCGGTCGGGCCGTCAGCACCACCGATGATGCCGATGGATGCTGCTTCCTGTACATTGAAGCCGAGGAGCATAGCGCCTGCGAGGGCTACGAATACGCCGATCTGAGCAGCTGCGCCCAGAAGCATGGTCTTCGGGTTTGCGATAAGCGGACCAAAGTCAGTCATTGCGCCTACGCCCATGAAGATCAGCGGCGGGAAAATTTCGTATTTGATACCGAAGCCGATGGCCATCATAACGCCCATTTCGTCTTCGAACCCGGTATTCGGGAAGTTTGCCATAATATCGCCAAAAGCGATCGGCAGCAGCAGAAGAGGTTCGTACTCTTTTGCAATAGCGAGGTAGAGCAGGATAAGCCCTACCAGAATCATGACCATGTTCTGCCATGTCAGTGCGGCAAAGCCGGAGTCTGTCCATACAGAAACAAGTGCTCTCATAAAGCCGTCCATGTGTATAGCCTCCTAGGTGTAATCATTGTAATGGGCTGGAGTCAGCTGGGATGCAGCACCTTTGACCACGGGTTCAAGGTTAGCCCGTGGGACGTGACGCCCCTCTTCGGGGTTCAGAATGCTCGGTCACTTGAACCTTGAACCCTGAACCTTGAACCAATGAGGAATTGCCAATTCCCTGATTGACTCTCAAGTAATCTAATTCTTATTTCTTCTTGCCTTTGGTCGGATCCACGATGTGAATCAACTGAATGACGAAAGCAAGGAAAATCAGCACAGCGAATACAATGACCATGTTGGTAATACAAATGGAAAGCGGGCCTGGAGTATCCATGAATGAATCCACCTTTCCTTGTTAAAAAACGGAGTAAAAAGGATCAATGAAAGGAGGAAGGCGGGTCCGCCAAGCACTACATAAGTGCTGGCCCCGCCGCCTCTTATTTCATTGCTGTTTGATCATCAGAATGGCCAGAAGATCGGGATAATGATGACGCAGGCGATCCAGGAGATGACGCACATCGGAACGCCGACTTTGACGTAATCATTGAAAGTAAATCCGCCAGGGCCAAGTACGAGGGTATTTGGCGGAGTAGCCATTGGAGTTGCGAATGCCATGGAGGCTGCAATACCAAGAGCCATCAGTACCGGCTTCGGATCACATCCGATGTTCTGCGCGATGGAGATACCGATCGGTGCAAGCAGTGCTGCGGATGCGGTATTCGACATGAACTGGGTAAGAACATTGGAGATGAGGAAGAGGACTGCGGTCAGGACGTAGGGGTTCGGGCTCGTGCCCATCATGCCTACGACGGTGTCAGCGATCAGTTTGCCAGCGCCGGTCTTTTCCATAGCGGTAGCGACAGAAAGCATCCCGGCGAAGAGGAAGATCGTGACCCAGTCGATACCGGCGTACGCTTCTTTTTCTTTCAGGCAGCCGGTGATGACGCAGAGGATAGCACCGGTGACTGCTGCGGTCTGCAGCGGCAGAGTCTTGAGATCAAGAGCCATGCATACAACGACGCCGATCAGGATGAGACCGGAGATCCACATCTTGGTCTTGCTCTTCGGAGCATCATCATCGGAAGCGCCAGCTTCTTCTTTCGCAGCTTTGACTGCTTCTTCATCCATCGCACCAGCAGAGTGATCTGGGAGGAAACGACGACCTACGAAGAGGGTGTAGAGAACGATAATAATAGAGAGCGGAACGCCGATGAATGCGAATTCAAAGAATCCGAAGGTCGGAAGTCCTGCAGCAGAGAGAGCGCCGGTGACGATGACGTTTGGCGGAGTACCGATCATGGTGATGGTACCGCCGACGTTAGCAGCGATAGCCAGAGGCATCAGCTGTTTGGAAGCCGGGATCTTCGCTGCCTGGCAGATACCGATGATGACCGGCATCAGGCAGGCTACTGTACCGGTGTTCGAGGAAACAGAGGACAGTACGCAGGTAACGATCATGATAGCTGCCATCAATGGCAGTTCATTGGTGCCTGCTTTTTTAACGACAGCAATGCCGATCGCTTCGGCAAGACCGGTCTTAAACATAGCAGCGCCGATGACGAACATACCGCCGAAGAGAACGACGGTGGAATTGGAGAGACCTGCGTATACCTGTTTCGCCGGGAGTACGCCCAGAATCCCCAATACAGTACATGCAGCCATAGCGGTGACAGCCAGTGGAATCAGTTCGGTAACGAAGAGAAACGCTGCCACAGCCAGGACACACAGTGTGATAATGGCTGGATCCATAATGGTTCACCTTCCTTATTGGATGGCTTCTTCCGCCCTTTCATCAGATGCATCTGAAACGGCAGAGAAAAGCTTTCCGGAAGACTTCAGAATCCTATGTGTAAAGATATATAATGGCTGAAATCAATGAATCCCGAAACGTTTTCCGGAGATCAACCCCTTGGCCAACCGGCTATCCTCCTTTCGCTCAGCCCCAGGGAAAAGGGCTCATATCCATGGTTTCCCGTCCGGTACTTCCATAGGCATCTATGATTATTTTACTTACTTTTCACAGTTTTGCAAGAGGGCTAAAAGACGAATATAGTAACAATACTCAGAGTTGTTCTAAATTTATTCACCGATTTTATCGTCTATTTGGCACTTTTTATATCGCTATCTATGCATCAAAAGACGCAAATGAAAAGCAATAATGCGTTCTTTGAAGTTCCACGATGCATGATTATATCGCTATCTATGCAATTCCAGGGCGCCCCTGCCCTCTTTCCCACGATTTGCACTTCCGTAGAATGGCAGCAGCAGGAAATATCTGCCGCGCCGGCGCTAAAAATACGGAATAAAAGGTTTTTATAGCAGGGTATAAATGGTGGAATGGAAACCAGTGACTAGTGACTAGTCTCCGGGCGTTCGCTGATGGCATCATTACAAGGTGAGCGAGAAATTCTTCTTGCGCTGCGTGGGATACCCCCATATCGTCATTTCGAGCGCAGCGAGAAATTTTCCTTGCACTCCGTTCTTTCTTGCTTCTTTCGCAGGAAGGATTCCTCAGCTGCGCTTTCGATGACGACACAAGGAGCCCCCTAATCCCTAGGCACCAGCCACCAGCCACTAGTCACCAATCACTACTCCCCAGTCCCTAGTCCCTAGTCACTAGCCACCAGTCACTAGTCTCCCCCAAAACAAAAAAGCCCCAGCAGGAGCTGGAGCTTTTTTGTCTATCTTACATGCCGAATGGCCAAACGATCGGGATGACTACGAGGCAGACGATGAGGGAGATCACGCACATCGGAACGCCGACCTTTGCATAGTCATTGAAGGAGAATCCGCCAGGTCCGAGAACGAGGGTGTTTGGCGGAGTAGCCATCGGAGTAGCAAATGCGCAGGATGCAGCGATGCCGAGAGCCATCAGTACCGGTTTCGGGTCAGCGCCGATGGACTGCGCGATGGAGATACCGATCGGTGCGAGCAGTGCTGCGGATGCGGTATTGGACATGAACTGGGTAAGAACGTTGGAGATCAGGAAGAGAACGGCGGTCAGAACGTATGGGTTCGGGTTCGTGCCCATCATGCTGACGACGGTATCAGCGATCAGCTTGCCGGCGCCGGTCTTTTCCATAGCGGTAGCAACAGAGAGCATACCAGCGAAGAGGAAAATGGTGACCCAGTCGATACCAGCGTATGCTTCTTTTTCCTTCAGGCAGCCGGTGACTACGCAGAGGATAGCGCCGGTGACTGCTGCGGTATGCAGCGGAACGGTCTTGAGGTCCAGAGCCATGCAGAGGACGACGCCGATCAGGATGAGGCCGGAGATCCACATCTTGGTCTTGCTCTTCGGAGCGTCATCGTCGGATGCGCCTGCTTCTTCTTTCGCTGCTTTCAGCGCTTCTTCATCCATAGCGCCTGCAGATTTGGCAGCGATCATGTGACGGCCGATGAAGAGAGTGTAGATGGCGATGACAAGGGAGAGCGGGATACCGATCCAGGCGAATTCGAAGAAGCCGAAGGTCGGCAGGCCTGCCGTGGTCAGCGCGCCGGTAACGATGACGTTTGGCGGAGTACCGATCATGGTGATGGTGCCGCCGACGTTAGCTGCGATAGCCAGTGGCATCAGCTGTTTGGAAGCCGGGAGCTTTGCTACGGTGCAGATGCCGATGATGACAGGCATCAGGCAAGCGACTGTACCTGTGTTGGAGGATACAGCGGAGAGAATGATGGTGACTGTCATGATAGCAGCCATCAGCGGGATCTCGTTGGTGCCTGCTTTTTTAACGACGGCTACACCGATGGCTTCTGCCAGACCGGTCTTGAACATAGCCGCACCGATAACGAACATACCGCCGAAGAGAACGACGGTGGAATTAGACATACCTGCATAAACGGCCTTGGACGGAAGTACGCCCAGAATGCCCAGTGCAGTACATGCTGCCATCGCGGTGACAGCGAGCGGGATCAGTTCGGTGATGAACAGGAATGCTGCCACACCCAGTACGCACAGCGTAATAATAGCGGGATCCATAATTTACCTTCCTATGTGTTTCTGTAATACCTATCAATACTTGATGAGAAAAGAGATCAGCGGATCTCTTTTCAGGGAAACGCCGCCTCTATATTTCGGCGCTCCATTCGTCTTTCAATTATGGGTCATACTATCTAAAGATGAATGCTATAATCAATACCCTATGAAAAACTCGGCCCTCTACCTCTATCCTCCTTCCCATCTGAGCCAGACTGTAATTCCCACAAAGAATAACTGTTATTCTCATGAGAAAGCCGTGTTCTATGATACTAGACCACCGATTATTGCACAAGGGCATGATGGAAGATTCCTGGTTTTAGGTATGTATACTATGTATCTCTCATTTGCATTTACATTTCTGCTCGTATATGGAGAGGCTTTCTATGCTCCCGCTTTTTGATCTATGCTACCTTCCTCTCCGGCATCTCTCCTATACATCTTTATACTTGAGAAATCACTCCTTTTCGCCCCATCCTCTGCTGCATTCCATTCGTAAATAATAGCATACTATCATTTTTAGGCCGCCCCTCATTTTTTCCAAGAGATCCGCCGATATCATTTCCTACTTGCATTTATCATAAAAAGCGCGCGAAAAAGGCATAAATAAATTCTATAAGAGGGATAATGATCAGACAAGGAGCATAAGGAGAGCCATCCATCCCCATGCCGTCATGAGGGGCGCAGCGAGAAATCTTCCTTGCACTCTGCTCTTTCTTGCTCCTTTCGCAAAAGGTTTCCCCTTTTCCGCTGTCACACATACGACGCTATACCGGTGTGCAAAGTTTGAAAGCAGGGATTAGTGGCTAGGGATTAGGGATTAGGAGTGACTGGTGACTAGTGACTGGTGACTAGAATACTACTTTCGGGCATCGCCCCATATATACTCGCGGCGCTTCTATATTATGCGCCGCACCACATCCCTGGACCCGACAACCTGAAGTTTTAAAGCAGGGATGAGTGGCTAGTGACTTGTGACTGGTAGCTAGGGATTAGTAGCTAGGGATTAGGTTGCGATACGAGAACACCGCTAGTTTCAAACCTCCGCGGCGCTTCTGATTTTTATGCGCCGCACCACCACCCTGAACCCATCAACCTGAACCCAAAAGAAAAAGCCCCAGTGATATGATATGATCCCCCTAAAGCAGACAAGGTAAATAACCAAACTGCTTTAGGGGGATTTTTTTAATGGCCAAAAGGAAACATTCAGCAGATTGGATGCTTGCCAGAGTGAGAGAATATATTTCCGGCAAAGGATCTTACCGACAAATCGCCAGAGCGAATGGGATATCCGAGCGGAGTTTTCGTGACTGGGTAAGGAAATACGAGAAACAGGGCGAGGCCTCTTTCATGGATAGAGCTGGGAACGCAAGCTACAGCAAGGAATTCAAGGCAAGCTGCGTCCTTGCCGTGCTACGTGGCGAGGGCAGCGTTGACGACATCGTAGCAAAATACAACATTTCAAGTCGTTCCGTTCTCCGGCACTGGATGAAGCAGTATAATGACCATATAGAACTTAAGGACTACGATCCAAAACGGGAGGTCTATATGGCAGGAGCAAGAAAGAAAACATCGCTTTCGGAGCGCAAGGAGATTGTGGAGTATTGTCTATCGCATGGCAAGAACTACAAGGACACCGCCGCGCGCTATGACGTTTCCTACAGTCAAGTATACGATTGGGTGAGGAAATACGCTGCTGACGGGGAGGATGGCCTTATCGACCGGCGCGGGCATCATAAAACCGACGATGAAGTTGACGAGATGGAACGCCTCCGGCGTGAGAACCAGCGCTTGAAACGGCAGCTTGAGGAACAGGAGAGGCTGGTCTATTTCTTAAAAAAATTGAAAGCTCTGGAAGGGAGGTGAAACTCGGCAGGCTGCGTCACGCCACAACCTATGAAGCAATCCAGCAGTGCCACGCAGAAAAGGGCTGGGGCATTTGCTGGCTGTGTGGTCAGGTCGGTATTACGAGAGCATCCTATTATCAATGGCTGAAGCGAGATGTCCCAAAAGCGGAAAACGAAAACGAGATCATCGCCCAACTGATCCAAGAGTATGATGAACGATTCCACCACATCCTGGGCTATCGGCGCATGACTGATTGGATCAATCGCCTGAACCACACGCATTACAGCAGGAACCGCATTCATCGACTCATGAAGGAGGTCAATATCCATTCCGTGATCCGGTGCAAGAAAGCAAAATACAGAAGGGTCACACCAGAAGCCACATCAGAGAACATCCTTCACAGGGATTTTCTGGCAGAACGGCCGAACCAGAAGTGGGCAACGGACGTGACAGAATTCAAATGGTACGAAGGATCAGCCGTCAAAAAGCTCTATTTGAGCGCAATCCTCGATCTCTATGACCGGTCGATTGTCGCCTACGTCATAAGCGGACACAATGACAACAAGCTGGTATTTGACACATTTGAGCAGGCAATTCGCAAAAATCCGGAAGCACACCCGCTGTTCCACAGTGACAGGGGGTTCCAGTATACCAGTAAAGCGTTCCAGTTCAAGCTCTCGAAGCAGGGGATGGAGCAATCCATGTCCCGCGTTGGGCATTGCATCGATAATTGCCCAGTGGAAGGGTTCTGGGGAATTGTGAAGGCAGAGATGTATTCCCTGAATAAGTTCAGTAGCGGCGAAGAGCTGCGTTCGGCCATCGAACAATACGTCCATTTTTACAACTACAAACGTTTTCAGGAACGATTTGGAGTAAGGACGCCAATGGAAGTTCGTGCGGCAGCTCTGAACGCGAAGATTCCAGAACAGTTCCCTATTACTGAGAATAAACGGATTCAGAAATACAAAGCGAAATTTGCGGCATAACAAAATGCCGCAAATCCCATGTTGATGCTAAAACACCAACATGGAATTTACGGCTATAAATTTTTTGGATATTTACCATGTCTACCTTGACAGGGGCTGATCACATCGGCGACTGGGCTTTTTGTGTGGGCTAACCTTGGAGTTTGAAAGCAGGGATTAGTAGCTAGGGATTAGGAGTGATTAGTGACTGGGATTTGCCGGCATCGTCATCCCGAGCGCAGCCGAGGGATCTTTACTGCACTGCGGGAATCAGTGTGTATGCGCCGAGGGAAAACGATGTCTTGGTGTTGCCTCACATCAGGCGATGAGCATTCTGCAATAAAGATTTCTCGACTACGCTCGAAATGACGATGCGCGCGAAGCGCTATCAAAACTCCGCGGCGCTTCTGATTTTTATGCGCCGCACCACCACTCCTAACTCCTAACTCCTAACTCCTAACTGGTGAGTAGAGCTTTCAAACGCAATCAAGGGGCGGTACGCCCCACGAGCTAACCCTGAACCCCGAACCCATCCCCACTCTTGACACTCTCCCACTTATTACGCTATAATGTTTCAGTTTTGTAAATAAAAAATAATACACATGATATCCGTAAGTTTTAATATTACATTTTTGCATGAGAAATCGAGAGCGCACCATGGGGAAAGCGGCTCCGATTTCAGAAGAGAGGAACCATGAAACACGCTTTTTTGAAAGCAGCCATTGCAGCCTGCTTTGCCTGCGCCGCAGTGACCGTAAGCGCAGCGAATCCATTCACCGATGTATCTTCTGACGACTGGGCCTATCAGGCAGTCGCTTCGCTCTCCGATGAGGGCGTCATCGACGGCTATCCGGACGGCACCTTCCGCGGAGACAAGCATGTCAGCCGCTACGAGATCGCGCAGATCGTCGCCCGCCTGATGGCGAAGGAAGACAGCCTGAATGCCTCCCAGAAGGAGACCCTCGCCAAGCTCTCCTCCCAGTATGCGAATGAACTCAAGGACCTCGGTGTCCGCATCGCAGAACTTGAAAAGAAGCGTGGTGCGACCGACCTCATCACCGAGCTCCGCGTCCAGAGCATCGACCGCTATGACGATGTATTCAAGGGAAAAAATCACAACGAAATTTCCACCCGCGTCCGCCTAAATACCATCACCCCCGTGAACGACCGCGTTCACCTCTATGGACAGATCGAGACTATCCTCGATATGAATGGCAAAGAAAGCTACGACGTGAACCGCATCGATCCGAAGGACAAGAGCCAGACCAAGCCCCGCACGGGCTACGGCGATGGTGATTTCCATCTGAACCGCCTGTGGACCACCTACCACTTCGGACCGAAACAGGATACGACAAACCTCCCCTACGGCCCGTCCAAGAACCTCATCGGCATTGGCCAGTTCCCAGTCAAGATGGGCGTCACCGGCTACACCTATGACGGCGAAGTCAAAGGCGTCTTTGCCTCCTTCGGCGACTACCTGAAAGGCGGCCGCCTCACCCTCGCCTTCGGCCGCGCGACGAATATCAACTACGCGTACACCGGCCCGATGATGCGTGGCGTCGGTGGTGTTTCCAAATTGGTTGGTGGAAAAATTAATCATGAATTGAGTAGTAGTGCGAAATTGCAAGCTGCTATTAAAGCGGATCCGAAAGGTCAGCTGAAACAAATTATGGGAGAATCTCAGGCGGCTATTAGCAATAGCAAAAACTTGACAGAAGTTACTAAAAATATGATGGTTGCATCAGCTAAACTGAACAATCTTGCTGCTACTGAAACAAATGCGCAGTTAAAAGGATTGTATAGTCAAGTTGCGCAAACAGTTGAGGATGGCTTAACTAATCTAAACCCAACAAAACTTCTTTCTGGAGATATGTATTATAATAATGATACAGATACACTCTATCCGATGGGCAAAGACGTTGTTATGGGCTGGGGCGATGACGAAGACGTACCGGTCGCTTACGCCTCCTATATTTATAAGAAACCGGGCCAGTGGGAAGCCCACGCTTACGGCATGAAAGCCTGCGGGCCTGTCGGCCATATCGCGAAAGCCTACGGATTCGCCGGCTCCTATAATGTCACCCCGATGCTTCGCGTCCAGGGGGAATTCGTCAAGAACCTCAGAAAGCTTCCGCTGAACAATGAACGTCCGTACAGCTACAACTACGGCATCCATTACGGCGAAGCGAATGTTCTCAAGGCCAAGTCCTTCTCCATCGGCGTCGACTACGTCTACAGCCAGGCAGGCACCTACTTCGGCGGTTCCAGCAACGATATCGTCGACCAGTACATGGGGCATGTCTACAGCGACTGGAGAGAAAGAAAAATGCCGGCCTACTTTGCGGATAAGCTCGATGCGATATTGAATGGCACCGACTCTCCGGATAAGAAATACGGCGGCGCGAAATTCTACCTCGCCAAAGCCTCCTTTGTCCCCATGCGCGGCCTCCTCGTCGAAGCCAACTACGGCTTCAACGCCAAAGATATGGGCGGCAAGAAGATGGACAATATGTTCATGCTGAAAGCGACCGCGTATATTAAATAAGTAAGGCGAGATTTCTCCTCTCGGCTGGTATAGGTAAGGTTCATGGGTTTAGGGGTTGAGGTGTGAGGTTTGAATGGTGGCGGCATCGCCATCATTCTTCCGCTCTCCTTCCAGCGCCGTCTGTGGAACGGCTGCTCGACGGATTACTCCCAACCCCCAAACCTTAAACTCTAAAACTAAATTCCATTTTTCAAAAATATTTTTCAAAAACCCCTTGCAATTTCCAGAAAGATTTGTTATTATATACAAGTCACATGGATGATGACTTCCATCAAACAGATAGGGGCATAGCGCAATTGATAGAGCAACGGTCTCCAAAACCGTAGGTTGGGGGTTTGAGTCCCTCTGCCCCTGCCACATGGCCCAATAGCTCAGCTGGATAGAGCACTTGACTACGAATCAAGGTGTCGGGAGTTCGAATCTCTCTTGGGTCACCAGCCTGAAAGCCAGTACCGATCACGGTACTGGCTTTTTTCGTGATGGAGAAAATAAACAGAAGGCGATGTGCAAGAAATGGCAGCCCTATTCTTCGCGCTCTCCCTCCTTCCTCCGGAAGGAGGTGCCCCGAAGGGGCGGAGGTTGGCTTCCGCAGCGGATTGAAAAGGAATGGGAAGAGGCGGTTCCTCCTTTCGTCATCCATCATGGGAAAATCCAGATGCTGGATACGCCGCACATGGTCTATCATCGACCGGCAAATGTTTTCGTCGCCAAGTGTATAGGCTCTCCGTCAATGATGGCAAAGCAGACCAGCATCTGGACTATCACCATGGAACGGCAGATATTCGGCGGATCATGCATTGGGCAGGGAAATATACCGAGGATGCGGACATCGTTATCGAGTATGAACCGCATGAAAAGCTGACACATGCGGAACTTTTGGAGGAAGTGCATGAATTGAGAAGCTGGGTGGAAGAAGGAAAAGCACTTTCTTGAAATCTTACAAATGAAAGCGCCCGAAGGCTGTAGCCTATATGCTATAGTCTTCGGGCGTTTTTTGCTTGTGTTGATTTTGTTATAACTCTGCGCAATAGCAGCAGATATGACGGATATAATAAAGCGTCGCATACTTGGATTGGATGGAAGGAGACAGTCTTTTGTAAAGAGCATGTGTGATCAGGCAGGAAGGAGAATTGCCGGCGGTCATTTCTTGGGTAAGAGTGGAGACTCTGTCAGCATGAAGGCCTGTCCATTGAATGATGGGTGGGATCGTGTCTGAGATGAAAAGGCGGATAGGGTGGGAAAGACCGGCATCCATTGCGATACAGGCAGACAAGCTGCGAAACCACTGCTGATTTTTGCCGAAGGCATTGCATGTATCTAGAGTGATAGAAATCAGGCGTGGCAACGTGAGAGCAAACGTGTAACTTTCTGTTTGCCGGCCGTCCAGCGTCAAAAGTATCTCATCCAGGTGCTGCTGAATATCCAAAAGATCTGTTCTGGCTGCGAAGTGTGAAGCCAGTTCTTTTAAGAATAGGTGGCGTGCCTCTGGTTCAAGAATGAATGGATAATAATCGGTCTGGAGATTTTTAGTGGATAGGCGAATAGAAATCATAATGACTTCACGTGTGTCAGTATTCTTCATAGCTTTGTTTTTCTTTCATTGCATAGATCATGGTGCAGTAATCTTCTGACTTTGAGGTGACGAGACAGTTGACGACGTCCATGATAAAAATGGGGCCTTTAATAGATTGGTTTTCTTTTTTGAGCGCATTCAGATAAAAGTGGACACACTCTGCCATGTTTCGTCCACATACGTAGAAAAGCATGCAGATCCATTCGCCGTTGGGAATGAATTGAATTTCTTCTTTCTTATGTTTTTCTGGATGATCAATTTTTAAAAAGTAGGTTACTTGTGTGAAGTTTTTCTTGGAAACGTCGTCAGAGGTAAAAAGTGCCTGTAATAGATAATGCGGCCATTTTTCATCAGCAAATCCTTCCAGAAAAAGTTGATTGGCTATATTGGATTCAGAGGACTCAAATTGATGATTGGTCTTGGCTTTCTTTGAGGTAATGATAAACCACTCCGGCAGGTAGAGATCGAATAAAGTTTCTGGTGCGTGGCGCTTTGAAAGCTGGTAGTAGTAGCGAAGGTTGCTGATGGTATTGAGAATAGCGGTGGTTTCCTGCATGTGGCTTTTCAGCGTTTGGGAGATTTCATCATATTTGTTTATGGTTACTTCATGGTGCTCTGCCAAAATGAATTCTCGGATTTCTTTGAGCGGAATGCATGCGTTCTTTCCAAACAAAATGCGTGTGAGTATCAGCGACTGTTCGGGCAGGTAATAACGATAATGATTTTTTCCGATATAGGCAGGCTTTAGCAGCCCGATCGCATCATAGTGTTTCAGCGTATCAATGGATGTGTGTGTTAATTCACTGAATTTGCGAATGGTTAGATATTTTTTTGCGTTTTCCATGATTATCTTAGCTTTCAATTGACTTGTGGGTTACCCATAGCTTTATAATACCATAATGGAATGCAATGCGTAACATGATTATTTTATGAGGAAATACAAATGAATTGGAAACGATATGCACAAATTTGTCTTATGGGAGCCGCACTTCTGATTGGCGGATGTGGTATGGGAAACCAGGAAGAGCCTGCTTCGTCTGCCGTAGCAATCAGGCAGGAACAGGCATTTCCTGTGGTGGTAGAGAACTATGATAGTCAGGGGAACGGAGTCGCTACGACGTATGAAAAGCCCCCGCAGAAGATCATTGCCCTATGGCAGAATTCAGTCGAGACATTGCTGGAGTTGGGGGCTAAAGATCGGATTGTGGCTGTATCAGGAGTTGATGATGTTCGGCATCTGACTGAAGAAAATCAAAAGATCTATCCGACACTGCCGCTAATGACGAAGTATACGCTGAATCAGGAAACGGCATTGACGCTGCATCCGGATTTTATCTTAGGCTGGCTTTTCGATTTCACCGGAAGAGCCAATTCTATCGGGACGTGGAATTTCTGGCATGAGCGCCATGTGCCTGTGTATATGACCATGATGAATAATGCAGAATTTTTAAAGAAGCATGTCATAGAAGATGAATTGAAGTACATTGAAGATGTCGGAAAAATTATCGGGAACAGTACAAAGGCAACAGAGATCTGTGAGGATATTCAAAATAGGCTGAAAACCTATGCGGATTACGGCGCCAGACAGAATACACACCCGAAGGTACTGCTCATAGGCAGTCTTGCGAAGGATCTGCATGTGTATACGCCGCGCACACTGCCAGGAGATATTGTGACTCGCTTGGGCGGTCAGGTCTTGGGGAAAGAGGTCGAGAGTGTCGGAAATACAGAAATCATGAGTTTGGAAACAGCAGTTACGGAGAATCCGGATATTATTTTTATTCAGTCTAAGCCGGAAATCGATGATGAAACATTGGCGTCTGTGTACACTCATCCTGCCTTGCAGGAGATCAGCGCTGTCAAAAATAAAAGGGTATATGCGATACCCTTTTATACGATCCGCTGTCCGGCGGTTCGTGTGAGGGATGCGATAGAAATCTTTGCGCGGGGATTGTATCCAAAACATTTTAATTAAACGCCCCAAATATATTGACATGTGGGTAACCCACTACTTTATAATACGATTATCAATTGTTAAGAACGCATGAGTCATTTTGTTCAAATCGTGAGAATCAAGAGAAGCAAAAAGCAATAATCGCGAGGGATCGAATGAGAATGCAGACGTTTCTTATCAGAATTCATATAAGGAGAGAGATTATGAACAAAAAACGAGCAGCATGGCTGGTAGCCGCATTGATGACAGCAAACGGAATTTCTGGGGGGGTACTGGCAGCGGGCAATCAGCTCGATGAAGTGATCGTCACCGCTGATCGCTATGATGCAGATACTGCGCAGCTGGCACCGGTCGCATCCGGCATGGTAGGTACGAAGCAGAATGTGGGGACACTGGGCAGCCAGGATGTACTGGATACACCGTTTGAACAGATGACATTTACCAAGAAGGCGATGGAAACCTTCTCCCAGCCGCAGAGAAGTGTGATGGACGTGCTGTCTTTGTCTCCATCTGTCCGTGTTACACACGGGTCTACGGATACGAATCTGTATATCCGCGGTTTCTCGGCAGGCAGCGGCAGTTGGAGTATGAATGGCATCCCCAGCATGAGTCATCAGATGACCATGCCGACCAACTATATGGATCGCGTCGAAGTACTGGCAGGGCCAAACATTGGTGTCAATGGGGTCGGCATTTTCATGGCAGGCTCTGTCGGAGGAACTGTCGGTGTCACGACGAAAAAAGCACAGGAAAAGCCAATGCTGAATGCGGGTCTTTCCTGGTCTAGTGATTCCTACTATACGCAGACGGTCGATGTGGGTAAACGTTTTGGCAAAGATGGTGCCTGGGGCGTGCGCATCAATGCGCTGAATGCGACGGGGGGTCTCGCCGTAGATGGTACCAGAGATTACAAGAGAGATATTGCAGTGAATATCGACCATCGCGCTGAACGCAGCAAGACCAATATTTTCTTCAGCTACGACTATGACAACCAGTATGGTCGGTCCAATACCATTGGGCTTGGCGAGTTGACCGGCATTCCCAAAGTACCGAATAATAAAAAGAATCTTTCTCCGCACTGGTCCAATGATAAATATGAAAACACCACTTTTATTTTGAATCATGAGCAGTATTTATCAGATGATCTGACTTGGTTTGGCAATTTTGGCTGGCGATGGGAGGATTATTCCAGCTGGCTGGAGCCGTGGTCTGGTCGTCAATTGATTGATTTTGATGGAAATTACACAGGTACCTATACACAGATGCCGGTTTTCCATCACTACACGTATGCTAATACCGGATTCAAAGGAAAATTCAATGTAGGGCAGTGGAAAAATGAATGGGCAGCCATGTTTGACTGGACGAAATTCACAAGAGAAAAAGATACCCATGTCAGTGATTCTAATAAGTATGCTGTTAGCGGAAACATTTACAGCGGCACATCTTCTGCTCGTCCGAATGTAGTATGGGATGCCATCAATCCCAGCCAGTCAGATATCATGAGTGGGTGGACTCTAGTGAATACACTGAGTTCTCCGGATGACAGACTGCACTTTACCTTTGGCTATCATGGGCATGAAGTCAAGGAAGATGACCAGAAGGGACATGTCGTGAAGTCCAGCGCGACAGCTCCGATCTTGGGTTTGAATTATAAAATCACACCCAATGTGGCTGTATATGCCAGCCATACGGAAAACTTTGTACAGGGCGATACCGTGGGAAATAAGTATAGCAATAGAAATGAAATCCTTCCACCGTCTAAAACAAAACAGAACGAATTTGGTTTCAAGTACAAAACGGGAGATACGTTAAGCACATTAAGCTTCTTTGAGATCAAAAAAGCCAATGGTATCGCAGTACCGAATGGAGATGGCACCGAAGCGTATAAATTGGATGGGGAACAGAGAAATCGCGGGATCGAATACTCTTTGTCCGGTGATGCCGGAAGGAAGTTAAGCTACATCATCGGTGTATCTTACTTGGATTCCAAACAAACAAAAACGAACCATGGCTTGAATGATGGCAGGCGCGTAAATGCGATGCCGAAGTGGGCGGCAGACCTGGCTCTGATGTATAAGCCGACAGATGCGCTTCAGGTGACGGGACGTCTGACCTATACCGGCGCTGCATTGATCAGAAATACAAATGACTATGATGGTAAAGGCGGATCGATTTCGATTGGCGGACAGACGCTGGTGGATCTGGGGGTTTCTTGGGATACCCATTTCGGAAAGCAACCGGTGACACTGTCTGCGTGGTGCTACAATCTCTTTGATAAAGACTACTGGTATGCAGCCGGTGGCAATAATATCGGTCTCGGCGCACCAAGAACCTATGCGATCTCTGCGCAGTTCAAGTTCTAAGGGATGTGGATCGCATCTGATTCTACTCTGCTGCCAATATTTCCGTAAAGATTGGTAAAAATATGCTAAAATACTCTCAATGGATAACTCATCTGTGATTATCTGTTGGGAGTTTTTTATAAGAAAGGGGTCAACAGCATGGAGTCCATCTCAGTAGGAGTTGATATCGGTTCCGCTGCCATCAAAGTGGTCGTGCTTTCTGGGCGGGGGCAGCTGATGCACTCTGCGTATGTGCCGCATCATTATCGCGTGCGGGAAACGCTCCGAATACTGTGGCGGCAGCTGATGGCGAAAGTGCGCGAGGGGGCATTGCATCTGGCTTTTACGGGGAAGGGGGCGGCTGAGTTCTCTTCGGCACTGCAGATCCCTTTCGTGGATGAAGTGCAGGCAGAGACAGAGGCCTTGCGGAGGTTTCACCCCGAGGTCGATGTGGCTGTTTCTCTGGGTGGGGAAGATGCGCGGATGATGTATTTCGAGAGAAATGGCGAGATGGATCTCAGAACAAATCGGAAATGTGCAGGTGGGACGGGAACGTTTCTGGCACATATGGCGGCGTTCTTCGGTGTGGATATCCAGGCGTTGAATGCGCTGGCAGAAAATGGGATACATCTCTATCCCATTGCCTCCCGGTGCGGGGTCTATGCGAAAACTGATATTCAGGCGCTGATGAATCAGGGCGTCGGTAAAGCGGATTTGGCAGCATCTATTTTCCAGGCGGTGGTGAATCAGGTGCTTTCTGATCTGGCCAAAGGGCGGCTGATACAGGGGAAGCTGGCGCTTCTGGGCGGACCGTTCGCTTTCATGCCGGCGCTTCGCCGTAGCTTCTTGCAGACGATCGGAATCTCTTCGGCAGATGTCCTTCCTGTCACGCACGGGGAGCTTTATTGTGCTTGGGGAGCGGCTTTGCTGGGTCGGGAAGCTGCTCCCATTGCATGGCAGGATGTGAAGAGACTGCTGGATCAGGATCATTTACAAGAAGTGGCTGCCGAACGACTGGAACCACTCTTTCCGGATATGGCAGCGTACGACAGCTTTCGATGCTATTATCAACGTTTCCGACTTCCCCGAAGGCCGATGCCGCAGCCGCCCGCTAGATTGTGGCTGGGGATGGATGCAGGCTCTACGACGATCAAGCTGGTTCTTGTGGATGAAGAGGGTCAGATTTGTTATGAGGATTACAGGAAAAATGAGGCTGACGCACTTGAGACGGCAAGGGCGATGCTTCTTGCTATGTATGAAGCACTGCCTGCGGGCATTTCCATCGCCGCCTCCGGCATCACCGGCTATGGAGAGGCGTTTTTGAAACAGGCTTTTCAGATCGATACCGGAGAAGTGGAAACCGTCGCACATTTACAGGGAGCCCGTTTCTTCTGCCCGGAGGTTACAGATCTGTTGGATATCGGCGGACAGGATATGAAGTATATCCGCGTCAGAAAGGGGAGCATTCAGAAAATCGTTTTGAATGGTTCCTGCGCTTCCGGATGCGGCTTGTTTTTGGAAACCTTTGCTGAGTCCATGGGACTCTCCATGGATGAATTTGTAAAGAAGGCAGTACATGCCCCGTATTGTCTGGATCTGGGGCATCATTGCACCGTATTGATGAACAGCAAGGTACATCAGGTGCAAAATGAAAACGTGGACACAGGCGGGCTGATATCCGGACTTTGTCTTTCTGTCGTGAAGAATGCACTGTATCGGGTGATGCGCTTGGACTCGATAGAGGAACTGGGGTCGCATATCGTGGTAGAGGGAGGGACCTTTCAGAATGATGCTGTTCTGCGTGCCTTTGAGACACTGGTCGGTCATCCAGTTGTTCGTCCGAATGGCTCCGGCATCATGGGGGCTTATGGGATGGCACTCTTGACGAAGAAAAGGATGCCGGAGGCTGCACGGTCGAAGATGCTTTCTGCGGATGAAATACGAAAACTGAGTGTCAGAGAGGAGTCAAGCCGGTGCCCGGGGTGCGGGAATCACTGTCTCTTGCAGAAAAAAACCTTTTCTAATGGACATTGCTTTATTGTAGGAAATCGATGCTCTTATGGTGAACGGCTGCTGGCGAAAGAGCATTTTGTTTCTCGGAAGGTACCAAATCTCTATGAGTGGGAAAAGAACCAGTTGCTGCAGTCATCGAAGGTAAACCCGTCAGCTGAAAAAACAATGGGTATTCCGGCGGTGCTGGGGCGATGGGAAGATATGATTTACTGGAAGGTCTTTTGGCAGACGCTTGGGTATCGCGTCATTCTCTCTGCTTTTGATGCAGCATCACTTGGAAAGAGTACCGTGACCATGCCGCATGGGATTTACTGCTATCCCTGCAGGCTGGCCCACGGACATCTGATGTACTTTTTGGAACAATGTAAGCCCGATGGTATCTGGATGCCTGTGATAAGCGGGGGGAAAGAAGAGCCGGATATTGATGAAGCGACACATGCAGCCTATGGGGATGTATTGGCAGAGCAGATGAAGGAGCAGATTTCTGCAGCCGGTATTCCATTCTATCATCCGCAGATCTCTTTTCATGACCATCAGTCGTTGCTTGCCTTCATGAGGGAGAATTTTCCGCAGGTGACACCGCATGCTTTGAGGCGCGCCACGACGGCAGCAGAGAAGGCACAGCGTGGCTATAAGGCGCGTTTGGGCAAGAAAACAAGGGATGTCCTGGAATGGATCGAAAGGGAAAAGAAAAACGCCCTGGTACTGGTCGGACGAAGTTATCAGCTGGATCCCGAGATCAATAAGGGTATACCCGCTGTCATGGCAGGACTGGGCATCCCTGTGTTGTCTGCAGAGGGATTGTACTTGCTGCAGAATGAGGGACATGATACGCCTACGTTCCGAGAGAAGGCTTTATTTACTGCGGAAATGGTCTGTACAAATCCTTATCTGCATTTTGTACAGCTGCAGTCGACCAGTTGCGGCTGGGATATGACGACGATAGATGCTGTACAGAAGAGGCTGGAACGGGCAGGGAAGCGCTATACTATGATCTCACTGGATCAGGGGGTCAGTACGGGAGCGTTACAGATACGCATTCGATCATTGATGGCAGAAATTCAGGAAAAGCAGAGTCGTCTTTACTAATAAAACGAAAAAGTATGGATCTGATCTTCCTGTGAATGAGAATGTTTTTTGTGTATAATAAATTTGCAACTTTTTTATAAAGATCAAGAAGAGGGGTAAGATGCAGAAACTGTTTAGAGAAATCGGATTTGCCTGTCTTTTGCTTGTGCTCGCTTTGCTGCTCGTATTCTCCCTGTTTTGGGCACTCAGTATCGGGACAGTGAAGCTGCCGATTCGTGAAATTTACGAGACGGTGCTCGCGCAGTTTACCAGCGGGGAGCCCATCACGGCGCCAGGACAGGGGCCTGTCCATGATATCGTCTGGCTGCTTCGTCTGCCGCGCGTGATCCTGGCGTCCCTTGTTGGCTGCGGGCTGGCAGTGTGCGGGGTCATCATGCAGGCGATCGTGAAGAATCCATTGGCGGACCCCTATATATTAGGCATTTCTTCCGGCGCATCACTGGGAGCGACGTCGGCGATTCTCTTGGGCATCGGCGTTTCGCTGGGGCCGAATTTTGTGGGGATCGCGGCATTTATCGGCGCCTTTGCGATTTCGCTGGCGGTGCTTTTCATATCGAATCTGGGCGGACGCTCAAATTCTATGAAGCTGCTTCTTGCCGGCATGGCGCTTTCGGCGGTGTGCGGGGCGTTTTCCAGCTTTATTGTATATTTTGCGAATAATAAAGAAGGCATGCAGACTATCGCGTACTGGATGATGGGGAGTCTTGCGGGAGCCAAGTGGGGAGAGCTTGCGATCATTGCACCGATCATCATGGCTTCGGTTATTTTTTTCTGGACACAGAGCCGCGTGCTGAATCTGATGCTTCTTGGGGATGAATCGGCCATTACCATGGGGACAGACCTTCATGCCTATCGCCAGTGGTATCTTTTGATCTCCTCACTCATTGTCGGCTTTGCGGTATACGCGGCGGGCATGATCGGCTTTGTGGGACTCATCATCCCTCATGTCATTCGTATGTTCACGGGGCCGGATCATAAGCGGCTGATCCCCGTATCGGCGCTGACGGGGGCGATTTTCCTCGTCATCTGCGATGGCTTGTGTCGCATCATCATCCCGCACACCGAGCTTCCTATCGGCATTCTGATTTCTATGATCGGCGCGCCGAGCTTTATCTATCTGATGATCAAGAAAACGTATGGCTTTGGAGGGAATGACTGATGGAAATACTGGCAGAGGCGGTGAAATATTTCATCGGCAAAAAGGAGATCCTAAAGGGCATCGACCTGCACCTTTCGCCGAAAGAATTCCTGGGAATCATCGGACCCAATGGCAGCGGGAAAAGTACTTTTCTGAAGTGCGTCTATCGCGTGCAGAAACCGACCGAGGGGAAGATCCTCTTTGACGGAAAAGCGCTGGATGAGCTGTCGTATCGGCAGTCGGCGCTGATGCTTGCGGTCGTGGCGCAGCACAATTACTACAATTTTGATTTCTCCGTGCTCGATGTCGTCCTTATGGGGCGTTCGCCGCATAAGAAGATGATGGAGCGGGATAACGAAGAGGACTACCGATTGGCGCATGAGGCGCTGGATATCGTGGGGCTCCATGGCTTCGAAGAAAGAAATTTCTCGACGCTCTCCGGCGGCGAGCAGCAGCGCGTCATCCTGGCGCGTGCGCTGACGCAGGGATCAGAGTGCCTCGTACTGGATGAACCGACGAATCATCTCGATATCAAGTACCAGCTCCAGATCATGGATATCGTGAAGAGTCTCGGTCATACCGTGGTTGCGGCTGTGCATGACCTGAATATCGCAGCGATGTATTGTGATAGACTGATCGCGATACAGGGTGGGAAGGTGGTCGGCGCAGGGACGCCGAAGGCGCTCCTGACACCGGATTTCATCAAGAAGCTCTATGATGTAGACTGTGAGATCCACTATGGGGAGGATGAAAGGATGAATATCGTCTATATCCCGCAGCATTGGAAGAAGTAAAGAATGCGTGCGATGATGATTCATGCTGCAATCAAAAAAGCAGGACGTCAGTGACGTGCCTGCTTTTTTGATTTGTGATGCTATTCTGGTGTAAAGCAGCTTTACTTTTAAGAATCAATTCGAATCATGGTGGTCATGATCCATCGACTTTGCCCTGTCATCCAATACTGACTGAGGGGAAATACCATGAAGTGATCATCGGCTTTCATATGATTCCGTTCGATAAAATCAAGCAGAGTACGTTTCGTTTCTGTATCAATGACACCATAATGACCATATCCATGGACTTTGAGATAGATGCCCGGCTTCATGGTGTATACGGCTTGCTCTTTTATACCAGGTATGTGCGGGATGTAATGTGTCAAGAAGGAATAGGTTGTGACGGGCTGTTTCTCATGCAGGGACGACAATGGTAAAATGAAGCCGAGAATGCTGTCTCGAAAGCAGTTCTCGTCTTGCAGATAGGGACGGAGAGCCGCAGCCATATGTGAGACGCGATCCTTGACTGGTGCAGACATATCTATATCCCAGCGATAATATCGACGTTCTTTCTCCAGCTCGGTGATAAATATCCGGTTCAAAATGAGATGGGGCTGACGTTCCATAGACTGGATGCGTTTTTCGAGGATCTGGCTTTTCTTTTGCAGCTGCTTCATTTGCTCCTGGTACTCGGATAGCTTCCGCTTATAGATACTAAGAAGAAATTCGTCGTTTCCATGCTGCAAGTATTGATAGATTTCTTCCATCGGGATGTCCATTTTTCTCAGAGTGATGAGTATCTTTAGCTGGAAATACTTGGAGAGCAGATAATACCGATAACCGTTGCTTCCTGTCGCGGTAGCGGTGAAGAAGTTCTTTTTGTCATAGAAGATCAGAAGCTGCTTGGATAGACCGGTGAGCCGGGCCAATTCGCCTGTGGTAAAGTAAAATTCTTTATTTTCCATATTTTCCCCTTGACAATAAAGTCATTGTACTTGCTAGATTAAATAAAGATAAATTTCGCATGAATGATAGAAAGCAGAAAGTGAATACTTTTTATATTATATCATTCAGTTTGTTGAGGAGGAAAGCAATGAAATTGAAAGGGAAAATCATCATCGGAGCGATGGTTTTGACAGCGATCTCGGGGATGCAGAGTATGGCTGCGGAGGCAGAGGTGTACCAGTTGGGGGAAGTACTGGTCACGGCCAATAAATACAGTGTTCCTGATCTGGAAATTCCGGCGGCAACGGAAGTTATTTCAGGACAGCAGATCGAAAATATGGGCGCCAAGAGTGTGATGGAAGTCATGAAGAACATTCCTGGCTTTGTTATTTCGGAGTCTCCGTTTGGCAATGGCAATCCGGGGATTCGCGGGATTTCCGGACATATGAGCATTATGATCAATGGGATTCCTCTGAATCAGGACTACTATTTCCAGATGGGAACCTTGTCTGCGACCAGCATCGACAGGATTGAAGTGGTCAAGGGGGGGTCAGCTGTTTTATACGGCAGCAATGCGACGACGGGCGTTATCAATATCATCACGAAAAAGGATAACGAAAACAAAATCGTAGTAGGTGCTGGTGATCATACCCAGAGAAATATTTCAGGCTATGTAAATGCGAAAGGGCTGTCTGTGGCTTATGAACACTATGGCATCAAAGATGCAGGGATTCTTTCGAAATCGACATCCACTCTGTATGATCAGACAAATATGTATCGTGATAGCGTCAACGTAAATTACACACCGAATGAACATTGGAATTTCATGTACCTCTATAGCGACAGACATTCTGATGTGGATACGCTGTCCGCCAGGACACTGGCTAAGACAGGTTCCTATGACAGCAATACGCTGTATGATGTTTCGCAGATCACGTATACCAATAAAGATCTGCGTGTGACGACGTACTATCAGGATAGAGCCTGGAAATATACGTATAATGGCCGCGGCGGTAAAGACACGGGCCGCTCTTATGGCGTAGACGTAGTCAATAAATGGGATCTTGGCTGGACAGATTTGACAGCGGGCGGTATGTTCGAAAACGAACGCTTTAGGAATTTGTCGGGAAATCAGTGGATTGAGAGAGACAGAAATTATGGAGCTGTTTATTTCTTGACGGACACAGATTTGAACGAAAAAACAAAGTTCCTGTTTGGCGCGCGTGAAGTATTTACCGGCGATTCAGGGAATGCATTCTGCCCATCCTTCCAGCTGCTGTACAAATTAAATAATACGTCTTCCGCTTACATCAATGTCAATAAATCTTTGAGAAAGCCGGATCTGTCAAAACGATATGGCAGCAATGCGACAACACTGCCAAATCCGGACTTGAAGTCTGAAAAAGCCTGGACATATGAAGCTGGCCTGAAGAAGCAGGTGGGCGAACATGGCATGTGGAAGTTTGATGTATATCACATGGAAATTTCAGACCGTATTTATTCTGATTATGTCGATGGAAGCACCAGTCTTAAGATGAATTACAATGCGGATAAGTATAAAAATACGGGTGTAGAATTGAGCTACGGATGGACGGTACCGCAGGGGTTCTCTTATAATATTGGGATTTCCAGCAGCAATCCAAAACAGTTGGAGAAAAAAGCGGGCTCTAGCTGGGAACGGGCAGAAAACCGTTTGAGTATTCACTCGGATGTCGCATATAACATGAAAAATACCTCGGTCAACCTGTTCTTCAACTATGCAGGACAAAGGGTGAAGGATACCGATCCGATGTTTTCTCTGGATATGAATGTTCGACAGAAACTCACGGAAAACGATGCTGTTTCGCTGAAAATCAGCAACGTATTGGACAGAGATGATTACAGAGGCTCGACGCCGGGAGCCTGCATGCAGGAAAGAAGCTGGCTGCTGAGTTATGAGCATAAGTTCTGATAGTTTATAAGATGGCAGAAAAGGGGAATTTCAATCAACTGAAATTCCCTTTTCTTTCTATGAGGAGAGATCCATGCTGAAGAAATTGCTAAGCCTCGTTCTGGCAGCGATCTGTGCGATCGCGCTAGGCGGATGTATGAGTGATGCGCCGCAGTCAGGGGACGGGTACACGGTGACAGATGCCAGTGGGAAGACGCTGCACATGAAGGAAAAGCCGAAACGTATCATTTCCACGTATATCTTTGCAGATGAGATATTACTCGATCTGGTATCGCATGACCGTATCGTGGCCATGGACAAATGGATCCACGACCCGGGTCTATCTATGGCAGTCGAGAGTGCAAAGGATGTCACGACAGAGGTCGATAACAGTCCTGAGCACATGATATCGCTGCGCCCGGATCTGGTGGTGGTGGGTGAGAGTCAGATCAAGATGGTGCAGTCATTGGAAAGTGCGGGGCTTCCGGTCTTTGTTTACAAGGATGCCAAGTTGATCAAGGATATACCGGATGAGATCCGCTCGCTGGGGAGAGCGGTGGGAGAGAATGACAGGGCAGAGACGCTGATTGCAGAGATGGAAAGCCGCTTGCGGGACATGGAGAAGAAGGTGGCGGTCATTCCGGAAAATCAGAAGAAGCGGGTGATGCTGGTGCTTCGCTTTGGTCCTATCGGCGGGGAAGGAAACATATTTCATGATGTGTTGACCCGCGCGGGGACGATAGACGTCTATAATGATGTGCGTCCGCCGGCGCTTTCTGGGAATGGGACATCTATGATTTTAAGCAAGGAGGAATTCGTAAAGTCAGATCCGGATATGCTTATCATGGGGAACTGGTCACAAGGGGGCGCTTTTAAAGACAGCGAGCAGCAGCTGCAGGAGATGTATGAGAATCCGGCCTATTCCTCTATGAGAGCGATACGGGACAAGCAGGTCGTCATCCTGCCGCAGCGGAATGTGAATTGTCTCTCACATCATGTGACGGAAGGGATCGAGACCGTGTATCAGGCAGTCTATGAAGGAAAGGGGAGCGCGGCATGATTTTCACGCCGGGAAAGCAGAGAAAGATCATTCACTGTAATCTCATGCAGGCTGCCTTGGGGGTAGTACAAAACCCAAGATGTGCGGTGGTTATCCATAATGTCAGATCCTGCTCCAAGGTGGTGTGGGATGCGTTCCGGTCGTTGGGAGAAAAATACAGAGAAATCACTGGGAACAGAAAAATGGATGGCTTTCTTTTCTGTACGGGCTTGACCGATCAGGATGCTGTATTTGGCGGCAATGAAAAGCTCAGACGTTGTCTGGAAGAGATCTGTGATGAGATTCATCCCGAAGTGATTTTAGTCGTTTGCGGATGTGTGCCGGGTGTCATTGGAGATGATACCGAGGCGCTGTGTCAGGAGGTAGAAGCGGAAACCGGCACGACCGTCGTTCTGCTGCCAGGGCACGGCTTTATGGTGCCGGGCCTGGTGGATACTGTTACTTCCATGGCGCGGCTGTTGTTTGATACATGGACTCTTCCGCAGGTGAAGGCAGAAAAAGACCGGGAGATCTGCCTGGTGTCCGGCTTGTCACCGGCTTATAGTTCACCGGAAGAATATCATGAGCTCATGGAGGTGCTGCACCTTTTGGGGTTCACGCGCATTCTGTGTCCGCCCGTGGGTGTCAGCAGGAACGATTATATAGACATGGGGCGTGCGTCACAGGTCGTATCGTTCACCAGGGGGGCTTTTCAGGAACAGGCATCGACAGAGAATGCTCTGTATATGGCACATAGACTGGATGTACCCATGGTGAATTGGACCCATGTCCGCACGCCTGCAGAAAGCCGACGTGCTTTTATGGAGATGGCTTCTTTGCGAGAGAAAGAAGAGGTCATGGAAATGTATTGCCGGAAGCAGGAAAGCCGTCTGGTGAAATTGCTGCAGGAGGGGAAACGTGCTGTTCATGGGAAAAGCTGCCGGATGCAGCTGGGAATTACCCGGCAGGCAGAGGGGCTGAGGCAGCCGGTGGCATTTCTTCGGGCGATGGGGATCGAAGATATCACCATCGTCTTGGCGGCGATGATCCCGCAAGAGGATGAAGCGTCGATACGTTCTGTCGTGGAAACAGAGTGCGGGGCATTGAAATGGAGCAGGCAGGAGGTATCAGCGGATGTACGGCTGTCTACCGTTTCTTTTGATCTACGGAAAAGTCATGAGATCCTGATTCCGTCATGTCTGGGATATGCGGGATGGATTTCCTTTATCACGCAGATCGTAAAAACCTATGGAGGCTGTGATGAGTAAGCTGGATCGATGGCGGGTGTGCAAAGAAGAAACGACCATGGCGGGAGCGGCTGCGGCGTTTCTCAGTATTTCCGATCTGGGGTTGGTTCTGGATTCGCCCATGTGGTGCTCGGCTTTGACCTCTCGGAGGATCGCAGAGTGTGAGCCTCTTTGGGCGAGGCGGATTTACAGCACGCTGATCGAGGAGAATGACCTGGTCTTTGGAGCAAAGAGGAAACTGCTGCAAGTGGCACAGGATATGCGGCAGGAGGCGGACTATGCTGTCATGGGGGTAGCCGTGAACTGTGGACCGGCGTTGATGGGGGATGACATCGAGGGGATCTGCCAGTCTGCGATGGACATTCCCGTGTGCGTATCTGACGCCAGCGGGTTTACTGGTGATGCCGATCGGGGTTGGTCGGATGCTATGATTTCTCTGCTGCGTAAAGTGCCTCACTTTTCAGAGAAGAAGCAGGCGGGGAAAATCAATGTGATCGGTCAGTGCATCCTGGATCCTGCGTCCGATGAAAGCTGGGAGAATGTATTGTTCATTCCTGGCGGGCAGTTGATGAAGTACGAAGAGCTAGCCCGGCTGTCGGAAGCAGAAATGAATCTGGTCGTGCATCCCAGAGGCCTTGCTGTGGCGCGCTGGCTGCAAGAACACGCGCACGTGCCGTACAGCATTCAGTAGGAGTCAAGCCTGTGCCCAATGCTCGGTTATTCTGGCATCTTCTAAGGAAACGCTGATGCAATCACAGAGTCAGTATTTCCCTATATATAATGACGCCCTTTAGCTATAGCCTGCAGCGTGGATAAAAGGCATGCAATCATTCGAGAAAGACTGGGGAATCGTATAGACTTTTAAGCGGCGCGGAAGTTCGCACTTATTCTTGGGTTTTCATTAGGGAAAGCCAGTTAACGTTGCAGATATTGAGATTTTCATAAAAACTGCAACGTTAACTGGCTTTTTCCTCGTAGGCAGATATAATAAAGAAAGGAGGCTTTCTACTATGGAACTGTTCAAACGAGAGAAATATTTATCCAAAATTCGTGGATTTTATGATGCGGATGATATGATCAAAGTCATCACCGGGGTCAGACGCTGCGGCAAATCCTGCCTGATGCAGACCATCATGGGTGAACTTTTCGCTAACGGGGTCCCTGCGGATCACCTCATCTATCTGAATCTAGACAGCCGGAGCTATCGCCATGTACAGACCGCTGAAGTGTTGGATCAGCTTATCGCTTCTTATGCATCGCTCCCCGGGCGCAAGTATCTGTTCATTGATGAAATCCAAAATGTCAGCCAGTTCGAGCGAGTCATTAACAGTTTTCGTGAAGACGGCGATTTTTCCATTTTCATTACGGGATCGAATTCCTATCTTTTGAGCGGTGAGCTTGTCACCAAGCTGACCGGCCGATACATTGCGTTCGAGCTTTATCCCCTGAGCTTCGACGAGTATGAAGAGATGAAGCAGTTTTATCACAAGGCGATTGATCCAGACCGCCTGCAGGAACTCTCCCAGTATATTTTGGAGGGCGGTTTTCCTCGGGCTATCGGATTCGCTGAACTTGCTGACAAGAGAACCTATGTCCAAGGGATCATACAGGAAATCTTTGAGAAAGACATTCGTCGACGGGTCAAGATCCGCGATCGCCAGTCTTTTGAGACGGTGAGAAATTTCATCATCAACAACTTCGGGGCGACGACAAGCATCAGCAGTCTGCATGATTCGCTTCGCAAGAACGGGCTGGAGATCAGCCGCCAGACCATCGCGAGGTACATTCAGATTTTGGAAGACGCCAAAATTCTTTACTGTTGTGATCGATTTGACATGAAATCGAAACGTGCTTTGAGCGGAGAGAAGAAATATTATCTGGCAGATTTGAGCTTCTACTTCGCGCTAAACACTGACAATCGGATCAACTATGGCCCTGCACTGGAAAATATCGTGTTCATTTATGCAAGAAGTATGGGCTATGCGGTCAGCATTGGGCGCATCGGGGCGCTGGAATGTGATTTCATCCTGCGAGGCGGTGATATGCAGTATGCTTATGTGCAAGTCGCGCTCACTATCCTCAGCAGCCGGAAAACGGAAGATAGAGAGTATCGTCCGCTGGAGATGATTAGGGACAATTATCCAAAGTATGTCGCCACGTCAGACGCATTCCTCCAGCAAAGAAATGGAATCCAGCATATCAATATAATTGATTTTATGAAAAAACAGAGACGTTTTTAATCAGCGCTTCATTAACAGTATACAGCCTTCAAACTTATCGTATGAAGAAAGAAGGTCATTCCTATACATATCGCGATTTCTGCTCCCATCAAGAAGGAGTTTGAGGAAACGGTTTCTCAGACGTTTCCTGACTCAACTTTCTCAGCTGGAAACTGCCTATAAAAGCCCATAAAATCTATGAATCGGCCCAATCCAATAGGTCACTTTACATTTTATCGATTCTGTGTATTCCTTGCCAACTGGCGTATGCACTGACGCAGGGCTTCGAGCGCCTCGCGCTGGATGAACCGACGAATCATCTCGATATCAAGTACCAGCTCCAGATCATGGATATTGTGAAGAGCCTCGGGCATACCGTGGTCGCGGCGGTGCATGACCTGAATATGGCAGCGATGTATTGTGATAGGCTGATCGCAATACAAGGCGGGAAGGTGGTCGGCGTGGGGACGCCGAAGAAGCTTCTGACACCGGATTTCATCAAAAAGCTCTATGGTGTGGACTGTGAGATCCATTATGGGGAGGATGAAAGGATGAATATCGTCTATATCCCGCAGCATTGGAAGAAATGATATTGTGTTGCTATATAGCAAAGCGCCGTGTCAAATGCATGATGCATTTGACATGGCGCTTTTGTTTCCGGAGGGATTGCAATAGATGAGTATTTACGTCATTCACAGCACATTATTTTATGAATGTGCTGGGCGTATAGCAGCTATAGACTAAACTTTATTTTTTGGAGGCTTATGGGGACAGCGACATGTTTATTTGAAATAGAAGCACAAATTTGATGAGGAACTTTAATTTGACAGCAATAGATTTGAGTTCATAAAATAATATTTTACTAAAATCGGCTTGACTATATACCTGCTATAGTGAGTATACTACTGTTATATTAAGATGTGATGGACGTAATGAGATAATTAAGAAAGATAACATAGATGGCTTGCTCGAAAGAGCTGTTTCATAGCAGAGGGTTCATGATTGATAAACTGATACGGGCAGGCTTGCTTCTCATCGGACTGCTCTGGTTCGCCGGATGCGGCTTTATCCAGTCGCCGTCAGTACCGCCCCAAATGGTCGGTACTACATCCTTGAATAATTTTGACTTTGATGGGAAACCGATGCAGATACAAGTGCAGGGAGTTCCTGAGCGAGTGATCGTGGCCAGACCAGAGATATTGGATGCATTGCTGGCATTGCACGCAGAAAATCATATTTGCGCTGCGTATATTACCAGGGACAAGGCGGAGCAGATCCCTGAGCTGCAAAAGAAAATGCCAAAGGCTGTGTTTTACACATCGGAGATGGATCGGGAGACGGCCTTGATGATGCATCCTGATTTTATCCTTGGCTGGCGGATGTCATTCCGCAAAGGAGCGCTAGGTGATACTGCGTTCTGGCGAGAAAGAAACATTCCCGTTTATATCGAAGAAAATTCCGGACCGGTTCCTGCGGTAGATCCTTTTCCGCCATCAACTGTAGAAACAGAGATGAGGTTCATTCAGAATATGGGACAGCTTTTTCAAAAAGAAGAAGAGGCGAATGGTATAGTAAGGAATATCCAAAGCGCCTTAGATGAAGGAATCGCAAAAGCCAGAGAGGCTCCGGCCAGACGGGTCATTACTATCGAATTCATGAGAGATAAGATCGAAGTATTCGGCGATAAACTGCTGTCGGGTGATATTATTCGAAAGATTGGCAGTACGAATATCCAGTTCGATACGCCATTTATCAGTCGGGAGGAGCTTCGCATGTGTGGAGCGGATACCTTGTTTATTGTCTATCATGGGAATGAGCAGGAAGGAGCTAATGCGTTAGCGCAGATTCAGGTTCCTGAATTCAGCGATATTCCTGCGGTGAAAAATGGCCGTGTATTCCTGCTTCCTTATAGAAATGTTTGCGCAAGTCATGTTTATACAGCCCAAACCATCAGGGAAATTTCTAATGGACTTTATTTTTATTAGAAGAGGAGAATCATTATGAAAAAGTCTATGAAAATGTTACTTTCAACAGCCGTGTGGTTGACAATAATTGGGGGGGTACAGGCCGCTGACACTTCCGTACTGGAGGAAGTGATCGTCAATGCGGATAAAGACAAGGCCTATGCCGGCGGCTATTTGTCGCAGAATACATCTTTGGGGATGCTTCGTAATAAAGATATGATGGAGCTTCCTGCGGCTACGATGACCATCACCGATCAGTCTATTAAAGATTTTGCCATTTCCGGAAATAATGAAGTGATGGATATTCTTTCTTTAAATCCATCCATTCGTCGCACCACCAGTCCCAATGTGGTGTCCGTGAGAGGCAAGTATACCACAGCATCCCAGATGAGTGTCAATAATATCCCCGGTATGTACAGTAATTTCACGATGGGAACGAACTTTATTGGAAATATTGATGTGCTGGGAGGCCCATCTTTAGTTTATTCCGGAAGTACCACGCAAAATGTCATTGGCGGTACAGTAAACTATCGTTCCAAAGTAGCGGAGAAAGAACCGTTAACAACCGCCAATGTGAAGTATACCAGTACAGGAAATCTGCAGGAGTCCATTGATATGAGCCGTCGCTTTGGAAAAGATGGTGCGTGGGGGATCCGCATCAATGCATTGACTGGGGATGGGAATCTGGCTACCCATGGAGAAAAACTCAAGAATAGAAATATCTTCGTTAATTTGGATCATCAAAGTGTTGATAGCTCGACCAACTTACTTATGGGGTATGCCAGAAGTCTGCATAAAGGCGGAAACAGCATATTTCAGACGGTTTCTTCCAGTGAAACGAAGCCTTTGAGCAAGATGCCGTTTTTGCCTGCGGCTCCAGATGGAAAGCACAATTTGAATCCAAGTTGGGCATATACAGAGAGCAAGACCTGGCTGATGACATTGAACCACGACCAGAAGCTCAATGACCATTGGACAGCATTCCTGAATGCAGGAATTATGAGGAACGATACGCCGGTCAATATTTCTGGCTCATCTATGACCGGGATTTTGCAGTTCAATCCGGATGGCAGTTTTGGTGGTACATTCAAAAGAGACTTAACCATTGGTGCATCTGGTAGCACAGCCAGATATATTGGGACGGGCCTTCGCTCAGAATATGATTTCGGCTTCATGAAAAATGAATTCCTCTTTGCCGTGGATCGGAACAGCGCGGTCAACAGAACAGCATCCTCTCGCAAATTGGGGACTTACATCGGCAATCTGTATCAGGACAATGACTGGGCAGCACCGGATTTGACAAAAGTCAGCACGCGTCTTGGCAGCAAGTATACGACTAAGGGCTATACACTGATGGATACCATGAAGTTCATGGATGATAAATTGATTGTAAATGCCGGGTTGCATCATCACAGCTACCAGAGCCGTAGCTATAACGCCAATGGAACGATCAAAGATGAAAAAGACTACGATGGCAACTGCCCGACATATGGCATCGTGTATCGCTTTACGCCATCGCTTTCTGTTTATGCCAATCACACAGAGACATTCCTTGGTGGAACCGTAGTTCCTACAGGTAAGGGATATAAGAATGAGGGCGATTTGTTGGATCCGGCTAAGACAAAGAGTAACGAGTTCGGTATCAAACTGAAAAAGGGTAAACTCACGCATACGTTGGCTATGTATGAAACCAAAGAACCTGGAACTGTGACAACATCGGATAACTATTACAAGTATGACGGGGAAACAAAGTATAAGGGAATCGAATGGACAACTGCTGGCACGATTGGAGATAAACTGGATTTTATTGCATCCATTGGGTTCAACCGCTATATCTGGACAAGAAACAGCAATCCCAAATTAAACGGCATGACAGCGGATGGTATTCCGAAATGGAATGGTAATCTGGCATTGGCTTATCACGCAACGGATGATTTGACGGTACTGGGAAGAGCCAGCTACATCGGCAAGAGCCATATTGGACATGGAACCTACACCGTGCCACAGTATTACCGTTTCGACTTGGGGTTCAAGTATGAGTCTGTCATGGGCCATACCCCGGTGACTTGGTCGGCAATGTGCTACAATGTGACCAATAAGAAAGGTTGGTATAGTGCGGATCAGGGAAACCAGATTCTTGCTGCAGATCCGAGAACTTTCGTAGTGTCTGCGGAAATTAAATTCTAATCGCGTATTCTGATTTCAAAGGAAAGCGATGGTTCACACAAAAAGCCGGCACCGATCACGGTGCTGGCTTTTTGCGTTTGAAAAAAATATATAGCAGAAGCCCTGCGCGTTTAATCAGCGTCTCTTTAATTCGCCTTTTGGCGTAACATACTCCCGTGCAGGACAAAAACATGATATAATAATTGTCGATAAATGACAGCAGCTATGGCTGCCCGGTGAAGCAGGGGTGTATGTATGCATTTTCAGGATGAATTGACCATCGATATGACGCATTTTTCCGGCGAGGGCTGGGGGATCACGGAGGAGGAGATCGATGCCTGCAAGGAACGCATCCGTGAGGCGGCGCTTTCTGTGGAGCGGCTTCGGAAGAGCGGGAAGGGGCCGGACGGCAGTCTCGTGCTTTTCCCGCATCTGCCGTATCTCCTGGAGGAAGAGGTTTTGATCTCCAAAGAGGAGAGGGAGAGGCTGCTTGCTCTCTCGAAGCTGGCGAAGGAGCAGGATATCGTGGTGTCGATCGGTATCGGGGGCTCGTATCTTGGAAATCAGGTGCTTTTTGATCTGTTCTGCGGACAGTACTGGAATCTGATGACGAAGGAGGAGCGCCACGGGTATCCGCAGCTGTATTTTGCGGGGCAAAATCTGGATCCGGTGAGTCTTCTCTCGCTGGTGGACCGTATCCGGCGGAGCTCGCAGACAGCGTGGTGGAAGCACAAGGTGCTGCTGGTCGTGAATTCGAAGTCCGGGACGACTTTGGAGCCGGTCATGGCAGAGCGGGCGCTGCGTGAGATGCTGGGGAAGTTCTGCGAGGTGAGCGTCATTGCGGTGACGGACAAGGAGAAGGGGGCGCTGCGTCCTCTGGCGGAGAAGAATGGCTGGCCGTGCTTCACGGTGCCGGACGGCATCGGCGGACGTTTCAGCGTTTTCTCTCAGGTGGGGCTGGTCTTTGCGATGCTTTCGGGGATCGATATCCGGGATTTCCTGGCGGGGGCGAGGATGACGGAAGAGGCTTGCCGCAGTCTTTCGCTTTCGGAGAATCCGGCGCTGCAGCTGGCGGTCCGTAAGTATCTGGCGCGGGAAAATCATGGCGTCGATGCGGAGATCATCATGCCGTATGGGGACAGTCTCCGCTCGCTCGGCTGGTGGTATGCACAGCTCCTGGGTGAGTCTTTGGGCAAGGCGCTCACGGTCTCCGGGGAAGAGATCCACTATGGCCGTATCCCTGTCGCAGCGGTGGGGACGACGGATATGCATTCGTTGACGCAGGAGCATCAGGAGGGGAAACGGAATAAGCTCGTGCAGTTCATCACGGTCAGGGAATCGCGGGAAGACGCGGCCATCCTCTGTGATGAGGGAGAAGAGCGCGGCCCGGTCCCGCTTTCCTACATGATGCGTGCGGCGCAGCGCTCGGATGAGGAGGCGCTCGCGCATGATGGCCGCATGAGCTGCGATCTCATCATGAGAAGGTGTACGCCTTTCCATGTGGGGGCGCTCATGTATTTTCTCTTCCTCACGATCGCCTACGAGGGGGCGCTTGCGGGCGTCAATGCCTATGACCAGCCGGGGGTGGAGAGTTATAAGAAGATCCTCCATGCGGATCTGAAAGAGTATATCGTGAAGCATAAGAAGCGACTAGGGACTGGTGGCTTGTGACTAGTGGCTAGGGACTAGGAATAAGGGAGTAGGAATAAAAAACCGCAGCGACGTTGTCGCTGCGGTTTTTGCGCGCTAAGGAAAGGCGGATTCATTGCAGAATATAATCGAAAAGGGGGACATTGGCAGCAGGCGGCTTTCTCGTGACGTCATTTCGAGCGAAGTCGAGAAATCTTCCTTGCCCTGCAGTTATCCATGTCAGTGTGAAAATGAAAATCGACGTCTTTGTGTTTCGTTTCCCTGCTGTATCACGTCGGCCGTTATGGGTCTGCCAGAAAGATCCCTCGGCTGCGCTCGGGATGACGAAACGGGGAGCGGATGGTTTCTCACTCGTTTTCAGATCGCTGCCATCCATCCGCTTCCTTCGGTGTGTCCCTCTTCAACGAGTTCGCAGCGGGGAGGAATGCCCGAAGGACTGCGGAGAGCGTTCTTCTCGTATCGTCGCAGAGTATAATCGGAAGGGGGGACATTGGCAGCAGGCGGCTTTCTCGTAACGTCATTTCGAGCGAAGTCGAGAAATCTTCCTTGCCCTGCGGTTATCCATGTTAGTGTGAAAATGAAAATCGACGTCTTTGTGTTTCGTTTCCCTGCTGTATCACGTCGGCCGTTATGGGTCTGCCAGAAAGATCCCTCGGCTGCGCTCGGGATGACGAAACGGGGAGCGGATGGTTTCTCACTCGTTTTCAGATCGCTGCCATCCATCCGCTTCCTTCGGCGTGTCCCTCTTCAAAGATTTCTCGCTCGCGCTCGAAATGATGATACGGGAGTATCACCCCTAATCCCTAATCCCTAGTCACCAGTCACCAGCTACTTCTTCAGGTATGGTACGACGGCGCTGCCGTGGGGGATGATATTGATGGCGTAGTCTGTCTTGCCTTCGCCTTCGAGCTGCTTCTGGGCGAGCTGCCAGGCTTCTTCGACGGTGGCGACGGGGATCTGGTGGGTCTTTTTGCGGAGGATGTCGAAGTTTTCCGGACGGGTGACGATGTAGACGGTGTGGGTGAGGGCGGTGTTCAGATTTTCAAAGGCGACGAAGAAGGGGATGGTGAAGCAGTCGCGCAGGCCCTTTTCCATATCGACCAGGTTCTTGTACTTGAAGCTGCCGAGGTAGGCGGCGGGTTCCATGATGTCTTCGGCTTCGATCATGGTGATGATGATGCCGCCTTTCTTGGTGGCGATCTCAGCCGTGGAGTAGCACTTGGTTCCCTGATACAGGTTCGTGTCCTTCGGATAGCCGCCGGCGGAGACGATGGTGACGTCGGCCTGCTGCTTCATCGGGACTTTCTGGAGGCGGTAGGTCTCTTTCGTGCCTTCGAGCCATGCTTCGTAGGGGTCGCCGCCGACCATGGAGGAGATGCGGCCTTCTTCATTGATGATGGAGTGGACGAGGAAGCAGGGGTGTACCATGTCGCAGGCTTCCTGCATGTCGCTGGATACGGGATTTCCTTCGATCTTTAAGAGCTTGGCGTCAGGGTTGAGGCCGCTGCCGAGGGTGGCTCCGAGGGCGTGGCAGTGGTTCTGCTGAACGGTGTCGAAGCCGGCAACGCCCGGGAGGATGAGTTTGCGGCCGCCGCCGAAGCCGGCCATGTCGTGGGTGGAGACGGCATTGATGAGAATGACTTTGTCCGCATCTACGACGCGCTTGTCGATCCAGACTTCGGTGCCGAGGGTGGTCTTTCCGAGGTAGGTCTGCTGGGATTTGTCGGTGGAGATATGCTGGTACATGGTGATGCGGCGGGCGACTTCTTCGCCGACGCAGGTGATGTTCTCTTCGTCGGTGTGGGGGCGGTGGGTGCCTTGCGCGAAGACGATATAGATGTCCTTGTCGGGGATGCCGGCGAGGTTCAGCTCATCTACGACGTAGATCAGAAATTCGGAGGCGCGGTTCCAGGCGCGGGTGATGTCGGCGACGACGAGGCAGACTTTGTCGCCGCTCTTTACGACCTCCTTCAGCGGGGCGCTGCCGATCGGGCTTCGCATAGCAGCAAAGGTCGCTTCTTTGACGTCGCAGGCGGGTGTCGGGACGCCTTCCAAGATGTCGGAAATATGGTCTTCCGGCAGCATGACGGACTGCACGCCGCGGCCGAATGCGAGTTTGAATTCTTTCATGGATGAGATCCTCCTTGGTGGTATGGAAATGGGTATGTTGTCTCATTATAGCATGAATGGGGGATGGAGAATAAGGAATGAGAAATGAGAAATGAGAAATGGTGGTGGCGGCTGCGTCGAGATCGATGGCTCAGGTCGCAGCTGTTCTGGCATTCGTTATCTCACATACGACGTTTCTCGCCGCTCAGGATGACGAAACGGGGCGATGCCCGAAGGTAAGTGGATAGCAGGTTTCCCGTTTGGAATTTCCAATCATTGACCGCTTGCTCGCGAATGACAAAGATTTCTCGCTTCGCTCGAAATGACGACGTGGAAGTCTGACCTCTCCCAGTCACCAGTCACTAACTATCCCCATCGTATGCCTAATGGGCGCGGCTTGTCAATGATTTTTCAAGATAGCAGGTTTCCCGCTTTGGGGTTCTAAACATCGACCGCTTGCCCGCGAATGACAAATATTTCTCGCTTCGCTCGAAATGATAATGTGGGAGTCTGACGTCTCTTAGTCTTCCAGTCTTCTGGTCACCAGTCCCTAGTCACAAGTCACCAGTCACTAGCTACCAGTCCCCAGTCACTTATTATTTCTGAATTTTCTCTTTCCAAACGATTTCCTTCCATGATATAATACGAATTACACACTTCATAGGAAGGTCCGAAGTCGGGCGAGGCAGCTAGCGCTGTTTTCGCTCGGCTTTTTTTGGTAGGAGAGAAGGAATGGGCATGAAAAAATGGAGAGATCTGCCAGAGGCGCAGGGGCTGTATGACCCCAGAAATGAACATGATGCTTGCGGGATCGGCTTTGTGGCGAATATCCGCGGCGAGCGCTCGTATGGCATTGTCGATGATGCTTTGAAGATCCTGGAGAATCTGAAGCATAGAGGCGGCGAGGGCGCAGACCATAAGAGCGGGGATGGTGCGGGGATCCTGACGCAGATCCCGCATGATTTCTTTCATCGCGAGTGCGAGGTGCTGGGCTTTTCGCTTCCGCCGGAGGGAGAGTACGGTGTCGGCATGATCTTTGCGCACCGCTATGAGGATTTCCGCAAGGAGCAGATGAGGGCCTTCGAGGAGATCGTGAAGGAGGAAGGACAGACGGTCCTTGGCTGGCGTGAGGTGCCGATCGATGAGAGTATTATCGGTGAGGCGGCGCGCTCGATCCGTCCGCGTTTTCTGCAGGTCTTCATCGGCAAGAATCCATCGCTTCGGGATCAGATGGATTTCGAGCGCAAGCTCTACATCATTCGGCGGCTCGCAGAGAAGAAGATCATTCCGCTCTCGGAGGGCATGGGGACGGATTTCTATATCGCCAGCCTGTCCTCGCGCACGATCGTGTACAAGGGGATGCTGACGAGTGAGCAGCTGCGCCATTTCTATCTGGATCTGTCGGATCTGGACTATAAGACGGCGATGGCGATGGTGCATTCGCGTTTTTCGACGAATACATTCCCGAGCTGGGCGCGCGCTCATCCGAACCGCTACATCGTCCACAATGGGGAGATCAATACGATCAAGGGGAATATCAACTGGCTGAATGCGCGTGAGAGCAAGTCGCGCCCGTCGAATGATCCGGAGCTGGTGAAGGCTTTCCCTGTCGTCGATGACACGGGGAGCGACTCGGCGATGTTTGATAACTGCCTGGAGTACATCCATATGGCGGGGCATTCGCTGGCGCATGCGATGATGGTCATGATGCCGGAGCCGTGGGAGAAGGATCTGGCGATGGATGAGGAGAAGAAGGCATTCTACCGGTATCACAATTTCATGATGGAGCCATGGGACGGTCCGGCGGCGATGTGCTTCTGCGATGGCGTCGCCATCGGCGGGATGCTGGATCGCAATGGTCTGCGTCCGGCGCGCTACTATGTCATGAAGGATGATCGTGTCATCCTGTCTTCGGAAGTGGGGGCGGTGCCGGTCGATCAGGAGAATGTGCTCTACAAAGGACGCCTCGAACCGGGCAAGCTCTTCCTCATCGATACGGCGCAGCAGCGCATCATCAGTGATGAGGAGATCAAGCACACCATGGCGAAGGCGCATCCCTATGCGAAGTGGTGCGAGGAGCATCTGCTCGATCTGAAGGATCTGGTGAAGGAGGAGAAGGAGCCGGAAGTGCCGGAGGATCTCCTTCTCGAGCAGAAGAATTTCGGCTATACGGTCGAGGATCTGCGCGATATCCTGACGCCGATGGCGGAGAACGGCAAGGAGCCGATCGGCGCTATGGGGATGGACTCGCCGCTCGCTGTCCTGTCGGAGATACCGCAGCTGCTCTACGACTATTTCCAGCAGAATTTCGCACAGGTCACGAATCCGCCGATCGACGGTGTCCGTGAAAGGATCGTGACCTCGTCCTCGGTCGTGATCGGCAACATGGCCAATATCATGGATCCGGATGAGAAGGGGACGGCGGCGCTCTTCATCGACCGTCCGCTTATCACGAATGAGGAAATGGAAGTCATCAAGCATCTCAAAAGCAGCCAGCTGAAGCCGGTCGTGCTTTCGCTGCTCTATCCGGCAGCCGGCGGCGGCCGCGCGATGGAGAAGGCGCTCCATGAGCTTTTCGCAGCGGCGCTTGCTGCGGTCAGGGATGGGAAGAATATCCTGATCCTTTCTGACCGCGGTGTCGATAAGGATCACATGGCGATCCCGGCGCTTCTCGCTTCGGCGGGGCTGCACAATGATCTCATCCGTGAGAAGGTGCGTCCGGATGTCGGTATCATTCTGGAGTCGGGCGAGCCGCGTGAGATCCATCATTTCGCCGCGCTGATCGGTTTCGGCGTGACGGCGATCAATCCGTATCTGGCACTGGAGACTGTGAAGGATCTCGCGGACAAGAACCGCCTGCACGGCAAGAGCGCGAAGGAAGCGCTCGCAAACTACCTCACGGCAGCGGTGAACGGCATCCTGGGCGTCATGAGCAAGATGGGGATCTCCACCGTCAAGAGCTACCACGGCGCGCAGATCTTCGAAGCTGTCGGCATCGGCAAGGAGGTGGCGGAGAAATATTTCGGCGGCATCACCTCTCCGATCGGAGGCATCGGCTTGAAGGAGATCGCCAAGGAAGCCGAGATGCGCCACGAGGCGGCGTACGAGGGGACCAAGGGACTCTCCTCCGGCGATGTCTACATGTATCATAGAAATGGCGACGAACCGCACATCCTGACTCCGGAGGCCATCCGCCTTCTGCAGCGGGCATGCCGCACGGGAAGCTATGAGGTCTACAAGGAATTTGCGAAGGTGGTCAATGAGCCGCTCATCCGTCTTCGTGACCTTCTGGAATTCAATTACCCTGCCGGATGCAGCATCCCGATCGAAGAGGTCGAGAGCGTGGACTCCATCGTGCATCATTTCCGTACCGGCGCGATGAGCTATGGCGCACTCAGCAAGGAAGCCCATGAGTGCATCGCAAAAGCCATGAATGCCCTCGGCAGCCGCAGCAACACCGGTGAAGGCGGCGAGGACACCGAGCGCTTCGCGCCGCTCCCTGACGGTTCTTCGGTCAATGACGAGATCAAGCAGGTATCGACAGCACGATTCGGCGTCACGGGGAATTACCTCGTCCACGGCAAAGAGATCCAGATCAAGTGCGCGCAGGGGGCCAAGCCCGGCGAAGGCGGACATCTTCCGGGCAGCAAGGTCGATCCGGCCATCGGCAAGACACGCCACTCCACCCCGGGCGTAGCCCTGATTTCGCCGCCGCCGCACCATGATGTCTACTCCATCGAAGATCTGGCAGAGCTTGTCTTCGACCTGAAGAATGCCAACCACAAGGCGGAGATCAATGTCAAGCTCACCGCCGGTGCCGGTGTCGGTACCATTGCGGCTGGTGTCGTCAAGGCGAAAGCCGACGGTGTCACCATCAGCGGCTGCGATGGCGGCACAGGGGCATCGCCCAGGACCAGCATGCGCCATGCGGGACTTCCATGGGAGCTGGGACTTTCCGAAGCGCAGCAAGTCCTCCTCCTGAATCAGCTCCGCGACCGCGTGAAGCTCGAAACGGACGGCAAGCTCCTGACCGGCCGGGATGCGGCCATCGCCTGCCTCTTGGGCGCAGAGCTCTTCAGCTTCTGCACCGGGCCGCTCATCGCGATCGGCTGCCAGATGTTCCGCGTCTGCAACAAAAATACCTGCCCCTTCGGTATCTGCACGCAGGATGAGAAGCTCAGGAAACGCTTCGCCGGAAAGCCCGAGTATGTGATGAACTACATGCGCTTCGTCGCAGAAGACCTGCGTGAGATCATGGCACACCTCGGTTTCCACAAGCTCGAAGACATGGTGGGCCGAAGCGACCGCCTGAAGCAGAAGAGCTTTACCGGCAGCAAGAAGGCAGATACCCTCTCTCTCGATGCCCTGCTCTTCCGCCCGTATACAGACATCACCGTCGGTCACCATTTCATGAAGGCACAGGATCATGAGATCGAAAAGACCCTCGATATGGCCAAGCTCGTCCGCATGTGCAAGCCGGCTCTCGACGAGCAGAAGCGCGTCATCGCAAAGCTCTTCATCAAGAACACCGACCGCGTCACCGGCACCATCCTTGGCAGCGAGATCTCCCGTCGCTACGGCGATGAAGGACTGCCCGAAGACACCATATCCCTCTCCTTCGTCGGCTCTGCGGGACAGAGCTTCGGCGCCTTCATCCCCAAGGGCCTGACGCTCACCCTGGAAGGCGATGCGAATGACTACGTCGGCAAGGGCCTTTCCGGCGGCAAGATCATCATTTATCCGCCGAGAGAAGCCACCTTCCGCGCAGAAGACAATGTCATCATTGGAAACGTCGCCTTCTTCGGCGCGACAAGCGGGGAAGCCTTCGTCTCCGGCAAAGCCGGGGAACGCTTCTGCGTCAGAAACAGCGGTGCGACCGTCGTCGTCGAAGGCATCGGCAACCACGGCTGCGAATACATGACCGGCGGCAAGGTCATCATCCTGGGCGAGACGGGCAAAAACTTCGCAGCCGGTATGTCCGGCGGCGTCGCTTATGTGCTCGACCTTGATGAACGCCTGTGCAATCAGGAGCTGATCCATTTGGAACCGCTCACGGACAAAGAGGAGATCGCAAGCGTCAAGAAGCTGATCGACGCCCACTACCTCTCGACCAGAAGCCGCAAGGCGGAATCCATCCTTGCACGCTGGGATGTCTACTACTCCCGCTTCACCAAGGTCATCCCGAAGGAATACGAGGCCATGGAAGAAGCGATCAGGACAGGCATGGCCGAAGGCCTCACACGCGAAGAAGCCATCAGAAAAGCGTATGATAAGAAGTTTGGGAAATAGTGACTAGTGACTAGTGACTGGTGACTAGTAGCTAGGGACTAGTAGCTAGGGACTAGTAGCTAGGGACTAGTAGCTAGGGATTAGTGGCTGGGGATTAGGCGCCTCGATTGAGTGGGGGACAGCAGACTCCTGTGTCGTCATTTCGAGTGAGAGCGAGACATCTTTGTCATTCGCGGTGAAACGGATGGTGTCAGAAACCATAAACGGGAAACCTGTTATCCACCTGTCTTCGGGCAGCGCCCTTTATAAAAAACGACGCGAAGCGTCGCTCCGCCTAAGCCTTCCCTATCGGGGAAGGGGGACCGCGTCAGCAGTGCTCGGGTACTCTCATAAACGACGTACTTGAAACACTCCTTCCCGCTCTCTTTCATACCGCTGGTGCCCTATCCGCCCCTTCGGGGCACCTTCCCCTCGAGGGGAAGGCTGACGATACGGAGATCCAATTTTTTCGTGATCCCCATTGCACCTCGTTCTCTCATGATCAAAAAGGCGATGCCCATTAACGGGCATCGCCTTTTTGATTGCCAAGCATACCCCGGCTGTATTATACTTGAGGATGGATACATAGCGATGATACAAAAAGAGAAATGGTGACGGCAGCTTCGCCGTCCATAGAAGAAGGGCGATGCCCGATCCCATTTCTCATGTGACGGGCGATGCACATTTCATCGTCCGCCCATCTGAATTACGGAAGAAAGGAGGGATACCATGGGATTATCGATCAAAGACATCCTGCTCTTGGACTACTTCGATGGCAAGCCGGCGCACCACAAGGTGCCACCCTATAAAGAGAGCATCTACGGGCGTGATGCGAATGACCGCATCGGAGAACTCTTTGATGACGGCTGGATCCGCATGAGCCGTCCGCAGGAGACGCTCACCATGCTGCCGGACAAAGCGCTCTCCGATTTCCTCAAACGATACGATCTCTCCGGTGAAGGCACACACGCCGAGCTCGTGGGCCGTGTCATCGCCAAAGTGCCGGAGAAGGACTATGCTCATGGCGTCCCGAAGATCTACGTCCTTACCAAGGAAGGGCAGGCGGAGGTCGGACACCACATGGCCTACGTACTGAACGTCCGTGAGAACTACGGTCTGACCGAGGGTGAGATCGGTGAGTCGCAGACCGCTCTCTCCGCCCGCGGCGAGTCCTACACCGCCCGCGGCATCCTTTACCGCGCTTTTCAGCAGAAGATCTCCCTCTACACCATGGCAGGGGAATGGTCGAAGCTGCGCAACATGTACTATACCGTGGCGAATTTCTACATCCGTATCAAGCACAATGACTACGCACTGCCCTACCTTTACCTCGTCTTCTTCATGGATATGTCCGGTATGGGCAATAAGAACAATCTCGTGCCCTACGAGAACCTTTTCCCGACGCAGAAGGGCATGATCCTGCTCATGGATGAGATCAGGAAAGGTCTGCACATGACGATGGACGATGTGAAAGGCTCCTTCCTCTCCTCCATCGCCCGCATGGCACCATCGCTGCCCTTCTCCTACTTCTCCCCGCAGGTCATGGCCTCCATGCTGCTCGAACGTCTCCGCGGCATTGATTTCAACGGCACGAAGTACATCTGCGACAGAAATGTCCCGGATCCTTCCTCGGGGGCGTACCACTATGTCCCCTACGGCCGGAGCGAAGCCCGCCCCGCCGCCCGCACCCGTCATATCGTGAAGCCGAAGATCATGGCGCCTCCGGTCCTGCGGATGCCCACCTTCACTGCGCCCGCCCCCTTTTGCCCGAGCGAGGCCGGAAAGCCCAAGGAAGCTCCCGCGCAGGAGATCGAGAAACCGGCTCCGCCCAAAGAAGAAAAAAAGGAGAAAGGGATTCTCGCAAAGATCAAAAAGCTGTTTTGACTGGTGACTAGTGACTGGGGACTAGGAGACGTTAGGCTCTCCCGTATCATCATTTCGAGCGAAGCCCTCGAATCTTTTTCGTTCGCGGTCAGGCGGACCATGTTTGTAAACGCCAAACGGGAAACCTGTTATCCACAAAACCTTCGGGCATCGCCCCATATATACTCGCGGCGCTTCATTTTTTATGCGCCGCACCACCATTCCTCATTCCTCATTTGAGTAGAGCTTTCAGCCGCGATCAAGGGGCGGCACGCCCCACGGGCTAATCCGGAATCCAAACAAAAAAGCACTCCTTTCGGAGTGCTTTGCTTGGTGCGCTTGGGGGGATTCGAACCCCCGACACACGGTTTAGGAAACCGCCGCTCTATCCAGCTGAGCTACAAACGCATGGATCTTTCCTATTATAGCATGGGAGAGAACATGTGAGAAGGGAGAAGTTGGAGGGGTGACTGGGGATGAGTGGCTAGGGATGAGGGATTTTATCCCATCTGTCTTTCATACCGCCAGTACCCTATCCGCCCCTTCGGGGCACCTTCCCCTCGAGGGGAAGGCTACGCGGGAAAACCATCACCAGAGCCCTCAGCCCCATGAAACCTTTTCCTTGGGCCATTCATGGGCGTATCTGGAGCCCTGTTTTTTACAGAAAGCGTGAACTCTATGAATATCAGACATCTTACCATCGGCAGCGGTCGGCCGAAGATCTGCGTTCCGCTGGTCTCTTCCACACTGGAGGATCTGGAACAGGAATGTGCATCACTATCATCCTGTCCTTTGGATATGCTCGAGTGGCGTGTGGACTACCTCCTGAATCAAGAGGATTTTCATGCGACAAAAGATCTGGAAACTGCCTATGCGGTCATTCGCAGGCATTTCAAGGATGTGCCTCTTTTGACGACGGTGCGTACGAAGAGCCAGGGCGGGGCGCACAAGACCCCGGGCGGTGAGTACGTGTCGCTGCTTTCTCTCATCATCCGTTCGCACTGGGCGGATGTGCTCGATGTGGAGTATGGGCATGAAGTACTCGATACGAAGGTTTTGATCAAGCAGGCGCACGAGCAGGGGATCCCCGTCTTGATGAGTTATCACAAGTTCCATCGGGCGATGAGCGAGACGGAGCTGATCGATACGTATGAAAATATGGCGTCCTTCAAGGCGGATATTTTGAAGATCGCGGTCATGCCACGAGTGCCTCGTGATACCGCGTCACTCCTCTCGGCGGCGGCCCGCATCCGGGAGGATCTTCCGGAGACGCCGGTCATCGCGATCGGTATGGGGCAGGCGGGTCAGCTCACCCGCATCGCGGGCAGCGATCTGGGCGCTCCCCTCACGTTCGCGGCCGGTCAAAAGGCCAGCGCACCCGGCCAGCTGACCGCAGCGCAGGTGAAAGCCGTGCTGGATGTACTGTATCAATAGTGACTGGTGACTAGCATCTGGGGATTAGGGATTAGACTAGGAGGCATCAGATATCAGACATCTGACTTCTATCCTCCAGTCTTCGGGCATCGCCCTTTATAAAAATCGACGTGGAGCGGCGCTCGGGTGCTTTCATAAATCGCCTGCTTGAGATGTTCCTTCCCGCTCTCTTTCATACCGCCAGTGCCCTATTCGCCCCTGCGGGGCACCTTCCCCTAGAGGGGAAGGCTGCGATACGAGATTACCATCCTCTAAAAAGGCGGCGAAGCCGCCTCCATACAACAAAGCTCCCTCCACTTCGGTCGGGATGACAGGTGGAAGACGGGTAATCTCACATAGTCTTTCACACCGCCTCGTGGATCCATCCTGCGCCTTTGGCGCGCCCCTTCTCTACGGGGCTACTCGTATCGTAATATAACACCGCTAGTTCCAAAACACGCAACGTATCTCCCAGATGAGAGCCCATCCGCCCTCGCGCATCGTCATCCTGAGCGGACGAAAACGCCCCATGTGTGCCCCCCAGCCAGAACAAGTGGGGCTGAGTCGAAGGATCTCATACCACGCATGTGAGACGATTCACTCCCCACGTATCACAGGAATGACTGGTGACTGGGAGACTTTATAAGCCTTCCCCTAGAGGGGAAGGCTAACGATACGAAAGCAACGCTTATTTCAAAAATCGCGGCGCTTAGATCCTTCGACGCAGTTTTCCTATTTCAGATAAGCTATTTTTCTCCGCTCAGGATGACGAAATGCGCCGCGCCACCCCCGCCCTCCCTTCTGAACCCATACCCGCTGCACTTCATTTTCCAGCGCCCGCTTCGTGGCCGCTGTTTCATTCCAAAGGACATTCTTTATGACACAAGGCGAAAAACTTTTCATCGATGGACAATTAGAGGAAGCCTATGACGTACTGCTAAACGAAGCGTCGGAGGGAAGCGGTCGCGCCATGTACCTTTTGGGCGAATACGCCAAGCATGGCTACATCGCTCCGGCGGACAAAAAGCTGGCGAAGCGCTATGCAGAGGAGGGGAAGAAGGCGGGCGATCTGCTGGCGGCCCTGAATGTGGGTTATGCCAGCAGGCCGGGGACTCTTACGCAGAAGAGAATCTTTCGTCAGTACATGCCGCAGGTGGAAGCGCTGGCAAAGACGGGCGATGTGCTGGCGATGTATGAGATGGCGGATGCGTACCGCGTCGGACTTGCCAGGAAGGCGAATGAAAAGAAGCGCTGGGCATGGAATAAAAAGTGCATGAAAGCGGGGCTTTGGCAGAGCCGCATCCGCTGGGCTTCCCACCTCATTTTTGATCAGACGCTGGCCGCAGACATGGGCGCAGACGGAGAAGCCCTTCTGAAAGAGATCGCGGAGGAGCCGAAGGCATCCGCCGGCGAGGCGGCGCGCCTCCTTGCGGAGCACTATCTGTTTCAGCAGGATTTCAAGAGGTCTTTCTACTACAGCGAGCTTGCCGTGCGATGGAAAAATGTCTGGGGCTGGTTCTATCTGGGGCTTCATTATGCGTATGGCTACGGCGTGAAGGTGGATCTCATCAAGGCGGAGAATGCGCTGGCGAAGGCCTATGACTGGAAGAGCGAGTGCGCGGGGGATGCGGCGGCCCTTTTGGGAGAGGTGCTCTTGGAAACGACGCCGAAGCGGGGGATCGCATGGCTCCGTGCCAGCGTGAAGCTGGGCAATGTGCAGGGCATGTTCTCTCTGGGCTGCTGCCTGCAGGACGGGCGCGGCTGCAAGCAAAACATCGAAATGGCAGAGGAGCTCTTGGAGAAGGTCTTTGCCTTTCACGGCTACAAAGAAGAGGAAGCGGCGCAGCGGCTCGCACTGATCGCGATGGATGCAGAGCGCTATGGCGCTGCGCTGAAGTACACGGTGGTCGCAGCCAAGAGCGGGCGGCCGGAAATACTGGTCCAGCTCGCACAGCTCTACCACGTGGAAGGAGATTTCAAAGAAGCTCTTTTCTGGTACAAGAAGGCCTTTGACATGTTGCCAAGCGGCAGCCTTGCGGACCAGATCGCACTCTGCTGCTCGCTCATGGATGAAATGAAGGAGTCCGCCGTTTGGGTCAAAAAGGCGGCGGAGCTGGGCTCGCCGCTTGGCATGCTGCACTATGCACAGTATCTTCTGGATACACTTCCTGATACGGCGGATGCGAGTGAGCCGTTCCACTGGTTCAAGAGCTGTTACGATGCGAAGGCAGATCCCCAGATGCCGGAGGACATGCAGAGAAGCATTCGCGGCGAGGCGGCGAATATGGCCGGGATGTGCTCGTTCTGGCTGGGAGATCAGGAAGAGGCCAACGCATGGTATCAGAAGGCGTATGACCTGGGCGATGTGTACTGTCTCATCAATCTGGGAAATGGTGCGCTCCAGCAGAGGCCCCCGCAGCCGGAGGAAGCCATTCGCTACCTGAAGGAAGCCTGGGAAAGAGGAGAGGAGATCTTCGAAGATCAGGTCAAAGGCGACATCGCGAGTCAGATCAGCGCCGGATACCGCATGAAGAAAGACTGGATGAATACTTTCCACTGGGCCAATCAGGCGGCGGCTCTTGATAACGAGACCGGCATAATCGATCTCGGCATGATGCATCTCTACGGGAATGGCACGCCCGTCAACCATGACGAAGGTCTTCGCTGGCTGGTCAAGGCGTATGAGAAAAAAGGGCCGCAGGCGAAAGACGTCGCGAACTATCTCGGGATCTTCTTTCAGGAGATCGGAGACATGGCAAAGGCAGAAGAGTGGTATAAAAGGTCAGCCGCCCTCGGCAGTGACTGGGGCATGATGAATCTCGGCCTTTTTTATCAGCACGGTCTCTATGGAGAGCCGGATCTGAAGCGTGCCAAGGAATGGTTTGAAAAAGCCATCGCCGTCCACGGCGATGCGGAAGCTGACGTGCGCGCCGAGCTCGAGAAGGGCTCTGCCTGCCCTGAGATCCATGATGATCCGCCCAAGGAGGCAGCGCGAGAGGAAATAGACCTCAAGTCGCTCTATATGCCATGGCTCGCCGATATGAAGTGGAAAAAGTAAGGGACGGGCGAGATGGGCATGGCATCACCCATTACAAAAACGGAGAAGCGGTCGCGGCAGCCCCGAACCAAAAAAGGCGATGTGAAGAAATGAGGATTCATTTCTTCACATCGCCTTTTTACTTTGCTTTCATTTGGTTCAGGGTTCAGGGTTCAAGGTTCAGGGCTC
>ERZ1034669.60-NODE-60-length-55744-cov-23.103180_pt1 | contig 55744 bp, 89 predicted proteins | sample MGYA00520705_ERZ1034669 | MGnify/ENA primary metagenome ERZ1034669 (study PRJEB33766, sample SAMN09781766) | gut metagenome | biome: gut microbiome | host: Homo sapiens | place: Madagascar | study: EMG produced TPA metagenomics assembly of the PRJNA485056 data set... | reverse complement strand
TTTTTCCCCAGCGGGATTTTTTCTGAAAACTTTTTAGCCGGAATGGCGGAATCGGCATACGCAGGAGACTTAAAATCTCTCGTCATATTTGACTTGTGGGTTCGAATCCCACTTCCGGCACCATTATTCTTAACATTTCCTGAATTATTCAGGGGGGGGTAACAACAAATGTACCAATATCCAGATTACTTAATGCACTACGGCGTCCCAGGTATGAAATGGGGCGTACGTAAACAACGAGTTATTAGTGGTAAGATGAATCGCCGTTTGTCTAAGGGCTCCATGTCCGAAGCCGATAGAAAAGCTAGGCGTCGTCGTAACATTAAGATTGCCGCTGGTATTGCTGGAGTAGCTTTAGCTGCTTATGGAGCGCACAAACTTTATACTGGTCGGATTAATAACCCGGCAGCTGAGAAAGCCGAACAACTTTTGAAAGACAATGCAAAGATGAAAGCATACGAGGTTCTTGCGAAGGAAAACTGGACCAAGTATGGAAAGAATTTTGTATATGATATGGGAGACGCGATTATTTCCGGCGATAAGTACGGCTATGGCGTTGTTCGAAAGTAATATTTTATAAGGAGTAAACCAAATGCTACTTGAAGATACAGCAATCAAGTTTAAGTCTCAGTACAAGAATTTGATTGTTCCTTTTAACGAGAATCAACTTCAGCCTTGTAGTTATGATTTGACTCTCGATAAAGATCTACTAACGTTCGAGTTTGCATCGAATTCGTGTCCGCCCGATGCATTTATTACGGCTTATGACAAGCAAGTTCATGGTATCGATTACCAATCGATCGATCTTTCTACTCTCAAAGATGAGATCTATGTTCTTCAGCCGAATCAGTTTATCATTGCTTCAACGCAAGAGACAGTAAACATGCCGGATGACATTGCTGGACGCTTCGAGGGAAAGTCTTCTCTCGGTCGTCTTGGACTCACCACCCATGTTACGGCAGGTTTCATTGACGCTGGTTTCTCAGGTCAGATCACACTCGAAATGAAGAACGAGAATCGCTTTCCGATTTGGATTAAGCGAGGAATGAAGATCGGACAAATCTGCTTCTTCAAAATGAATGGTCGAGCAAGGCATCCATATGGATCCGAAGGTCTCGGTTCACATTACAATAATCAAAATGGACCAACTCCCGCAAGGTCTTAATTATTTCTAAGCTTACTCACAGAGGGCCTCTGGTCTTTCACAACTAAACAGGGATGTGGTGACCCCTGGCTCCTTTCAAGAGGGTACTGAAAAGTATCTGGAAACTCTAGAGGTTCTCCATGAGTAAGCTTACGATTAACTAAGAAAGTATGAGGTGAGTTACGTGGCAAAGAGCAAAAGGCAAGTAAAACCTGCCTTGACTCCTGAAGAACAAGAGAATCGTTTAATTGCCGAAGCTACTGATTTGGCAGAACGCAAGATTCTTGATGGCACGGCGTCTCCTCAGATTGTGGTTCACTACTTAAAACTCGGAACAGCCAAGGCAAAACTCGAGAACGAGAAACTTCAGGAAGAGAATCGACTTCTTAAAGCTAAGACTGCGAATCTTGAGTCTCAGAAGCGTTCGGAGGAGTTCTACCAGAAGGTTCTTGCAGCGATGCGTGACTATTCTGGTGTTGATGATGGAGAGATAATCGATGAGTATTAGAACTTACTCAGAACTTATCGAGATTCCATCCTTTAAAGAACGTTATGAATATCTAAGGCTTGATGGAAAAGTTGGAGAAGATACTTTTGGTTGGAGTCGATATCTAAATCAAGCATTGTATACCTCTGATGAATGGAAAAGAATAAGACGTCAAGTCATACTTCGTGATAACGGATGCGATTTAGCAGTTGAAGGTTTTGAAATTCAAAATAGACTTTTGATTCATCACATCAATCCTATAACTGCTGAAGATATAGAGAATTGTTCTCCGGTAATATTTGATTTGGACAATCTTGTTTGTTGTTCGCATAATACTCATGAGGCAATCCATTACGGGAATGCAAATCTGCTTCCATCTGATCCAGTTATGCGAAGACCGAATGATACTTGTCTATGGAGGTGATTCTGCATGAGCCTTTCTAATTCGGCCACTCCAATTTATTATGGCAAATTTCGTGATGCTGTAATTCGAGGAGAGATTCCTGTTTGTCGAGAGATCTCCATGCAGATGAACCGAATTGATAATATGATCCGAGATCCCGGATTGTACTATGATGACAAAGCCATTAACGGTTTTGTGCATTTTTGCGAGAATGAGCTAACTCTTACTGATGGTAGTGATCTTAAGTTACTAGATACCTTCAAACTTTGGGCCGAAGATGCTCTTAGTTGGTTTTATTTCGTAGATCGAACCGTTTATCAACCTGGTCCTGATAACCATGGCGGAGTTTATGTAAAGAAACGAATAAAGAAGCGTCTTATCAATAAGCAGTATTTGATCGTTTCTCGTGGTTCGGCTAAGTCAATGTATGCTGCTTGTATGCAAGGATATTATCTCACAGTTGATACTTCTACCACTCAGCAGATTGTTATGGCTCCAACAATCACACAGACTGAAGAAACGCTTAGTCCTATTCGAACGGCAATCACCCGAGCCAAAGGTCCATTATTTCAATTTCTAACTGATGGTAATTTAGCTAATACCGCTGGAAGTTTGGCCGATCGCAAGAAACTCTCGTCTACCAAGAAAGGCATTGAGAATTTCTTAACCAACTCTATCATTGAAGCTCGACCGATGTCGATCGAAAAGGTTCAGGGAGCTAAGCCAAAGTTCTCTTCAATTGACGAATGGCTTTCTTGCGATGTTAGAGAAGACGTAATTGGTGCTTTAGAGCAAGGTGCATCTAAGAATGATGATTACTTGATTCTTGCCATCTCTTCTGAGGGTACAGTTCGTAACGGTGCCGGTGATACAATCAAAATGGAATTAATGGACATACTCAAAGGCGAGTATGAGAATCCGCATGTGTCCATTTGGTATTACAAACTTGACAGCATTGAAGAAGTAGCCGATCCTTCTATGTGGATGAAGGCTGCTCCTAATATTGGTAAGACTGTTTCCTACGAGACTTACCAGCTTGACGTTGAGCGTGCTGAGAAGGCTCCCTCTACTCGAAACGATATTCTCGCTAAGCGTTTCGGTATTCCTATGGAGGGCTACACGTATTTCTTCACTTACGAAGAGACTCTACCTCATAAGCCACGAAATTTCTGGCAGATGCAATGTTCTATGGGAGCAGATCTCTCTCAGGGTGATGATTTCTGTGCGTTTACATTCTTATTCCCTCTTCCTCGAGAAAAATACGGAATTAAGACTCGGTGCTACATTTCTTCTGACACAATGGCTAAACTTACTCCTGCGACAAGGATCAAGTACGAAGATTTCTTACGAGAAGGTTCTTTGATGGTTCTTGATTGCGTCGCTTTGGATATGAATGAAGTTTACAACGATCTAGACCAATATATTGCTGATAACGAATACGATGTTACCTCTTTTGGTTATGATCCATATAATGCGAAGGAATTTGTCAATCGATGGGCTACAGAGAATGGGCCCTTTGGTATTGAGAAAGTCATTCAAGGTGTTAAGACGGAGTCAGTTCCTCTTGGTGAGTTGAAGAAGCTTGCTGAAAATCGAGCGCTTCTATTCGATGAGTCTTTGATGGAATTCTGTATGGGTAACGCGATTGCTCTGGAAGATACCAACGGTAATCGTAAACTCTATAAGAAGCGCCATCAAGATAAGATTGATTCAGTAGCTGCAATGCTTGATGCTTATGTAGCGTTCAAGCTTAATCGTGATTCTTTTGAATAAATTATAACTCTCAGGGGGTGATTTATGTGTATCCAGATTATCTTATGCATTATGGCGTTCCGGGTATGAAATGGGGAGTACGTAAGGCTCGTAAGAATAATTATATTTCAAAAGCTGTAAAAAAGCGTCGTTCATCATATTCGCAGGATTATAAAGATACTGCAAAACTTCGTAAGAAGAATTATAAGCAATTGTCAAATTCTGAGCTTAAAAGCCTTAATAAAAGACTCGAGCTTGAATCAAACTATAAGCGACTAAACCCTAAGGGCGTCGAAAAAGGAAAACGAATGGTTTCTTATGGTATTGGCATTTTGGGTACAGCAGGAAGTGTTTACGCTTTGCGTAATGCACCTTTAACTCAACTTGGCAAATCTATAATTAATCTAAAGATTCGTGGACAAAAGCAATTAGGAACTGGTCGATGAGTAAAAAAGTTGGTGGGGTTTATGTACCAATATCCAGATTACTTAATGCACTACGGCATCCCAGGTATGAAATGGGGTGTACGTAAACAACGAGTAACTAGCGGTAAGACGAATCGTCGCTCTGCTAAGAACTCTATGTCCGAAGCCGATAGAAAAGCTAGGCGTCGTCGTAATGCTAAAATCGCTGCTGGCGTAGCAGGCGGTGTGGCAGCTGCTGCGTTGGCCACTTATGGAACATACAAATTTTCAAAGTTTGTTGGATTGACTAATTATAAATACCATATGGAGCTTGGCGAGAAAAAAGTTGGGGACCATATAAGAGCTGCTAATGATCTGTTTGCTAAAAACCGTGGTAAATATGGGACTAGTAGCGAATCTTTTCGTAAAGCACAGCGTGCTACTGAGCGTGGTATCTTTAATGATGAGATTGCCAACGCATCTAGGGATACTTTCGGTCAAGCAGTAAAGAATACCGCGACTTACTATAAATCTCATAAACGCAAGCGTCGTTAAGGATTATTTCTATGGCTGAATCTTTTAGGACCAGACTTCAACATGCCTGGAATGCTTTCAGTAATCAAGAGACTACTGACTATAGGTATTCTACGTCTGTTGGGTCTTCTTATGGTTATCGGCCGGATCGTGTTGGGATATCTATCGGATCAGAACGCACAATCATTAATGCTATTTACAATCGAATAGCTGTCGATGTGGCTGCTACGACTTTTATGCATGTTCGCGTAGATGCAAACAAACGTTACGAAGAAGAGATTAATTCTGGTTTGAATTATTGTCTTAACGAAGAGGCAAATATTGATCAGACAGCAACGGCTTTTATGGCAGATATTGCTTACTCTCTTCTAGAAGAAGGTTGTATCGCTATTGTTCCAATTGATACGTCATTAGATCCGTTTGTTACAGGGTCCTACGACATCAATTCTATGCGACGTGGAAAGATCGTTGGATGGCATCCTAGGCATGTAGATCTCGAAGTTTATAATGACAATTCTGGAATCAAACAACAGATCACAATGCCGAAGTCTGCTGTAGCGATTATTGAGAATCCGTTTTATGCTGTTATGAATGAGCCCAATTCTACTTTGAAGCGACTTATTTATAAACTTAAGCTTTTAGATGACGCGGACGCAAAAGCGAATTCTTCTAAGTTAGATGCAATTGTACAGTTGCCATATACTATTCGTAATGAATCACAGAAGAAGCGTGCAGAAGATCGCAAACAATCTCTCGAGGACCAACTCGAGAACTCAAAGTACGGAATAGCTTATATTGATGCTACCGAGAAGTTCACTCAGCTTAATCGTTCTGTAGAGAATACTCTACCTGAACAAATTAAGACACTTACTGATCAATTGTATTCTCAGTTGAGTCTTGACGTCACGGTGCTTAACGGTACTGCTACTGATTCTACGATGAACAACTATTATCAGCGAACTGTCGCCCCAGTAGTTAAAGCAATTCGTGATGCAATGAATTGCAAGTTCTTGACCAAGACTGCTCGAACTCAAAATCAGCAGATTATGACGTTCCAAGATCCGTTCAAGTATATGACTGTGACACAGATTTCTCAGATGGTCGATTCCTTGAGTCGTAACGAGGTTCTTACTGGTAATGAGTTCCGTACTGCTCTTGGCTTCAAACCTTCTGAAGAGCCTAGTGCGGACGAGCTTCGTAATAAGAATCTTATTGATCCCAATGCCGATTATGGGTCGGAGTCTGACGATGGATACTATGAAGATTATCCAGACGAGTCGTCGGACGTTCAAAATCAAAATGGAAGTTATCAGTAAAGATACAACACTTGCTCGATAATTCTATTTATATGTACTGTAAAAACTACAAATGTAAAGGAGGAACCGTATGAAGTATGATTTTTCTGGCTATGCTACCCGTAATAACATTAAGTGTTCTGACGGTCGTATTATTATGCGTGATGCGTTTAAGGACAATGATCATAAGAAAGTGCCTTTAGTGTGGCAGCATGATCACATGTCTCCTGATAATGTTTTAGGTCATGCCATGCTCGAGAATCGAGACGATGGTGTATATGCTTATGGCTTGTTTAATAGCACTCCTTCGGGTTTGAATGCTAAAGAGCTTGTTAAGAATGGCGACGTTAAGGCGCTTTCTATTTATGCCAATAAGCTTAAGCAGGATGGTGCTAACGTTATTCATGGAGCCATTCGCGAGGTTAGTTTGGTTCTCGCTGGAGCTAATCCCGGAGCATATATTGATACGGTAATGGTTCATTCCGACGAGAATGAAGAGACCGAGGATGCTGAGATTTGTTTCAATCTTAATAGCAATCCTGTGATTTATCACTCAGATGAGGACGCGGATGATACAGAGGATTCCACTGATGATTCTGATGATAAAGCAGACGACAGTATCACTCATGCTGATAAAACTGACGAAAAGGAAAAAGACATGGCTGATAATAATACCGGATCTGATGGTAAGACTGTTCAGGACGTTATCGATTCTATGACTGACGAGCAGAAGAATGTATTGTATACTCTTGTCGGCATGGCTGCCGACGGTTCTTTAGACGAAAGTGGGGCCGATATGAAGCACAACGCTTTTGAGGATGAGGATGAGACCGTGGCTCATTCTATTGATTTTGACGAGATTCTTCGAGACGCTAAGCGTTGCGGCTCTATGCGCGATGCTGTAATTCAGCACGGTCTCGAGGATGTTAGCTACTCTGATTATCTCGAGCATGGTAAGGCTACTTATGGTATCGATCAGATCGATACTCTGTTCCCGGATTTTAAGAGCCTTAACACCCCTCCTGCGTGGGTTTCCCGCAACATGGATTGGGTTGCCGGTGTTATGAACGGTGTCTCTCATACTCCGTTCTCTCGAATCAAGTCGGTGTTTGCCAATATCACCGCTGACGAGGCGCGTGCTCGAGGCTACACCAAGGGTAAGAAGAAGCTTGAGGAAGTCTTTACCCTGCTTAAGCGTACCACTACCCCTCAGACCATTTACAAGAAGCAGAAGCTTGATCGTGATGACGTTATCGATATTACCGACTTCGACGTCGTCGCTTGGATTAAGGGCGAGATGCGCATGATGCTTGATGAGGAAATTGCTCGCGCTATTCTCATCGGCGACGGTCGTTCTGATGTCTCGGAGGACCGCATCTTCCCGACTAATATTCGTCCGATTTGGCAGGATGATACCTTCTATACCATTCGTGCGCAGGTCGACTCTAAGGGTATGAGCGAGGAGGCTAAGGCTGAGGCCGTCATCAAGGCTATCATTCGCGCCCGTAAGAACTACAAGGGTTCTGGCAACCCCGTGTTCTACACCACTGAGGATACTCTCACCGACATGCTTCTCCTCGAGAACCAGATCGGCGACGTTAAGTATAAGACGAAGCAGGAGCTGGCTAATCGTCTGCGTGTTTCCGATATCGTGACTGTCGAGGTCATGGAGGGTCAGACTCGTAAGGGTGATGCTAGCAAGGGCGACGTGGCAGCTTCTGCTACCAAGGATCTTAACCTGGTCGGTCTTATTGTTAACCTTAAGGACTACAACGTTGGTGCCGACAAGGGTGGTGCTGTGTCCATGTTTGACGACTTCGACATCGACTACAACCAGCAGAAGTACCTGATCGAGACCCGTTGCTCTGGCGCTCTGATCAAGCCTTATGCTGCTATCTCGGTTGAGACGTTTGATTCTAGCGTTTCTGCGTAGAATTAATCAAAATGGGAGTAACGAATGACAAAGTATTATGGTGCTGTAGGTTTTGCTTCTAGTGTTGAGACTTCTCCGGACGTTTGGACAGAAAAGATTGTCGAACGTAATTATTACGGTGATGTGACTCGTAATGTTCGTCGCCTCGACGGAACCGAGTTTATCAACGACAACGTGGTTGTTAATAATTCTATCAGCATTGTCGCTGATGCTTACGCTAACGAGAATTTCTTTGCCATTCGATATGCTTCTTGGATGGGGAGTAACTGGAAAGTGACGTCTGTTGAGGTCCAGCCTCCCCGTCTTATTTTGACTCTTGGCGGTGTCTATAATGAGTAATAATCGAAACGAGTTAAGTAAAATCTTACATGAGATTCTCGGTTCTGATTATGTATATTTTGATCCGCCAGAGTCTAAACAAATCCATTATCCTTGTATTATCTATCAGCGATCTAGTGGAGATACAGATTTTGCTAATAACGTTGGGTATCGTTTAACAAAGCGTTATCAGCTAACTGTTATCTCTAAAGATCCAGACGTTAGTTCGAGGATAATGGATAAACTTGCAAAACTTCCTATGTGTACGTATGATCGTCATTATACGTCGGATAATTTGCATCATGACATTTTTAATCTTTATTATTAAGGAGGAAACACATGGCTTCTAAAACCCTTACTTGGGATGACGATGGTAAGCGTTTCTATGAGAATGGCACCGATCGAGGTGTTCTGTATCCTAAGAGCGCTTCTGGTTATGCAGCTGGCGTAGCTTGGAACGGTTTAACGGCTGTCACCGAGTCTCCTGATGGCGCAGAGCCTACGGATCTTTACGCCGATAATGGCAAGTATGCTGTTATGCGTTCTGCCGAGACTCTTGGTTTTACGATTGAGGCTTATACCTATCCTGATGAGTTTGCTGTCTGCGATGGTGGTCGTCAGATTGCTAAGGGTGCTTACATTGGTCAGCAGACTCGTACTTCTTTCGGTTTCTGCTATCGTACTCGTATTGGCAATGATGTCGATTCCGAGGTTGCTTATCGACTCCACATTTATTATGGTTGCACTGCTTCTCCTTCTGAGAAGGCTTATGAGACTATCAACGATTCTCCCGATGCTATGACTCTTTCGTGGGAGTGCACGACTACTTCTGTATCCATCGCTGGCTTTAAGCCTACCGCTAGCATTATGGTTGATTCTCGTTATGCTGACAAGGAGAAGCTTGCGGCTCTCGAGAAGCTCCTTTACGGTTCCGAGACCGCGGACGCAGCTCTTCCTGATCCTCAGACCATCATTACTACACTTGGTGCGGCTGAGGCGGTATCGCTTTCCGATATGTCCACTGAGAATACTGAGAAGTCTGTAATTTAATCAAAATGGAAGTAATCTTTTAAGGAGTTATTACTATGCTTAAAAAGTCTATTACGTATGTTGATTATAATGGCGTAGAGCGTACTGAGGATTTTTACTTTAATCTTAATAAAGCAGAAACCCTGGGTTATATTATTGGGTTCGAGGGCGGCATTGAGTCTTTTATCGAAAAGGTGGTACAGGAAGAGGATGTAAAGAAGCTTTGGGATCTTTGGTCCGACTTCATCCTTATGTGCTACGGTGAAAAGTCTTCTGATGGTCGACGTTTCATTAAGTCTAAGGAACTCTCTGAGGGATTTAAGCAGACCGAAGCTTATAACAATCTTGTGATGGAGCTTGTTTCTGGCAAGGGTGCTGATAATGCTAAGTTTGTAAACGCCGTTGTTGCTGATGTCGAGAAAGATCCGAATAAGAAGGCTCTTATTGAGTCTTTTAAGGTTGTAGAGTAATCATAGTTGCTTCTTAAAGGAGGTGAAGCGAATGCTCGAAATAAAGATTCCTGATTCTGAGTTTTTTGATGATGAAACTAATGAATTCTTTACGGTTAACGGTGGGACGTTACTTCTTGAGCATTCGCTTCTTTCCATCTCCAAATGGGAATCAAAATTTTGTAAGCCGTTTATTGTTGATGGCGAGCATCCATACGACGAAATGATTGAATACATAAAATGTATGACGATTAACAAAAATGTCGATAAGCGTTTATACGAAATTATTGATGTTGAAAGTTATAACAAAATCATAGAGTATATAAATGCTCCGATGACTGCGACTGTGATAAAAGATGTTCGATCGAATAATAGATCTTCTTCTTTCATCACAAACGAAGTCATATATTATTATATGACGGCTCTCAATATTCCCTTTGAATGCGAAAAGTGGCATTTTAATCGGTTACTCACTCTTATTAATGTTTGTTCGCAAAAGAGTTCTCCGCCGAAAAAGATGTCGAAGGATGAAGTTCGTAGTCGCTATGCTGAATTAAATGCCAAGCGCAAAGCAGCAATGAATTCTAAGGGATAGTCTTATGTCTTCAATGATCCGGATTGTACAAAAAGGGGATTTTAAGAAAACTGAGAAATTCCTTAAGGCTATGTCCAAAAGAAAATATTTACAGATCTTTAGTAAGTATGGCCAAAAAGGAGTGCAAGCTCTTTCTAGTGCTACTCCAGTGGATTCTGGAAAAACTGCATCTTCTTGGAATTACGAGATTCATGGAACCTCTATTTATTGGACCAATGACAACATTAACAAAGGCGTTAATATCGCGGTTATCTTACAGTATGGGCATGGTACCAGAAATGGCGGATATGTTCAAGGAAGAGATTATATTAATCCGGCTATAAGACCCATTTTTGATTCTATGGTAGATGAAATTTGGAAGGAGGTTACGTCAGCATGAGTAGTGTTGATAATCGAGTTGTTGAGATGCAATTCGAAAACAAACAATTTGAGAGCGGCGTAGCAAAAACCCTTTCATCTGTTAAGAAGTTAAAAGAAGGTCTTAATTTTAAAGATTCCGCAGAATCCCTTAAGAATTTGGGATCAGTTTCTAAGAATGTTGACATGTCGTCGCTTATCGGTGCTGTTGAATCCATCAAAGATCGATTCTCAACACTTGGTATTATTGGCATGACCGTTCTTCAGAATATTGCCAACAAGGCGATTAGCGTTGGAAGTACGTTAACTAAAGCGCTTACTTTGCAGCCTATTATGGATGGTTTCTCTGAGTATGAGACTCAGATGAATGCTATTCAGACTATTCTTTCTAACACTCGTTCTGAAGGAACTAATATTCAGCAGGTTAACTCGGCATTGGATGAGTTGAACCATTACGCCGACCAGACCATTTATAACTTTACCGAGATGACTCGAAATATTGGTACGTTTACGGCGGCTGGCGTAGATCTTAATACCTCAGTAAACGCTATTCAAGGTATCGCCAACCTTGCCGCCGTTTCCGGATCTAATTCTCAACAGGCTAGTACGGCCATGTATCAGCTTTCTCAGGCTCTTGCTACCGGTACTGTTAAACTGATGGACTGGAACTCGGTTGTTAATGCCGGTATGGGCGGTCAAGTGTTCCAGGATGCTCTTAAGGAAACCTCGAAAGAGCTCGGAACTGGCGCAGAAGCAGCCATCAAGGCTAATGGTTCGTTCCGCGAATCGTTACAGACTGGTTGGTTAACTAGTCAAGTCCTTACCGAAACTCTTAAGAAGTTTACTACCTCTGGCGCGATGGAATGGGTTGCTAATTATTGCGATATTTCCAAAGAGGCTGTTCAATCAGCATATGATCAGGCATACGCTAATTCTAAAGCTACCGATACTATCGGGAAGCAAAAAGATGCTATTGATGGTTGCGCTGAAGCCTTAGCCAAGCAAACCGGAAAGTCAAAAGATGCAATTAAAGAAACTTTATCCCTTGCTTATGATGCTCAGGATGCCGCAACTAAAGTTAAGACTTTCTCACAGTTGATCGATACTCTGAAAGAAGCTCTTGGTTCTGGCTGGACTAAATCTTGGCAGATCATGATTGGCGACTTTGAGGAAGCTCGAGAAATGTGGACTAACGTTTCCGATGTTTTGTCACAGATGATTAATTCCTCAGCAGATGCTCGAAACGCTTTATTACAAGACTGGGCTGACCTCGGTGGGCGAAAAGCTATTATTGACGGTATTGCTACTGCTTTCAACAATATTGTCTCTGTGGCCGGAGCTGTCAAGAAAGCTTTCCGAGAGGTATTTCCGCCAGTAACGGCTCAACAGTTGGTTAATATTTCCAATGGGTTTAAAACACTCATGGAGAATATGAAACCTACAGAAGAATCTCTTAATAAGATTAGTCGAATCGCTAAAGGATTCTTTTCTGGGTTGGATTTGATAAAAAAGGGACTAGAATCGGTTCTCGGTCCTATAGGAAACTTCATCGGCTCTAACGGACTTGGCGGATTAACTACAAGTCTATTAGATGTTCTAGCCTCCGTTGGCGATTTTGTGACCGGCTTAGATGAAGCAGCTGATAAAGGAAAGTTTTTCGAGACCATTAGTAGTACTTTGGCTACGGGTCTAAATGGATTAAAAACAGTTCTTGATAATGTCGGCGGCGGTTTCGATAACTTTACAGGCAATATTGATACGATTGTTGGAAAGTTTAAAGATTTTATTAGTTCTGCCATCGAGCCGTTAAAAAATGCTTTGACTTGGCTTAAAGAGAACATTAGTTTAAATGATATTTTTAGTGGACTTATTGCCGGATCGACTGTTAAAGCTTTTAGCAATATTGCTGGAGTATTTCAGAAAATCCAGGATGCTATTGATGATTTTACTGGCGATGGCGGAGAAAAAGTCAAGGGTATAAAAGAGTCGATTACAGATCTTTTAGGAACTCTTGGTGACACTCTGCAAACATTTCAGACTCAAGTAAAAGCTACATCACTTCTTGAGATAGCGGCAGCTGTTACTCTTCTCGTTTCTTCCTTGGACACTTTGTCTGACTTAGATGCGGGTCAGGCGATTAGTGGTGTGGCGGTTATTGGTGTTCTTATGAAAGAGCTCAATATGTCATTACGATCCATTTCTGGAATGGACTCTAAGGGTGTTATAAAATCCGCAGCAGCTATGATTCTTGTAGCAAAAGCTGTAAATACTCTCTCAAAAGCTATTTCTTCTGTTGGATCCTTATCTTTTAGTCAAATCATAAAGGGTCTTGGCGGAGTATCAGCTTCTTTGTTTGGTTTAAGTAAAGCAGCACAGGCTATTGGTAAAACCAAAGTTAGTTTGAAGAGTTCGATAGCGGTTTTGGCTCTAGCCGAGGCATGTAGGATTTTGTCTAATGCTGTCGAAAAAATCGGATCTATGAATTTTAAATCCATAGTTAAGGGTGTTGGTGGAATTGGTGTCGTTTTAACAGAACTTGTTGGAGCAACAGTAATTCTTGACAAATTTACGGGTGGAAAAGGCGCTGTAACCGGAGCGGCTGCGGTTTTGATTCTTGCTCAGGCTCTTTCTAAAATCGGACCGGCGTTGGAGTCGGTTGGCAATCTATCATGGGATCAAATCGGAAAAGGTTTGACTGGAATCGGATTTGCTCTTGTTGAGCTGACTGCCGTACTTGTAATTTTGAGCAATGCGACAGGAATCGATGGAGGCATTACCAGTGCGGCCGCGATGCTTATTTTGGCATTGGCGCTTAAACCGATCGGAGATGAGTTGACCGCTTTATCCGGTCTTTCTTGGGATCAGATAAAAGCTGGCTTGGTAGCAATGGGCGGAGCATTAGCTGAATTAGTCATTGCGTTAAGTGTTGCCGGAATAAGCGGACTTAGCGGGTTAATAGGCGCTATTAGCATCGATGTGGTTGCCTTTGGATTGCAATCCATAGCCGATGCATTATTAACTTTCGGATCAATGTCTTGGGATCAAGTTACGATTGGCTTAGTTTCCATGGGTGGAGCATTAGCTGAATTGGTAGCAGCTTTAAGCATTGCCGGGTTAAGTGGACTTAGCGGTGTTGTTGGTGCTATCGGAATTGATTTAGTAGCATCACAAATGGGGACTTTAGCCGATGCGCTAGTCAAATTCGGATCAATGTCTTGGGATCAAGTTAAGACCGGCTTAGTCGCTATGGGCGGTGCATTAGCTGAATTGGTAATCGCCACTGGCACTGAAGGTCTCATGGGTGTCTCAGCTGCTTTGGGCGCGATATCAATTGATGCAATTGTTTCACAATTGGATTCGTTAGCAAACGCATTAATCAAATTTGGATCTATGTCCTGGGACGACATTAGTCGTGGATTAACGTCCATGATGGGGGCTTTAAGTGAGACTGCTCTTGGCGGTCTTCTTAATACTTTCTCCGGTTTTGGTGCTGGAGCTATTTCTGAGATGGCTGAGCCATTAGGCACACTTGCTGATTCCGTCAAGAAATGGTCGGGGGTAACTGTTCCGGATGGGTTGTCTGCTCAACTTGGTCAATTGGCTGACGGCGTTGGAAAATTCTGGGCTTCCGGATGGGGAGCTGGTGCCATTTCTGAGGTAGCCGAGCCTCTCGGAACCTTAGCCACTTCTGTATCAAAATGGAGTTCTGTTACGATTCCTGAGAACATTGGTACCGGTCTATCTAGCTTAGCTTCTGGTGTCAATGCCTTTACTTTCAGTGGTATGGCCGGTGGATCTATTGCTTCCGTGGCAGAGCCTCTCGGAACCTTAGCTAAATCCGTTAAGAAATGGTCTGACGTCACAATTCCTGACGGCTTACAATCCGGATTACAAGGTCTCGCTTCCGGAGTCAACGCCTTTACTTTCAGTGGCATGGCTGGTGGAGCAATCGGAGAGATAGCTGAGCCACTTGGTAATTTAGCCAAATCAGTTAAGAAGTGGAACGGTGTCGAGGTTCCTGAAGATATTCAAGGAATGTTGCAGCGTTTGGCTTCCGGCGTTAACTCCTTTACTTTCAGCGGATTTGCTGGCGGAGGGATTAGCGAAGTCGTAGAACCTCTTAAGAGTCTTGCTGGTGCTGTAACAGCTTGGTCTGGTGTTGCGATTCCAGAAGGTATTGGGACTGGACTTTCTAGTCTCGCCACGGGTGTTAACTCTTTCTCTGCATCTCAGACGGCAGCAAGCACCCTATCCACAGTTTCTAGTGGTCTTAATACTATGGCTGGTGCTGTAACTACTCTTGGTTCTACCGATCTTAGTGGTGTAGCTACGAAAGTTACAGAATTTGCAACATCCCTTAAGAATGTACCAACTTCTCTTAGCGGTACTGCTGAGGGTATTGGGACTAGTTTGCAGACGGTGGCTAACGCAGTCACTTCAAATTCTACTTTGATTTCAAACGCGTTTACTACGGTTTTGAATTCTGCTACAACGGCTATCACCAATTCAGCTGGTTCGTTTACCACGGCAGCAAACACTATTACTCAAGGCTTTGCAACAGCATTGTCTAATGGGCTGTCTAACCAGCAAGCAGCAGCTACCACGGCTGTGAAAAACATCATGGTTGCTATGCGAAATCAGGCGACGTCTAGTGGTGCTGCTTCTCGTACGAATTTCGAGAATGCTGGTAAGGCTATGACGACAGCTCTTAAGCGTGGTATTGATAACGGAAAGTCTTCCTGTGTTACTGCTGTGCGTAACGTCGTAAATTCCTGCAAGTCAGCTGTCGATAGCGGTAGCTTCTATAACGTTGGCCTGAATCTCGCTCAGGGCATGGCTAATGGTATTAATGCTGGTGCTTATAAGGCTGTTAACGCAGCAGCCAAAATGGGAGCTGACGCCGTTAAGGCCGCTAGGAAGGCTACCGACGAGCACTCTCCGTCGAAACTTACGCATCAAATTGGTCTTTTCTTCGATCAGGGCTTGATCAACGGCATTGTTGCTCTTAAGAAGAAAGTTGGCATGACAGCTGCATCGGTCGGCGACATTGCTGTCGCTAAGATGCAAGATTCAATGTCCGGGGCAACTGCGACTCTCACTCCGGTTATTGATTCGAACAATGTCCTTGCTTCTATGAGCAATAAGCGGTTTAAGGTTGATACTCGATTTGTCGGCAGTATTACTAATCCTATGAGTAACATGCAATCGGCTATCGAGCAGTCTAACCTCGAGACTATGAAATCCAACACCAAAGTTCTCAATGCTATCAACGAGCTCAACGACAATCTCGGTAGCTACACAGACGCTGTGGCTAATTCCGAGACTGCTATGTACGTCGATGGCAAGAAGCTTGCTTCGTCCATCGCCAAGCCTATGAATCAGCAGCTTGGCGTTCTTTCTAGGAGAGGAGGTCTGGCGTGAGTTACCCAGATTTACCCAACAACCGTCTAATTGTAAACGGTGTTGATTTGTCAATTCGTTTTCAGATGGTTCTGTTGGACGGTTACACGCTGGAGCCTCCTGAGCCTAAGACTTATACGGTTGATATCCCCGGAGGCAACGGAGTCATTGATTTGACCGAGGCGCTTACCGGGGATGTTGCCTACAAGAACCGCAAACAGGAATTCACTTTTGCGATTATCGACGTCAAGAATTTCGAGAAGGTCAAGACCGAGGTAAGTAATTTCCTCCATGGTCGAGCATTTGATTATACTATGACTATGGATCCTGGTTATACCTACCACGGACGTTTCTCTGTTGATTCCTATAGTCACGAGGCTTATGCAAACGGCCTTCTCGGACAATTCAAGATTAAGGTTGATGCGGATCCATATAAGTTGAAAGAGCATTGTGCTTATCGACTTAATGCTACTGGTGGCAAACTCTATCGTTTCGAGTCTGGTAGGCGACCTGTGCATCCGACAGTGGAATGTACACAACCTACTTGGTTTACTTGGAACGGTAAAGAGCAGCTTGTTCCGGCTGGAACATATCGTCTTAATGATGTCGTCTTCACTGATGGTATCAACGAGCTGTATGTTAATTCGTACAAGCTATGGTTTGTCCGATGGGCCGATTTAAAAAACAAACAGTTGACGTGGAATGATCTTCTTGACAAACGCTGGGACGATATTCAGCGAATGGGCGGAGATGTCGAAGATGCTCCACAATCTTGGAGCGAGTTGTTTGACAAAACCTGGGATTCATTGTCTGAAAAATCTTGGGATCAGCTTAACTTCGGTCGTAAGCAACTTCCGGAGTCTACTGTATATTTGACTTATGATTGGGAGGATTTGTAATGGCCGAGACTACTAAAAATTTGGGCCTAAAACTTACGACCGGTTCAGATCTTGTTGATCCGGAGACGGCTTTTTCCGCTAACTTTAGAAAGCTTGACGAACTCGGCGCTGATTATGTAATCGAGCAAGGCAAGTCTGGCGAGTGGTGGTACCGCAAATGGAACTCCGGACGATGCGAGTGCGGAATCGATTCTAAGACGTTTTCGAATAAAACCAGTGCTGATTGGAATGGTAAAGGCTATCTTTGTGGACCTTGGTCTTTTCCGGCATATCCGTTTGCATTTTCTAAGCCGCCTTTTGTGACGATTATGTATCGTTATGAGTCTAGTGGACATGGCGGAATTGTCCATATTGCTGTGGCTTCAACTGAAACTAATCTTCTTACTCAGCCTCCGTCGTTTTACGTTTATGATGCTTTTGGACCACATATTTACACCACTCCTAAATTTGGTCTTATGGCGACAGGATGGTATAAGTAATAATAGAAGGGATAAAGTATGGGTTATAAGGTTCTGTATGACAATCAACTTCTTTTCGATCCTTATACGGATGATCGTATAACCGATACGAAACTTTCTTCTAAGCTTAATGCCGCATCGTATTTCGATTTCACTATTGCTCCTACGCATTCTTTATATTCTAAACTTAAAGAGCGAGCAGGAGAAGTTCGAATCTACTTTAATGATCTTATTCTGTTTAAGGGAGAGATTACTAAAATAGATGAAGACTTTGAGGGGAATTATTCTGTTTCTTGTACGGGCGTTCTCGATTACTTGACTGCTACTCGAGTTCGTCCGTACTCTACGGTTGAAGGGGAACAGCCTCTTAAAGCTCCTTCGAGTTTCGACGGCTATTTTCAGTGGTTGATCGACCAGCACAATTCTAATTGCCTTGACTCACGCAAGAATTTCTCAGTCGGTGTGAATCAGGGCAATATGCTCGATAAGAACAATTACATCTATCGTTCGTCTGAACAGCGTCCAACAACCGCTTCTGAGATTGAGGACAAGATCCTGAACTCTGCTGGTGGTTATCTGTTCGTACGCTATCAGGACGATCTGAATATTCTGGATCTTTACGCTGACGTTCATGATGTCAATACTCAGATTATTGACTATGGCGTAAATATGCTCAACTTCACCAAAACCACGACAGCTGAAGGTCAATATACGGCAGTTGTGGCAACAGGTTATACACCTAATCCTCCTGAGGGTCAACCTGATGCTAAGATGAAACCGATCACCCTTGAGGGATGTACGGATGGCGGTACGCCCTATTCCTCGACTATCGTCAAAATGGGAGATAGGGTCTATGATGTAGAAGCTGTTAACCGTTACGGATATCACGAGTATTATGTCTCAAACACAGATATTACGACTTACGACGGTCTTCTGTATTATGCGTGCAAGACACTTAATACTCTTTTGTCCCCCGCTCTGACTATCTCAGTAAAAGCAGTGGACCTTGCTCTTATCATGGGTGAGAAGTACAAGCATCTTCAGCTCGGTCAGGCTGTACGAATCCGTTCTAAGCCCCGCAAAGTCGATGAGTACCTCATGGTCAATTCGATCGATCTCGATCTGATGAATCCTGAGAATACTACGTTTGACTTAGGTGCTTCATACGATACTCTTACCGGCCAGCAAAGCGCATATCTTAAGGCGCTTAACGCTTCTATTAACGCGAGTCTTGATACAGTCGATGCTCTAAGCACCAATGTTAAGAATTCAGCTAAACTTGCTCAAGAAGCAAAAGATAAGGCCGATACCGCGACAGATGCTGCTGCAGATGCTGCTGCAAAAGCTGACAAGGTAACGGATATAGCTAATTCTGCTGTAAACAAAGCAGAAAGTGCTGTGACTAAAGCTGATACAGCTATTAGTACTGCTACCGACACTAAAGCCAAGGTAACCCTTGTAGAGAAACAGGCTACCGAGGCTAAGGCTGCGGCAGATACGGCAAAGAAGGCTGCGGACGACGCAACAACTGCTGCTAACTCTGCTCAGTCCTCTGCCGCAAAGGCTAACGAGGCTGCATCTAATGCCAATACAGCTGCAAGCAAAGCTCAGTCTACCGCTAATAGTGCTTTAAGTTCTGCTACTCAGGCAAACAAGGACGTTGGTAATGTAAAGACTCAGATCACTGAGATCAACAAAGAAATGAGTTCGGTTAAGCAAGACGCTGCTAATCTGCGTGACGATTTGACTGGTCAGATTACCACAGTCAAAGAGACTATGGAAGCTGACTACACAAAGAAGTCCGAGTTGAGTGCTACCGAGACTAATCTTAAAACCGAGATTAGCAAATCTGCTGCTGGTCTCCGTACTGAGGTCTCTCAGACATACAGTACGAAGAAAGAGCTCGAGACTACTACTAAAGCAGCTCAGACGGCTCAATCTACTGCTGACGCGGCTAAGAAAGCAGCTGAGTCAAATGCATCTGATTTGGCAAATGCCGTTAGTAAATTTGATGGTGACATTTCTGGACTTAAAGATCAGATCGATGGTGCTATTCAGACTTGGTTCTATGATGGTATCCCTAATGCTTTGACAGAACCTGAGGTCAATTGGACTACCGATAAGGATCGTCAGACTCATCTCGGTGACCTTTATTACGATAATAAGACCGGATTCTGCTATCGCTACATGAATCAAAATGGGGTCTATTCTTGGGGTAGGATTAAGGATACTGAAGTCACGAAGGCCTTGTCCGATGCGGCAAAGGCTCAGACTACTGCGAATGCTAAGAAACGCATCTTTATCACTACCCCAAAGCCTCCTTATGATATTGGAGACTTGTGGGTTCAGGGCTCAACTGGTGATATTATGCGTTGCCAGACCCCAAAGCTCGAGAGTCAGGCATATGCTGAGGCCGATTGGGTCAAAGCAAGTAAGTACACCGATGACACGGCTGTGACGAAGCTCTCTAATACGGTTGAGAAGACCTATGCTACTAAGTCTACCGTAAATCAACTTAGCGATCGTATCGAGCAGACTGTTAGCAGTGTGGAAGAGGTCCGTACAGATGCCTCTGCTGCAAAGACTACTGCTAATAACGCTAAGAAGGCTGCTGACGATGCTGCTGCTGCGGCTAACACTGCTCATGAGACGGCTACTGCTGCTCAGACGGCCGCCAACAAGGCTCAAGAACATGCTACTAGTGCTGCTACTGCCGCCTCCACAGCCAAGGCTAACGCTGATGCTGCCCAGGCTGCTGCTAATAAAGCTAATGCCTCTCTTGCCGAGGCTCAGAAGAATCTTAAGACTCTTCAAAATAGGGCCGATGTTACTGACGAAGAGCTAACGGCTGCTAAGAACGCTGTAGCTTCTGCTCAGACTGCTGCTGACAGTGCTAACTCTGCTGCAAGTAAGGCTAAAGAGTTGGCTAATACAGCACAGAGCACCGCAGATACAGCTAAGGCTAATGCTACCACTGCTCAGACAAAGGCCAACGCTGCCGCCAGTGCAGCCAGTACCGCACAGAGTACCGCTGACACTGCCAAGGCTAATGCCAAGAAGGCTCAGGACGATGTCAACGCTCTTAAGAATCGTGTAACCACCGCTGAGACTAAGATTACTCAGAATAGCGAGGCTATTGCGCTTAGGGCGACTAAGACTGAGATGCAATCCTCAATCAATCAGACTGCTGAATCGATTAAGACAACTGTTAGTAAAGAGTATACAAAGATTACGGATGCCGAAGCAAAATATGCAACCAAAACAAGTCTTACTCAAACCGCTAACGATCTAACGATTGATTTCGATAACAAGATTAATAACATCAATAAATACGTTCGTTTTGTAGACGGCAATGTCATCTTAGGCGAAGCCGGAAATCCGACTACGTTGAAGCTAACTAACGATCATTTGGATATTTTGAATAAGACGAATGTTGTTGCAAAATTTGCAGAAAACACAATTGAGCTCGGCAATAATTCATATCTAAGTGAAATCAAATTATGCAAAGGTCTTGCTACCATTCAAGGGTACACAGCGGGCGGAAATGATTCCGATCCACTTATTTCAATTGGAGCCTCAAGTGGCGTTAGACTATATGCTACTAGAGAAATAAATGCTGGTCATCTTACTACAGGTACCTTCAATGTCTTAACAAGTTCTGATGCTTCGAATAGCGAAACCACTATGTCTTCTTCAAGTTTTCTCAAAGGAAATGATGGAACTATTCTGAAAGAAGCCGCAGTTAGCGTAAATACCAGCAATACTGGCGATTCGGCATGTAACATTACAGCGTCAAAAATCCGAATAAACAGTCGTGATGTATTTACCTTAACCAAACTTTGGTCCGGAAACTTATCTAGGGGTGGATCTGTAAATGTTACTCAAGGGAGTCAATACACGCTATTCGCAGTTCGTCCAATTGACGAGGGGCTTCTTATGATTGGCGTAAAATTCAAAGACGAATTACATTGTTATGCTTCTTATGATAGTGGAACAGAAACTAGGCAATCTCGAGCATCGTTTCATGTTAATGGAAACACATTTCGATTAACTGCCGCGTCAGAAAATGTTCTAAATGGCGCTAATTCTGGAAGAAACATAACCGAAATATATGGACTATTTTAGGGTAGGCTTTATATGTTTGTTCAAACAGATGAGAACGGTCGACTTGTCGGAATGATGGAGTCGACATTTGAAGATTCCGATGGAAACACACACAAACAAGACACAACCGGATTCTTTGAGTTTGAAATTCCAGAAGACTTTGATTTTGACAACATGTCTAACTATGTAATCAAATCTGGAAAATTGATTTTCTCAGAGAGTGACGAATCTAAGTCCGAGAAAGACGAAAGTAATCGTATAGAGCAAATCGAGTTGCTTCCAGATGCTGTGGCAGATATTTCAAAACTGGTATCGGATAATACGAGTGATGTCGCTATGCTATCTGATGCATTAGCCGAACTTTCAGAAATAGTCAGTTCTTTAATGAAGGGATAGATTAATGATGATCCGATTTTGGTACAAACGAATTAACGGTGATATTTCTAGGATCGATGAGGTTCCTGAGCTATGGCGCGAAGGGGTCCGTAAACTTATCACTCAATCCTAAATCAAAATGGGAGTAAATCGTGTTTTACGGTAATCTTGTAAATGATATGGTGATCCTTACTCCGGATTCGTCCACGGGTCGTCCTGTTATGGAGGTTGATCCCCCTACGAATATTCCGACGGGTTACCATGCTGAGTCTCGATTCCGAGATAATGGCAGCTCCATTACCCAGGTTTGGGATGTTGTTCCCAATGCTGGTACTCCTCAGGATGCTGCTATCACGCTTGCTATGATGCAGGCAGAGGCCTTGTCTGACGATGAGGCTCTTAAGGTGCCTGCTCTCTATCCTGAGTGGAGCGGCAATGCCGTGGTGTATCCTGTAGGTACACGTGTTCTCTATAACGGCACTCTGTACAAGGCCATTGAGACTCATACCTCTAGTCCTACCACGTCGCCGATTGACAGTCCTCAGAATTGGACCAAGGTGCTTCCTTCCTCTTCTGGCGAGACTGCTCCTGAGTGGGAGAGTGGGCATATCTACAATAAGGGTGACCGAGTGACCAAGTATGGTAATATCTACGAGTCTGCTATTGACTCCAATACCTACGAGCCTGGTGTCTTTGGCTCTGGATCTGCTTGGACTCAGATCACCCAATCCTCCTAAATCAAAATGGGAGTAAATCATGCTTCACGGTATTGATATCGCGTCATATCAGTCCGGTCTAAACCTAACCACGGTTAAAGGCCAGATTGATTTTGTCGTAATTAAGGGTACTGAGGGTACGAATTACGTCAACCCATATTGTGATCCACATTTCCAGCAGGCAAAGCAGGCAGGCATTCTCCGAGGTGTATACCATTACGCTAAGGCCGGTAACGCTACCGCAGAGGCAAACTACTTCTGTGATAACTGTATCGGCTACAAGGGGGATGCCATTCCTGTTCTAGACTGGGAAGAGAACCAGTCAGTTGCCTGGGTCAATGAGTGGGTCAAAGTCGTCCGTAGCCGCTGGGGAGTCTCCCCGATTATCTATGCAAATCCTTGGCGATTCAATCAAGGTGGCGTAGATAAGGAATGCGGACGATGGGTCGCTTCGTATCCAGCAGTATCTCACCCAACTTTCAAAATGGCCGAATCGTGGGATTGTCCCGATGCAGACGGATTGGTCTGCATGTGGCAATTCTGCTCTGACGGTCGACTAAACGGCTATAATGGCAATCTGGACGCTGACCTCTTCTATGGAGACGCAAACGCCTGGAACGCCTATGCTGGGGTAAAGCCTGCTCAGACTCCCCAGCAACCTACAGCAAAACCTGAGCAACCATCGAACCAGAATTCTTCGGACGATACAATTATCATCTCGAAGGGTGACGGTTCAAACCCTACTAAGTACAAGAAAATTTCTTAGTAGTTCAAAGTAAGAGGGTATCCTGGGGGCAATTCGTTAGTTCAAAGTCGTAGAGTGTTCTTCGGTTTAACTTCGTTCTTCTGTCCTTTCCATTGTTAAACCCAGAATTGTCCCTATGATGCCCTCTTACTTTATTTGAGAAATCGTTGAAAGGAGTTTCTCATGTCGCAGATGTACACCCCGTATATTGGTCAGGTTTCTGGTCAGCAGCCATCTACACCACAGACTTGGTTGCCAAACAACCAGAATGTCAACCTGCCTTATGTAACGCCGGCTCCAAAGCAAACCATTTTCGGTAAGATCGTTCAAAATGAGAGTCAGATTACTCCGAATGACGTACCGATGGATGGGACCATTGCTCTATTCCCACTTCAGGACTTCTCCAAGATCATTGCAAAGCAGTGGACTCCTAACGGTCTGATTCAGACTCTTGAGTATCTTCCTGCTAACGCTAAGGACGATAATCCGACGGTCACTCTCGATGATGTGATGTCCCATATGGATGAACGTCTTGATCAGATTGAGGATCTTTTCACTAAGCCTAATCAGGCAATGAAGAAGGGTGATAACAATGCTAAGTCCGCTTAATGCTATTCTCAACATGGCACAGTCAAATCCTAATATTGCAAATAATCCTCAGGCCCAGGCAATGCTGAATGTCGTCCGAAGCGGCGACGCTAAGCAGGGTGAGGAAATTGCAAGGAACCTCTGCAACACTATGGGAATCACTCCCGAGGAAGCAACCAAGCAGGCTGCTAACTTCTTCAACATTCCTCGCTAATATTTAAGTAAAGGATGGTAATTATGCCGTTTGACAAAACAGCAAGCATCTTGGATACAGTTAAGAAGACTTGTGGTCTGGGATCAGACTACGACGCATTCGATCAGGATATTCTGGTTTTTCTAAACGCTGCCATCCTTGATCTCACTCAAAATGGGATTGGTCCGTCTGATGGGTTTACGGTTACTGATTCCTCTCAGACATTCGAAGATTTTATCGGAGGGTTTAAGAACGTAGGAGCCGTGGCAACATATTTGTCACAGAAGACTCGTATTGCGTTTGACCCTCCGACTTCCTCGTATGTCCTAGAGGCTATGAACAAGAACCTAGCAGAGCTCATCTGGCGACTAAATCTCGAGGCTGAAAATACGAGCAATTCTGAACAAGCTTAACGGTATCAACGGCGGTATGTGCGACGGTTTCTACGCCATGAACACGTCTTTGCTTCAGGGTTTCAACGGCCAGCAGATGGCTACCATGCAGGGTAACTACAATACCCAGACCGCGATTAACGGTTTGAGTTCTCAGCTTGCCAATTGCTGCTGTGAGAACCGCCAGGGCCAGGCAGACATCAAGTATGCTATGGCTACCGACACCTGTGCTGTCACCAATTCCATTTCCAATGCGGCGCGTGACATCACGGACAACGCAAATGCCAACTATCGTCAGCTGCATGATGAGCTTGTCGCCATGCGTATGGAGGACAAGGATGCCCAGATCGCAGACCTTACGCGTCAGCTCGGTCAGAAGGATCTCGCGGCTTCCCAGTGCGCTCAGAATGCATATCTGATCAGTCAGCTGCATCCGTCTCCGATTCCGGCATTTAATGTCCCGAATCCTAATGCTACGGTGGGGTATGGCTGCTACTGCAACCAGGCTTAGTTAACTGATTTGCGGAGAGGCTCTGCTTGAGTATATTTTCACGGGGCCTCTCTGCCCTTTGGAGGTATATTATGATCTCGCTATCAAATACGACTGATCAGACAGTCGCAGTCGGACAGTCCATTACCTTCAACACTGTGTTGCTGAAGAGTAAGAATGGTGCAGAATGCCATCGAAAGAATTCTGGCTCGGTCAAGCTTTGTGCTAGGCCTGCCACGTACGAAGTCCATTTCGCAGCTAACGTAACTGGTGCAACGCTTGGTACGCCCGTGCAGCTTAGTCTTGCAATCGGCGGTGAGACTATTAACGAGTCGACTATGATCTACACTCCGGCTGCTGCGAATGCTGTGGGTAATGTGTCTACCGATATTCCGGTCTCTAATTGCTGCTGCGATTATGATCGTATCGCCGTTGTCAACACCGGTACTGTGCCGGTTATTGTCAGCGCCAATCCTGTACTTTTCGTACATCGTATCGCGTAAGGAGTGAGTAGCATGGATGATAGCATGACTAAGCTTTGCGATATGAAGGCCGAGTTGACTTGCGCTGCTCGCGAAGCCTTGTGCGGTGACCTTGAGAAAGTTGACACTCACGAGCTCGGCGAAGTCGTTGATATGATCAAGGATATTTACGAGGCCGAGAAGGATTGTGCCAAAGCCAAATACTACAAGACTGTGGTTAAGGCTATGGACGACAATGGTCGCTCTCGTCGTCTCGGTTATATTCCTATGATCGATCTTGATGAGGAGTATGACGAGTACTCTCGTATGCCTCATCACGACTGGGACGAGAAGTACGGTCGAGTGTTTAACAAGTATCGTGACGCTCGAAAGCACTATACTGAGACACATTCTAGCTCTGACAAGAGTTCTATGGATGGCAAGGCACGTGAGCATATCGATTCTGTCATCCTTTCCATTCGAGAGATTTGGAATAGTGCAGACCCGACGCTCCGTCAGCAAATGAAGTCTCAGCTAACTTCTTTGGTTAACGAGATGTCTTAGCCCAAGATGGATACGTTCAAATTAGGTGATGATATTTGGCGTATCCGATATGTTGATTACAATGATCCGATTCTTGTGGATCGTACAGGTAAGCCTACGGTCGCTGTGACTGATCTAGAGACAATGACAGTTTATATATCGAACCAAATCTCTGGGGAATTTCTAACCAAGGTACTAATCCACGAGATCGGTCATTGTATCATATTCAGCTTCCATTTACTTGATGATATTCATCAAATGGTCCATCCGCGGTACTGGGTGGAAGCTGAAGAATGGCTATGCAATTTTGTAGCTGATTATGGAGTTTATATTTTACAGACATTAAAACTAATAGGGAGGTAGCAACAGGGATGGACTTGACTCAGTGTGTTGTTACTATTGCGTGTGCTATTATTGCATCTTCTGGGTTCTGGAGCGTTATCATGAAGCGCATGGACCAGAGGGAAGAGGAAAAGCGTGCTCGCGAAGAGATTGCTACTCAAAATCGAGAGGCGCAGAAGAAACTGCTTATTGGACTCGCCCACGATCGTATTATCACTCTCGGTATGACGTATATCGAACGAGGTTATATTACAAAGGACGAGTATGAAAACTTCTTTACATATCTGTATGAGCCATACGTAGAAAACGGTGGAAACGGATCGGGTAGTAAAGTAGCCAACGAGTTGAAACATCTTCCTATTAGGAATTCTTAAGGAGAAATTTTATGGTTCTTGACGACAAGACTTATAAGGTTGCTAAGTATGTTACTAACATTGTTCTTCCTGCTATTGCTACTCTGTATCTGGCCATTAGCGGCGTTCTGGTCCAGGGTGGACTTCCTGCTCTACCTTATCCTGATGTTGTGGCTGGTGTCATTACTGCTGTAGTAACCTTCCTCGGTACTATTCTTCACATTTCTTCGAACAACTATACCGGTCAGGGTGAGCTTACTGTCGACGAGTCTAAGGACGAGAATGATGAGGACAAGTATCAGCTTGTTCTGCATGAGGATCTCCCTTCGCTGGCTAAGAACGATAAGTTCGTAGTGACGGTCAATAAGACGCAGAATTAACACATGCTATAATGAGGAGTCATATCTTGAAAGGATGCAAAATGGATATTTTCACCGAAGCAATTAATGGTATTAAGACGTTCTTTGCTAATCCGTTGGACGACGAGATCAATTCGGTTTATGAAGAGATGGCTTACGAGCATAGTGATACGGACAAGTATACGAAAATGTTGGATAACTTGGAGAAGCTCGAGAGGATTAAGAGTAACCAGAAATTTAAGCTGGACTTTGATTTCTCTGGGATTGCTAAGGAATTCGTCAAGATCGGCGGTTCGTTACTTTGCATTGTAGCTATCAAGAAGATCGAAGACGAGATCGCTTTAACTGGTAAAGCGCCGATGTTTATTCCGAAATTCTAGTTGAAGTATTTTTAGTATTTGTTAGAACGACTCCCGAAAAGGATATGCCGCGTAGATTATACGCCATATCCTTTTTTTTTCGCAGAATTAATACACCCTATAATGAAGATGTTGTTTTTCTTTGAAAGGAGAAACCATGAAGATTGTGAGTGTTGAGAGCACGTGGTTCTGCGACGAGTATCAACTTGTTGCTAAGCTGGAAGACGGAAGCGAGGAATTTCTATTCGGATATTCCCCGGTTGAGTATAACTTTCCGGTGAAGACACTTGTCGGTATGACCGTTGACGAGGCTTTTAAGCTCAAAAACAAAATGGATTGCGAGTATTTCAAGAGACGTCATCATTGGTAAAAAGATTGAGTCTGTGTTTTATCATGGGCTCTTTTTTATTCGCGAAAATTTCACACGGTATAATAGAAGGAGATAGGTAGACTATCTTAAATGTAAGATTGAATCAGAGCAAAATCTGACTTAGATCTGCGTCCTTCTTTATATTTTTTCAGATGGTTGAGTCATAGACTCTGGTAAGTAGTATTATCTCACCATTTGCTTTTTTGTAAAATATTTTTACAACTATTGAAAGGAGTATCACTATGTTAATGAAGGAATTGGAAGGTACGAAAATAAAAATTCGGTCAAGGCTGTATAGATATTTGTTAGTTGCTTTTTGGAATAAAGAAGATTGGAATCATATCTACAAAGCCGAAAGCGGATTTTTAAAAACCCAAGAACGAGAAGATTTTTATATCAAAACTAAACAAAAGTACGACAGTCTTACTATCCAACAACTTTTGGAAGAACTAAACATATCGTCCCCCGAAGAGATTAAACAATTTAGGTGCTGTGGAGATGGAACTGTTGCAGAACTAAAAAAGCTGTTGGAAGGAGCCGAATAATTTAGACATTAACTTGGATAGATAATCAGACACTTGTAAGGAGAAACCATGAAGGACATAATCGCATTTGAGCATTATTATGACGTTGAATTTACCATATCCTTTTGGAATGAGAAATTACTAAGAAAAGGACAAATAACAGTAGACGATCTAGAATGTTTCTTTGGTATTGCTTTCCCTTATAATACTAATTTGGTATGGACCAATCTGTTAACTATGGATAACTTTAAAAGAGATAAATCTGGGCTTTATGTTTTAATGGTTCCGGATCCTAAAAAGAATCGACTATTGTAAGGAGTAACCATGAACCAGTACACAACAAAAATCTGGAAATACGACTCAGATAATTTATCTGCGATTCAGTTTGAGTTTCTGAATGGGTCCAGCATTTATTATTATCTGGAGAAAAAGGAATGGTCCGGAGTTGATAAGCATTATGAGCCAATTAACTTAAAGAAACTAAATGTTCTTATACAAAGACATGGTCTAATGAAAGAAGTGCAGAACGTTTTAACGGAATACAAATCTAGTATGATTAAATATTCCGATGGTTGGTGGCATGCAATGATGGCTCTTAAACTTCTTAACGATGAAGAACGTAATGAACGCTAAGGATGATATAAAAATGGATTACTATAGCTTTTGCGAATTGCAGCCTGGAGATTTGGTCGCAGTCAATCGAGGACGATTCAAAGGTCGAATGTTCGAAGTTGAATCCGTAGATTACGATGAGGAAATCGCTAGAGTTGTTTGGTCTACTGCTAACGAGGCTATTCCTCCCGATCCGATTCCTGTTATGGACTACGGACGCTACAGTATCGATTTTCTTGGATGAAAAAACTTATGATAGATAACGAAACGCGTTTATGGTTAGTTCGTTGTCCTTATTGCGGTCACGCGATAGGATTAGCTACGATATTAGACATGTACGATTACAATTTCTGGTGCCGTACGTGTTCGTAAACAGTTCCAATTGATCCGCTACGTCCACAAAGAACAATACCTCGCAGAAAAAGTACACGGTATAATGACATATAAAGACTTTTGAAAGGAGTCGGAATGAAACTTACGAAGAACGAGATTGCAATACTTGTGAACTACTATGATAATCTTCAGTTTGATATTAAAGATCAGACCAATACCCTCCGGGAGAATTGCCAGGGTGTTATCGATTCTGATCTGTACAAGATCCAACTCGAACGTTATCAGACGGAGTACGACAAGTATGAGACTCGTGTTAACGAGTTGAGGGCCGAACGCAACAATCTTTAGTTTGTCATGGAGAAGAGCTTATATTTATATAGGCTCTTCTCTTTTTCTTTGAAAGGAGATAGCCATGAAAGTCGATCTAACCCTTCATGATATGGAAAGAATTATTGCTGGGTATAAACTAGAAAAATCTGAACTTGACAAGAAATACGAAGAACTCAATGGTAAACTAGAGAACTATAAGTTTTTAGACGAACATTATGAAGATAGACTAGCAGTTCTTGATACGCGTTTAATGGAAGTTCGATCCAGGCTTATGTATTTTCTTATACTATTCGAAAAGCGTAGTGCCTGTATAAACGCACTAAATGCTATTTACGGTATAAATAGTGATAAGAAACCAGTACCGGACAATGTAGAAGAATTGCTTAAAGAACTAACGTCCAACCAAAAGGAGATCTAATCATGAAGATCGATATTACCCCAAACGAATTGAAATCCATTATAAAGAGCTATGAAGTAGAACTAGAAAATCTCAACAAACAATATTGGGATTTAGAAAACGTGTATATTGATTATATACAATACATGGCAATCCATGAAGAACGAACAGATAAAAAAGTCGAAGTATCTAAACGCATTAATGAAATCAAACCAAGACTTAGGCACCTAAAAGCTACGTACGAATCTCTTATCAATGACGTAAGATTTTTATACTATCTTGATGGTGCGAATGGCCTTCGTAGAAAATGCAAGAACTATGAAGATATGTCGATAGATGACGCAGCAGAATTGTTGGATGAGATCGAATCTCGTAAGGAGGCTTAATCGTGGGAGTCCACATGAATCATTCCGATTATTCAGTAAATAAAGTCTACGATAAAGACGGACATATTTCTGGTATTCGATTTATTTTAACTAACTATAAAACCTCAGAAAACGGAGCTGAAGCACGGTCAGTATCACTTATTTATGCAGTAAATGAGCAACGCTGGTTTGGTGAAACTCCTTTTACTGATGGAGCTATTGCCCTAGAGCCAGGTCGAGCATTCGCTATCGCTAGTTCAATGGGTTTAGAAGAGAAAGTTGCCGAAATTCTGAAGGAAGAGGATTTATGATGCAATACACTGTACAGGTTTCCTCCAGTGCAACAAACCAATCGGCTAGATATATTGATATTTTACAACGAACTTTTGAGATAATTATGGAGGATCCGATACTAAACAGATATGAACTAGCCGGAATTTCTGACTATGCTCGACAACTATGCACACAGATGGATGATAAAGCTAGTAAGAGAAAGGATGTATAGAAATGACTTGGACTTATGTGCGAGGTCTGATCGAAATCGGCGCTCCGGGACGAACTCAGGCCGAAAAGGATTATATTCTGCAAACTGTGATTGATCATCTTCCTAAGGTAACTGGCTCTGAAGATGACATGAATATTTATACTATTAGAGCAAATGGACATAGCAGCTGGTCCAATCGTGATGAGCTAGACCATCTTAATAGGGGCTTCAAAACTCAGAGTCAATATTTTCTTGTTCTCGACGGTTCTTTGCGCGATCGCCGTTATGAAGACACGTTCAAAGAACTAAATAAATTCTTGAATAGACTGGGTAAACGACTTCCCGTTGATTCGATGCATGTACAAGTATATACCTATGATCGTTCGCATATTCATACGTTTACTAACGAGAATGATTTCTATGGAAAACTGTTCGAACGTGAAGATCCTTGGTATAGCTATCTGATGTGGAGGTTTGATGATGAAGACTAAACAAACATCCGTTGTATTATGTATTGGAAGGTATGGCGGTATTGACAATTATGCCTATCTAACAAATAAATTAGATGACGGTTGGTTAGTAAATCGAGTAGATTATATATATAACGGTGCTGGTCAGCCGACTCGTACTATATATATTCTAGAGAAAGAGGTTGAAGAATGAGCGGCCAAAACTATGTGTTAGTGTATTGTCATGATAATCATTTAGAGAATGTCGACCATCTTCAAGCTTGTTTGGTTAATGGATGGATTATCCGTGCGATAGATCTAATACGCGACAAACCTAAGCCAGACACAATGGCATTTATCCTAGAAAAGGAAGACGAAGCATGATCAAGCAACAAGCAGTATGGGTATTTTGGAATAACAATAAACTAGTAAATGCCGACTATCTTAGAGAGTGTCTCGACGATGGTTGGATTGTTTTCAAATCAGATTTATTGTCTGATGAGGATTGGCCCGATACGGCCATCTATATTCTAGAGAAAGAGATCAAAGATAATGTCGAACAAAATGCTTGACATATTCATGGTCATTTTACTAATCGCGTCTATTTTAGCGCTAATTTTTATTACACGTTGCTTGATAGGCATTTTTATTTGCGACTATGAGATGTGGAAACGAAAAAAAGAAGATAAAAATCGTTACCATCAAATTGAAGATAAGTTCAAAGATCGCAAACTGACTGATTAAAAGGAGACTATAATTGAAAGAACTAATAAATATCCTTGACCTGATATGTTGTATCAGTATAACTGCGATACTTGTAGCAATTGCGATAATGGCTCTTATTCTTATGTGTAAAGCGATTATCGAAGTGATTGATGACTGGAGGTATGAACATACCCGCATGCGTTAACGGAGAAGTCCGTCGAGCTTGGATGATGAGTGATCGAACCAGAGGTAATGCTCCTTTGGTTTGTACTTGCCCAAACGGATGCGAATTCTTTGAGGCAAAATTTAGTAATACCACAGTAGTTGAGCGTAGATATTCAACATATCACCCATTTGGTTATGTCGAGAAATCCACAACTACTTATAGCAACTAGTAGATGGAGCATACCTATGTGCACCAAACGCATATATCAGGTAGATTATAACGATAAAGTTATAGGTTACTGGACATTGACGGATGGTGAAGACCCGATTAGTGCATTCATTCGCGAACTTAAACAGCAGAAAATCGAAGAAATTCGCATTGAGATGAAGAACTACGGTATAACCATAGATGATTTGAAAGAGGTTGATAAATAATGGATACCGATGATAAATATTGTTTGAAAGTTAATAGTGATAAAACCGCAAACGATTTAATTCGATGGTGGAATGATGTGCTATTTGATGATGGACGTGTTATGGTGCACGATGCATAAGATTCATGCTAAAGAGTTTACACTTGACGATTTTAGTTATGATCATTTGATTGAGAATCCGGAACCAGATAAAGTTGATCTTGCTCCCGAAAACCAATATGAGGATTACGCAGATGATGAAAAATATTTGAATTTTAATTATTATACAATTACTATCTATCCGAAAGATCTTCTTGAAATAATTATTGAAGGTTTGAACAAATATCGAACCAAATATCTTGAGACCAAAGACAAGAAGTATTGGTGGCAAATGATTCAGCTTCTGCCTAGCTCGTATAATCAGAAGCGAACCGTGATGCTGAATTACGAGGTTCTAACGAATATTTACAACTCTCGAAAGAACCATAAGCTAGACGAGTGGCATGATTTCTGTGATTGGATTAAGAGTCTGCCTCATTCTGATTTTATTACCGGAAAAGCAGATGCTACAGATCTTTATCGAGAAGCTTTTCGTAGTTGCTTTTATCCAACGGACGAACCTATCGCTCGTGCAATTCTTACAGGTGAACAGACGCCGGAAGAAAAGGTGGTTTATAAAGATGCGCTCTCTAAAAAGTAAAATCGGAGTAACCGTAAGAAATACTGATAATTTCGAGAATGAACTAACTCTAATCGCGAGTTTGGTAGTATTGGATACCATGCAAATCCATAAATATCAAACTGAGAAACTGACTACTGAAAAGCAAAGAAACTTAACCAATGACGTAAAAGATCGACTGATCCAATCCCTTTTAAGATATGACGAAATACAGAAGCTTCGAGAAGATGCCTATAAGCAAGGGTATGATGCTGGGTTTCATGATGCAATGGTAGAACTCGATCCAGATGCCGAACCACTCAATGATAAAGGATATATAGCATGATCGACCACGGGTTAAAGGAGTTCTAATGGATGCTATCGAGTATCGTAACATTCAATGGAAAGTTCGCAAATTACACAAGCACATCGACCCTCGAGGTTGTCTGGAACTACTAGCTGAGGAGTCTTCTGAGGTAACTCAAGCGGCTATGAAGCTTATTCGTGTATCAGAAGCTTCTAATGATATGGTTTATCCAGCTGACAAAAATAAATATAGCATTAAAAACTGTGAAGTAGATCTAAACAACGAGGTTATGGACGTAATAACTTGTGCATTTCTTTTATACGCAGACCATTATGATGTCCCTAATTCTCTTATGGATTACGACGCGATTAACGAGCGTCTAGACAAAATGATTGCAAGGATTGAGGAGAATAAAAATGAGTAATCTGCCGGAAAAGCATATCATTGACGAATGTATAGATAAAATTTCAAATGTCTATATTAATAACGATTGCACTTTTGAGATTCATCCGTTTGATTGTGACTCGAGGGAATTTTCAATCACATATAACGGTCGTGTGCCACGTCTAACTTTGGTACACGTTGTTGCGAATGACGGTGGAGCAAATCGAACTTTTATATTTCAAGTTTGTCAGGATTATGCACATTGCTATGCTGACGATTTGATGCCGAATAAAACTGATCATTATCTGTATATCGGAGAAATCACTGATTGTACAGAAAAGCCTCATATTCTATACGAATGTGACGGAATGGCTTGTAAAGATTGTTTCCACAAAGAATGTCATGAGACAACAGATATTACTCATGCAAAGAATTTCAAGTACTATAACGGAAAATGGGTCGAACGTCGAGATTATTCTCCAAGGAATTTGTATTGCTAGAAAGGACTACCATCATGATCGACGAGATTTTGTTCGAAGCATTCGAAGAAGAAGTTATTGATTGGATCATAAACAATCACGGAGACCCATACTATATTGAATCGGATTATAAAAAAGGCACTTTGAGCTGCAAAGTGTTTGACCTATCTGACGATAATCCGACGTCTTTTTATGAAAAAGATACAATCGAAAGTTGGGTAGTACATTTTGATTTTTCCAAAGATTATCATGTAAAACTACAAAATCAATGCGTAACAACAAAAACTCGTATAACCAGTATCGATGGTTCTTGGCCTAATTATCTTATGGAGTTCGAAGATATTAGTGTCGACGAACAAGAAATGTTCATTCCGAAACTTTCGGATATAACGTATAAACCACACTCAATTAAAGAGTGCGCAGGCTACTTTTCGGATCTTCTGAAGCGAAAATATTATCAACCAAATGCTCGTGTGATGATGACAAACGCTGATGATTATTCATTTGTAATTGAAATAGATGTAGGTCTCGTTCCTATCACGAATTATGTTACAATTAAAAATCCAGGATCTGATCGTGGATTTGAATACACATTTAAACGAATCAATATCGAAAAACGACCAGACATAACCCTTGCACATTCTACATTATGCACTTACATTCTTGTTAAAGGCAAAAAAAATCCGTTCGAGCCGAAGAAGGTCGAAGAATATTCAAACAGCATTGACCTTCGTGCCACAGACAATGATACAACAGATCCAGTAAACCATCCAAATCATTACGAGATGGTCGGGCCATTCGAGTCTTTCGACATTATTGTTGAATCTCTCGGAATCGATGGTGCTCGACTGTTCTGTCAGGGCAACATTATTAAATACCAGACTCGTTACAGGGAGAAGAACGGCGAAGAGGATCTCAAGAAACGTCATTGGTATTCTAGGATGGATCAAATGCTAACTAAATGCAAAACTATTGAGGATTATTACAAGCTAAAGGAAAGTGATTTTTAATGCCTCTCGTTAATTTGGATTATGAAGATTTGGAAATTCTTATATCCGCATATCAAAAGAAAAACGATGATCTAAGCGCAGAGCGAAATAGATTAAACTGTCTTAACATTCGTCTTGCAAAGGTTATTTCTGACTATGGTAAAGATTTTGTAAAAGACCATAATTACATTAATCAAGATATATTGATTGATGATTTCAAAAGGGTCGAAGATCTTTTGGACAAAGTTCGAAATAAAAACGGTTATTTTATGAAGACCTGCCGAGAATATTTTTCTAATATGGATAAAGGAGAGTGATTTTTAATGACTTCGCTAAAAATGGACAAGCTGATGGAAAATTTGTCAAACGGTTTTTCTAATTTTTATAGGACCGCTTATGGCAAAAATCCACCTGATGTTGACCATGTTATCTTTAACGGACCAGTGACTATCGTGTTCTGGGAAGATGGCAAGAAGACAGTCGTAAAGCGTAAGATGGATGATCCCGATAACAAGAATCTGGCTATCATGTACGCGATTATGAAGCGCATTCTCGGATCGACCTCTGCCGTGAACCGCTATATCAACAAAACTTGTCTCTGAGGCTAAGGTCAATGATTCTAAGTAGAAAGGTTTTTAATGCTTGCAATTATTGTCATTATTGCTGGTTGGATAATCGGCTTGGCATTCTCTTGGGGGATTACTGTCGGTATTCTTTGGGGCATTGTCTGGTTACTAAATATGGCCGGCGTTGCGATCGAGTTTAACATTTACGTTGTCACGGCAATTTGGCTTATCATGGCTCTGCTTCGTAGCGTATTTTCTTCAAAGAATGGAGACTAATCATATGAAGCGCTATATGATCCGGGATATCCTGGAGATGATTGGTGAAGTTTTGCTATGGGCCATTGGGATTCTTGCTGCTCTGCTCATTATTGTACTGCTTGGAATTCTAATCTACGGTTTGCTTTTCGACCCATCGATGTTTGTCCACCATGTTGTAGTGACTGCTAAGTAAAGGTAATGCCATGAAACGATACACATTTTTACACTTCTGTTTTGATCTAATTATGACCGTCATTACTGGAGGTCTATGGCTTGTTTGGTTATTTTTCAAGTTTCTAAGGAATAACTCATGATGCATATTGTAGATTTTAACAAATACTGCAGAACTTGTAGGCATTTAGACGTGGACGAATGGGAAGATCCATGCAATGAATGTTTGCATAACCCAGTTAAAGAAGATAGTCGAAAGCCAGTAAATTACACAGAAGACGGACACAACAATGAATCCAAGAGATCTAAGAAAACTAAGGCTTAGTCTTGGGTTAAGTCCGCGAGTCTGTGCCGCTGACATGGGCGTCACCAGACAAACCGTTTATAATCTAGAATCGGGAAGAACTACCAAAGAAGCAAGCCTATATTACTATGAGCTATATTTACAAGAAGTAAAACGTAGGAGAGACGATGCAAGAAACCAAATGTAATATTACCTTCGAACCATTATACAAAAGCTATTCAAACAAAGAAGTTATTGGTAGTCTTTGCCATATTAGTGATCCAAAGATGACGATCGGTTATAAGGACGGACGCTATTGGGGATCCTCTCGTAATGGCGGGATCACAACTCCTATTGATGAGAAGCGGTTGGCCAACATCATCAAGACTTACAAGCTTGATGTGCTTCTCCCTTCAGAGTTCGAGTCATATTCGCAGAAATAGAACATGCTATAATAGACTGGACAATGAAAGGAGTCTATTATGTACATGTCTGTTGAAGATCAATACTTTTGGGAATGTATTCTTGTAATTCCGATTATCATTACGTTCGTAATTTGGTACATCAAGCATTATATTGATGACAAAATGAACGAACAGTATCGACTTGGATTTTACGAAGGATACGATAAAGGATGGTATACGTGTCGCGACGTGATGTGGGACGCACCAGACGAGAAGAAATAATCTAGTCAAATAGAGGTCAAGAAAAATCTTGACCTCTTTATTTTTCTCTTGAAAGGAGAACAGTATGGTAAACTTGGATGTTATTAGGAGCAGCATGGAGAAGCATTCCCCAGCAATTCTAACAGGACTTGGAATTATCGGAATCGGATCGACTGTTGTATTTGCAGTACGAGCAACGCCTAAAGCACTTGATCTTATTGATGACGCATATTTGGATAAGGCGCGCTGCGATCATGACGAGATGTATAGCATGGAGGGAGAACCGGTTATCAGTCATAAGCTTGAATATTTGGGAGTCCGTGATACCGTAAAGGCAACGTGGAAGTGCTATATTCCCACTGCGGTAATGGGTGCCTTCACGATCGCGTGCTTCATCGGATCAAATCGAGTAAGTGCTCTTCGAACGGCAGCTCTAAGCAGCGCATATTCCATGACCGAGAAAGCTCTTCAGACGTACGAGCAGAAGGTCATTGATATTCTCGGAGCCGATAAGAACGAAGAGATCCGAGAAGCAATTGCACAAGATCAACTTGATTCTTCTACGGACGTTGTGATTCCCACTTATAGTACTGGAACGGAACTTTGCTATGACACGATCACTGGTCAATATTTTTGGAGCGATAAAGAAAAAATCAGAGCTGCCGTAAATGATTTCAACAAGGTTCTTATCGGAGACATGTATGCTGATAAGAATGAATGGCTTCTTACTGTTGGTGAAAATCAAGTAAAAGACGGCCATCTTGTAGGTTGGAGCATTAGTAAACTGTTAGATATTGATATTAAGTCTCTGGTCGCTCCGAATGGAAAACCCTGTTTGGCTATTGATTATTACACACTTCCTTCTCCGGATTTTCGTCGCGAATTTTAAACACCATATAATGAAGGGTTAAAGGCTATTGAAAGGAGAACCCTCATGAAGAAGCAGGATATTATGCATTTCTTCGACGAGCACAAAACCGAGTTTATTTGCTTGGGAGTCGGCATTGGAATTGGCGCTTATGCCGTATACAGGCATTACTTTGGGCCCATCCACAAGGATGTTACCAATGTTATTCTCGAACTTAGCGGAAAGGATCAAGCTAAGGCAGCAGAAGCATTGTGCGGATGGTGGAACGCGGCAAAGGGTATGCCCAGTAAGGGCGGAAGTTGTGCGGTTCAACAGACTCCTGCAGCAAAGGAAGCAATTGAGGAGCTGCTCAAAGAAGTTGGGGATGACGGACATATCATGTGGTGGATTGAGAAACTGTAAATCGATTTAGCCCAGAAAGAGATACTAAGAATTCTTAGTATCTCTTTTTTTTTCTTTGCGAGGTTCTTATGTATTGCTATCTTCTGATTGACGGACAATTTGTAAACGGCGGATATTTTGATACGCTGACGGTTAATATGCTTGACACTAAAGTATATGTAGCAACTTTGCAAGGAAGACTTGGACCAGAAAAAGTCTTTGTATCCGGTCGTCCGAATACTATATACAACAACACTTTGTGGCTGGAAGAAGACGACCCAGAGTTGGCTAAGAATGCATTCGGTGACATGATTAGAAGTGAATATTTTCGTGAGAGAGATGCCTTAACCACAAAATATCATACTGATATGAATATTCTGAATGCATCATATTACCGTCAATATCCGCCAGAAGACTAATCGATTTCGCGAAAAAATAACATGCTATAATGACATGGTATATTTAGTTGAAAGGAGTTTACCATGGCTGACGAGAAGAACGTTCAGGTTGAGACGGACGAGGCAGTCGAGGAGAAGACTGATAAGAAGTTTGATATTCCGTTCCCTGCTAAGGTTGTTCTTGGTGCTGGAGCAGTCATCGCTGGTGGCGCTCTGGTGGCTTGGGCAATCTGCTCGGGAAAGGGAAAGCAGATTTCTGAGGTCGCCGAGGTTGCTAAGGAAGTCATTCCTGAAGTTACGGAAGAAGCCGTGAAGGCTGCGATCTAACGATTCGCACATGTCTTTAGAGACGCTAAGAAAACTTAGCGTCTCTATTTTTCTCTTGAAAGGTAAGTCACCACCATGATCAAGCTTACGGATTTCGAACTCAACTCGTTAATAGACATATATCAAGACGCTATGGATACTTTGACAAAAGCTCGAGACGAATACTGGCATTCAAAAGAAGACCTAGTACGTTTCGATAAGAATATTTCGGCTTTGGATTCTCGAATTGAAGTACTCTCGCGAGAATTAAACACCCTATAATGAAGGTGTTATTCTCTTGAAAGGAGAACTATTATGAACTGGAAAGTTATCGAGGCTGTAGGAAGCATCGTTGGATCGATTGCTGGTTATCAAACTGCTGCCACAATTATCGAGGCATTTATTCCAGCTACCGCATCAGTATTTAAGAAGAGTTCTATGCTGATCGGAGCTACTTTGATTGGTTCGATTGTTGGTGGTAAATGCATGGAAGAAGCTAACGATCAGATTCGAGCGATTCGGCGTTTCTACGAGAATTTCGATTTCGACAAGTTATTTGGTAAGAAAGTAAAAGAGCACTAACACAGGATTTAGAGAGGACTAATTAGTCCTCTCTATTTTTTCTCGCGAGAATTAAACACCCTATAATGAAGGTGTTATTCTCTTGAAAGGAGAACTATTATGAACATGTTTTCTAGGGAATGGATTGAAGGCTTGGCTTTCATGGGAATTCATTCAGTAGCAACTGGTCATGTTGCTGGAGAAGTTGCTAGTATGGTTAAGTCGCCTATTGCAAAAGCAATTGTAGTAGGAACGGCCATGGCAGCAAACGCATACATTGGCTATCGACTTGGTGAATTTATTGAAGGCTATAGCTTGTACAAAGACAATCCTAAAGACATTCATCTATATTTAGATCTTTAAGAAAGACACACCAGAATAATAGGAGCTAATTAGCTCCTATTATTTTTTCTTGAATGGGCTTAAAACATGTATGGCTATGCACTACTGTACAATAAATTCCGTAAATTAGGAAGAATCCACATAATCGATAAAGATTCCGGAACGAAATGTGTGTTAGCTTTCCCTTTAAATCCCGATCCGGATGATCCTTATCGTATATCTAGAGGATCTAAGTATTGGCGGATGTCACCAAATGAAGGGAAAGTATACGATTGCAAAACCGTATGGTTGTCAAATGATGATGTAGATTTGGCGAAGAAACTTATTACGGAAGCCCTGAAAGCTAGACGTGACATCAAGATTAAAGAAGCCAAGGCTAAATACCAAAAAGCTCTCAGTGCTTTAAATCGTATAGATTTTTAGAAAGGACCGAACCAATGGCAGAGATTCCGAATTTCCCAGGTAATTCCAATAAGAGTAAGCAGCTGAAGGCCGAGCAAGAGGAGAAAAACCTTAAGCCGATTGTCAGCCAACCTGCTGTTAAGCGTAAGAAAAGTATCGGACGCAAATTCAAGGAAGCTTTCATCGGAGAGGAATCCGAATCTGATAGCATCATTGATTATATTCTTTATGATGTTCTCGTTCCGGCGTTCAAAGATACTGTCAGCGATATGATCAAGGGTTCTTTGGACATGGCTCTGTATGGTGAGCGCCGTCCTAACACCCGTAATATTTCTCGTGATCGAGGTCGATCTTATGTGAGTTATGGATCATATTCTAATACGTCTAGTCGAGATTCTCGTCCGACAAACCGATCAAGGCGCTCGGCCACTTTGAAGCTTAACAATGATGATATTGTTCTGAATAGTCGTTTGGAGGCGGAACAGGTAATTGATCGACTTTGCGATTTGTGCGATCGTTATGGTTGCGCTACTCTTGCTGATCTATATTCTCTCGTTGGTATTGACAGCGATCCTACTGATAATAATTGGGGTTGGAGTGATATGCGGATGGCGAGCACTACTCGAGTTCGTGATGGGTATATTCTCAACCTTCCACGAGTAGAAGCTCTATAATTTTAAGGATGGAAAAGGTGGATAGGCTTAAACGAATCTTAAACATACTCGCCTATTTATTAATCGGGGTTATCTCTAGCGTAGCTTTGTTCTATATTATTAAGTTCGTTGCAAAACTGGAGATAACCGTTATTTTGATGCTCTTATACATGGGGGTATGGCGGTGAGGACCTTGAATCTGGATATTAGTCAAATGCGTGAGAAAATTGCGGACGCTTATAACGGCGATGGATGGAAGAAGAAAGTTCGTTTCATGCCTGATGACCAAGTTATTGCTATTTTCTATAGGATGAAAAAGAAAGGACAGATCAAAGATGCTGGTTAGTTTCAATCTTTTTACTCTATTTCTTTACACAAGCTTTGTGTTTTTTATAGGGTTTATGGTTTCTACGGTCCTTCGAGTGGGTGGACGAGATGAATAACCAAGGTTGTTGTTTTCTTGTAAGTTTCTCGCCTTTCGAGGACAATGGCCGAATCTGTGTCATCGGAACAAAAGCAAAGGGCAAAGATGTAGAGATCATCAACGCTCTTGACGATCAGAAAAAGGTACAGGCCATCTACGATATTCTTACGAATAAGGATTACGTATGGCCGGACGACCTCAAATAAATTCTATTTTAGCTTATAAAGGAGTGCTATACACTATGATCTGCTCGATTTGTAATTGCCGACTTGCCAGTGAAGATACCCACACGATCACTATCAGCAATGGAATTGATGATCGCAAGTATATTCACAACCATTTTATTCTCTGCCCAACTTGCTATTCTAATTTCAAGTATCAGTTGGAGGTCTCCGGAACTCCCATTGATGGTCCCGAGGATCGAGATGATATCGAGTGGCCTGATAATTCTATTCATGATACTGAATGGGATCGTACTCATCCTGCTCCTGGATATGAACACGCGTAAAAAACACACCATATAATGACATGGTATTTAGTTGAAAGGAGTTACCATGGCTAAGCAGGACGATAAGACTATCGGAGAGATTCTTGATGACATGGAGTTTCGCAATAAGGTCTTTAAGTACGCTAAGATTGGAGTCTTTGTAGGCACAATGGGTTTTTTGCTCTACGCCAAAGGCTGCTCTCGCGGATGTGCTTATGGATACGGAATGGCACTCAATGATATTAAGACTGCTTTTCCGGAAATCTTTGAAGAGCTATTAAAAGCCACGATGACAGCTAAGTAAAAGACGCATGTCGAGATAATAGGGAGTAATTACTCCCTATTATTTTTTGAGAAAGAGATCATTATGCCATTTCCTAGAAAATTCGGAAAGACCGATCAAGTTATTCTAAAAGTCTTGAAATCTATGACGTCGGAGCAGTATGCTTTGGTTAATAAAATGGTCCAGGACGAATTGGAGCATCGAATCTTAGAGGGTAGTCCCGCAATGAGACGATTTGATACTATAATGCGCGTACGAGAGAATCTTAAGAAAACTTATTAATAAAGGAGAAACCATGAATTTTTCAAATGCTATTCAAACCGCTAAGTTCGCAATTGGGCGAGGCGGTCTTGTCCTGAAGAAGTATAGTCCGGAGATCCTCACGGCTGCCGGTGTTATCGGTACGGTCGGTTCGACAGTTCTCGCCTGCAAGGCTACTCTGAAGGTTGAGGATATTCTGGACGAGGCTAAGAAGAAGTCGAATCTCATTAATGCCGTCCATGATGGCGAGATCGAGGTCGATGCTGAGTATACCGACAAGGATTATTCCAAGGATCTGCTCGTTAACCGTACGCAGACTGCTGTGAAGCTTATCAAGCTCTATGGTCCCGCTATCACTCTCGGTGCTCTCTCTATTACTGCTATTCTCGGTGGTCAGCATATTCTCCGCAAGCGTAATGTTGCTGTCATGGCTGCTTACAAGCTTTGTGAGGAGAGCTTCAATAATTATCGTTCTCGTGTCAAGGACGAGCTTGGCGAGGAGAAGGATCGTCAATTTTATTACGGTATTACCGAGGAGACTGTCAAGGACAAAGTAAAGTCTAAGGACGGTAAGACCAAGACCGTTACCACAAAGGTTGAGAAGGCTCCAGATCATCTTTATTCTCAGTATGCTCGATTCTTCGACGAGGCCAATGTTAATTGGAACAAGTCGCCTGAGCAGAACATGTATTTTCTTAAAATGGTCCAGAATCAGATGAACGATAAGCTCAAGGCTCGTGGTCATGTATTCTTGAACGAGGTATATGACGCGCTCGGTTTCGATCGTTCTGAGGCCGGTCAGCTTGTTGGTTGGGTTTGGAATAAGGATAATACGGCGATGGAGGCCGGAGATGGATATATTGACTTCGGTATTTTCGACGGTAACAGCTATGCTAAGCGTGCTTTCGTCAATGGTGACGAGCGTTCTATCCTCTTGGATTTCAATATTGACGGTATGATTTACGATCTTATTTGAGATCTAAAAGGCTTTAATGCACCTGGGACTGGGATACGAGAGCTGGATATTCTCAACTATCCCGGTCTTTATTATTGCAAACCTAAGGAGAATTAATTATGGATTACATTCATGCGGCCGGAGCCACTAAGAATGGCCAGATTGCAGCCAAACTCGTATGGAGTTATTTTGTAAAGAATGTAGACGACACCTATAATCCTACTTTGAAGGATCTTGCGGATGTCGACGTCTATGAGGTATGGCATTGCTATATTCTTGGCAACGAGAAGTGGCTTATGGCCACCACATATCCTGATGGCATGTATTATGAGGTGACTTATAATAAGGCTAAGGATGAGTGGTATTTCGACGCTTACCAGAAGGTTAAGAACATCAAGGTAAGTTCTGATATTATCGACAATCTTATTTAACAGTATAGGAGCAAACCATGAAACCTTTGGTTGGAGCTTTGCTCGGTTTTGTCGGAGGCGTGGCAGTCGGTGGGATTGCTACATATTTCGGAATGAAGACAAAATTCGAGAAGCACGCGAACGATGTTATTCGAGAGTATCGCGAATACAGTAACGATCGCATTCAGAAGGCTCAGAATGAGCTGAATAAGATCATTGCTAGCGATAAATTCGATGAGGAAGAGTATAAGAAGAAGGTCGCCTCAGAGCCCGAATTTGAGGACTATACGGCTTATTCGCATAATAACACCTCTAAGGACGATAACGGGCCTTCTAGGGGCATCTCAGGGCCTCTGAAGGGCATTTCCGTAGACTCTGCTAAGGCTATTAAGGCTGATATGGATGCTTTGAGTCGAGATGTGCATGATTGCGACTTTGATGAGCATATGGCAGAGCGAGAGGCGCCAGAGGAAGATATTTCCGAGTATAACGAGGCTTTGGAGTTCGATAAGCAGATGCACGAGGAAGCTCTAGCAGAAGGGTATTCCGATTTCCCTCGAATGATCTCTGCTAGCGAGATGCTTAATCAAAAACAGTGGTACTCGAAGGTGACACTCACTTATTATGCCGGAGATGATGTTCTGGTGGATGATCAGGATGAGCCTCTCGAGGATCCCATGGATATTATCGGAGAGCATTTTAAAGAGTTCTTCGGAATGAATGAAGACGAGCCTGATATCATCTACGTACGTAATGATGATCGTGAAAGCGATTACGAGGTAGCGAAAGTAGAGACCTCGTACGGGGACCGTTATCCTACAGAGAGTGTCAGCATTAGCGATTAGGAGTTCATATGAGCGGACTTATTGATACCGCTCGAGCACGACAAGAGTATTTTGCTTATTTGTGCAGTCTGGTTCATGCTGACGATCCGGACTGCACTTTTTCTAAGCTCATGCTAACTTTATTCAACATGGAGTTTGTATGGAATATTGATAATGACGTAAATCGAGCGGAAGATGGACTTAGTCTTCGATCAGATTTTGCCAGGTTGTATTGTGACGGAGATGCAGACTTTGAAGATTGGCTATATTCTTCATCGCCTTGTTCTGTTTTGGAGATGCTTATTGCACTGGCGTATCGAATTGACGAGGACATTATGTGGAATCCTACTAAGGGAAATCGAGTGTTGCAGTGGTTTTATGAGATGCTCGAGAACCTTGGTTTGGACGGATTGAGTGATGATAATTGGGTGTATCCCGACTCAGATTTTAGGGTTAAAGACATTGTTATTAGGATGTTGGACCGTACTTACACCCGAAATGGCTTTGGCGGATTGTTTCCTTTGACTGATGGTCGGTGTGAAGATCAGCGAAAAATCGAGATCTGGAAGCAGATGAATACCTATTTTATCGAGAAATATGGGGTCGAAGAGGACCTTGATCTGTAAATTTTGTGATAAAATGTGATATTTTTGAGTGATAAAAAACATCACATGGACTATCACAGCGATTTTTGGGCTTTGTGAGAATAGTCGAAAAAGGGCAAAAAAGGCCATTTGTGATAGATTTTTTTATCACATATCACAAAAAACATCACACAACGTTTTGCCTGGTAGATGGGGTTATTTGGACGTATTTGTGATACTTTTTACTATACTACTATAAAATAATATTTAAAATAGTATATATATATATAAAGGTTTCCAGCCCCAAATATCTCAAAAACATCACAAAGCCAATTTTGGCGGATTTTAGCTCTTGAAGGGAGGAACCGTTGGACTTTTATCGTATACGGCAGACAATGATCAAAAATCAGGGCCTCAAGATATATCCTGACTTTCGAATCGGGAGTTATAGGGACTTCATGGCTCGCGGACATTCGTTCTATGCTGTCTGGGATCCCGATACTGGTTTGTGGTCTCAGAATGAATTGGACATTCAGAGGATTGTTGATGATGATCTGGATCGACATTATGAGAAAGTTAAGGATAAGTTTGAGACTGATATTTTCGTTGAGTATATGAGTTCGTACAAATCTAGTAGTTGGAAGAACTATACTCAATGGGTTAAGACTCTTCCGGATCAGTATCATCCTCTCGATGCAAAGTTGATATTCTCAAACCAAGAAGTCAAGCGAGAGGATTACGCTAGCAAGAGGTTGCCATATCCTCTCGAGCCTGGAGACTATAGCGCTTGGGACGAATTGATTAGTACTCTGTATGAACCTGCCGAGCGAGAGAAGATTGAATGGGCAATCGGTTCGATTGTTGCCGGCGCTAGCAAGAGTATTCAGAAGTTCTGTGTATTTTATGGTGAAGCCGGAGCGGGCAAGTCAACTATTCTTGGAATCATCGAGGAACTGTTCGAAGGATATTGTGTAAACTTCGATGCAAAGTCTCTTGGATCGTCTAGGAATATGTTTGCCACGGAGGCGTTTAAATCGAATCCGTTGGTAGGTGTTCAACACGACGGTGATCTTAGTAAGATCGAAGACAACACAATGCTGAATTCGATCGTATCTCATGAGAACATGTTGATGAACGAGAAGTATAAATCTAGTTATTCTTCAAAAGTCAATGCGTTCTTGTTTATGGGAACGAATAAACCGGTAAAGATCACGGACGCTAAGTCAGGTATCATCCGAAGGCTCATTGATATTTCTCCTAGCGGTAACAAAGTGCCGATTAACCGATATTTCGAATTGATGAGCCAGATCAGGTTCGAACTTGGCGCTATTGCATATCATTGTCGAGACGTATTTGAGAATCTCGGTAAGCATTATTACGATGCATATCGTCCGGTTAGCATGATGTTTAAGACTGATGTGTTCTTTAACTTTGTTGAGGATTCATATTTGGTCTTTAGTCAGCAACCATGCGTTACCTTGAAGCAGGCTTATGATATTTACAAAGAGTATTGTCAAGAAGCCAATGTTGAATACAAGATGCCCAAGTATAAATTCAGGGAAGAGCTCAAGAATTATTTTGAGAACTACTCCGAAAGGGGTCGAGTTGACGACAAGCAAGTCTGGAACATATATTCTGGATTCTTGACAGACAAATTCGAACTTATCAAAAAGCTTGATGATGGTGCCGGTGAAGATGAGGTAGAGGTAGTGGAGCCTACTAGAATGGCCCTAGAAGCCTCTGAGAGCCTATTTGACAGCATGTTTAAGGATTGTCCGGCTCAATATGCCTCTTCTAACGAAACCCCCCTTGAAAAGTGGTCTGAGGTCTCCACAACCCTTAATGACATTGACACTCACCAGTTACATTACGTTAAGGTTCCGGAGAATCATATTGTTATTGATTTCGATTTGAAGAATTCGGATGGAGACAAAGACCAAGATTTAAATTTGGAAGCTGCTGCGAAGTGGCCTCCTACTTATGCAGAGTTTAGCAAAGGGGGTGCTGGCGTACATCTGCATTATATTTATGACGGAGATCCCAAGAAACTCAGTCGAGTATATTCTGAGGGGATTGAGATCAAAGTCTTCACCGGGAACAGTTCTTTGCGTAGACGTTTGAGTAAATGCAATGATCTTCCCATTGCCCATATTTCTAGTGGGCTTCCCTTGAAAGGAGAGAAAGTGATTAACTTCAAAGCTGTGAAAAGCGAGCGATCACTTCGAGAGCAGGTGACAAGGAATCTTAATAAGGAAATTCATCCTGGGACTAAACCGAGTGTTGACTTTATTTACAAGATTCTTGAGGATGCGTACAAGAGTGATCTTAAGTATGATCTTACCGACATGCGCCCGAAGGTTCTCGCGTTTGCTAACAATAGCTCACACCAAGCTGATTATTGCGTTCGACTTGTAGCCAAGATGCATTTCAAGTCTGAGAATTATGAGAGCGATCCGTCTATTGATTATGACGATCAGCGAATAGTATTCTTTGACGTTGAGGTATTTCCTAATCTGTTCTTGATTAACTGGAAGTATGCTGGAGACGATACGACGTGCGTTCGTATGATTAATCCTACTCCTTCCGAAGTCGAGCAGCTTATTAAGATGAAGTTGGTTGGCTTCAATTGTCGTAGGTATGATAACCATATTCTGTATGCTCGATATCTTGGTTACAGTAATCTCGAACTTTATAATCTGAGCCAGAAGATTGTTAATGGCAGTCGTAACGCATTCTTTGGCGAGGCATACAATATTTCGTATACTGATGTATATGACTTCGCTTCCGCCGCAAACAAGATGAGTCTTAAGAAGTGGGAAATTAAACTTGGAATCCACCACCAAGAGTTGGGTCTTCCTTGGGATCAGCCTGTTCCTGAGAGCAAATGGGTTCAGGTCGCAGAGTATTGCGACAATGACGTTATTTCCACAGAGGCTGTCTTTAACCATCTTAGTGGTGACTGGGCCGCACGACAAATCCTTTCTAAGATCTCTGGGCTTAGTGTAAACGATACTACCAACCAGCATTCCACTAGGATTATTTTCGGTAACGATCGCCATCCTCAGGGTAAGTTCGTATATACCGACCTGTCTGAGATGTTCCCGGGATATACTTTCGATCACGGAAATAGTTATTACCGTGATGAGCTAGTTGGCGAGGGCGGATATGTTTATGCCGAACCTGGAATGTATACAGATATCGCGTTGCTCGATATTGCGTCCATGCATCCGAGTTCGATTGAAGCGTTGAATCTGTTTGGTCCATATACTCAGAGGTTCAGCGATATTAAGCAAGCACGTATTGATATTAAGCACAAGGACTATGAGTTGGCCAAGACCATTCTGGATGGAAAGCTTGCTCCATTTGTCGAAGAGCTTGAGTCTGGCACGGCATCATATTCCAACAAAGATCTTGCTGCAGCATTGAAGACTGTTATTAATTCTGTTTATGGATTGACTTCGGCCAAATTCGAGAATCCGTTTAAGGATCCTAGGAATGTCGACAACATCGTTGCTAAACGTGGCGCACTGTTTATGATCAATCTTAAGCATGAGTGTCTTGATCGCGGTTGGCCTGTTGTCCATATTAAGACTGATAGTATCAAGCTTGCTAATGCTACTCCCGAGATGATTCAGTTTGTCGTCGATTATGGCAAGAAGTACGGTTATAATTTCGAGCACGAGGCTACTTATGATCGTATGTGTATTGTAAACAATTCTGTTTATATCGCACATTCGAAGTGGGGCGATCATGCTGGCGAATGGACTGCTACAGGAGCTCAGTTTGCTCAGCCATATGTGTTCAAGACTTTGTTCTCTAACGAACCGATTGAATTCAAGGATCTTTGCGAGACGAAGTCTACTACTTCTGCGCTATATTTGGATATGAATGAAAATCTTCGGGATGTAACAAAAGAAGAAGGCGAGTTAGCCAATCGAGTATTTAACGCAAAGCTTAATTTGAGTGATCCCAAACAAAAGAAGAGGCTTAAGCGTCTTAATCCGGAATTCGAAGGAATGTCTGATGACGAATTGAAGTCGATTATTTCTGAGGGACACTCGTATAACTTCGTCGGTCGTGTCGGATCGTTCTGTCCTATTAAGAAAGATTGCGGTGGCGGTCTTCTCGTTAGGGAGAAAGACGGAAAATATTACGCTGTAACCGGAACTACTGGATATCGTTGGTTGGAATCTGAGACAGTTGAGTTAATGAACAAGCAAGATGACATTGATCTTGGTTATTATAACTCTTTGGTTGATGATGCAATTAATGATATTTCAGAGTATGGTGATTTTGAGTGGTTTGTCTCCTTGGCGGATCCTAAGGAAATCATTCCGCCTTGGTGTACTAAGCCGGAACTTCGAGATCCTGATTTGAATCAGTGTGCCAATTGTTCTGAGAATTCTACTTGCGGATTGCTTAATTAGGAAAGGATATTTTTATGGATGATAAGGATACGTCGTTTACGTCTTTGATTTTTGCAGTAGTGATCATGCTTGCTGTTTGTTGGTTAATTTGTACTTTTGGTACATATCTGGTTTGTGTTTGTTTGGGCATTGACTGGGTTATGTCGTATGGCACAGCAGTGTTTGTTGCTTTGTTGACTATCAAAAGTGTACTTATTTTGATGAAATAATTTTGAAAGGATTTTACCATGAATAACCAGAACCGAGTTACCAATAACATTTCTATTGAGAACGCTCATATTATGTGGCGTAACTTTGCGGGAAAGCCGTCTCAGTATAATGCGCAGGGAAAGCGAAATTTCTGTGTCCAGCTTGATAATGATCTTGCTCATGAGCTTGAGCGTGATGGTTGGGCGGTTAAGTGGCGTGAGCCTCGTGATCCTCAGGATACTCCGTTTGCATATTTGCAGGTGTCTGTAAGCTTTGATGTTATTCCGCCTAACATTTATACTGTAACTTCTCGTAATAAGACTCGCCTTACTTCTGAGACGGTTGATATTCTCGATTGGGCTGATATTTCGAATGTTGATCTTATCATTCGTCCTTACAATTGGGAGGTTAATGGCAAGCATGGCGTAAAGGCATATGTCAAGGCCATGTATGTCACTCTCGACGAGGACGAGTTTGCTGACAAGTACTCCGATCTTTACGATAGTAATGAGGATTAATCTATATCCTCATCAAAGAAAAGCGATAAACGAACTGAGGCCTGGCTCCATTCTTTGTGGTGGAGTCGGGTCCGGTAAGTCCAGAACTGCCATAGCCTATTATTTTTGCCAAGAGTGTGGTGGTAATATATCTTCCGATGGCGAATTATCGTCGATGACAAAACCAAAAGATTTGTATATTATCACCACTGCTCGTAAACGAGATACCTTAGAGTGGGAAGATGAATGTTTACCTTTCTTGATAGGTAAGAAAGATTCTCCATATTCTATCAAGTTTGTAGTTGATAGTTGGAACAACGTAAAGAAGTATCAAGATGTGAAAGACGCTTTCTTTATATTTGACGAACAGCGAGTGGTTGGCAGTGGCACTTGGGTAAAAGCTTTTCTCAAAATCGCTAAGAATAATCATTGGATTTTGCTTTCTGCTACTCCTGGTGATACTTGGTCTGATTATATTCCAGTGTTCGTAGCAAACGGTTTCTATAAGAATCGAACCGATTTTCTTCGTCAGCACGCAGTATTCAATCGTTTTACGAAGTATCCTAAAATCGATAGATATGTAGATTGTCGAAGACTCGAGAAGCATAGAGATTCTATAACTGTTGAGATGCCATTTAAGAAGCATACTGTACGACATATGATTGATGTATTTGTCCCTTATGATGAGAATTTATATTCGGTAATAAGTAAGGATCGATGGAATCCGTTCGAAGATCGACCGATAAAAGATATTAGCGAAGTTTGCTATTCTATGCGTAAGGCTGTAAATTCAGATTCTGCTAGAATTGAACAAGTTATATCCTTGTTGGCAAAGAACCCAAAAGCTATTATTTTCTACAACTTTGATTACGAGTTGGACATGCTTCGGACCATGTGCTTCGAGAATCATATTTCTTGGGGAGAATGGAACGGACACAATCATCAATCAATTCCCGATGGGGACCGTTGGGTATATTTGGTTCAATACACAGCTGGCGCAGAAGGATGGAATTGCATAAAGACCAATGTGGTTATTTTCTATTCGTTGAATTATTCTTACAAGATCATGGAGCAAGCCTCCGGTCGAATTGATCGAATGAATACTCCATATTTTGATCTGTATTATTATCGTCTTCGTTCAAGGTCTAGCATTGATTCTGCTATATTTAAGACGTTGATGAATAAGAAAACATTCAACGAAAAGAAATTTCTTGGCGTATGAGGCTCGCGTAAAAATAACATGCTATAATAGAAGGAGTAGAATACGCCTAGGGGCTAAATCTGCTCCTTTTATTTTTCTGAAAGGTTTCTATGTCAAAAGAAAACTCCTTTCAAGCACAGCTCATAAAAGATTTGAAGATTCTATTTCCTGGATGCATGGTTTTAAAGAACGATGCAAATTATATTCAAGGAATTCCTGATCTTCTTATTTTGTTTAATGACAGATGGGCCATGCTTGAATGTAAACGAACTAAGAAAGCATCGCATAGACCTAATCAGGAATATTATGTTGACCTTCTAGACAAGATGTCTTATGCGGCATTCATATACCCTGAGAATAGAGAGGATATTTTGAATGAACTTCAACAAGCATTACGATCTTGAGGGTAAACATGCTTTTCTTAGTGCAAGCCAACATGCTTGGGTCAACTATGATGAAGGAAAGCTGATTCGAGTATATTCTAATTTGCTAGCTGCTGCTCGTGGAACACAGCTTCATGCCTTCGCTTGCGAAGCTATTAAATTAGGAATTCGACTTCCCGATAATAAGCAAACGATTAACATGTATGTTAACGATGCTATTGGTTATAAGATGACTCCCGAGTTGGTTCTTAAGTATTCTAATAATGCTTTTGGAACAGCTGATGCTCTTTCTTTCAAGAAAGATCTTTTGAGGATTCATGATTTGAAAACTGGTAGATCAAAAGTCTCTATGGTTCAGTTGGAGATCTATGCAGCTCTATTCTGTCTAGAGTATGATGTAAAGCCAAATGATATTCAGATGGAGTTGCGGATTTATCAATCAAATGAAGTTCTGGTACACAATCCAGATCCTGATGATATTTTCCATATTGAAGATAAGATTATTTTGTTTGATCAGCGCATTGAAGAACTCAAGCAAGAGGAGGAATAATGAACGATGACGAATTAATGCATTATGGTACTCCTCGACATTCTGGTCGATATCCTTGGGGTAGTGGCGAGAATCCATACCAATCATCTACCGGTCTTTATGGAATGGCCAAACAGCTAAAAAGTCAAGGCATGTCTGATAAAGAGATTGCTGAGTCATTTGGCATGAGCACTCGAGAGTATAAATCGGCATATTCTAATGCTAAGAATGAAGTTCGTGCAGCGAATCGTGCTGAGGCTCTTAGACTAAAGGATAAGGGATATTCTAACACTGCTATCGGTAAACGAATGGGCGTTAACGAATCTACCGTTCGAAGCTGGATGGATGAGGATATTGCCGAGCGATCAAGTATTTCTAAAAACACAGCAAAAGCTTTAAAGAGCGCTGTGGATGATAAGAAATATATTGATATCGGTGGTGGCGTCGAGAACCAAATGGGTATTTCTCGTACTGCTCTCGATAACGCTGTCAAGATGCTTAAAGATGAGGGCTACACCGTTCATTATATTCAGACCGAGCAACTCGGAACCGGTCATAAGACATCTATCAAGGTTCTAGCTCCTCCTGACACTACATATTCTGAAGTATGGAATCATAAAGCTGATATTGAGTTTCCTGGATTTCATTCTGAAGATAAAGGCCGAACTATTGATAAAATTGGAAAGCCTATTAGTATTTCCTCTAAACGCATAAAAATCAATTATGCCGAAGAAGGAGGAAAAGATAAAGATGGTGTTATTGAACTTCGTCGAGGCGTCGATGATATTTCTTTGGGTAAAGCAAAGTATGCTCAGGTTCGAATCGCTGTAGATGGTACCCATTATTTAAAGGGTATGGCGATGTATCGAGACGACATGCCTGATGGTGTTGACATCATATTTAACACTAACAAGGCAAAAGGAACCCCCATGCTTGGCGAAAAGGATAATTCCGTCCTTAAGCCTATGAAGAAAGATCAGGATAATCCTTTCGGAGCAACCATCAAAGGTGAAAGAGATCTTATTCTTGCTCAGCGATATTATACTGACAAGAATGGAAAGCGTCAGCAATCAGCAATTAATATTGTAAACGAAGAAGGCGATTGGAATACATGGCGAAAGAGTTTATCTTCGCAGATGTTATCCAAGCAAAGCCCTATGCTGGCTAAGAAGCAATTGAAACTTGCTTATGATCTTAAACAGGATGAGTTTGATAGTATTATGAAACTCGAGAATCCCGTTATTCGGCAGCAACTTCTTGATAAATTTGCTGATGGTTGTGATTCTGCATCTGTTCATCTTAAAGCTGCTGGACTTCCTCGTCAGGCGTCTAAGGTTATTCTCCCATTTCCTTCAATGAAAGAGAATGAAGTCTATGCTCCATCATTTCGTGATGGCGAAGAAGTTGTATTAATTCGATATCCTCATGGTGGAACGTTCGAGATTCCGCGTCTTAAAGTGAATAACAAAGTTCCAGATGCTAAGAAGACTCTTCATAATGCTCAAGATGCTATTGGTATTAATGCTAAAGTAGCTGAGCGATTATCCGGAGCAGATTTTGATGGTGACACTGTTCTTGTTATTCCTACAAGTACTGCTAAAATTAAAACCTCGAAACCTTTAGATGGATTGAAGGATTTTGATCCACAACGAGCATACAAAGCATATCCTGGTATGCCTGAAGTTAAAGGTTCTGGTTTTAATAAACAGCAACAGATGGGTAATGTCTCAAATCTTATTACCGACATGACCATCAAAGGTGCTACATCAGATGAGTTAGCTCGAGCAGTTCGCCACTCAATGGTTATTATTGACGCTGAGAAACATAATCTTAATTATAAACAATCAGCTATCGATAATAATATTGCTGAGTTGAAAGAGAAATATCAAGGTGGAAAGAATCGTGGAGCTTCTACGATTATTTCTAGAGCTAGCGCTACAGCATATGTTCCTGTTCGTAAAGAATTAACGAACACAAAATATATGACTGATGATGAGAAGAAGCGATATTCTAAAGGCGAAAAGATATATCGCGAAACTGGCGAAACTTATATTTCCAAGAAGACCGGAAAAGAAATTAAACGTATTTCTAAATCCACAAAAATGGCCGAGACTTCTGATGCAAATACTCTATCTTCGGGATATTTGATTGAGACTGTATATTCTGAGCACGCCAATAAATTAAAGGCCCTGGCCAACAAGGCTCGAGCCGAATCTAGATCTACAGAATATATTCCATATTCCAAAGAAGCACATATAAAATATAAAGATCAAGTAGACTCTTTAAATTCTAAGTTAAATATAGCATTGAAAAATAGGCCCCTTGAACGTAAGGCCCAGCTTATTGCTAATGCTAAGGTTAAGAATGTATATGCTGCCAATCCAGATATGGATTCTGATGATCTAAAGAAGCTTAAAGGTAGGTGCTTAACAGAGGCCCGCTTACAGACGGGTGCTTCTAAGCAACAGATTAAGATAGAGCCAAAAGAATGGGAAGCCATTCAGGCTGGTGCTATCTCTACTAACAAGCTTAAGTCTATTGTACAGAACTCAGACCTCGATGTACTAAAGCAATTGGCTATGCCTCGTGAGATGCGTGGTGTTACACCAGCACAGGAGTCGAGGATCAAGGTTCTTGAGAGTCGTGGATACACACTTGCTGAGATAGCTGATGCTGTTGGCGTGTCTACTAGTACTATTACCAATGTACTGCAAGGATAGAAAGGAGAATGACATGGTGATGCTTACTACTGTTGACAATCCTTTTGATCCTATCACACAGTTTGATGATTGGTATGAGTATGATGAGTCGAAAGGCTATTGTACTTCTGGCTATGTGGCTCGAATAGCCAAGACTAGTGATGATCTATCGAAGAATGATCAAGACCTAGCCATCCAGGCGGCTATTGATGAGATTATTAGTATGAATCCTGATGGTTTTTACAAAAAAGTGACGGATTCTGCACAAAAATAAGACATTTTATATAGTCTTACCG
>ERZ1034669.58-NODE-58-length-56868-cov-9.161759_pt1 | contig 56868 bp, 47 predicted proteins | sample MGYA00520705_ERZ1034669 | MGnify/ENA primary metagenome ERZ1034669 (study PRJEB33766, sample SAMN09781766) | gut metagenome | biome: gut microbiome | host: Homo sapiens | place: Madagascar | study: EMG produced TPA metagenomics assembly of the PRJNA485056 data set... | reverse complement strand
GCACGGAGATTATACCGCATATTGAGGATAGCAACACTATTGTTTATCCTTTTCACCAAAATAATAAGCCGATCATCCTTGATAAGGTACAATAGTCGGAAATCACCGATACGGTAACGCCATTGTCCAGATCTATTTCCTACAAGTGCCTTTCCGATGGATCTTGGGTTTTCATTTGACTCGAGATGTTTCCGAATCCAGGCATCTACCAACTTTTGAGTATATTTGTCAAGTTTTCCGAATTCTTTAAATGCTTCATCCGAAAACTCAATTTTATAAGCCATATGTTTTTCTCAGCTCATCCAAAGAATGCGTCTTAGGATTCTTATTGAACTTTTCCACCTCTTCAGCCATTTCAGCCGCATCGAATTCATCTTCGATTTTTTCTAACAGCGCACGTTTGTATGCTTCCGAAATCGAGATACCATGAAGGGAAGAATAGCTTTTAAAAAGCTTGGTTTCTTCTTCGTTTGTTCTAACTGATACTACAGCCATTTCAAGATTTCTCCTTTGAGGAAATTATAGTTGTAAACTACATTGTAGTCAAAAAAATTGAAAGAAAAAACACGGATTTCTCCGTGTTGATTTTTAATGCGGGCCAGTAGTGTATTTTTCCGAACTGTCTTAAAAACATCATAACTATGAAAAGTCCGTAATGTCGTAATGAGGTGTTTTCCCTTTTAATTCTTGTTTAAACCCACTCTCAGATATCCAGGCTGTTCTTATTCAAGAGGAATTCCTTTATTCCGATAACAGAAATTCCTTCTTCCGTTATCCACGGCTTAATACTATCCTTGACCACGATTATTTTCTTGAAATTATCCGGTACATTCAGCAGTGGTCTTTCTTCCTGAGTTGTCTTCTCTCTTGTGTCTAGCGACAATGATGACTGTATGTAATACCGCTTATTGAACTGGTTGCACACAAAATCGATTTCCACCTGTTTCTTGTCGTTTCCTTCCCGGATTGGCAAAACACCTACATCCACATTGTATCCGCGGAATAAGAGTTCGTTGAATAGGATGTTTTCCATGATATGATTTTCTTCCTGCTGCCTGAAATTCAATCTTGAATTTCTTAACCCGATATCAGAAAAATAAAACTTAAAGGGAGTATGAATGTACTTTTTCCCTTTGATGTCATAGCGTTCCGATTTTTCAATCAAGAAAGAATCGAGCAGATAACCCAGATATTTATTTATTGTATTTATGGATATATCTTTCACTCCGCTGCTGACATATGTGTTCAATAGTTTGTTGGGATTAGTAAGAGAACCGATGGAAGAAGATAGAATATTGACAAGGGAATCCAGGATGTCCGTTCTTTGAACCTTGTTTCTTTCGATGATGTCGGAGAGGTATGTTTTTTCAAACAGCTGTTTTAGATAATGGCTTTTTTCGGCTTCATCCGCACAAAAAACAATTCTAGGCATACCTCCGTAAGTGACGTATTGTTGCCACGCTTCGTCTGTCGTCCCGTTAAAGGCGGAAGTGAATTCCGAAAAAGACAAAGGAAACACTCTGATCTCATCACCTCTTCCTCTAAACTCCGTAACAATATCAGAAGACAGGAATTTAGAATTGCTTCCTGTCACATAAACATCCAGATTCCGAATATGCAGGAACCCATTCAAAACGGACTCGAAGTCATCAACTTTCTGAACTTCATCCAACAAAAGATAATACATTCGATCATCCTGGATTAGATTTCTGACATATTCATCTAATACGTCAGGATTCCGGTACTTTTCGTTTCTTCTTTCATCCAGGTCCAATTTAATGATATGGTCTTCTTGTACCTTTTCCCCTATCAAATAATCTTTAAACAAAGGATCAAGCAAGAAAGATTTTCCACATCTTCTTATACCCGTAACAATTTTGACAAGACCATTGCCTCTTTTATTAATCAGTTTCTGTAAATAGGAATCTCTTTCTATGATTTGCATAAAGCCTCCACTGAATATTTGTTCCGCATACGTAAGAATTTTTCAATAGCATTATAATTAAACTTACCTATTTTTATCAAGAAAACTCCATATAAAGTCGTTTATGTGAGTAAAAAAATAAAAAACACAGATTTCTCCGTGTGATTTACGATGGCGGAGGAACGCAGGATTTTCTCGAACCTTTTTGAACCTGACAATATATTTATAAAATGGCGTCAGCCTATTGTAATAACCAATCGATTAGATTCAGGGATTTGATGCCGCCATAAGAATTTATATAATTTCTATCCATCGATAGAACAACTTTCTCATAATTATCGTCAATTATTTGTAGTGGTCTCAATTCGCGAGCACGAGTCTCAGGTGATTGCATGCTTTCTGTCACTTGAATATACAGTTTTTCATTTGGCTTTTCAGCCACAAAATCAGTCTCCAATTCTCCGATTTTACCCACATATACACGATAATCTCTTCGAATCAGCTCTAGAAACACAATATTTTCTAAAATATGCCCTCTATCTGCATCACGATATCCTAATAGCATGTTTCGGAATCCCAAATCGACGATATAGTTTTTTTCTAAAGTCTTTAGAAATTGTTTGCCTTTTACATCATAGCGTCGAACAGAGGAAAAAAAGAAGGATTCATGTAGCATACCAAGATACTTATCAATAGTTTTACTGGCAATGCTTCCACCTTTTCCTTTACCAATATTTCCCTCTTGAGACAAGATGTTCCCGATACTATTCGGTGAAGTGATGCTTCCAATATTCGAGCAAAGGAACAATATAAGTTTTTCTAATGTTGATTGATCTGCCTGTGGATTACGGAGCAAAATGTCTTTTAAGACAATCGTTGAATAGATTCCTTCAAGAGCTTGATTGCTTCTTATTTCATTGAATTGATACTCTCTTAAAATAGGCATTCCTCCAAACTGAAGATATTTCTGGAACTTTTCCTCCATACTGACCGGCGCTTCAAAATGGTAAAAGATTAAAAACTCTTTGAAAGATAATGGCAGCATACGTATTTCGACATATCGACCTGATAACAATGTTGAGAATTCACTAGATAATAAATAAGCGTTTGAACCTGTGATATAGATGTCGACATTAAAGTCTAAGCGGAAAGACTCAATTGCCTTTTCCCAATGATTGACTGCCTGCAATTCATCAAACATCAAATATGTCTTTCCTGTTTTAGGAATCTGTTTTGAAATGTAATCATAGAAAGTTCCGTAGTCTGCAAGTTTTCGGTAGCGTAATGATTCGAGATTCATATGAATAATATTTTTCTCAGGTACGCCAGTCTTTAAAAGATATTGATGAAACAAATCCAAAAGAGAAGACTTACCGCATCTACGAATACCGGTTATTATTTTCACCAAATCAACATCCTTGTTTTCAATCAGTTGCTTTAAGTAATTAGGGCGATTTATAAGTTTATCCATAATGAATCTCCTGTTTTTTTAAAACTATAACATAAATCAGGTAAAAAAACAAAAAGTTTTAGAAGCGGAAGTAAAAATCTTTTGATTTCAGCATTCTTTTTGACTTGAGATTCAAAAATATAAAATGTAATCAACGACTGATTTGCAAAAAAATGAATCGATTCTCGTTTGAAAAAAGAATACCACTATTCATGAAAACTGAGAAAAGCTATGACTTAGCACTTCTTTTTATGATTTGATAAATATATGCGTCAGGGCAATCATTCCTTTAAGCAGGTGAAATATAGATAGAAAAAACACGGATTTCTCCGTGTTTAATTTCAAATGGCGGAGCGAGAGAGATTTGAACTCTCGCACGGTTTTGCCCGTCTATGAGCTTTCCAAGCCCACCTCTTCAGCCTCTTGAGTATCGCTCCACTGAATGGCTTTACTAAGCTAGCTGCATTTTAGCAGCAATAGATATTTTAAGAAAGTTTTTCTCTTTGTCAAGAAAAAAAGAGTTTTCTGTACTATAATTTCCATAATGAAATACCAAATCACTGCCTTAGAGGCCAATCAGAGAATCGATAAGTTCTTAAAGCGGAGGCTGAAAGATGCCCCGGTTTCGTTTATTTACAAGATGTTCCGTCAGAAGGATGTCAAGATCAATGGAAAGAAAGCAGCCATTGATGTTCTTTTGAAAGAAGGAGATGAAGTCGAAATCTATTTAAAGGAAGCTCTTCTGGAAAAGTTCCATTCCGAAGCTGTTCTCCGTCCTGTGAAAGCAGACTTTGAAATCCTTTACGAAGACGAGAATCTTTTAGTTATCAATAAACCAAAAGGATTATTAGTCCATGGGGATGAAGGTGAAAAGAGAATCACTCTTCAGAACAGGGTGCTGAACTACTTGAAGGAAAAAGGAGAATGGGACCCAAACGGATTATCCGGATTCATTCCATCTCCTGCCCATCGACTCGACCGGAACACTTCCGGTGTTGTGATTTTCGGAAAGAATCTTCCGACCCTTCAGGAGCTTTTAGAGCTATTCCGAGAACGTGACCAAATCGAGAAGCGCTATACCCTGTTAGTCCGTGGCATCACCTCCCCAGAAGGAAAGATTGATCTTCCTTTGGAGAAAGACAGCAAGAAGAAAAGGGTTTTTGTCTCTCACAGCAAAAGGGCAAAAAGCGCACTCACTACCTTCACTCGGAAGAAAGCCTACCAGTCTGGATTCTCTCTTGTAGAAGCCGAACTAAAGACTGGACGAACTCATCAGCTAAGAGTCCACTTTGCTGCTATCGGACATCCGATTGTCGGAGACAGCAAATACGGAGACTTCAAAGTCAATGAAAGGTTTGAGAAAAGGTATGGACTGAAAAACCAGTTCCTCCATGCCGGATATTTTAAATTCAAAGATATCGATGGGTATCTAAGCTATAGGTCAGGCAAGGAGTTTATCGCTCCTAGGCCAAAAAAGGAGACCGAGATTCTAGAATCACTGAAAAAGGTCAACTAAGATGACAGTTTCTTTGCTGCTAATTCTCTTTTTTCTCCTCATCAGGATTCCTTCCTATCTTCTGCCAAGAAACCGATTGAAGGTCTATCTTTATTCTGCTTTAGTAGCCTGTTTTGTCATTGGCCTAATTGGACTTATCGACCGTATCGGAAGTGCATCATTGGAGGACAAACTAGGTAGGTTCTTTTCTCCGATGTTTTCTTTTCTGATCGACCCAATCAAGGGAATCACGGTCAAAGAAGCCCATCACGTCTATTGCTATCTAGCCAATTCCCTCCTCTATATCGTTTCTTTCCTATTGGCATTACCGGTTTTTTCCTTCTTCCTTATCGGAAACAACCCATCCATCTACCATCATGTCCGTTGGCTAAGCCGGTTCTTCCTTTCTTTTTTCTTTATCTTATCTACCTATGGCATCTTATTCCTTGTCATTGTCAACCTCAGAAGGATTCTTCCTTTACCAAGCGGATTCCTTGAGCCTGTGTTTTCAAGGTTCTATCCTTTAGGAGCATAAGCAGCATGGATCCGAAAAGGTACTTTTATCTTCTAGCAGAAGAAGGCGGCTGGGATTGCTCATCCTATGCTTTTTCTTATCGTGACCAGATTGTAAATTCTTCTGCTTACCGTATTCTTCAAATCAATGTCTTAGAATGCCGAAAATATCCGACGAGCTCTGCAAAGAGGATTGCAAAAGACTTTGATAATCTCTATCTGGAACCATTGACTGTCAAAGACACTTTTGTCCTAGAAAGGCAGATTAATTACCTTGCACTTCACTCCTTCCCGGCTTTTTATCTGAATCCTCTTGCCATCGATCCAAACTATAACGGAGAAGTGAGCAGTATCGGTGACCTCAGGTTCACTCTGGAAGGAAAAGAGAGGACTTTGAACGAAATCATCTTAGACAAGAACAGCACCATCGATAGGAAAAAACATGATGTAAACAACAAACTTGAATTTTTCCTGAAAGACAGGAACGGACTAGTACTAGAATCCATTTCTCAGTTAAAGAAGCAGACCAGCTCTGATAAAAAGGAAAGAAAAAGAAGGATCAGGCGGATCAGTGATTTTGTCTATTGTGCAATTCTGAACCTGCTTCAGCTGTTTTTCTTTCTTTATCCAAACGAAATCTTCCGCAGGGGCATTCTTACTCCGACAAAAAGCAATCCTTTTGCCTACATCGGATGGATGTATTTCCTGATTCTTTTTCTGTATGACTTCTGTTTCCTATTGTTCCATTCCTATCGTTCTCGAATCTATGAGCCATATAACTACGCACGGCGCTTTTTAAAGAAAAACCAAGAGAAGCTCTTCCAGGATATCCAAGACGAAAAGGATAAGCTCTACGCTTATATCTCCCTAGCTATCACAAACCACGTTACTTTAAAGAACGATATCAAGGACTTCTCCAAATTGTCTTCTTCCTATATTGACTTCAAGTCCGTCAATGAAGTCTCCGAAAAAGCAAACGGACGTTTCTATAAGATAAGGCACACGCTAAAGAACTCCTTTGCAACCTTAGCCGGAATTCTTTGCCTGATTCTATTCACCCTGTTCTTAATCAGCGTCAACCATGGAGGCACCTTATGAGCCAAGGATTCTTCAATTATTCCAGTCTTTCCAGCTTTGCAAAAGACAGGTACAAAGATCCAGTCCGTTCCTTGGAAGAGAGGAAGAAGCCTTCCTTCCAGGAATATCTCAGCAAAGAAGACCATGCAAAAAGGGATTCTCTAAGCCGCCTTCTTCTTCTTTCCTATCCAGTCGATATCTTAGTCTTTAAAGCAGGTGAAATCTTGAACCCCTATAGGTCCATTCGGATCCATGGAAGATTATTTGAGTCTTATACGGACCTTGGAGAATGCAGGCTTTCCACAGCACCAAACAACGATGCCATCTTAACAGAGCTTGTCCACCATTCCTGCATCAGCGAACACAGGAGAAAAAGCGGATACTCGGAAAAAGATCCTTCCCTTTATAAGCAGGTCATCGAAAAAGAAAAGCAGGGTAACATCGATCTTCAATACGCCTATTTTTCAATCGGATACCTTCTTTCCAAAGAGACAGCCTTTTTCTTCGAAGGAAAAAAGTACAAGAATCTCTTCAATCTCGCTTATTACCTCCTTCAGAACGATAAATGCGAAGAATACGGCACTTATTTTTCCCATTCTTCCCTTAGGAAAGTCTATGGTGAGATAAGCCCAGAAGGAAAAAAAGCCAACGAATTCCTCCATCTCTGCGATAAAATCGAAGAAAGCGAGACCTTACTCGAAAACTACCTCAAGAAACGAAAATCCTAGCCCATTGAGAGAGAACCCATTTCCCTTTATAATGAAGCAAGGAAGGAGAAAAAAGAATGGACTATGAATCAAGAAGGTCAGCCTGGCTGAATTCAGACCTTGTCAGTGAAGAGGAAAAGGAAATCATTCGAAAAAGCGATAAGGAAACCCAAGAAGACAGGTTCAGGAAAGATCTTGCTTTCGGAACCAGCGGTCTACGTGCCAAAAGGGGACCAGGACCAAACCGCAGGAATGTTTTGACCGTACGGAAAACAACGATCGGTGTCGCCGATTACCTTCTTGGCAAATACGGAGACTTAGTCCGAAGCCAAGGAAGGACAGTTTCTTTTGATAACCGCCATAATTCCATTCTCTTCCGTGACCAGGTAATCCAAGTCTTGATGGAGAAAGGAATCAAAGTCTATACCTTCCATGATCCCCATCCGACTCCAGAGGTATCTTATACCATCCGAAAGCTTTTCTTAGCGGGTGGCATCAGGATAACTGCAAGCCACAATCCGAAAGAATACAACGGATACAAGTTCTATGACAAAGACGGAGTTGAGGCCGCTTACGAAGTCAATGAAGACATTGAAAAGACCCTAGCTTCTAGGCCAGATGAACTCAGCATCGCCTATCCTCCTTATGAGAAAAAAGGAGAGGTCATCTACTTAGACGAAACCAATGATTTCGATGATGCGTTCCTTGAAAAAGAAAGGACAACCTCTTTATACAAGGACTTCTTTGTCGGAAAAAGACGAACTAAGATTATCTTTTCCAGTGAGAACGGGTGCACAAGCAAGCTCGCTCCGCTTCTTCTCAAACGACTTGGCTACAAAGTCAGGACAACTCCGACTCAGGATTATTTTGATCCGGATTTCTCCGGAACGGAGAATCCGAACCCAGAAACCGATGCCTCCTTTACAAAAAGCATCGAATACAGGGAAAGCCTCAACAAGCAGGGTGAGAAATACAACCTCATTCTAAACACGGATCCCGATGGTGACCGAGCTGGAATCGCCTTCCTTGATCACCAAGGAAAGATTCAAAGATTGACCGGAAACCAATACGGAGCCCTCTTGATTGACTTCCTTCTCGGAACCCGGAAAAGACAAAAGCTTCTTCCTAGGAATGGTGTAGTCGTCGATACGTTCGTTACTTCCAGCCAAGGAAAACAAGTAGCCAAATCCTACCATGTCAAGACGCGGACAACAGCAACCGGCTTCAAATACATTGGCTCCTTGATTCGAAAGAGGCACGAAGAAGAAGAGAGCTTCCTCTTTGGCTATGAAGAATCCTATGGTGCACTTCTTTCATCCTTTGTCCGCGATAAGGATTCTTTGGAAACGCTGATTGCCTTAGCCGATAGGAACGAGTACTATCTCCGCCAAGGAAAAACACTCGATATCGCCTATCAAGAACTCTCAAGAAGAACCGGAGTCTACCACAACTATCAGTTCTCTCTTGTCTTTGTCGGTGAGAAAGGGCGCTTACTCAGGGCCGAGAAGAGGAACGAACTAAGAAACCATCCATTCGATGAAATCGGAGGGAACAAAGTCTATCAAAGGGAAGACTATCTTCTAAGAAGAGTCTACCATCCCGAAAACAGTTCCTTTTCCACAAGGGAAGAGAACGACATCGATAAAACCGATTGTCTTAAATTCTTCTTAAAGCCGGCTGGATTCCTCGCCATCCGTCCTTCCGGTACAGAACCCAAAAGGAAAATCTATTTGGAATTCGTCGATGAAGATGAAAATAAACTGAACGATAAAAAAGAAAGAATCCTCAAAGAACTCAAACAAAAAATGGACCTAGAATAGAACATGAAACCTATCAAGAGACTCTTATGCCTTCCCATCAGCTTCCTGCTGCTGTCTTCTTTTACAAACAGGAAAGCTTCCACCACATCCTTTGACGGAAAAGCCTACAATTCAAAAGAAAAAATGGACTTTACCTCTTCCACAGAAGAGGAAATCAAATCCTATTATAACTATGATGTTGTCAGCAAACAGAAAGGACAGACAAGGAAAAAGTCCCTTTACGACATCATTTCCAAGGACAATACCTTTGTCACCTATAGTTCCAGCGGCAAAGACGTCGGAGAATGGTACAAAATCACCGACAGAAACTGGGAATTAAGCCGGGAAATTGATCCTGCAACCTACCATTTTGCAGACGATGATGCCATTGTCGATGGAAAGCCGGTCTACTATGAGACAAGGAGGTACTTCGAAGATACCAAAACCGAAAGCAAGCAGATCAACGGAAACGTTAACGGCTTCACCAAAAACAAAGACATCAGTGCCATTGACTGGGCAAAGAAAGAAGGTCCTGCCGCAAGTGTTCTTGGTAACACCATCCAAATGGATAAGGAGCATGTCTGGGTCAAAAGCCATGGCTTTCCGCCACAGAAAGGAAAGAATCCAGTTAAAGGCGCTGGAACAGATCTGCATCATCTAAGGGCCGCTGACCATTCCACCAACAATGCCCATAACGATCTCTACTATGGAGAAGTCAAAGACCATGACAAGGCAAAGACAATCTATTGTATTTATGCAGATGGGACAAAGGAAATCTCCGGATGGATTGGCAATACGGAACAAGGCGAGCAATGCTTCGAACCAACGAATCGTTGGAAGGGAGATGTCGCACGTGCACTTCTTTACAGGGGTGTCCGCTATTCGAATTATAAGACTACAAACACGGAAGCAGAACCTTACCTTGAATTAACCGATGATATTACCAAACAAGACGACAACGAACACTATCATGGTGTCTTCCACAATCTCTCCACCTTCCTGAAATGGAACAAGGAAGACATTCCGGATGAATATGAGAAGAAACGAAACGATAGGATTTACAAGAACGTACAGAACAATCGAAATCCGTTTGTCGATTTTCCTTCTTGGGCTGACCTTGTCTATGATCCTTCTACTCCCGGCGAGAATCCTGGGGAAGGAGGGGGTAGTGAGAATCCATCCACTCCGAGTGAAACACCGAGTCAGGAAGTACCAAAGCCTTCTTCCGAAAAGCCAACCGATATAAACTCCTCTGCCAATAGTAGCAACACCTCGGATTCCAATAGGAAATGGGAAGTCAATGGCTTATTCGGTTTATCAAAGCAACAGACACTAATACTAATAGCAGTAGCATCGGTGGTCCTTGTTCTTCTGGCCGTCACTATCCTTCTAGTTAGGCAGAAAAAGAAGTCCAAAAAGAAAAAGAAAAGCTATAATAAGAGACGAAATTCTAAAAATAAGAAATAGGAGGCCAATCATGGCAGAAGAAAAAAAAGAAGAAGCTGTTGAAGCAAAACCAGAAAAGGAAAAGAAAGAAAATGGTTTTTCTAAGTTCTTCAAAAAGAGGGGCAAGAGCATTTCGGATTCCAACCGAGAAAGCAAATTAGAAGCAGCCTGGAAAGAAACATCTGGTGTCCAGGAGTTCACCCTCTATGTCGGAACTGGTGCATTCAACACTCATTCCTACTATGGAAAAATCGATGAAGAAAAGAACGAAGCACTCGTCTATGGAAAATTCAATGAAAGCGATTTCCCAGCCTATGGATGCATCCTTTCTACCATCCCTGCAGATCGGGACAAAGAGCTTCCAAAGCGCTTCTATGTTACTAAAATCGATAACAGCAAAACGGTCAGCTTATCCATTGAAGAGAAGGGAGACAAAGACGAAAAGGTTACCAACACCTATGAACGCAGTGCAACTCTTCTTAGCTTAGACCCATCCATCCGTGAAGTTCAGGTTATCAAAGTCGGCAACAGCTATTACGAACAGTTAAAGAAGTAACGACAAAAAAAGCCAGGCTCATCACCTGGTTTTTTTGTTTCCGGAAGCAAAGAAAGCTTCATTGATAGCCTCAAGCAGGAAGTAAGGAGGCACATATCCGCGCCGGACTTCAACTCCTTTTTCAGCAAAAAAGTCCATCTTGAAACCAGGATGATGTTTCTTTTCTATTTCTTCTAGAATGATAGGAGCTGGCCTTAAGAAGACTTTCTGATAAGTTTTGAATGAGACAAGGAAGAATCCGATGCCACCAAGAGAAGTAATAAAGCGAAGATGCTCATACTGCTGAGGACGGATCCTATGATAGGGAACAGAATCATGGATTGTCTCTTTGCATTCAAAATCAATATATTTGCCTTTATAGATTCCGACATAGTCCGTCGTTGACTTTTCTTCAAAATAAGCTTCCGAAATCCTACCAGGATGTTCCTTGCTCCTTTTGACGACTTTAATGGGAGTAGGTCGCTTGTATATATCAGCAATTCCTTTGGTACGATAAAAATCGCATGTCTTTGAAACTTCGGATTCAAAGCGCATACCCATGTTGCTTCGGACTAGGGAATTATAAGCACGTTCATTTGCAGTCTGATTCTTAGTCTTTCGCTTATCCAGAGTAGCGGCTTTCTTTTCCACAACCCTTTTTCGTCCATCAGGATAATTGATCATAAAGTTCCTTATGAAAACAGAGGCGACGATCAGTCACCGATTTTCCTCTTCAGAATTTCATCCGTAAAGTTCTTTGGCTGAGCAGAAAGCTCAAGAATCAAAAACAAATGTTTGGTCTCTTCTGGTCCAAGAATCTGGAACCAGCCTTTGAAAAGATTGACCAGCTGCTCATGAATCTTCTCAAGATAACGTCCGCCTTTTTCCGTAATGGTGACAAAAACCTGCCGACGATTTCCGTTATCCAGTTCCCGAGTGATGAATCCCTTCTTTTCTAAGGTACGAAGGTTAGCAGCAACATCCGGACGAGTCGTACTCAGTTCTTCTGCAATCACAGAAGGGTGAGCTTTTTCATGAGACGAGAGATAGACAAGAACACGATAATCGGTTTCAAACAGACGTGTAAACCTTTCTAGTGCCCCTACATCCCGGATCTTTATGACCAAGTCCCTAAGATGATTAATATCCTGGGTTAATTCCTCTTCCGAGAGGGTATAGTTCTCTTTTGTCTTCGTCATCTTTTTGCATCCTCCAAATCCTTGTCAACATTATAGAGGGAACAGAAAAAAAACAAAAGCGGCATAGGAAGTCCTATGCCGCCTGCTCTTGACTTTTTAAAGAATCTTGGAACCTACTTTGCGAGGTAGTCCATGATAGCCTTTGCAGCCTTACGACCAGCACCCATAGCAAGAATAACGGTTGCTGCACCAGTGACTGCATCGCCGCCGGCAAAGACACCATCCTTTGTCGTCTCATTGGTTTCTTCATGAACAATAAGACATCCATGCGGATTGGTTTCAATACCAGGAGTCGTTGCCTTGATAAGCGGGTTCGGGCTCGTTCCGATTGCGATGATGACGCAATCGCACGGAATCGTATAGATAGCTTCCGGATCTTCCTCGACAGTGACCGGAACAGGACGACGACGTCCAGAGGCATCCGGTTCTCCGAGTTTCTGTTTTTGAACCTTGATTCCAGTGACACAGCCATAGTTCGGATTGTAATCCGGAGCACGACGGGACGGAGAACCATTGGTGTCATAGATGATTTCAATCGGGTTGCGGAGAAGATCAAAGACAACACCTTCCTGTTCCGCATGCTCGATTTCTTCTTTACGGGCAGGAAGTTCAGCCCTAGAACGACGATAGACGCAAGTCGAAGTCTCAGCTCCTAAACGGAGAGGAGTACGAAGAGCGTCCCTAGCGACATTACCGCCGCCGACAACAACGACATGTTTGGCATGTTCAATCGGAGTCTTGCTGTCTTCTTGGTAAGCTTTCCTAAGATTAACACGGGTAAGGTATTCATTCGCAGAATAAACACCCTTTGCATTCTCTCCTGGGATTCCAAGGAAACGAGGGAGACCAGCACCGGTGCCAACAAAGACGGCTTCAAAGTGATACTCTTTCCTAAGTTCGTCAATGGATAAGACGCGTCCGATAACCCTATCGGTCTTGATTTCAACACCCCTGCGTTTCAATCCTTCGATTTCGTTCTGGACGATAGCCTTCGGAAGACGGAACTCCGGGATACCATACCTTAAGACACCGCCAGCAACATGGAGGGCCTCAAAGATAGTGACTTCATAACCAGCCTTAGCTAAATCGTAAGCGCAGGCAAGACCAGACGGGCCAGAGCCGATAACAGCCACTTTGTGGCCGTTCTTCTTGATATCTAAAGCAACCGGCTTTGCATGTTCGCGATGATAGTCAGCAACAAAACGTTCCAGACGTCCGATACCAACCGATTCGCCCCTCTTCGGTTTGCCGTTTTCCCTAACAACCTTTCCGCCTTCACGGACCGGCCTCTTATGGCGTAAGCATTCCTTTTCGCACTGGCTTTCCTGCGGGCAGACACGTCCGCAGACAGCCGGAAGAGAGGAAGAGCGGGAAATAACTTCATATGCTTTTTCAAAATCGCCTTTCGCTACTTCAGCGATAAAGCCAGGGATATCGATATGAACAGGGCAAAGCGGAACGCATCCAGGATTCTTGCACTGCCTGCAGCGCTTTGCTTCATCGATAGCCATTTCCTGGGTATAGCCGATAGCGACTTCCTGGAAATTATGACGACGGACTTCCGGAGCCTGAGACGGCCTCGGATTCTTCGTGCTTTTCCTATTGAACGGCATAACTATTTTCCCTCCTTAACCAGGTTGCACTCTTTTTCATAAGATTTGTGTTCCCAGCCCTGGTACCTGGTGTTACGTTCCCTTGCGGAATCAAAATCGACTTCCCAGCCATCGAAATCCGGGCCATCGACGCAAGCGAACTTCCTCTTGCCTCCGACCCTGACACGGCAGCATCCGCACCTTCCGGTGCCATCGATCCTAATCGGGTTCCTAGAGACAACAGTCTTGATATTGTATTTCTTTGTCAGGATAGCAATGTTCTTCCTCCTGACGATAGGTCCGATGGCGATAACTTCATCGAACTGATTGCCTTCTTTCTGACGACGAAGGATTTCTTTCTCGAGTCCCTGCGTGACAAAACCCTTTTCACCCCAAGTTCCGTCATCGCTCCTCTTGACGAAGATGGAAGAGCAATCCTCGAAGTCCTTTTCGAGAATAACTAAATCCTTGTTACGGAAGCCGGCAATGGAAGTGACTTCAGCACCGATTTCATGAAGCTTGTAAGCTAAAGGATAAGCAATAGCGCAACCAGCGCCTCCGCCGACAATAGCGACATGCTTTAGTCCTTCTAACTCGCTTGGACGGCCTAAAGGTCCGACGAAGTCAGCAATGTAGTCTCCTTCTTTCTTCTGTGCTAATTCTAAAGTTCCTGCGCCAACAATCTGATAGATGATTGTGACGGTTCCTTTCTCCGGATCTTCTCCGGCAACCGTGAAAGGAAGACGCTCGCTGTCCTCATTGGCACGGACAATGACAAACTGTCCAGGCTGTGCCTTCTTGGCAACGAAAGGAGCTTCCACAGAAATACGGACGATGGTGGGATTGAGGTCGTCTCTCTTTACAATTTTGAACATATTACCTCCAATATGTTGTACACGGAAACTATTTTAACCCTTTTCTTTTCTTCATTTCCACCCCTTCTCCCAATGAATTTTCACTCTCAGAAAAGAAAAGTCGGAAACGAATCGCTTCCTAGTATTCTTTTTTCCAGTTTTTTCTATAAAAAGCAATGAAGAGATACCGGAAAGAGTGTATAATTTGATTCGGGAGAAAATGTATGGCACTAAAGCTAATTCTTGATGCAAACAAAATCTATCATAAAGAATTCCAGGGTACAAAGCCTGGATACGACGCCTTACAGGTAGACACTTTCCTTGATTTTGTTATCCGGGACTATCAGTCGATGGATGACTATGTCAAAGAAACCGAGCAAAAAGAAAAAGAGCTCAATGATAAGATCGACTTCTTGAACAGCAAGCTCAGGAACGTCGAAGCAGAGAACGAGACATTGAAAGCTAAGTTTGGTAATATCCAACCCGATAATGTTCCCTCTCTGAATAACTTAGAGCTTGTGAAACGCATCTCCAAATACGAAGAAGCGTTAAAGAAAGCCGGCATTGATCCTAAGACGATCAGTTAATCATCGTCGTTCATATTCCGGTCTGGATAGCTGCTGGGAGACTTGCTCTCCTAGAGGAAAGTCCATGCTCGCGCCGTCTGTGATGGCGGCAGTGATTGCGCTAGGTTAATCAATAAGCCTAGGCAGGGAGGAGTCCCTGACGGCGGGGAGGAATCTAAACTATGGTTTCCATAGCATGATGTCCTCCTCTGAAAGCTCCACAGTGACGAATTCTAAGGGAAACCCTAGAAATGAAACGTTGGAAAGCCCCACAAGCGAGAAACCTAAATTTTGGTAAGGGAAGCCGAAAGAGGGAAACGAACCTTATAGGCAAGCAGAAATGCTTAGATAAATTGCTGTCCTAGACAAAACATGGCTTACAGGACCGGATACTCATTGATTTTAAACAGAAAGGAATCTCTATTAAATGAATACACCGAATAAGATTACGACTGCCCGAATCGTGCTAGGCTTTATCAGGATTCTTGTCTTCTCTTTGTCTTTTATTCCCGGATCCTCTAGTTGGGCACCAAACAGGGTTATCGCCGGTTTCCATATAGGATTCTCTTGGATTGATCTTGTCTGTTTTGTCTTATTCATCCTTGCTGCTTCCACCGATGCCAGGGACGGAAAGATTGCACGGAAAAGAGGACTTGTTACGGATTTAGGAAAATTCCTGGATCCTTTCGCCGATAAATTCCTTGTCGACTCTGCCTTTATCCTTCTTGCCTGCCGGAAAGATTTTGCCGGACATTATCAGGTCCTGCCTCTTCTTGTCGTCTTATTCGTTGCCCGTGATTTAGCAAGGGATGGCCTTCGTAGGACAGCAGCCGGAAAAGGAAAAATCCTAGCTGCCAATATTTATGGAAAAGTAAAGACCGCTATCGAAAGGGGTCTGATTCCCGTTTTATTCCTCAATGGATTCCCCTTCTCTCTTCTGAATTTCAATAAAGGGCTCGATTATTGGAGGAATTACCGCTTCGAATACACCTATATCATTACAAATATCTTAACAGCAATTGCTTTGTTCTTCTCGCTTTTCTCCTTTGTCATCTATGTTTTAAGAAACAAAGAAGTGTTATCAGAAAAAAGTAGCAGCAAATAAGGAGATACGAGTGGAATGGTAAGAAAAGAACTCTTAGATGCCTTAAGGCAGCATCATGCCCATCTCTGTGCCAGGGAATCTTTAACAGGAGGCAGTTTTTCTGCCGCCTTCACTTCCATACCAGGGGCTAGCAATGTCTTCAACGGAAGCGCCATCACTTATGTAGATGCTGTAAAAGAAAAATTCGGAGTCAAAACCGATACGATTGAAAAATACGGAGCCATCAGCCAGGAATGTGCCAAGGAAAGGGCATTATCCGCTTCTCTCTTCTTCAATGCAGAATGTGCAGTTTCCTTTACGGGAAATGCCGGGCCGAGTGCAAGCGAGAACAAGCCTGTCGGCTTAGTCTACATTGGTGTCAAGGTCTACAACAAACTGAAAGTATTCGAATTGCATCTGGAAGGTGACCGGGATTCCATCCGCAGGCAATGCGTTGATTTCGGTTTTTCCCAGAGGAAAAAGAGGCTAGATGAAACTTCTTTGGAAAAAACAATGGATTCCAAGCCCATATAAAGTAGAGAGGACAAGAAAATGAAAGAAAAGAAAACAGTAGCCGCTGCTGATACGACAGACATCAACACCGAGAAAGACAAAGCCGTTGATGCAACGATAAAAGAAATCCGCTCTTACTTCAACGACAAAGGAATCATCAGGAAGAGGGGAGACCAGGAAACCGTCAATGTCGGTGTCATTCCGACTGGATCTAGGTTGATTGATTCCGCCTTAGGTGTCGGCGGTTATCCAAAAGGAAGAATCATCGAAATCTACGGACCAGAATCCTCCGGTAAGACAACCCTTGCCTTAGAAGCCATCGCTTCGGTACAGAAGCTCGGTGGAAGAGCTGCCTATATCGATGCAGAACATGCCATCGATCCAGAATACGCAAAAAGCTTAGGCGTCAATATCGATGACCTTATTCTTTCTCAGCCGGATTATGGTGAGCAGGCTAGGGAAATCACCGATAGGCTTGCAAAATCCAATGCCATCGATTTGATTGTCGTCGACTCTGTGGCAGCCTTGGTTCCAAAAGCAGAATTAGAAGGTACCTATGAAGACTCTTCCGTCGGACTTCAGGCCCGTCTGAGGAGTAAATCCCTCCGTAAGCTTGCCGGCGTTCTGTCCAAATCAAGCTGCACGATCATCTTCATCAACCAGCTCCGTGAGAAAGTCGGTGTCAGGTACGGAAATCCGGAAACCACAACCGGTGGACGTGCCTTAAAGTTCTATTCTACGATCCGTATCGAAATCCGTCGTGCCGATGCTATCAAGCAAGGCGATAAAGTCATCGGAAACAGGGTCAACGTCAAGATTGTCAAGAACAAGGTTGCTGCTCCTTACCGCAGCTGCAAGGTCGAACTGATTTTCGGACAGGGCATCTCTGCTGAACATGAATTAGCTCAGCTTGCTGTCGATTACGGCTTCATTGAAAAGAGCGGAAGCTGGTTCTCTTATCAAGGAGAACGCTTAGGACAGGGTATCAGTGCTGTCTATGACTTCCTTAAGAACAATCCGGAAGCCAAGGAAAAATTAGAAGAAGAAGTCAAGAACAAGAGGTCGAATAAGCCTTCTGCTCCAAAAGAAGAAGAGGCTCAGGCCTAAAAATCTCACATCAGGATTCGTATTGGACACATAGCCGCTTGGTTCTGTGTCCTTTTTTCGTTTTTCCTATTTAAACAATGCTTCTTATATCTTATAATAACTAAAGTGCCTTTTATATAAGGCGCTAAGGAAAAGATTTCCGTAAACTAATCATTCGTCACTATATTTGTCATTATATTTCGATAGATGTCTTGTTTTTTCAATCTTTTTAACGAGGGGGCTGTGGACATAGCGCCCTTATTAAGCTCATGTCCAGAAAGGTTTAAATATGGATAATTTAGCCATAGGTTTTTTAGTAGCACTAAGCATAGTTGCCGTCGTTGCCGTTGTTTTTGTTGTGCTTACTCTACGTCTTCTCAAAAAGAACAAATCCTTAGAGCAGCGCAATGAAGCCGATTCAAAAAAAGCCGAAGAATTAGTCAAAGAAGCCCAGTTCAAAGCGGATGCTCTCCTTCAGGAAGCAAAAGAAGAAGGACAAAAGAACGCCAATGCCCTTATTGCTTCTGCAAAGAAGGAATACGAGAAGTCTAATGCGGATTTAGAAGAGCGTAAGAACGCTATCGTACAGAAAGAAGCAAAGCTCGATCAGAAAGAAGCATCTTTAGATAAACGTGAAGATGCGATTATCAACCGCGAAGCCGTTATTGACAAGCAGAAAGATGAATTAAATCAACGTAGCGAAGCTCTTGCCATCAAAGAAAAAGAAGTTCAGGATAAGCTCGAGTCTGTGCTCAATGAACTTCAGAAAGTCGCTAATAGGACTAGGGATCAGGCCAAAGACGAACTGAGGAAACGGGTTGAAGAAAAAGAGAGGAAGCGTATTGCTCTCTATGAAGCCCAGAAAGAAGCCGAGGCCCAGAGCACTGCTGAAGATAAGGCCAAGACTTTAAGGGCAATTGCCTGTGAAAAGTTTGCTCAGGATGTGACGAATGAACGCAACTCTTCTACTATCGCTCTTCCGAACGATGACAGGAAGGGACGTATCATCGGACGTGATGGCCGTAATATCAAGTCTAGGGAAGGCTTATTCGGTGTCTCTTTGATTATTGATGACACTCCGGAGACTCTGACTGTTTCCTGCTTTGATCCAATCCGCCGTGAAAAAGCCAAGCTTACTCTGGAAGCTTTAATCAAAGACGGACGTATCCAGCCAGGTCGTATCGAAGATCTTTATTCTAAGATCAGCAAAGAATTCGATGAGAATCTCCGCCGTATCGGCGAACAGACCGTCTTCAAACTTGGTCTTCCGCGTAGGAATCCAGGACTCTATCCTTATATCGGACGTCTGAAATATCGTACTTCTTATGGTCAGTCTGTTCTCGATCATTCTATCCAGGTCGCCTATCTCTCTTCCGTTAGGGCAAGTGAATTAGGTCTTGACCCTGTCAGGGCAAAACGCGCCGGTCTTCTCCATGATATCGGAAAAGCCATCGATGCCGAAAGGGAAGGAAGCCATGTCCAGTTAGGTTCTAGGCTTGCCAAGAAGTTCAATGAACCGGATGTCGTTATCAACGCTATTGAATCCCACCATGGTGATTGTCCGAAGAAATATCTCATTTCCGAGCTTGTAACAGCCGCTGACACGCTCTCTGCTGCTCGTCCGGGTGCCCGTAGCGAACAGCTCGAGACCTATATCAAACGTCTCCAGCAGTTAGAAAAGATCTGTTCTGAATGCAAAGGCGTACAGTCCAGCTACGCACTTCAGTCTGGACGCGACTTACGTGTCAGGGTTAATCCGGATATTGTCAGTGACGAAGACGCTAAGGCCATTGCCATCCAGGTCCGCGATAAAATCGAGGAGACCAGGCAGTTCCCCGGTCAGATCATCGTTACCGTTATCCGCGAGAAACGTTATCAGGAAACTGCAAAATAATGTTACTGAAGATTCTTTTCCTAGGTGATATCGTCGGATCCCGGGGAAGAGAAGGAGTAAAGTCTCTTCTTCCCAGGCTGAACCAGAAAGAGGGACTGGACTTTGTCATCGCAAATGGCGAAAATGCCACACATGGCCGTGGAATCAGCTACGGCCATTATCAAGAACTTGTTCTCGATGGAGTAGACTGCATTACAAACGGAAACCACTTCTACAACAATAAAGATGTGTTCACTTACGCATCTAAAAGGACAAAAGCAGTCCGTCCAAGGAATCTTGACAAAGATGCTCCAGGAGTTGGAAGCCGCGTCTTCCAAATCAAAGGCTGCAAAATCCGTGTATCCAACTTCCTAGGACGTGCTTTTATCCCAAGGGGACAGGATAATCCTTTCTACGCTTTCGATGAAAGGTACAAGAATTCCGATAAAGATGAAATTCAGATTGTTGACTTCCATGCAGAAGCAACAGCAGAAAAAAGAACCTTTGCCGAGTATGTCGATGGTAGAGCAACCGCTGTTATTGGAACTCATACCCATGTACAGACCAATGATCCGAAATATCTAAGCAAAGGCACCTTCTTCTTAACAGATGTCGGAAGGAACGGACCTTATGATTCCATCATCGGAAATCAGAAGGAGGGAACGATCTTCCATACGGTAACCGGGAGGCCCGGTTTAAGGGAAGTCAGGAAGACTGGCCGAATCCAAATCAACGGTGTTAGGCTGGAGATTGATTCCGAGAAAAAACAGGTTGTTTCCTATCGCTTGATTAATGAAAGGCAAGAGGGCTGAAAAGCCCTCTTTTTTGAAATGTAAGGGGATTTATCAAGAACAAATAAGTAATTGAAAAAAATCTCAAAAAGTATATAATGTTTGCAGAGAGGTATATCTTTATGGCAACATTAAAAGTAAGTGGAAAAACTCAGATTCAGAAATTAGCTGGAGCTATTGCAGGTAACATTCGTCAGGAAGGTTCTGCACAGATTTCCTTAGTTGGTGCTTCTGCACTTAACCAGGCTATCAAAGCCTGCATCGTTGCTCGTCGTTTCTTAAAGGATGATGAGACTCCGAGCGATATCGCTGTTCAGCCTGAATTCATCAGGCAGAACTTCGCCGAAGAGGCAAGTGAGGAAGGACGTGAAGTCACCACTATCAGGCTCCACATCAACAAAGTTCCGTTCGATCCTGCTCATGCTGTTTCTTCCGATGTTCCTTCCCGCAAGGAAGAAGAACCGGCTGAAGAAGCTAAGTAGTTTCTATCGAGTAAATCATGAAAGTCCGTCTTATCTCCCTGCCTGATCAAAAGGCGGCTGGTAAACGGAACCCGAACGCTGAGATTCGATACAAACAGGCTCAATTAGTGCCAACGTCTTTCCTTTCCTCTTGGGGGGAGGGAAAGACTTTTTGTATCAAGACGTATGGTTGTCAAGCCAACGTCCGGGATTCCGAAATCATCCGTGGTCTTCTTCTTGCTCTTGGAAGGAAAGAGCAGGATGATTTTTCCAATGCTGACCTTATTCTTTTTAATACCTGTGCTATCCGTGAAAACGCAGAGAATCATCTTTATGGTGAACTTGGACGCGCTAAGGAAGCTTACAGGAAAAAGAAGGACAGGATTATCTCTATCTGTGGATGCGTAAGGCAAGAAGAAAAAGCAGTTCGCTATATTCTTGACCACTTTCCATTCGTTTCTAGGATTTTTGGTACCAATAATATCACCTCTTTCTATCGGAATCTGGAAAGTGTTTTGAAAGACAAGATGGGTATCGTCGATGTTTCTGCTAACTCGGATCTTGTCGAAGAAGGTCTTCCAGAAGGAAAGAGTGCAAGAGAAAGCAAAGTCACTGCTTTTGTCAACATCAGGTACGGATGCAACAAATTCTGTACTTATTGTATTGTTCCATTCACTCGCGGAAGGGAACGTAGCCGAAAGAAAGAAGATATCCTCGCTGAAGTCCAATGCCTGAAAGACGAAGGATATAAGCAGGTTACTTTGCTTGGCCAAAATGTGGATGCCTATGGAAAAGACTTTGGAGACACCTATGCCTTTGCCGATCTTTTGGATGCAGTTGCTTCCACTGGTATCGAGCGTGTCCGTTTTGTCACACCTTATCCAAGTGATTTCAATCCTGTTGTGTTCGATGTCATGGCTAAACATAAGAATATCAGGCCTTTCCTTCATCTCCCGGTACAGTCTGGTTCCAATTCTGTCTTAAAGAGAAGGAATCGAAGATATACAAGAGAACAATATCTTGATATTGTCCATCAGCTGAGAGAACGTCTGCCGGATGTTTTCCTCACAACAGATATCATTGTCGGATTCCCGAATGAAACAGAAGAGGAGTTCAATGATACCCTCTCTTTAGTTAAGGAAGTGAAGTACGATGCTGCCTTTACCTTCATCTTCTCTCCACGTCCAGGAACTCCTGCCTATTTCAGGAAAGACAATACGACCGATGCAGAAAAACATCGTCACTTCGATGAACTGAAAAAACTGATTGATGAACAAACTGCAGCCCGTGCTGCAACCTTTGTCGGCAAGGAATTATCGGTTCTTTTTGAGAAAGTCTCTGAGAAAGATCCATCCAGGATTTCTGGTTATGATGAACATAACAAACTCGTCCATGTCAAAGGAGACGCTTCCTTAATCGGTCAGATAAAGAAAGTGAAAATCCTTTCTTCTCATACCTATTCTTTAATCGGAGAAGTCGTGGAATGAGGGAAGAGGAAGAGCTTTTAAGCAAAGCAGATCAATTAGTCTCCGATTTTACCAAAACCGATACTTATCTTCTGTATAAGAAACTCAAACAAGAAGTCGATAGCAACGAAAGACTGAATCATCTAATCGAATCCCGGAAAGCCTTGCAGAAGGGTCTTCGTTATAGGGATAACGAAAAGAAAAGAGCGGCCTTAAAAGCTGCAAAAGACCTCCAGGACGAATTTGATAACGATCCTCTTGTTATCAATCTGAAGGCTCAGGAACAAGAAGTAAAAGATAGGATTAGTATCCTTACGGAAGAAAAGTTCTAAACTTTTCTTCCGTTTTTCATAAAAGTGAAACAAGGTTAGTTTATAATAGAACGGGCAATTAAAATGGCAAAAAAGAGTTCAAACGAATCCGCCGGCTTCACGCCAAGGGTGGAACAATATATTTCATTCAAAAAACAATACGGAGACAGGATCATCTTCTTCCGTATTGGTGACTTTTATGAGAGGTTCAGGGAAGACGCTGAGCTTGTCTCTCACGAGCTGCAGCTTTACCTTACAAAAAAAGCCTGCGGAAACGGAAAGTTCATACCAAGGTGCGGAATCCCTCACCACGCTTATCTTTCCTATGCACAGAAGCTGATTGACCATGGTCATAAGGTTGCAATCGTAGAGCAGGTCGAGGATCCGAAACTGACCAAGAAGCTGGTTAAACGAGATGTCATTCAGTTTATAACTCCCGGTGCGAACCTAGATCCGAATATCAAAGACAATATCTATATTGCTTCCTTAGAGTTAGTCGAGCGCCAGGCCTTTCTAGCCTATGCCGATATCACCACAGGTGAAAGGAAGGTCCTTTCCTTAGAGAACCAGAAAGAAAGAATTCTTGAAAAGATTCTTTCTCTTGATATCAAAGAGCTTGTTCTTGGTACAAACTGTCCTGCTGACCTTGTCAGGTATCTGAAGAAAAATACCCAGGTCTGTTTCTCCTATTACAATGATGCTACAGTTTCCATTGAAACAGATCCTTTGTTTGGCAATCTAAAGGATGATAGACAGATTGTTCCTTCTGCCCGTCTTTATAATTACAGGAAGAATAGGGAAAAGAGAGATTTAACCTATTTTAAGCCTGTTGAAAACCTGATGTCTGAAAAATCCAGGAAGATTGATTACTCTGCTCAGGCTAACAGGGAGCTTACCAAATCCTTGGATGGTAAAAACTTCGGTACTCTGTTCTGGCTTCTTGACCACACCGAAACCCCAATGGGAAGTCGATATCTTAAGAGTCAGATCATTGCTCCAAGCACAAACGAAGAAGAAATCATTTCCCGTTTGAATAAGACCGAGTGTTTTGTAAATCACTACATTGAACGGGAAGAGCTAAGAAAAGAGCTGACCAATGTGTTTGATAGGGAACGTCTGATTGCCCGTATGGGATACAGGAACTCCAATGGCCATGATCTTCTTCAGTTAAAGAAATCCCTTCAAGTCATTCCTGAAATCAAAAATCAGCTTGATCAGATTTCCGATTGCCCGGATTTAAATCCAATCAAAGAAGGACTAGGTGACTTTACTCCTCTTGTCAATTTGCTCGAGAAAAGTCTTGATGAAAATTGTCCTAGGACAATTACAGAAGGCGGCATATTCAAAAAAGGATATAATGCCCAACTCGATGAGCTCATCGAGAGGACAGATAATAGTAAACAGTGGCTTAGGAATTTTGAAACCAAAGAGAAAGAAAAAACCGGAATCAAAACTCTCCGTGTCGGTGAGAACTCTTTGACTGGTTTTTATATTGAAGTCTCTGCTGGTCAGCTTAGCTTAGTCAAACCGGAATTTGGATATATCCGCAAGCAAACACTGACGACAGGAGAACGTTTTATAACTCCGGAGCTCAAAGAAAAGGAGAGCAGGTTCTTCCGTGCAAGAGAAAATCGTCAGACGTTAGAGTACAACCTTTTTAAAGAGCTAAGAAAAGAAGTCAGCACTTATACAGACGATATTCAGAAAGCAAGCAAAGCACTTGCAAGGCTCGATTTTTATCTTGATCTTGCTTATGTGGCAAGCGAAAACAATTATGTCCGTCCAACCTTCAACGGCAAGAGAATTATCGATGTCAAAGAAGCCCGTCATCCAATCAGGGAAAAGGCTAATCCGGGAGTCAATTTTGTTGCCAATGACTATGAAACGGATTCGGAAACCGATGTGGTTATCATCACAGGCCCGAACATGGGCGGTAAATCCACCTACAGGAAAGAATTCGGTCTGCTTGTCATTAGGGCTCAGATGGGTTCCTTTGTACCGGCGGAGAGTTGCTCTCTTCCTGTTTTCGATGCTCTCTTCACACGTATTGGAGCTAGCGACAACCTGATCAAAGGACAATCAACCTTTAGGAGGGAGAGGAGTGAAGTCGCCGAAGCATTGCAAGAAGCAACAAGCGAGAGCCTTTTCCTCTTTGACGAAATCGGAAGAGGAACGGCTACCTTCGATGGTATGGCAATTGCTCAGAGCATCATCGAATACTTAGTCCGCCATGTTCATGCCAAGACTTTCTTTTCCACTCATTACCATGAATTGACAACCTTAAGCGAAAAAATATCGGCTGTCGAAAATCTGCATTGCGAAGTCAACGAAGACAATGGTATTGTCACCTTCCTCTATAAGAGGAGGCCTGGCTCCAGGGATAAATCCTATGGTGTCAATGTAGCAAAACTTGCAGGTCTTCCAGAAGAAATCACGGAACGTGCCGCTGAACTTCTTTCTGCTTTTGAAGCCAAGAAGAATATTGGAAAAGAGCAGATCAAAGAAGTAAAGAAAGAAGAAAAGAGTGACACATTAAAAGAGGAAATCAAGAAGAGGGATCCAATGGCAAGGTCTCCTCTGGATGCTTTGAACTATCTGATTGATCTAAAGAAGAGAGTGAAATAATGTCTATCATCAACGTAAGGAGCACTGAGCTTGCTAACTTAATTGCAGCAGGTGAAGTCATTGAACGACCAGCAAGTGTTATTAAAGAGCTTGTCGAAAACAGTATCGATGCTAAGGCAAAGAACATCTATGTCGGTGTTACCCGTGCCGGAAAAGGAACCATCAGGGTCAAAGACGATGGAACTGGAAGGGATCGAAAAGACAGCAAGCTTTGTTTTGTCCGTCACGCTTCCAGCAAGATCAAGACCGAATATGATCTTAGCCGAATCCACACTCTTGGTTTCCGTGGAGAAGCCATTCCTTCTATTGCAGCCGTATCTCATGTTGTTCTCACCACATCAACCGGTGAAGGCGTAGGTACCCGAATCGAATCAAGTCCGAATCAGGACTTAGTTGTTTTAGATGCACCAAGCCGCAAAGGAACGATTTTCGAAATCAGCGACCTTTTCTTCAATACTCCTGCACGACTCAAGTATCTGAAATCCGACCAGGTTGAAAACGCCAATATCATAGAAAGGGTTGAACACAGGGCTCTTGGTTTTCCGGGCATTTCTTTCTCCTTGGCAATTGATGGAAAAGAAGTTTTCCGGACCAGCGGAAGAGGTGATTTATTAGAAGCGATACAGAAAATCTTCGGAAACACCATTGCTCAATCCCTCTATCCGATTAACTACGAAGGCATGGCCTATTCGTTCCATGGTTTCATCTCAAAGCCAGAAGTCAACTCTTCGAGAAGAAAGAATGAGCTTACTTTCCTGAATCATCGTTGCATCTATGACTATAAGTTTAATAAAGCGATTGAGCAAGCCTACAAAGACTATCTTCCACCAGATCGGTATCCATTTATCGTCCTTGATTTCGACATTGATTCTTCCTTAGTCGATGTCAATGTCCATCCGACAAAGAAAGAAGTCCGTATATCGATGGAAGACGATAGGGCACGGGAACTTGTCCGTGAAATCAAGACAGTCCTGCTCGATAAGCGTCCGATTTATTCCGCAAGTGAAGATAAAAAGACTTCTTCTGCTTTTGTTAAAGAAGAGAAGAAAGAGGAGAAGGTCTTTTCCTATGCTAAAGTTGCTCCTAAAAAGGAAGAGGAACACTATTTTCAGGATTCTCTTCCACTACCAAAGACTTTTGAATCCCATGCTCCTTATATTGTAAAGAAAGAAGTGAAAGAAGAACCTGTTTCTGAAACGATTACTACGGAAAATAGACAGAAAGCAAAGGAAGCAGTATTACAGGATATTGCTGAGGAAAAAGAAATACCTAATCCAATAAAAGATGAGCAAATCCAAGAGCCAATTCAAGAAAGCGTTCAAGGATTGGATGAGTACGCACATCCTCGGGATGAGTCGGAATCCTCTTTCCCGGAAAGGCATCCAATCGGACAGGTCTTACAGACCTATATTCTTTGCGATAGCAAAGACTGTTTCTATATCTTAGACCAGCATGCGGCTGCAGAAAGAGTCAACTACGAAAAAACAGAGGCAAGGTTTGCCTCCATCCGTTCCCGGGTAGTACCCCTGTTCCCGTTAATCATCGAACTCTCGCCAAAAGAAATCCGAAACTATGATAGGGAACATGTCAATCGTCTTAAGAGCATCGGTATCATTACCGAAGAATATTTAGGCAAAGCAGTGAAAGTAACCGAAATGCCTTCTTTCCTTCACGCGGATAGGGCGGAAAGCGTCATTTCGGATTGCGTTCATTCCTGCCTCAATGATGAAGCCTGTGATCCTCTGTCACTTCTTCACCTGACCATTGCTACTATTGCTTGCAAGAAATCCATTAAGGCCAATCATATCAGGTCAAGGAGCGAGAGGGAAGCCTTAATCAAGGATTTAAGTCAATGCAAGAATCCTGCGAATTGTCCCCATGGGCGTCCGACTAGGATTAAGGTAACGAAAGACGATATTGAAAAGATTTTCCGGAGAAGTGGATTTTGATTTACGTTATTCTTGGACAAACAGCAAGCGGAAAGACTTCCTTAGCCTTATCCCTTGCCAAACGATATTCTCTTCCTGTCATTTCCGCTGATGCTTTCCAGTGCTTTAAAATCAGGCAAATCGGTACGGATAAGCCAACTCGAGAAGAAACAGAAGGTGTCGACTATTACTTTTATGATGAATATGATCCAGACTATGATAGGTCTGTTTTTACATTCCAGAATGAATGCCGTCCTGTCATTGAAGAATATATCAAAAAGGGAAAAGATATCCTTGTTGTTGGCGGAAACTTTCTTTATATAAAGGCTTTGCTGTACAAATACGTTTTCCAGAAAAGCGAAGAAAAAGAAAACCCGTACGAAGCAAGGTCACTTTCGGAGATGCAGTCGCTACTAAAATCACGAAGTGAAAAAGTCTTCCATGAAATCGATCATGAGAATCCACGTCGAGTTATCCGTGCTCTCGTTCAACTGGATGAAGGAACCAATCGGGATTCTATTCTGAAAGAAAACGATGGTGTTCCGCTTTATCCGGTAACCTTCCTTCGTATTGATGTTGATAAAGACGAAGGAAATGCTTTAATCGACAAGCGTGTTGACCAAAGGAGGAAGGAAGGTTTTGTTGATGAAGTAAAGAATCTTCTTGCAAAATATCCAAAAGACCTAAGACCTTTTACTTCCATTGGATACAAGGAAATCATTTCCGCTCTAGAAGAAGGAAAAGAAATTGATTCTTCCGTTTCTGATTTGATTAAGCTTCATACCCATCAGTATGCAAAAAAGCAACGCACTGCACTAAGACATCAATTCAAAGACGTTATCTGTGGAACCAAAAAAGAAATTGATGATCTGATATCTGCAAACATTGAAAGGAAATCAAAGACAAGACTTGTTCTATCTCCGAAAGAAAGGAACCTGGTCGAAACCAAATCCATTCTCTTCTGCGGACTTGGCGGAGTCGGCGGAGAAGGAGTCCTATCTTTGACTCGTCTTGGTTTTACCAACATTGATATCAGGGATAACTGTCTTGTCTCTGCCCATAACCTTAACCGGCAATCCCTGTTTGGCTTTAAGGATATCGGAAGAAGGAAAACAGATGTCGCCAAAGAGAAGAGGCTTGCCATAAATCCCTTAAGGAAGGTAAATACTTATTTCAGGAACATCGAAGACAAAGATAGGCTTAGGAAAAAGAAGTATGATATCATCGTTGATGCCATTGACTATGTTCCAGGAAAAACAAGCCTGTACAGGAAAGCACGGGAAGATGGTTCCTATTATGTAACGAGTGGAGCCATGGGGTTCCGATACGATTCCACCAAAGTGAAAACAGGCACAGAAAAGGATGCTTTTGATTTACTTAGCAAGAAGTTCAAGAAAGCCTTGCTGGAAAAAGGAATTCAACAAGCAGAGATCAATTCGATAGAAACTGTTTATTGTTCTTCTGGACAGTTAAAAGGTAAGAAAGACAGCAACAGTATTGGTTCTTTATCAACCGTCGGTCCATCTGCCGGACTTGCGTTGACTACTAGGATTATCCAACACATCAGGGAGGAAGCAAAAAATGAGAAATGAATATGATATCCGGAATATCGCAGCAAGATTAAGCATTGACGAAGAAGCACTGATTCCTTTTGGATACGATAAAGCCAAGATTGATTCCTCAAAACTGAGTTTAGGAAACAGAAAAGCCAAGCTCATTCTCTGCACTGCTATTACTCCAACCAAAGCAGGTGAGGGAAAGACAACAACATCCATCGGTCTTTCGGATGGTTTGTCTCTTCTTGGAAAAAAGGCGGTGGCATGCTTAAGAGAGCCTTCTTTAGGCCCGGTCTTTGGGGTCAAAGGAGGAGGAGCTGGAGGAGGGGAGGCTATCCTCTATCCGGAAGAAGACATCAACCTTCACTTCACCGGTGATCTTCACGCCATTACTTCTGTCAATAACTTAATTGCTGCAAGGACCGACAATAATCTCTATCATCATCCCGAAAGGTTCGATTCTAACAGAATGGTCTTTCCTCGCTGCAGGGATAGGAACGACCGGGAATTAAGAAGTATCGAATGTGTTCCGACAGATTCCAAAGGTACCAAACATGCCTCTTCTTTCGTTATCACAGCAGCGAGTGAAGTAAGGGCCTGCTTTTGCTTAGCCAAAAGCGAAGAGGACTTCCTGGATCGAATTGAAAATATCACGATTGGCTACACCAAAGAAGGTGAACCTGTTTTCGCTAAGTCTCTTAAGGGACGCTTTGCTTTCCGCAAACTGATTCATACTGCTTTATATCCAAATCTTGTCCAGACCAAATACCACACTCCTGCACTCGTCCATGGTGGTCCGTTTGCAAACATTGCTCATGGCTGCAACTCCTACTTGGCGACAGACTTAGCCCTTCGTTTATCCGACTATGTCGTAACAGAGGCTGGCTTTGGTTCCGATTTAGGAAGGGAAAAGTTCAGGGATATTCTTTGCCCTCAGTCCTCTTTCTCTCCCGATCTCGTTGTCAGGGTGGCATCCATCCGTGCATTAAAGCTTCATGGCGGTGTCAAGTTCGATGACTTAGAAATTCCAAACGTAGAGGCAAGGAAGAAAGGAACTGCCAACCTAAGGAAGCATTTGCAGAACGTTTCTTTATATCATGTTCCTTATGTTGTTGCTATCAACCATTTTGGATCGGATAGCCAAGAAGAAATCGAGGCACTGGAAAGCATCTTGAAGGACAAGAACATTCCTTATGCCTTGAATTCTTCCTATTTAGAAGGACCTACTGGTGCTAAGGATCTTGCCGAGAAGGTTCTCGAAGTCCTTGATGAAGAAAAGTCCGAATACACACCTCTCGTCAAGAAGAATAGGTCTATCAAAGAAAAAATCGAAACGATCAGCAAGAATATCTATGGTGCAAAGAATGTGGAATATTCTGAGACTGCAGAAAAGGAAATTAAAGACTACGAAAAGCAGGGCTATCAAGACTTTTCGGTCTGTATTTCAAAAGTTCCAACTTCCCTTTCTGATGATGCTACGCTCTTGAATGTGCCTAAGGATACAACTCTGCATGTGAAGAACACCCGTTTGTTCACCGGTGCAAGATTCATTGTTCCTCTAACGGGAAAGGTCTTCACTAGGCCTGGCCTGCCTTTGCATCCAGCAGCCGAAGACAGGAAGGAAATCAAATGATTCTCTTATCTGGAAAAGACAGGGTTAACGAGACAAAACAAAGGATTCTAGATTACAAAGAAAGAAACAAAGCTGCTCTTTCCTCGTTTTCCTTTTTCTTTTTCTCGGATGCGAAAGACAAAGGATCCGTTGTTTATATCCGATCCTTAAAAAGAATCCTCTCTGAGTTTTCGATTCCCTATGAAGAAGGATTCTATCTTACCGATAAAACTGAAGAAGAGAATTTAAGGGAAGTCAAAAAACACACGAGCAAAAATGCAACGATGATTTTCCGTCCTCTTCCTACGAAGAGAGAAAAAGACTTTCTCGCTTTGTTGAATCCAAATCTGGATCCTGACATGCTCTCAGAAGAAAACGGAGGTCGCTTGTTTTTCGGTAACAGGGACTATCTTCCAGCGACAGTCAAAAGCATCCATGCTCTTCTTAAGCGTTATCAGATACCATTAGAAGGAAAGAAAGCAGTTGTCCTTGGCCGTTCTGTCTCCTTAGGTCTTCCTTGCTTCTTAAGGCTTTCCAAAGAAAACAGGACAGTAACTCAGATTCACTCCCACACAAACGAGAGCATTAGAGAAGAAAGGATAAAGAGTGCGGATTTAATTGTTCTGGCTTCTGGAAAGACAGGACTCGTCCATCCTTCTTGGGTAAATAAAAATCAAACCATCATCGACTGTGGCTTTGCCAAAGGCGGAGAACTTGGATTTATTCCAGATGTCTATGCCTATACTCCAGTTCCTGGCGGAATTGGTGCACTAACTCCATACTACCTTGTCCTAAATGCAAGGCAGGAATATAGGAAACAGAACTAGAATCGATAAGAATAACAACTGTCTCATAGCTATGTGTTCAGAGACAGTTTTTTATTTTTCAGAATAAAATACTGTTTTCGTACCCTGAAAAACAAAGATTCTATCTAAAAAATCGGAAAAAATTCCTCTTCAGACCTAATATTAGGTGAAATGATAGAAATCAAGAATTTGAGTTTTTCTTATAAAGAAAAAGAAATCTTTCATGATTTATCCGTATCTTTTCCGAGCAAGGGCTTTGTCATTCTGCTTGGACGAAGCGGATCTGGGAAGACAACGCTTTTATCTCTATTAAGCCATCAACTGATACCGACAAAAGGAGAAATTATCGGTATTGACGAAAAGCCAGTCATGGTCTTCCAGTCTCCGCTTCTACTGGATTATCTAACCGTTCTAGACAATGTCGCCTTACCTCTTCGATTAATCGGAAAAGACGGAAGAGAAGAAGCTAGGAAAGCTTTAGAGAGAATCCATAGGGAACAGAGGAAAGATCGTTACCCTCTTTCTTTAAGCGGAGGAGAAGCTAGGCGTGTCTCCTTAGCACGTGCTTTAATCACCAAAGAGAAAGTTATAATTCTAGATGAACCCACGGGACAGCTCGATGAGGGAAGTTCAAGACTTGTGTATCAGACCATAAAAGAGATTTCCAAAGACACTTTGGTTTTAAGGGTAACCCACGATGAAAAGAATGCTAGGCTTCTTGCTGATATTCTTTATGAACTGAAAGGGGGTAAGCTTTCTCTAAGGAAAGGCATCGAAAAGAGTGAAAACAAGCCATTCGAAAACAAGGATTCACTAACAGGTTCTCTTTCCTTAAAAAGCAGTCTGAAAAGGAACTTTGCTTTTTTGAGAAAAAGAAAGTTCCGTGTCTTTCTTTCTTCTTTTTTCTTGGCATTTAACTTTACTCTCAGGTATTTAGGACTCACAAGGAGAAAGGGACTTCCATCCAGGACCAGAAACAGGTCAAAGGAATACTATGCGAGTGAAGTCGCTGAAATCACAGAAAAAGAAACCATTGCTAAGTCTGGCCATAGGACTCTGAAACGTTTCTCGATTCCTTCTAGGAAAACAAGGAAAAGAATCGGAATCGAAAAGTCTTATCCTTCCCTTGATTACTTTCTTCCTCCTGCCGAACAGAGTAGGATAGAAAAGGAAACAAGGGATGTCTTCTTCACCCCAGCAAGGACAGAAAAGAAAGAAAAGATAAAAGAAGGCAGAAGGATAGAATCCTTTGATGAGGTAGTCATCAACGAGAACGTCTTAAAAGAAGCGGGAAAGTCTTTTTCGGAAAGGATAGGAAAAAAGATTCCGATTCATCATCAAGCTTTGATCTATTCTACCCAATTTTCTTCCAACGATAGGCTCTCCTTAGACTTTCAGTTCAAGATTGTAGGCCTAAGCAAAGAGAAGACAGTATTCAATCAGCCTCGTATTTATTATTCTTATCCACTAAGGTATGAATATCTCTCGAGGCTAGAATTAAAAAACATCTCCATAGAAAGGAAACAGAACACCTTACTTGTAGATCTGTTAGAAGATATCAACTGCCAAGAAGATGACTTTCTCTCCCGGAAAGTCCTTTATCGGACAAACTCTCCTTTAGCAGATAAAAAGAAAGCAGAGCAACTCTATAAAGACACTTTACAAATTACTTCTCCGAGTAGGACAAGGGAGGAAAACAGGGATTCTGTCGCTTCCTCTTTGACCATCGTTTTGGGTGCTTTTCTTCTTCTAAGCCTGATTTCTTCCATCAGGCTGCTCTTCAGGATTGTCTACTCCTTGGATGAAGATAACATTCGACTGTTTGCCCTAATTTCCATCTTTCCTGGGAAGAAAGGAAATAAAAGGATTGCCGCATTTGGAATGGTGCTGTTTTTCACTCTTACAACAGGATTGTTATTTATTTTCTTATCTTTTGTTTCATCCATTATCGGAAATAATATTCTATCGTATTTTTCATTAACTTCGCTGTTTTCCAGGAATCCTGTTTTCTTGTTCTTGATTCTAGCACTTCTCTTTATTGCTACTTTGTTTGGCTGTTTTCTTCCACTGAGAAAAATCAAAGAAGGAGAGCTAAAGTCCCAATTGGAAGGAGAAGACTAAAATGATCTTAGTTCAAAATCTAGTCAAACATTATCCGGGAGAAAAGGAAGATACTTTAAAAAGAATTTCTTTCTCTCTTCCGGATACTGGCCTTGTCTTTTTGACTGGCAAATCCGGATGTGGAAAGTCAACATTATTGAACTTACTATCCTCCATTGATGAAGAATATTCTGGTTCTATTAAAGTTGACGGAAAAGAGTTGAACGAAAGGACAGAACAAGAAAAGGCAGAATATCGTTTTAAAACCGTATCCGTTGCTTTTCAGTCATTCCATGCAACCGAGGAAGAAAGTGTCTATACCAATAGGTTAAAGCCACTCGCCATTCGAAAAAGGACAGAGTCTGAGAAGAAAGAAAAGATTGATGATGTTCTTAAAAAGGTCGGATTATCCAACAAAAAAGAAAGGAAGTTCAGAGACTTGTCTGGTGGAGAAAAGAAACGAATTTCTCTTGCTATCAGTATTTTAAAGGACACTCCGATTCTTTTTGCGGATGAACCTCTTGCCTCCTTGAATAAGGATATCCGAAAACAAATCACAGACTTGCTTCTTTCCTTAAGTCATTCTCGTCTTGTCTTTGTCATAACCCATGAAGCCGAAGAAATTCCGGAAGGTGTCTTTCATTATCACAGGGAGAGAGGGAAAAGGAAACTAGTTAAAGAAGGCCTCAAAGGACGAAAAAGAGATTTCCAAGTAGAACGAAGGAAATACCATGGTTATCCTCTTTTCTATCAAATCATTCAACTAAGGAAAGCAAAGAAATCCTTTTTCTTAATGGCTAGGATGACATTTGTTATTGGATTATTTTCGGTTTCTTTTTCCTTTCAGCTCTCTAGGAACGTTTCCTCTTCCTTGATTTCCTCCATGGAAAGCTATAGGGAAGACGACTCCATGGTCATTGAAAGTGAAGAGAGCGGAATCAGCGGAACAAGCTTTCAATTAGCTGGAAGGAATGCATTAAACCTCTATGTTCGAAATCATCCGAAAGATATCTTATCAATGGGATACTTCTTTCCTGAGTCAAGGAACAATAGGTTCGGACCGAATCAATCGGCTCAGCTCCATTATTCATTCAAAACAAGGGATATGCCGAAAATATCCTTTGACGCGCTTTTGAACTCTGTTCAGATTCAAGAAATCCCTGATCGTATTTATTATGGAGAAGCCCCAAGGGAACAAGAGGAAATCCTTCTCGGATTAGAAGAAGACACCCTTCTTCAGCTCTCTTACTTTATTCTTGAGGATAAAGTCTCCAAACTGACAGAAGATGATCTGGAAACTAGGGGCAATGAATGTGTAAAAGGGAAAATCACTCTAGAAAGGAATGCAACAGAGGATAACTGGAAGTACTCTTTCCGTCAGATTTTTAAAATCAAAGGATTTTTCGAAAGCGAAGTTCCTCTGATTATTTCTTCCGGTTTTGAATTTCCGCTTTGGCTTGTTCAAGAGCAAAGGGGATTTTTAATCTGCGAAAAAGAAGAAGACCGGAATAGGGAGAAGCCTTGGAGCAGGCTTAGGCAGACCGGACTGAAGCTTTACCCAGAAAAAGCAAAAGAATTCCTCAAATCATTTCTTTTCGACAAAGAGAGGAACCAATTTATACCAGAGCTTTTTAAGACTCCCTATTACTACAAGGAGGAAGACCCTAAGACACATAATCACATCCTTTTGTACCAGGATATTCTTCCAAAGATTTCAGTGCCTGACATTGAGCGGTTTGTCCTCTCTTCCTCAGAGCTATTCTCCTCGGTTAGTTATTCTTCCAGCGTCTACACTTACACAGCTTCTGGCTATATCAGCGGATTTGCAAAGCCATTCTTCTTTTCACGATACAAAGAAAAACTAAACGAAATCGAAGACAATTATGCAAGCACAGACGAAAATCTCGGGCAGTTCCAGTCCACCTTAAGGGAAGTCCCTAAAGAAGTCAGGAAAGCTGATTTAGTCTCTTCTAGGAACGGAGAAGGGCTTCGTTTTGTCAGTCTGAACCAATCGAATCCGAAAATAAAATACGGATATGCTCCTTCTTCCGTAGATGAAATCGGGATTTCCTCTGGCATGGCAGAGAAGCTGTTTTCCTCTTCCAGGAGCGCTCTAGACAAGCAACTAAACACATTGACCTTAATCAAGACACTAAGAAAGGGAAGCAAGTATCAGAACAAATTCGAACAAGGAGTATTAAAGATAAGTGCAATCTATGAGGATGACGGAATCAAAATCTATCAGGACTCCCTCTTCCCCTTATGTTATTGCTTTGTTCTAGGTTCCTTAGAAAAAGAAGAGTGCCGGATTAATCAAGCAGTCGTCAAAGCGGATTTAAACAAAAAAGCACCGGATTATTATCTTTCCTTAATTCGAAAGTATGGATCCTTCCATGGCTCTTTTCCAATGCTTGCAAGGATTACAGAAATCAAAAGCAGGCTAAAGACTTTATCCTACCTGTTCCTTTCTTTTTCCGCTCTTTCTCTTCTCTCCGCCTTCACCCTCTTGTCCTTATCAAGGTATCTAAGGATCAAAAAAGAGCAAAAGGAGATTGGAATCAGTCTTTCCTTTGGTTATACCAAAAAAGAAATATCCTACTTTTATTTCTGTTTTTCCATTCTCATCGGACTTCTTTCTTATTTTTTCTCTTTTCTTCTCTCCTTGTTCACACAGAAGTCAATCGAAAAAGCACTTCTTGAAACAAGGTCATCCTCAAAAAGGAGGATGGAACCATTCCTGATTTCTTTTCTACTAGGACTGAGCATTATCCTCTGCGTCTTTGCCCTTGTATACTTATTAATATCCTCTTTTTCACCAAAAGACGCATTTAGCAGACGTTAAACCGCTTACATAAAGAAACAAAAAAATATGTATACACCTTGTTCCTTTTTATGCTAAAATTTTAGAGCATTTGTAAATACGAATGCGAAAGAAAGGGTTAGACTAAATATGAAGGGTACTGTTAAGAAGTTCGACAAAGAAAAAGGTTATGGATTCATCACTGGAGAAGATGGACAGGATTATTTCTTCCATTATTCTCAGTTAGTCAGGGATGGCTTCAAGACTGCTGAAATCGGCCAGAAGGTCGAGTTCGATGAAGCCAAGACTGAAAAAGGTCTTCGCGCCAACAACGTCCGTTTCGTTGCTTAGTTTCTAAGACCGAGATAGACAAGGCCACCGCAAGGTGGTCTTTTTTTCTTTTGAAAACTTAAAAAAGCCAGGTCGAGACCTGGCTTTTTTGTGCTTATCTTGCGTCTTTGAAGCTAGTTCCACCAACAAACTCACGCCTTAAGGAATTGCAGGGAATATCCTCAAGAGGCATCGGAAGGAAGTACTTCACCCTTGCTTTCAAGCGGGAAGCAGTGAGATGTTCTGGAGAATCAACAGGAACCTTATCTAGCTGCGGTATAACAATATTCCGCAAGGCAGAAGGTTCATAGGGCCTATAGGAGTCGAAAACATAATCTGCGTTCTGCTGGTTTGGATAGATATAACAGAACTCACCGTTTCTCACATTCGGCCACATCCGGATTGTTTCCTCAGCACTCGATCCTCTTGTTCTTGCATCCCGTGCAATACGGCGGAGAAGACGAAGATCGGTCCTAGATAAAGGAGTATGGTTATCAATATTCACCTGTGGCTGAGGTGCAATATAGATTCGGAATTTCTGATACTCGGGAATGGATGAGGTAGAGAGAGGATCCAAAGCATGAATTCCTTCAATGATAATCGGCTGATCTTCATCGAGCTGGATTTTCTTTCCTGTCTTTCGTTTACCTTCCTTGAAGTCAAAAACCGGAAGAGTGACTTCCTCGCCGTGAATCAGCTGATTCCTGACAGAATTAAAGAAAGGAAGGTCAAGAGCATCGATTGATTCAATATCCGTTCCCGGCTTTAATTCACTTCTTGGAATATAGAAGTTATCCATAGAAATACGAACAGGGCGGAGAGAACGTGCCATAAGTTCAAAAAGAAGACGATTTGAAAAGCTTGTCTTTCCAGAGGAAGATGGACCCGCAATACAAATCCTGCGGATTTTTTCTTCCCGGTTTACAATCCTTGATCCTAAATCCGATAGCCTATTATTAATTCTAGCTTCGCTAAGGTTAATCAGCTCCCTAGCACCATAATCTTCAATGAATTTATTGATTTTATAGACGGTATCGAGATTATTCTTGCTGGCCCAATTGTAAGAGGTCTGGAGGGAAGAAGCAAAACGACTCTCATCCGAGAAGGGCGGAATCTCGCCGCCGCATTCCGAACGAGGAACCCGGATTAGGATTCCGGGAGCATAGGACTGAATTGCGAATTGCTTAAGATATCCAGAAGATGGGACAAGATAGCCATAAAGATAATCCGTGTAGGTCTTATCGCCAATTGTCCTTTGGCAGACATGGGCATAGTCTTCCCTGCGGTATTTCCTGATACGGACCTTATCCCTCTTCTTTTCCTTTTTATAGTACTCGAGAGCATGAGGCTTGGTTACCTTATAACGGGCGAAAGGAATATCCCTATCAACAAGTTTTTTCCTTTCCTCATCTAAAGCAGTGATGAATCTCTGTGTGACATGGAAAGCAGCAGGGGAAACAACCTTTGCAAACAAGCTACGGGAAATGTTGTAGAAGAAACGGATTTCGATTTTCGGATTCACCCGTTTGCAGGCAATGGCAAGCAAGAAACGGATTGAGTTGGAATAAATCCGGGTTGCTTCGCTATTCGAAAGATCGAGATACTCAATTTCCTTCTTTTCGTCTTGCTGAAATTTATAGGTAAGTTCCCGGACTTTCTTATCAATAATACAGACCCTGTATTTTTTCTTTTCTTCTTCAGGCAAATAATCTAAAGGTGTAGTAAAGGCCTTGATGTCTAACGTAAGTTTCATGATGAATTCCTCCAAATAGTTTCCTTATTATATCGGCATAAACGGAAAAAACAAAGGGATAAGCCAAAGAAAAGCAAAACCATAGAAAGAGATATGAAAAAAGGAAGAAGAAAAATTCCTTACGCGTGATATAATGGAAAAGCTTTGAAGGAGAGATATTAGCATGGAAGATACAGAAACCAAGGTTCTTACCAAACAGGGAAAGAAAGACCTCGAAGAGAAATTAAACGAATTAGTCACCGTTGAAGAGCCAAAGGCCGTTGAAGACCTCAACGCTGCCCGTAGCCAAGGCGATTTAAGCGAAAACAATGATTACGATGCTGCCCGTGAACACTACGAAAAACTGAAACAGGAAATTTCGAAAATCCAGGCCATCCTCGACTCCGCCAAGATCGTCGATGAAAAAGATTTAGACCTCTCGAAGGCAGGTATTGCCTCCAACGCAATCACGGTCGAAAACCTTTCTACCAAGAAGCAGTTCACTTTCCGCATTGTCGGTACCTTTGAAACTGATCCGCTTCACGGAAAGATTTCGAACTCTTCTCCAGTTGCTAAGGCAATCAGGGGCCACAGCGTCGGAGACATTGTCGTTGTCCACGCCAAGACCGACTACGAGATGAAGATCATCGATATCAAGTAGTTCTTCCTCTTTAGAAACTTTTTCAAAAATTTTAGACCTAAGATTGTAATTTTCCTCCACTCCATTCCCATATAGAGTAAGGAGGTACAATGCCATGTTAAAAGCAATCATCATCGGCATCGTTGTTACAATCGTAGGTCTTTTTACGTTGACGGGAATTTCAAAAAGGAAGGAAGGCAATACAAACACACCATCCGCTAACATTCCAAACACCGCGGAAGTCTATTCCGATGCGAATCAGGTAAAAGTAGCTATTAGCGGAGAAATCAACCATCCTGGAAGCTACTATATCGGTGTCGAAGACACTTTGATGGATTTGATTGATAAAGCCGGAGGAGTAACAGAAAAAGCAGACACCAAGGCATACAATCCAAGTATTCTGATCTCGACTCACACATCCTTCTACATTCCGCCAAAGTCTTCCCCATCCTCAGCTTGCGTAGAGACCGAAATCACCAAGGTCAACATCAATACCGCAGATAAACCCGCATTAAGGTCCATCGGTCTTAGTGAATCAAGAGCTCAGGCTGTCATTGATTATCGAACAAGCAATGGTCCATTCCAGGCCATTGAAGACATCAGGAATGTCTCGGGAATCGCAGAAGTGACGTTTGGAAAAATCAAGAATAAAATCACCATTTCGGATTAATGTTCTTTTTAGTCTTTCTCTTCTACCTAATCGGAACATTAAGCGGGCTTCTTTCTCCCTATTTTCTCTTCCTTCTTGCTCTTCCGTATGGTTATCTTTTTCTCTATCAGAAAAAGAAAGATGCCCGCCTCTTGTTTTTCCTTGTGATAACTCTTGCCGGTTTTCTGATTTCCTATTTTTATCCAAAAGGAGATGAAAACGCCAAATTAGTCACTGGGATTGTAGTCCGAAGCAAAGACAATTATGTTCTCCTCTGGACAAGGAAAGGAAAGTACTACATCAGCAGAAAAAACAACAATCTTCCTCTGTTTACGATTCTAAAAGCAAAAGGATATTCCACAGCAAGGAAAAGTGCACATTTTGAAAGCGGGTTTCGGTTTGACTACTATCTGCTTTCCAAAGGAGTTCACTATGAATTCAAAGCAAAAGAAGTCAAGATCCTTTTTCATGGATTCCTTAACAGGAATAAGATTAAGGAGCGAGCAAGTGTTTATCTAGACAATGACAGCAAAGCAGTTTTTTCCTCTTTGAGGTTCAAAGATTCCCTTTCCTCTCTTTCTTCCTATGCTTCCTTATCGGAGCTTAACCTTGCAAATTCCTTGTCTCTCTCTGGCTTTCATCTATCCTTTTTTCTATCTTTTTTATCCTTTCTGCTAGGAAAGAAACGAGAAAAAAGGGCTCGGTTCCTATCGCTTCTGATTCCTTTTCTTTTTCTTGTTCTAAGCGGATTTTCCTACTCCTTCCGACGAATCTGTTTGTTCAACCTTATTTCCTTCCTTTTGCGGAAAAAGAAAAGGCGCTATCTTGATAAGTTATCCTTAACCGGAACAATCAGGCTTATCCTAGAACCCTATTCGTTAACGGATTCTTCTTTTTACTATGCCTTTCCGTTTCTTTTCTTTTTAGCCATTTTCCAATCCAAAAAAGAGCATGGCATTCGTTCCTTTTTACGCTTTTATAGGTTTAGGACTCTATTTTATTTTCCTTATCATCTTTATCAGAGCTATTCTTTTTCTTTCTTGTCTCCTCTCTTCCAAAGGCTGCTAATTCCCTATTCGCATTTCCTCTTCTTCTTTTCCTTATTCGTCCTTGTCCTTCCTTTTTCAGGAAATCTTTATGGTTACCTAGTAAAGGGATATCTTGCCTTAGCAAAAATAAGGTCGTCTTTTAAGATAGAAGTCAAAAGCGGGAAACCACTTCTGATTCTTGTGATTCTTTATTATTCGCTTTTTGTTTTATTTCTTCTCTTTTTCCGATACGGATATAAGCATCCGATGAAAAGCGCAGGAGTCGCCCTTGTCTTTTCCATTTCATTGTTCTTTGTCCCAGATTTTCTCCCTCATCAGGAAATCACTTTCCTTGATGTGGGACAAGGAGACTGTACCCTTGTCCGAAACGGAAGAAAGAATCTCCTCTTTGACACTGGTGGTAGCATCAAAAACGATTTAGCTACAGAATGTTTGATACCCTATTTCCAGAAAAGAAAGATAAGAGCCATCGATGCCGTGATTCTTACTCATTACGACTATGATCATGCTGGTGCACTAGAATCCTTAAAACAGAATTTCAAAGTCAAAGAGGTCTATGACCGAGACGACTTCCTATCGAAAAAGAATACTAGGACCATTGGCGGCCTTACCATTAAGAACCTGAACTCCTATCACTTATCCGATGAAGAGAACGATTTATCGGGAGTCTATCAGTTCACCATCGGAAAGAAAAGAGTTCTAATCAGGGGTGATGCTCCCATCCAAGTAGAGAAAAAAATCAGGGAAAGCGGAGAAGATTTTCATTGTGACTATTTAAAAGTCGGACATCATGGGTCAAAGACCTCCTCTTCTTATGAGTTTCTTAAGGAGGCAAATCCACAAGAAGCCTTTATCTCTGTCGGATATAAGAACTCTTATGGATTACCAAATAAAGAAGTCATTGATAACTTAGTGGCTCTCAAGATTCCATACCATCGGACCGATGAAGAAGGTACCATCACGAGAAACATATCCTTTTCTTTGCTTTGATTCCTTCCTATCTTTATAATATTGACGCCATGGAAACAAATCACGAACCGGATTTTTATCTCTTTGCCGACATTGGAAACTCAACCATTGATTTTCTTTCTTTTGACGAAGAAAAGAGGGAAACCAAGAAAATCGATACCCACAACCGGGAATCGATTCTTTCTTACCTTAGCGAATTCCATAACAAGAAGAATTTATCCATCACGATTTCCTCGGTCAATTCCGATGGTCTGAACGCAATTATGGACTTTCTTTCCTCTTATCAAGGAGAAAAGAGAATCTTCCTTCTTTCTCCGGAAAGCAGGAAATCCTATGCAGATTCCAAGAATCTCAAAGTAGATAATGTTTCCTTCTTAGGTTCTGATCTCTTCTGTGATATCATCGCGGAAGAGAATAAAAACGGTCAAATCATCATTGACTTAGGCACTGCAAGCAAGATACTTTATCTTTCCAAAGACAATGTCTTCTATGGCTGTTCTATCTTTCCAGGTCTAAGCTCTTTTCCAAGAACATTGAACAGGACTACCGATTTATTAGAAAGGGTGAACTTAAGGAGTACACCTAAGCTTGTCTCGCTTGAGACAAAGGAATGCATCTCTTCCGGAGCCATCAATGGCGGTGCAAGTCTGATTGCCGGAATGGTCAATGCAAGGAAAAGAGAATACGGATGCAAAGATGCCGATGTCTACCTTACAGGCGGGAACGCCTATCTTGTCAAAGACAATCTAAGCCGATTCGGATTAACAGGTTTCACCTATGACCCTTATCATATCAGGAAAGGACTAAGGCGTCTTACTCCGCCGAAATCCTATGAAAAACTTATTCAAAGGAGGAAATATAAATGAAAGAAAACGCAATGCCAGTCACAATCAAGGAAACCGACTATCAGAAATTAGTCGCTCCTTATAAGGAAGACGCTTTTCAGGCTCTGAAAGAGCTTGTCAGCATTCCTTCCGTCTTAGATGAAGATACAAAGAGTGAAGCAATGCCTTTTGGAAAAGGCGTTGATGAAGCTCTGAACTATGTTGCAAAGCTCGGAAAGAAGCTTGGCTTCTCTGTTGACCGCTGTGACAATTACATCACAGAGCTGACTTATGGAGAAGGCGAGAAAACCTTCGATATCTATGCTCACTGTGATGTTGTGCCAGTCAAGAAAGAAAACTGGCATCATGATCCTTTCCTTCTTACCTTAGAAGAAGGCAATATCAGGTATGGACGTGGAACAAGCGATGACAAAGGTCCTGGATTAAGCTGTCTCTTCGCCGTAAAAGCCTTAATGGACAACAAGCGTCTTGGCGGATATAAACTCCGTTTCCTCTTCGGTGGAAACGAAGAAAACGATTCCTTAGGTCTGAAGCACTATTTCCACGCGTTAAACAAAGGCTATCCGACTCTAGGAATCTCTCCGGATGCAGATTATCCTCTCATCTATGCCGAAAAGAGTATCTATGCCTATGAAGCAGACTATCATATCGAGCTTCCTCTTGTTGAAGAGTTCGCTTTAGGATCCGCCCTCAATGTCGTCTTAGCCTCCGCAACTGTTACCTTAAAAGGCGAATTAGACAAAGCAAAGATTCTCGCTGAGAAATACAAAACAGACTATCCGAAAGTCAACATCTCCTTCGATGGAAACAAGATTACCTTCCTTGGTCATCCTTATCATGGATCTAGGCCTTGGAACGGAGTCAATGCAGGTCTCCACCTTCTGAACTTCCTCGGTATTTTATTTGATAAACCAGAGCTTTCCGAAATCTTCAAAGACTATGAAGATGGTAGGGGAACCCATTTCGGTGGAAACTTCAAGAACGTGCATTTCACGGAATCCTCCTACAATGTCGGAAGAATCGATTACAAAGGAAACAAGCTTTCCTTATTCGTCAATGTTCGCTTCCCATCCGATAGGAAGGTTGAAACCGTCAGGGATAATCTGAAAAAGCATGATAATGCCAACTACACCCTTCTTGGCGGAAGCGATGGATTTGTTGCGGATCCCGAATCCGACTTTGTCAAAATCCTCTTAAAGTCCTATCAAGACGAAACCGGAGATACCAAATCCAAGCCGGAAGCAATCGGAGGAGGCACCTATGCCCGTGAAAGCAAGAACTCCGTTGCCTTTGGAAGTCAGTTCCCGGGCCGTGATTACCGCAGGCATGGTGATGACGAATTCTTCCCGCTCTCTGATTTCTATGACTCTAGGCAGATTTACGCCCACGCCATCGACAAGATTTCGGAATATCTTCGCACTGGAAAGAAGGATTTCTAATGCGCTTACGTCATAAGAAATGGCAGGATAGAGTCCTGACAGAAAACCAAGATATTGGAAAAGATCTTTCTTCTTTCGACCCGGAATCCGTCAAGGATTACCAAAGGCTGGAAATCGGATCTGGATGCGGAGGCTTCCTTCTTGACATGGCTAAGAAGCAACCGGAGAAGAAATTTCTGGGAGTCGAAATCAATCAGACCGCTTTTGCAATCGCTGTCAAAAAAGCGAGTGGAGAAAAAGATGAAGCAAAGAACTTCACCTTCCTCAATTCTCCGATTGAACGTATTTTTCCACTTGTACAAGATGAACAACTGGAATCCATTTTCATCAATTTCCCGGATCCTTGGCCAAAAAAGCGCCAAAGGAAACGAAGACTTTCCTATCCGGATCGTCTAAAGGAGTACTATCGCAGGCTGAAAAAAGGCGGAAAAATCTATTTCCGTACCGATAACACCGATTTGTTCAATGATAGTGTCGAATACTTCAAAAGCGTCAATCTCTATCAAATCGAAGTTATTGAGCCCTTCCTCTCCGAAACACAGACCACTCTTTCTCCAACGGAATATGAAAACAAATTCCGTGCCAAAGGAGTTAGGATTCATTTGCTGATCGCAACGAAATAAAGTTATAGTTTCTTGACAAATACCCATAAAGAGCCTAAGCTTATTCATTGGCTTTTATTATGAAACCAAATTTGATGATAAATTTTTGTCTTATTCCTAGGATGTTGTTCACAAACACGGGAACAATTTCTTATAATAGATTTGTTTTTGCCAGCCAAAGAAGCCATTCGAATCATCCAGAAATACCTGGATTTGAGTATTCTTATGGCAATATCAATCCGATGATCGCATCGGAACCGACTGGCTATTTCTATTATGATATCGATGTTTATTTTTCTTCTTTTACATCGAATTCCAGACTTTATCTGATACATGTCGGATGCAACTTTACCCCTGGAAAGCAAGGCTATGTGAATGGCGACCATGGCTATGATAAAAATTATGGTTTATATGAAGGGTATATCCATATAAAAGCATACCAAACCACCGATGGAAATAAAAAATCATCCTCTTACCAATTCATAAAATCTTGGCCGATATCAGATTCTAAAGATAGGACAGCAACCGTTACCACTTCTTTTGGTGGCTCCATATCTTTAAGTAAGTCCATCAAAGCTGGCGTCGATTTCACTGGTGCAGCAACAATTGAAGCAGTTAAACAAGGTGGATTTACCCTCAACTTTTCAAAATCTCTTTCCATCACTCAGAAAGAACCAATGGTTTCTCACCAACTCGGACGTGATTTTCGTGAATCACAATGGCACTATCAGTTCAAAAAAAGGTTTATATGATTCAAGTTATTCTTTAGATACCTATTATCTTTTTGAACTTAAAAATGATGGAAAGGGATATCAGAACTACTCTTTTAAATATGATTTAGATATCTCAAGGACAGATACCGCTTGGGAATCATACCCTTGGGCACAATACAGAACCACTGAGAAAGTTTTCAACGATTCTTATGGTCTGTATTAAATATGATTGAAATAAAGAATCTTTGTAAGCATTACGGACATCAAAATGTATTTAGCAACCTTTCCTTTCATCTTCCCTCCAGTGGCTTTTGCCTGCTCGTAGGAAAGAATGGCTCTGGAAAGAGCTCATTGCTTTCGATATTAGCAGGGAGAGATACGGACTACTCAGGAGAATTCCGATACAACCAAGAAAAGATAACAAAATCAAATGCTGATTTCTTTGCGAACCAGTTTGTTTCTTTTCTTCCTCAGGATAGTCTTGTTTTCGAAGATGAAAATGTCTTGGAAAATGTTTGGCTTTTATCCGAAAAGAAAAACAAAGCAAAAGCGGAGAACTACTTAAGAAAAGTTGGACTGGAAGACAGAAAAGATCAACTCGCATCGAATCTTTCGACAGGAGAAAAACAAAGACTTTGCCTTGCTCGTGTTCTTTATGATTTGAAAGATATTCTTCTTTGCGACGAAATTACATCAAATCTGGATGAAGAGAATAAACAGATCATTCTGAATATTCTAAAAGAAGTCAGCAAAAACCATCTTGTCTTATTTGCAACTCATGACACCCTTCAAGAATTCAAGAGTTTTTCTCCGGTTCTATTGGTCCTAGATAACGAAAAGATTTCTTCTTCAGGATTGCCTTCATTATGTGAAAAAAGTCAACCACTGAATCTGAAAAAGCAATCTTTTTCTCCTTTTTCTAGTCTTTATACACAATGGAAAGAAGATAAAAAGTCTCATTTTTTCCTTTTTTTCGTTTCTTTCTTTTTTGTTGTCCTAACTATCTTTTCGGGAAGCCTATACGACTCCTTTGAAATAGTGTCTAAGGGTAGTATACAACAAGATAATTATCAGGTTCTAAAGGACCGGGAATCTGATTTGGTCTATGATTCCTATCTATCATCTTCCCCTATCTTCATCTGTGACAAACAAAACGGAAGGGAAGGGGAAGAGTTAAAGATTTACGACGCGATTATTCCTTTCCTCCCTCAGAAAGTCAAATTAGGAACAATTGGATCTGTGTTTTGTATTCCGTCTCAAAGCTATATTTCTGAAAACCTAAAGCTTATTTCTGGAAGAATCCCGAACAAAGAAGGGGAAATCAGGATTTCATCTTACACATCAGATTTGGAAACACAGAAAGATTCCACAAGGAAAGAAATACAAATCGGACAATTTTCATTTTCTGTTGTCGGAATTTACGAAGGCAAAGACCCGAATAGGCTTAGGGATAGATTGAAAGCCAGCAACAGCCCGATTCAACGTGAGTTTTATAAAACCTATTCGTTCCTAAGCGGCTCTGTATTCCTCTATTCGAATCGTTTTCAGAATTTTACCAGTGCTTTTCCAAACACCTCATTCAATCGAAAAATCAGGGAAAAACATCAAATCAACAAATTGGAAACTGCGTTCTGGGAAGATTATCTACTTAGTGACAAAAACGGGAAAAACATCATCCATACTCTTTCTCATAGATTTTCTTCACCTATGTTTTATCGCATTTTTCTGATTTCCTATTCTGCTTTTGTCGCCATCTTTCTTGTATCTTATTGGATACGGAACAAACGGCGTTTCTTGCTAAAACGATATCTAGGAATATCCAGAAAAGTACTAAATCTGAACAATTTCCTGCTTTTTAGCAGGACAGAAACGCTCGCACTATTATTTGGTATAGGAACCGGTTCACTCTCTGTTTTTCTATTTTCATTCTTCGTTTCCAATCGACTCATTTCCAAAATCACACTTCCCGTCTTGATTGTGTTCCCTTGCTCCTATCTTTACTGCCTAATTATCGCTTTTTGCTTTATCGTTCTTTTCTTTGGTACATTGAATCTTCTATCCCCGAAAAGCATCTCCAGAAAGTTATACGAAGTGAAGAAGAAATGAAATTAATTGTCAAAAACCTGAAGAAAAGCTATCCGAGAAAAGAACTTTTTCAAAATCTTTCCTTTTCTTTTTCAAATGGAATTCTGCAAATTGAAGGAAAAAGCGGATCAGGTAAAACGACATTACTTTTCGTTCTCAGGAAAATTCTGGTTCCAGATGAGGGCACTGTGAGTTACGAATCTGCTATTCAATATGGTTTTGCCGGACAAACTCCAAGCCTGTTTTCTACTCTTTCTTACCAAGAGAACAAAAAGAAAAGGAAAACAACGCATGATGAGGAGATCGAGAACGTATTATTCAAAAGTCTTGATTTTTCAAAGACTGACAGTAATAAAAAGCTCTTTGAACTCAGCGGAGGAGAAAGAAAGAAAGCAGAGCTTATCTTCGCGCTTTCTCAGAAAAAGGACATTTATTTCCTTGATGAGCCCTTTTCTTCCCTTGACCAAGAATCAAAAACAAATCTCACGAACTTTCTGAATGAATTCTCAAAGAGACATCCTCTTATCATCGTTACTCACGAATCCACCCAATTAAACATTACAAAAAAGATATCTCTTCCTTTTAAAAGAGATAACAAACAAACTTATGAGGAATTCAATTCTCTGCAAAATAAAAGAAAGGACTGCCTACCCCGAGAGTCTGCTTTTCTTGTCATAGGAGATTATTTCCGCTCAAAGGGAATCTATTCATTCATCAAGAGGCTTCTTTCATGCCTATTTTTTGTGTTCTTTTCTCTTGGATTAAGTTTTACTAACACAAGAAATGACATGGAGAACCAGATAACTAGCCTTAAATCCAATCCTTATTCCTATTTCGAGGTTTTACCAGCTTCGAAAAATCCACTTTCAGAGCCCTATTTTTCCTACCCACTTCATCAAGTTCTGACTTTAGATGCAAATATGGGAAACTTTCAATACCAAAAGATACTGGTAATCAGTGGTTTCACAAAAGAGGAGGGTATCTGTCATTTTCCTATTGATTCAGCAGAAAGTTCCTTGTTCTCATCATCGGCAGCAATTTTGTTCTACCACTCTGGAAAGTCCTACTCATTCAAGAAAATTTCCAAAGAGGAACTAAGCGAAAGAATCGGCAACGGATTCCAGTTATTTGACAAATATAGGAAAAACAAGACCTATTCTGATGTTTTACTGACAAGCAACGATTTCATTGATTCCATTCTAAGATATTCCCCATCGGATCTTTATTGGAGCAACAGGAAATGCAGACTAAATTCTCTTCCTATTGTCACTATAAACAATGATGCTCTTTCTCTTTCTTATTCCTCTTCTCTTCCGTTTTCGGTATCCGAAAATACTGACTCCGCCATTTCCTGTCCTCTTTTTTCTTCTTCTTTGGATTTATACGAAAACAATGAGATTATTGAGGAGAAGATTCCTTGTGTTTCATCAAAAGACAACATAATGGTTCCTCTCAATCTTTATAAGGACTTTCTTCTGCACAGCAAAAGCTATTCTGGCTATCAAAACGTTCTGAATAAAAACGATGCAATCATCAGGTCTAAAGAAATGGAAGTTCTTATCCAAGAAACTATTGTTTATCTTCCAGAAACAAGGAAACAGATTCTCTATTTTTCTTTATCAATAGTTTGCCTTGGATTATATATCATCTTCGTTCTTTATAGTTCGAAAGGAATAGAGTCGTGGAAAGAGGAAAGGAAATCCATTCTCCAAGTCAATCAAAGAAAAGGATATTCTCTCGGTGCAAGGATTATTTCTGGTATGGAGACTCTTCCTTTTCTACTCTCATCCGTTTTGCTGTATTCTTTTGTTTTTATTCCTCTGGCAAATATTTCAAACAGAAAAAACACCTATCCGTTCGGTTATACAATTCTAGGAGAAGCATACAAGAATAGGAAACCAGTTCCTTTTATCCACTTTGAAGCTCTTTATTGGATTGTTCTATTATTCTTCTTACTATTCTTTCTTTTGTCCTTTTTCTGCCTATTAAAGAAGAAAAAGCACTAAATCAAGCAGAAGTCTCGGAAAGGGGTGTTTTGCTCCCTTTAAAAACATTTTTAGCACTCAGGCCTTGAATTTGCTAATTCGTTCTCTATAATAGATATTGCACTTGAAAGAACGAGTGCTAAGAGGAGGCCAAGATGAAGAGTGCACGGAAGTACTTAATCCTGAAATGCATCTGCGAAGAGTTCATCAAGACTGGTATCCCAGTCGGAAGCAAAACTCTTTTAGCAAACTATCATCTTGATTGTTCCTCTGCAACCATCCGCAATGCTAGGGCAGAGCTTGAAGAAGAAGGATATCTGGAAAAGAAACACATTTCTTCCGGAAGAAGGCCCTCTTCCAAAGGATACCAGTACTATCTCGAGCATCTATCCAGCACGAATTCGGAAAGCAGCGTCGGGCTTGAATTCCAGCGTGAATTCCAGGAAGTACTGAAAGACCATACGAAGTCTGTTGAAGATGTTCTAACCAAATCCTGTCAAAGGATTTCCGAAAGGACAAAGATGGCAACCGTGGTCTTAGGTCCGAAAGCCGACCAAGAGTCCCTTGTATCCATTCAACTTTTATCCCTGAATGACAAGAGCGCAAGGTTCATCTTCATCACCGATTCCGGATACGTCGAAAAGAAGACCTTTGTCAGGCAGAAAGGCGAAAGCTTCACTGCCAGGCAAAATGCAGTCAACTTCCTATCGATGCGTTTGACAGGAACAAAGATTGCAGATCTGGAAGCCAAGACGAAAGCCTTAAAGCCTCTGGCAATTCAGAGGTATGGCAAGGAAGGAAGCAGGATAGTCCAGGCCTTCCTTGAAGCTCTCATCTCCTTTGCCCGGAAGAAACTGACTGTCTATGGTCAGAAGAATCTACTCACTCTTCCAGAGTTCCAGAATGACCGTCAAGCATTCATCAATGCAATCGATACTCTACAAGACGGTTCTTCTAGGACGCATTCCTTGACAGAAAGCGATGACTTAGGAGATGCCAATGTCGGCTTCACCCACGTTCAAAAAGGCGATAGGGCGATTGTCACAAAGGCAGTTGGAAAAGATCAGATTGCTGTCGTAGGTCCTAAGCGCAGGGATTACAAAAAGATTCTTGCTGCTCTCGACTATGTTGCTTATAGGCTTGACCATTATTTCTTCTCCCCCGACCAAAACTCAACATCCTTGATTCCGATTACGCCGGTACAGGAAGTCAATAAGTCAATCACAAAGAAGAAACCAGCAAAGAAAGGAGCGAGAAAATGAGCGAAGAAAAAGAAAAGAAACCAAATGAGCCGCAACAGGCAGACGAAGCCAAAGAGAAAGATAGCGAGCTGCAGGCTCTCGTTAACCGCCTCAAGCAGGAAAACGAAGAGCTGAAAAAGAAAGCAGAGGGCTATCAAAAGCAGTTTGAAGAAGCAGATAAAGAAAAAGATTCCTGGAAGAACAAATACTATGAAGCCTATGCGGACAGGGCCAACACCCGGAAACAGATTGAGAAAGAAAACGAAGACTTCAAAAAATACGCACAGAAATCCTTGATTGAAGAACTGATTCCGACCTTGGATAGCTTCGACAGGTCCTTAAGGGCAACTCCGAAAGACGATGCCACGAAGCGTTACAAGGAAGGATTCCAGAGGATTCACAACAAACTGCTCAACTCACTGAAGCAAGCTCATGTCGAGATCATTGACCCGAAAGTCGGGGATGAATACAACCCTCATACGAGGATGGCTCTCTCCACGGTCGAAGCCGATGATGGAAATAAAGTAGCGGAAGTTTATAGGAAAGGCTACCAGCTCTATGATCATCTTCTCCGTGCTGCCAGCGTTGTCACAACCGTGAAAAAGGCAGAAAAGAAAGACGGTACGATAGAAGTTAAATAAAACCACAAGGGAGGAAATTCATTTATGGCAAAAGAAGTAATCTTAGGTATCGATTTAGGTACTACAAACTCAGTTGTTTCTTATAGGCAGGATGATCATAACGTTAAAGTCATTCCTTCACCAGAAGGCACCAATACCTGTCCGTCCGTTGTTTCCTTTAAACCAGATGGAGAGGAAATTGTCGGCAATGCCGCAAAGCGTAGGCTCTTAACGAATCCAGACACCGTTCATTCCATCAAACGTAAGATGGGTACCCGTGATCTCACCCATATCGCTTGCCTCAACAAGGACTTCACTCCGGAAGAGATTTCCGCAAAAATCTTAAGCTACAGGAAATCCTATGCCGAGAAGTTCTTAGGACAGAGTGTCAAGAAAGCAGTTATCACCTGCCCTGCCTACTTCAACGATGATCAGCGTCAGGCAACAAAGAATGCTGGCACGATTGCTGGTCTTGATGTTGTCCGTGTTATCTCTGAGCCGACTGCTGCTGCTCTTGCTTATGGTAGGGACAGCAAGAAATCCGGCAAGATTATGGTTTTCGATTTAGGTGGTGGTACTCTCGATGTCTCCATCCTGGATATCGGTGATGGTACTTTCGAAGTTCTCTCCACTTCTGGTGATACTCATCTTGGCGGCGATGACTGGGATAATGCCATCAGGGATTGGCTCAGGTCTGAAATCCAGAAGCAGTGCGGTATTGTTATTAGCCGTGATAATCCGAAGGATCGTCCGACCCTTCAGCGTCTCCGTGACGAAGCTGAAAAAGCAAAGATCAACCTTTCCAGCCAGACTGAGACAATCATTTCCTTACCGTATATTGGCTTTAAAGATGGAGCACCGGTCAACTTCGAAACCACGCTTACCCGTGCAAAATTCCAGGATCTCACCCGCAATCTGTTCGAACGTTGCGAGGTTCCGTTTGAGAAAGCTCTCTCGGATGCTAAATTATCGGTCACCGACCTTGACGATATCATCTTAGTCGGTGGTTCTACTCGTAGGCCGGCTGTTGTCGATAGGATTACCCGTTTAAACAACGGCAAGAAACCGAATCAGTCCGTTAACCCGGATGAAGCCGTTTCTGTCGGTGCTGCTATCCAGGGCGGTATCATCCGTGGTGATGTCAAAGATGTTGTTCTCCTTGATGTCACTCCGCTGACCTTAGGTATTGAAACTTTAGGTGGCGTCAGGACTCCGCTTATTCCTCGTAACACCACCATTCCGACGACTCGTCAGCAGACTTTCTCTACTGCCGAAGATAATCAGCCTGGTGTCGAAATTCAGGTCTTCCAGGGTGAACGTCCGAGGGCAAACGATAACAAGTTCCTTGGTCGGTTCAAACTCGAAGGCATCCGTCCGGCACCGCGTGGTGTTCCTCGCATCCAGGTCACTTTCTCCATCGATGTCAACGGCATTGTCTCTGTCAGTGCAAAAGACCTTGATACCAATGCTGAACAGCATATCACGATTTCCAACTCCAGCGGTTTAAGCCAGGAAGAAATCGATAAGATGGTCAAAGAAGCCGAAGCTCACAAAGCCGATGATGATAAGCGTAAGAAAGATGCTGATACCCGCAATGAGGCTCAGCAGCTTATCGATTCCATCGATCATCAGATCAACGACAAAGATCATCCGATTGATGAGAATACAAAGGCTCAGGCCACCAAGATCCGTGATGAAATCAAAGCAAATCTTGATAAAAATGACTTAGAAGCTGTCCGCAATAAGATTGCCCAGCTCCAGCAGGCTGCAAACTCCGTCTACCAGGCTCATAGCCAGGCAGAGGCGAACTCTTCTAGCCAGAACGCTGGTGGAAACGCCAGTGCAAAGAAGGATGACAACGTTGTCGATGCCACCTTCGAAGAGAAGAAAGACAAGTAACCAAAAAGGAAGCCCGGTCAAATCCCGGGCTTCTTTGTCTAAGGAGGCCTCCAAATGGCAGAAAAGCGAGATTATTATGAGGTTTTAGGCGTTGACAAGAACGCCTCAGCAGATGAAATCAAAAGCGCCTATCGTAAACTAGCCAAAAAATACCACCCGGATTTGAACCATGATGCTGATGCACCTGCCCATTTCAAAGAGGTCACAGAAGCTTATGAGGTTCTCTCGGATCCAAAGAAGCGTCAGGCCTATGACCAATTCGGCCAAGCTGCTTTTGACCAGAATGGAATGGGCGGTTTCAATAGTGCGAACTTCAACGGTCAGGATGCATCTGGCTTTGGAGGATTCGAAGACTTCGGAGATATCTTCTCCCAGTTCTTCGGAGGAGGAGCCCGTTCTTCCCGTCAGAGCCGTACGCCTAGAAAAGGCGAAGATAAAGCCATTCGAATCAAGCTTTCCTTTGATCAGGCCGTCCATGGAACCAAGGTCGATATTCCTCTGACTTATGTAGACACCTGTCCGGACTGCCATGGCACTGGTGCAAAGGATTCAACAAGCATCAAGACCTGTCCGACTTGTGGTGGAGCCGGCTATGTCCGCACCCGTCGCCAGACGATTTTCGGTGTTGCCGAAACGCAGGAACCTTGCCCGGATTGCGGTGGAACAGGTAAAAAGGTTACGGCTAAGTGCCAAACCTGCCATGGACAAGGACGAGTTGAAAAGAAAGAGACGATTTCCGTCAATATTCCACATGGTGTTGATACTGGTGATAAGAGGCGAATTCAAGGCAAAGGCGAAGTCGGAATCAATGGTGGTCCAAATGGCGATTTGATTCTTGTCATTGAAGTTGCTCCAAGTCAGACCTTTGTTCGCAAAGGTGCTGATGTCTACACTAATATTTCAATCTCAGTAACGGATGCCTTGCTTGGAACAACAATCACTGTTCCGACAGTAGACGGAGAAGCCGACTTGAATATTCCTGCCTGCACGGAAGCTGGCACGATCCTGAAGATGGGCAAGGTTGGCATCACTCTTCCAAACAAAGATAGCAAGGGCGATGAATATGTGACGGTCCAGGTCAAATTCCCGAAGAGTCTGACTCAAGAACAGAAGGATCTGATTCAGCAGTTCGGTGAAATTGAAAACAAGAAACCGAATGGAATCTTCTCCTGGTTCAAGTCCAAGTTCAACAACAAAAAGAAGTAGATTTCGAAATACCTCTAGCCGATTTGACTAGGGGTATTTTTAATGCATGCGCTTTCTTCTTCCTCTTTGCCTCCTTTCCTAGATTTTCCTATTTTTCTTCCGATATAATAGGCTTATGAAAATCAATGGAACGAATTTTATTCCCTTAGAGGGAACGATCAATACCCGGGATTTAGGCGGGTATCAAAGGAAAGACGGAAGAAGAATCAAGGAGAAGCGGCTCATCCGTTCGGATGCTCTGACTCATATCACTGCGAAAGATGCTAAATTCCTGAAGGAAGAAAGGAATCTGCGCTATGATATCGACTTCCGTTCTCCTGAGGAAATCGCTGCAAAACCGGAGATTGCGATTGAAGGTGTCAAATATCTTAATTTCTCGGTCGAAGAGAGTCTGACCTCTCTGCTTCCAGTCGAACATCCTCATGAAGCCTATCATATCCCGGATAAGAACATTGCCGGAATTGTCTCCTTTATCTATCACCTAGATCCAAACGGAGATGTAACCCATGCTAGGGAAAAAACCTATCGTTACTTTGTTTCCGGAGAGCTTGGACGAAAGGGATACCGTAAGTTCCTTCATACTCTCTATGAGAACAAGGAAGGATCCTGCCTATTCCATTGTGCCGACGGAAAAGATCGCTGCGGAATTGGAACTGGTCTTCTTTTATCCTTATTAGGAAGGGACAAAGAAGAAATCATTAAAGATTATCTTCTTACCAACGTCTTCACAAAGAAGAAAGCCGAATACCAGACTGCTTATCTCCGGAATGAATGCAAGATCAAGAACGAGACTTTGATCAATTCTGTTGGAATCTTAGCCGGCGTCCGTGAGAACTTCTTCCGTGCTGCCCTCGATTATATTGATCAGAACTACAATGGAATGGATGCCTACCTTCACAATGAAATGCAGTTCACAGATGAAAGGATTGAAGACAGGCGAGACAACTATCTTGAATAGTTTTATCCTCTTCCCGTAAATCAAAGGCCAGTTGCTTTTCGAAAGAGAGCAGCTGGTTTTCTTTTTCTGTTTTTTCAAGAAGAAAGGATATTATACTTTTTTCTAATGGATTTCGACTACAATAGATAGGATACGAGGTCCAATGAGTAAATCAATTTCACTTGCTGATTTATCGAAAAGGAACAAAAAAGATCCGAAAGATATCGGACCTGTGATTTCACGAGTTTCCTATGTTCAAACAGCAGTCGACATTCCAAGCAACCTCTGCCTTATCTGCTTCTATAAACTAAACAACAAAGGGAAAAACAATGCCAGCATTCTTTTCCGCTCCTTATCTCCGATTTACTTTCCAAAGAATTTTAATCCGCCAAAAGAAAAAGTCGGGGATTCTTATCTCTTCTGTCTCAGTCAGAGTGAAGCACTCCAAGTGGATGCTTTTAAGCAGTTTGGATACAAGAAAAACAACATCCAGGACTTGATCAGTAAAATTTCAAATCGAATGTTTGTTGTTTCTTCCTATGCCAAAGCTGGTTATAGGCATCCTGGTGATTATTTTGATAGCTTTGTCAGGGATGATGACAGGAAATCTTTAATCAATGAAAATCCAGAGTCGATTCCTTTCTCTTTGATTCCAGAATTAGAGCCAAAAGAAATCTCACGTCTTGAAAAATCATCCTCTTTTAACCTTTCGAACTATCCATTGGATTTCTTTCCCTTGCCAGAATGGGTATACGGAGAAGAAAAATTCTATAAGATTTCTTCTTTCCTGAAATCCTCTGAGAATGAGAACACAACTCATTTCGCAATTGAAAAAGCACGTGTTTATGAAGCAGGAAACACGAAATATATCCTTCCATCCAATGGTTTTGTCTTTGCCTGCCTTAACAGAATCATCACCAAAGATACAAAATGCCTCTACTCTCTTCCTAGAACAAAAGAAGAAAAAAAGAAATCTCCTGCGGTTAAGCTAACACCAAGTGTAACCCGGATTGATGAATCGATTATTCGAAAGACTTATGACAAGTATCCAAATGATAAAATGCCAACGGATTCCCATATCCGGAATATCATCTCTGGAATCAATAGAGTAATCAAGGCCTTCCACAAAAAGAACTATAACCAAAGGCAAGTCAATATTTCTCATATCCGGGATGAGCTCCGTTCTGTCTTCTATGTCGTAGTCAAATACACTGCTCCAAACAACAGGAAGAAATCCAGGAGGAAGAACGCCTCCTCCTTAAGGAAGTATGTCAGTGGAAGACAGGATTTCTGGGAAGTCTATAGGAAAGGAAGAAACAGGAACAAATCAAGGCCTGGCGGAACCTTCTACCTTGCTGAGACCATCTTCTTATTTGATGCCTTCAGCCATCTGTTCAATGACGAATACAATGAACATAACCTTGGAAAGATAGAACAGTTCAGGAAAAGGTCTTCTTCTGATCAGGATGCCTTGCTCTACAGTTTCATCTACTTTTTCTACAACCTCAATCTGACAATAGAAGAAAAAACTGCCCTTGATAATGCTTTTTCAATCCAAGAACGTCTAAAACAAATTAAAGAAAAGGCAGGAAAGTAAGACTCCTGCCTTTTTCAATGATTGAAAACGAACCGACTCATTTTAGTAAAATAAAGTCGGTTATCTTTGAAACAAGGAAACCAACTCATTTTGGAAACTGATATCCTGAACAAAACCGATGATTGAATCATCGGGTGGCTAGCCCACGGGCTAGCCTTTTC
>ERZ1034669.57-NODE-57-length-58195-cov-8.670502_pt1 | contig 58195 bp, 44 predicted proteins | sample MGYA00520705_ERZ1034669 | MGnify/ENA primary metagenome ERZ1034669 (study PRJEB33766, sample SAMN09781766) | gut metagenome | biome: gut microbiome | host: Homo sapiens | place: Madagascar | study: EMG produced TPA metagenomics assembly of the PRJNA485056 data set... | reverse complement strand
CTCCTCAGCCGCGGTTCTTTCTCTAAAGAGAGCCGGCGTTGATACCTCCTTTGTTGTTCGCGATGAGAATCCTTTGGGAATCTATTTTTTAGAAGAAGGGGAAGGAAAACGCCCATCGAAAGTCATCTACTATCGGAAAGGCTCCTCTGCTACTACAAGGGAACCAGAGGATTTCGATTTCATGAAAGCACTAGAAGGTGTTTCTCTCTTCCATATTTCTGGAATCAGCCTCTGCTTAACGAAAACGAGGCGTGATACTGTCAGGGAATGTCTTAAAACCTGCAAGGAAAGGCACATTCCGGTTAGCTTCGATTTCAACTATCGCCCTTCCCTTCTGCCGTTAGACGAGGCCAAGAAAATCTATCCGGAAGTTGCAAAGTACTGCGATATTCTCTTTGCTTCCAAATGGGATATTCAGACTTTGCTTGGCTTCCATCCGGAAGAAACGGATGAAGATAAAGTCTTCTTAGGTGTCTGCAAAGAGAAAGGCTATCGTTATGTCTTCACCAAGAAGCGGACCATCCTAGACGACCGGAATCAAAGACTCTTACCGATTGGATATACTTCGAAAGAAAAAGTCATCGGACGCGAAGAGGATAGGTATATTTTTGACCGTATCGGTGCCGGTGATTCCTTTGCAGCTGGTGTCCTTTATGGCGTAGCCAATGAAAGGAGCACCAAAGAATCGCTTGATCTTGGTATTGCTAACTGCGCACTGGAACAGACGATTTTTGGAGACCATGCCAACTTCTCGATTGAGGAACTTCAGGATTATCTTTCGAGCGGGAAAGAAGAAAGGAAACGATGAAATTCATTTTTATCGGTGATTCCTTAAGGCAGGAAAATGATAGTTCAACCTACCCTCAGGAAGGTTGGCCTAGGGAAAGGAAAGGTTTCTATCCTGAAATTGAAAGGATCAATCTTGCTAAGAACGGACGTTCTACGAAATCGTTTCTTGACGAAGGAAGATTCCAAGAAGCGTTACATCTTGCCAAAGAAGGTGACCTTTGCTTTATCAGCTTCGGACACAACGATGAGAAGAAAGAAGATCCTTCTCGTTACACTGACCCCTATGGAAGCTACGAGGACAATCTCATTTATAGGATAAACGAAAGGAAGAAAAAGGGTGTTTCCTCTATTCTTCTGACCTCGATTACCCGATTGAAGTACGATGAAGACGATGTTCTTCTCCGGACTCATAAGGAATACCCGAAAGCAAGGAAGAAAGTCGCTCTTCTTGAAAAAATCCCACTGATTGATTTAGAAGAGAGGACCTACCAATTCCTGAGAAAATCAACCTTCGAAGAAAATAAGAAGTATTACAGGATCCTAGAGAAGAATCAATATCCTAATTACCCGGAAGGGAAAGACGACCATACCCATCTGACTAAGACTGGTGCAACCTGGATTGCCTCAAGGGTTGCAGACAAGTTAAAAAATACAATATAGGTTAAGCAAAACGAAAGGAGCTGTTTATGCCACTTGAGCTGAAGAACATTTATAAGATCTATCCGAACGGCTATCAAGCCATTACGGACTTCAACCTCACAATCAACGACAAGGAGTTCATTGTTCTTGTCGGACCTTCTGGCTGCGGAAAGAGCACAACTTTACGCAGGATTGCAGGCCTTGAGGAAATCACCCATGGTGACTTCTTGATTGACGGAAAGAGAGTCAATAATCTTCCTCCGAAAGACCGTGGCATTGCTAGGGTCTTCCAGAGCTACGCTCTTTATCCGACTCTCACTGTGTATGAGAACAGGGCTTTTGGTCTTGATTTGGCTGGCTTTGATGAAGATATCATCTCTGCCCGTGTCAAGCAGACTGCGAAAGTCTTAGGCCTTTCGGATTATCTTGACCGTCTTCCGAAAGCCCTCTCTGGCGGACAACGTCAGCGTGTTGCTTTAGGCCGAGCTATTATCCGTCATGCTAAGATCTTCTTAAGGGATGAACCGCTCTCCAACCTGGATGCCCGTCAGCGTGTTTCTAGGCGTAGTGAGTTGATTCGTATCCATCGTGAAATCGGTGCTACGACAATCTATGTTACCCATGATCAAATCGAGGCTAGGACCAGGGCAACCCGTATTGTCTGCAGGGATGTCGGTGTTATCAAACAGGTTGGTACTCCGAAAGAACTTTATTTCCATCCAAAGAACTTGTTTGTTGCTGGCTTTATCGGTGACCCGCCGATGAATTTCCTTCATGGAAAAGTTAACTCAGACAATATCTTTGTCTCGGATGACGGAAAGTGCCATTTAGCTCTTAACGGACTTTCTTCTGGTCTTTTCGAAAAGCTGAAAGGCAGAGAACTTGTTCTTGGCTATCGTCCAGAACATGCTCATATCCATCCAAGGGAAGGAAAGCAGGAAGTCTGCTTAGAAGGTATCGTCGAAGTCAATGAAAGGCTTGGCGATATTCAGAATGTCTATTTGAATGTAGGCAAGGAGAAAGCCATCATCAAGGCTGCTCCGGAAGAGAAGATTTCGATTGGTGATGAATTAAAGTATTTCATCAACAGGGAAGACCTTCACTTCTTTGATGCCAAGACTGAGGATATCATCGAAGAATGAGCTCTTCCACCATTGTATCGCAGAAGGAATTGAAGAAACGGGATTTCATTCTTCACGGAAACAGGTGGAAAGTCGTTTTTGTAATTGCAGCTCCGCTCTTCTTCTTTACTCTCTTTAACTACATCTATTCGATTATTGACACCATCAGGTGTTCTGGAATATCGAAAGCTGCTGTCGATGCCGTTGGTGCCCTAAGCCAGGCCAATAGCAGGGTCAGGGCCGTTGGAACAGCACTCGGAGCTGGAGGTAGTATCCTCATTGCCCGAGAGATTGGTAAGAAAGACTACGAACGGGCTCACCAGTATGTCTGTACTGTCTTCTTCTATGCCTTTGTCCTAGGTGGAATCATCTGTGCGATAGTCCTTCCTCTCGCTCATCCGATTCTGAAAAGGAGGAAGATAACAGAAGAATCCATTGCTGTTGGAATCGATTACTTCCGATTTTCCGTCATCACCTCCGCCCTTAGGAGGATCAACAATGTCTTCAGGGGCGTTGAGAAGGCGAGAGGACGGACTCTCTTGAGGACTTTCCTCAATATTGGTGTTGTCCTAATCAAAGTCGCCTTGAACGCAAGGTTCCTCTATGGTCTTGGTAGGAAAGACAGGAAGTTTGTTTCTCTTTCTACAAGGATTGCAAATCTTTGCTTAGCCCTCTATGTTCTCGTCCAGCTTTCGATAAAGAATTATCTCTTCCGCTTCTCCTACAAGAAGATTGATTTCGGAAAGAAAATCCTTCATCGCACCTTTAAAATCAGCTTCCCGATCTTCCTTGGAAAGTTTATCTTCTCGTTTGGAAAAGTCACCATCAATGGTCTCGCCTCTTCTTATGGAAATGATGTCGTCGGTGCTCTGGGCGTTTCCAATAACAGGGGCGGATCTGTCACTTCTCCAATTTCTTCCATTGAAGATTCGACTTCTTCGATTATCAGCCAGAACAGGGGCGCTAATCAAACAAAGCGTGTCGTGAAGTGTTTCTTTGTCGGGCTTACTTATGCTCTTGCCATTGCCGTTGTCGGCGTTATCCTTGTAACCATCTTCGACACTCCGATTACTAGGTTCTTTGCTCGGAACGCTGGTACAAAAGAGGAAATCGAAGAATTTGCCAAGCAAATCTCCAATGTCTTCTTCTATGAGAAGAGGGGCATCATCACCTTAGCAATCAACTCCGCTGTCCTTGGACTTCTCTATGGATTAGGCTATACCACGATTGCTTCGAGGATCAATATCAGCCGTGTCTTTCTCTTCCGCGTTCCGGTATTCCTTATTCTTCAGGCTTCTTTTCCGAATAGGGATGGTTATCAGATCTGCGGATTGAGCAGGGGAATCAGCAACATACTCATTGGTATCCTTGCTGGCATCGTTGGAATCTTAGTTCTTCTTCATTTAAAGAAGAGGAGGAAAGTAAAAGAGGAAAACAGGAAAATGTTAACAAAAGAAGAAAAACAGAAGGTCGATTCCTATCTGGATTCCTACTTGAAAAATTTCAAGCCCTATAAGAACGGTGCTTTTTGCTACGAAGACGGAGTCCTAAGGAATGGTGCTAGGAACAGGTACGAAGCCACTAAGGAGGAAAAATACCTTCTCTTTGTGGAAAAGTACTATGACAGGCAGATTGATTCTCTTGGGAATATCCCTGCTTTCAAGAAAGAGAATCACTCCATTGATGACTTACAGTCTGGATATGCTCTCCTTAAGCTGAACCACTATAAGCCAAAAGAAAAATATAAGAAAGCCATCGAATTCCTTCATACGCGTGTCAAAGAAAGGCCAAGACTTGAAAATGGTTCCTTCCAGCATAAGGACCGCTACTACAAACAATGCTGGCTAGATGGCCTTTATAGGGCACTTCCGTTCTATGCGGAAGTCTCTGCCTTAGACCATGAAGGAAAAGACAGGAAAGACATCAGGAAACAGTTCTCTAATGTCTTTACCTACAACAGGGGAGAAGACAAGAGAATCTATCACGCCTATGATGAGACAAAGTCGAGGCAGTGGGCAGATAAGAAAACAGGCAGAAGTCCTCAGGTCTGGCTTCGTTCGGTAGGATGGCTCATCAGGGCAACCTGTGATGTCTATGAAAGCCTCGATGAGGACGGACATCCTCTCGATAAGAGGAAGAGGAAAGAGTATCTGAAACAAGAGCTCAGCTTCTTAGAACCGGCTAAGGATAAAGATACTGGCCTTCTGAAAGATCTTCCCTTTGTTCAAGACGATCGGAACTACGTGGAAACAAGCGGTTCCCTGATGGTCAGTTATGGCTATAGGAAAGGAAGCCGGATTGGCAGGCTGAAATTCCAGGATAGCCAGGAAGGTGTCAAGAGGTTTACCAACATTGTCAAGGACTACCTCAAGGACGGACATTTGAATCATATCTGCCTTGTCTCGGGACTGGATAATGACAAGAGAGACGGTTCCGTCGATTATTATCTCTCTGAGCCAATATGCCAAGATGACAGCAAGGGGGTAGGTCCCTTCAGGTTAGCGTACAGCCAGTACCTGAGAATGCCGTACTAACTGCGGTTGAAACAAAAAGGAGAAACCAAGGAATTATGGAAATCTTATCCAAGAAAATCAGGACGAAGAAGACAGCTAAGATCAAAATCAGGCAGTTCGGAGAAGGAAATTTCCTTCGTGCCTTTGTTGATTGGCTGATTCAGAAGAGGAATGACTCCGGAAAATATTCCGGACATGTCGTTGTCGTCCAGCCTCTTCCTTTCGGAAGAGTCGAAGATCTGAAGAAACAGGATTATCTTTATACCCTGATTCTTCAGGGAATCAACGAAAAAGGCGAAGCAGTCAAGACGCATGAAGTGATTGATGTCATTGATGACTGTGTGAATCCTTATACGGACTTTAAGAAATACCTTTCCTATGCGGAAAGCAAGGATCTGGAAGTCGTCATTTCCAACACGACCGAAGCTGGTATTCACTATGAGGAAGGAGATACCAAGCTCGACTTAAGCAAAGATACTCCGGTTTCTTATCCGGGCAAGCTTTTAGCTTTGCTTAAGCATCGTTATGAAACTCTTGGGAAAGACTATGGACTTGCTATCATCCCTTGTGAACTGATTGATGATAACGGCGATAAGCTTCGCGAGGTCTTGAATAGGCTGGCCAAGAAGAGGAATAGGGAGGAAGGATTTATCGACTATATCAACCATTCCTGCCATTACACTTCTACCCTTGTGGACCGTATCGTTCCAGGCTTCCCGAGAGATGAATTCGATAAACTCTGCCAGGAATACGGATATATCGATAATAACAGGGATAAAGGAGAATACTTCCACTTCTATGTTCTGAAAGAAGAACCCTTTGTAGAAGAAAAGTTCCCGGTCGACAAAGTCGGACTTCATGCTGTCTATGTCAAGGATGTCCATCCTTATAAGCAGCGTAAGGTCCGTATTCTCAATGGCTCCCACACTTCCTTAGTCCCAGTCGCTTATCTCTGCGGCTATGATGAAGTCCGTCAATCGCTTCTCGATGAAAAAATCAGGAAATTCTTAGAAGATGAACAGCAGAAGGAAATCCTTCCGACTTTAACCGCTGAAGGAAGCGAGCAATTTGCAAAGGATGTCAGGAAACGCTTCCTGAATCCTTATGTCCATCATGCTCTTAGGTCCATTGCGCTGAACAGCCTTCCGAAGTACAAGGAGCGTGACCTTCCGACTGTTTTAGACAACCTGAAGGAGGGAAGAATTCCGTCTCATCTTCTTTTTGCCTTTGCTGCCTTACTTGTCTTTTATCGCGGATATCGGATCAAAGACGGAGTCAAGGAAGAAATCAAACTCCAGGATGATCCAAAGAACCTTGAATTCACAAAGAGTATCTGGGCAGAATATGAAGCAGACAAAGATGTCAAAGCCCTTGCCCATAAGTTCCTTTCCAAAGAAGAACTCTGGGGGCAGGATCTTTCCTCTATCCCCGCTTTAGAGGATGAATTTGAAGCTTCTCTCGCTCTTATCCTTTCGGAAAAAGACAGGATGTCTGCTCTGAGGAAAAAATTCCATGAATGATTTTGTTCAAATCCGGGAAGAGGATGATGTCATTGTTGTCCTAAAGCCGTTTAAAAAAGGGGATAGGGTTGACAACATTACTCTCCTTGATGATGTTCCTAGGGGACATAAAGTTGCTCTCCATGATAGGAAGAAAGGCGAGCTTCTTTATAAATACGGAACCGTTATCGGAAGAGTCAAAAAGGATATTCGGAAAGGGGAATGGGTTCATTCCCATAATCTGGAAACTTCTTTGAATACCTTGGAACCTTCTTATACTTATCACAAGATTGAAATCAAGACGAGAAAGGCTTCGGATAAAACCTGGCTTGGCTATTTACGCTCCTCTTCTGTGGCAGGAACGAGAAACGATAGGTATTTAGTTCCAACGGTCGGATGCGTCAATTCTCTCCTTAGCTTAAGGAAAGAACGTTTTGTTGCACTTCATCCTTCCTTTAGTCACCATGTTAAGATCCTTGCCCATCCTTATGGATGTTCTCAGCTTGGAGATGACTTAGCCCATACGAAAAAACTCCTCCAGAGTCTTAGCAAGAATCCGAATTGCGGTGGCCTTCTTGTCTTAGGACTGGGATGTGAAAACAATCGTCTTTCTACTTTCAGGGAAGAACTTGGACCGATCGATAAAGATCGTGTGAAGTTCTTTAATGCCCAGGACCAAGACGATGAAATCAGCTATGGTCTTACTCTCAGGAATGAACTCTATGAGGTCAGGAGGAAGGATAAACGGACTAAGCTTCCTTTATCTAGGCTTACTTTAGGTGTAAAATGTGGTGGTTCGGATGGATTTTCCGGACTTACAGCCAATCCGCTTCTCGGACGGGTGAGTGATATTATCGGTGCAAGCGGCGGAAAGGTCTGCTTGACGGAAGTCCCGGAAAGGTTTGGAGCGGAGCAAAGCCTCAGGAACCGCGCTAAGGATGAAGCAACCTACGAAAAGATTGTTTCCCTGATTACCGATTTCAAAGGCTATTATGCTAGAAACAACAGGCCTTGCTATGAGAACCCTTCTCCAGGAAACAAGGATGGCGGTATTACGACTTTGGAAGAAAAATCCAATGGCTGTGTCTTAAAAGGCGGACGATTAGAAGTCGAAGATGTCCTAGATTATGGTGAGAGAGCAGTCAAACCGGGTTTGTCCTTAGTCAATGGACCTGGTAATGACTTAGTTGCCTGCACGGACTTAGCTGCTGCCGGTTGCAACCTGATTTGCTTCACCACGGGACGCGGTACTCCCTTTGGTTCGATTGTTCCGACTCTCAAGATTGGAACAAACCCAATTGTCAGCAAGAAGAAGGCAGATTGGATTGACTTCAATGGCGGCAGAGTCTTAGAGGAGCCTTGGGCACAAGTGACGGAGGACCTTCTGGACTTGATTCTTGCGGTTGCTTCCGGAAAGGAAGTCAAGGCGGAACGGAGTGATACGGATCCGATTGCTTTGTTTAAAACAGGTGTTACCCTGTAGGAGAAAATACAATGAAACAATTCTTAGGTGATGACTTTCTGTTAGACAATGAAGTAGCAAAGAAGCTTTATTTCGAACATGCTCAGAAGATGCCGATTTTTGATTACCACTGCCATCTGATTCCGGAGCAGATTGCGGATGACTATCATTTCTCTTCCATTACCGAGGCCTGGCTTGGAAAAGACGGATACGGTGATCATTACAAATGGCGCCTTAGGCGTGAGCTTGGCGTAGGAGAAGAATACATCACTGGTAACAAGTCCGACTGGGAAAAGTTCGAAAAGTATGCTCAGTGCATGCCTTATAGGATTGGAAATCCAATCTATGAATGGACTCATTTGGAACTGAAGCATTTCTTTGGCATTACCAAGCCGCTCTGCCCGGAAACTGCTAAGGAAATTTATGACGAGTGCAACGAAAAGCTGAAGACCCTTTCTGCCCGTAAGAGGAGGGAAAGGAGCAATGTTGCTACTGTTTATACTACGGATGATCCGGTCGATGATCTTCACTATCATGAAATCAGGGCTAAGGATAAGACCTTGAAGACTAAGGTTGCTCCGGCTTGGCGTCCGGATAAGGTTATCAATGTCGAACGGGATACCTTTGTTCCGGAAAGGGAAAAGCTTGCCAAAGTCACTGGAAAAGAAATCCATAATCTCAAGGACAGGCTGGAAGCCTTAGATGAGCGTCTTGCCTTCTTCGTGGATCATGGCTGTGTAGCATCCGATCATGCTTTGGATGTCAGGCATTTCAAGAAAGGTACCACCTGTGAAGAAGCCAATGCCGTCTTCCTCAAAGGGAGGAAGAAAGAACCGATTTCCTTTGAAGAGGAAGATAGGTATAAAGGATACCTCCTTCTCCATTTAGGACGCAGGTATCATAAGTACAACAGGGTACAGGAATACCACATTGGTGCTCTTCGCAACAACTCTTTACGTAACTATAAAGCAAGGGGTGCCGATACCGGTTTTGATGCTGTGAGTGACCTTCCGGTTGCCGAGAAGCTTTCTGCTCTTCTCGATTCTCTCGATGAAACGGATGAGCTTCCAAAGACAGTCTTATTCACTTTGAACGAGAAAGACTATGTCGTCCTTGTCACTTTAAGGAACTGCTTCCAGGGTGGAAGGAAAGGTAAAATCCAGAGGGGTACTTCCTGGTGGTTCAATGATCACTATGATGGTAGGAGGACTCAGCTGAAACGTCTTGGCGATGATGGTCTTCTCTCCTGCTTTATCGGTAGGTTAACCGATTCCCGTAGCTTCTTAAGCTATCCACGTCATGACTATTTCCGTCGTGAGTTCTGCAACTATCTCGGTGAATTAGTCGAGGAAGGACGTTATCCGGAAGACTATGACACCCTTGGCAAGATTGTCGAGGATGTTTCCTATAACAACGCTGTCAATTACTTCAAGCGTTAAACTTCTTAAATTCATCTAGTAAGGCTCTGTACTGCTTAGGCAGAACGGAGCCTTTTTTATTCCGAGTGAAAGAAGCACGTCCTTCCTTTAAGGGATATTCTTCAAAGCGGCAGGTCTTTTTCCGGTCGACATCGCTCCAGTCGTGGAAAAGAAGCGGATGGATGTGGTCTTCATAAGTGCAGTTGGAAAACACTGCTTTTCCATAATCCCGCCAGGGCCGGGCCAAATAAGTGCTTTCTTTTTCTGCACCGCCATTGAGGAAACAGCAGGATTCAAAATAATACCCGAAGTCATCTTTTAAGGAATGACTTGGTGCAACGACATAGGTTTCTCCTCTTTTGTCCTTTAAGGTAATCAAATCACATTGATAGAAAAGAGCTCTTCCTGCTCCGAAGATAAAGTCAACGGTTCCTTTGATGGTACAGTGGCTGAAATAATTCGTGCAGTTTCCTTCATGGTATCTTTCTTCCTCTGGCAGAAAACCGAGGTAACGTGTCGATAAATCATCCGGAAGAGGACCTACAAACAAGGTATCCTGAGTGGATACAAGAGTGCAATTCAGGAAGAGATTGTCATCTCCATAGACAGCAAGGGCAACTTCTTGTCCTTTTTCTTCTGGTCTCTTCGCTGTGTTTTCGATTTCGAGTCCTTCAAAGATATTGTGATTTCCGGTTACTTTCCTGACCGGTGTTTTCCATGTGGTGAGCTCTTTTCCTTGTTCATCGAGTTCTTTGGCATAGTGGTCATCTTCAATCTTGCCTTTCAAGATTAAATGACAGTAATCAAACGGAAAGGAGAAGGAAATCTTTTCCGTTGTTGTTAAGATAATATTAAAAGGAGTCCATGGATCTTCCTTTCTTTTATCCGTTAGTTTGGATAACCTTTCTTGGACGGAGTGAAACGTCAATACTGGTTTGTTATCAAATAAAGAAAGAGAAATCATTGCAATAAGCTCCTGTTTTGATAAAAATAGTCTATAACAGATTCCCTGTGGAAAGGAACTTTTAAAATGAAACTTGGTGTCCGTGCTCATGACTTAGCAAGCAAGACAGATTTAGACGGATTTGTAAAAATAAGGAAGGAATATGGTTTCCATGTGGTCCAGCTTGTCTTCAAGAAATCTTTTGCTTCTTATAGCTATGAGGAAGATTTTGTAAAGAAAGCCTCTGACTTGTTTAAGAAAAACGGGATTGAGGTTGCTAGGCTTGGTGCTTACTTTAATCCCGTCCATTCCGATAAGAAAGTCGTCGAAGAAGGAATCGATAACTTCAAAAAGAATATCGACATTGCAAAATACTTCGGCTATCCGCTTGTAGGAAGCGAAACAGGGTCTTATTCGGATAGCCCCTGGGTCTACCATCCGAAGAATCATACGGAAGAAGGATACCAGGCGAGCAAGAAGGTGTTTTATGAACTTGCCCAATATGCAAAGACGAAAAGTGTTTCTCTTAGTATCGAATCTGCCTTTGGACATGTCAGGTATGATGTCAAACGTCATGCAAGACTCTTAGAAGAACTAAACAGGGATAATGTCTATGCGACAATCGATCTATATAATCTATTGGATGCCTCGAACTTTGAAAAAAGAAACGATATCTTCCTGGATGCTTTGAAGACCTTTGGGACGAAGACAAAGATCATCCATTTGAAAGATGGAAGGATGAAAGACAATAAGCTGACTCAGGTCTCTCCTGGAAAAGGAGGCTTCGATTATCCTTTTAGGAGGAAGTGCGTAGAAAAATACTGTCCGGATGCAACGAGGATCTTTGAAGGCGTGAAAGCGGATGACATTCTTTCTTCGAAAGCCTTGGTTGAATCCCTTGTACCCAGGCTAAAGGCCTGAAAAATAGGGTCTCTAAGAAATCTAGTCAAGAAAAACTTTCAAATATTTTGAAGCTAAAAGTGCCCTAATTAAGGCACTTTTTTAATTTCTTGTATACAAGTAAGAACCAAAAGTAAGATTTGTGCTTATAATCTATGTAAGCGGTTGCTTGTATACAAGCTTAGGAGGACACATGAGTCTTAAAAAATTCCGTCTCCTTGATCTCTCTAGGCTTAGGAGCATTGCCCTGCTTGTCGAGGTGATTACGGCTGTTGTCTTCCGCTTCACAAAGCTTCCGAGGTTCTATATCTCTGTCACAGCTGCTGTCACTAGGATTGCTAGGATCCGCTGGAACGCTTATGGGCTTCTAGTTGGACCAGTGACTGGTCTTCTTGGTCAGATTATCCGCTCTGTTCTCCGTAACGAATACTCCATATACGGATTCCTTGCTACAACTCTTCCTTATCTGTTACTGGGTGTCTGCCTTCTGTTCTTCAAGAAAGAAGGGTTCAAGGAGAAAAGGAGAAGAAACTATGGTTACCTTGTCCTTTATGCTTTGTCGGGGTATTTCGCTCTAGAAGCTGGAAAACTTCTATGCGAAATCGGAAACCTTGATTATTACCAGAGAATCTCAATCCAGATGGGAGCTGATATCATCCAGGTTCTTGTCGGTCTCATTCTTCTTCTTGCTGCCTTCCTTCAGAAAACAATCCTGATGGATAGGAAGGAAAGGATTCGAGAAAGAGAAAAGAAGAATCAGACCGCTCAGAGGAGAGAAGCAAAATTCGATTATTACAAGTTAGAGGAGAGGGCAGAAGGAAAGGATGTGAATGATGCCGCCCTATTAGATGGCGGCACCTTGTCGACCGAAGACCTGAAGAAGAGGGAATCTCAGCGAAGAAGAATCGAAAACCGTCAATCCCTCTTCGATAAGGAAAACGAAGCTGACAAAGAATACTACGAGACGAAGAAAAACAAAGGGGGAGTCAAGCATGGCAGCTAGACAATTACCAAAAGCAACCGAAGAAGAAGTCCAGCGCAGGGAACGGGACTACTGGAGACAGAAATTCCATTCCATCCTCACAGACTGGCGTCTTTATCTGCTCTTATTCCCGCTTGCGTTCTTCTTCGTCGTCTGGAAATACATCCCGATTGGAACTAGGATCAGGGCCTTCAAGGATTACAAGATTGATTCCTCCTTCGGCGGCGGAGCCTTCACATCCGACTTCATTGGATTCTACTCCTTCCAGTTCCTCTTCCAACAGACGAAGTTCTGGTCTGCGTTCCGTAACACCTTCCTGCTTTCCTTCTACGGACTCGTCTTCGGATTCCCCTTCCCGATTATCCTTGCCTTATTCTTTTCTGAAATTCGCAATAAAGCCTATCGTTCCGTTGCTCAGGTCCTCTGCTACCTTCCGAAATTCATCTCCTTGGTCGTCAGGACCACGATTATCTCAAGGCTATTAGCTCCTTCGAGCCAAGTCTCTAGCGCAGGCCCGATTGAAGCTATCTTCGAACATAGGGGTGTCCATGACCTTCTCACCAATGCCAAAGCCTTCCGTTCCGTCTTCACGGTATCTGGCATCTGGCAGGAAGCCGGATACGGATCCATCGTCTACTTCGCAGCAATCCTGGGTATTTCTCCGACAAACTACGAAGCCGCACGAATCGATGGTGCTACTAAGAGGCAGCAAATCCGTTACGTTACGATTCCAGGCAGGACAGCAACGCTCGCTATCATGCTCATTCTGAAAATCGGATCCTTGCTGACCGTCGGATACGAAAAAGTCTACTTGCTTCAGCAGCTTGGCGCACCATTTGAGACCAGTGAAACCGTTTCGACCTACGTTATCAACACCTTCATGGGCAACTCCAATGCCAACCAAGGTATGGGTGCTGCAGCCGATAGGTTCAACTCCTTGCTCTCTAGGGTCCTAGTGATCGGCGCCAATAAGGTTTCTAAGCGGGTATCCTCCGCTTCTCTCTACTAAGGAGGGCTTATGGAAAACGAAAAAAGCTTAAAACTCAACAAGAAAACAAAGGCACAGAAAGTCCATAGGTCAGGCTCCGAACTTGCCTTCAAGATTGTCTCCTATGCCTTCATTACTCTCTTTGCTCTCTTATGTCTCTATCCTCTTCTCTTCGTTCTATCTTCGGCAATCAGCAATGGAGAAGCTGTTATCTCCGGTAAAGTCGTTCTCTATCCAATCGGAATTCAATGGAACGCCTTCCTCGATGTTTTCCAGAATAAGAGGTTCTGGATCTCTTACGCTAACACCTTCTTCGTCACAGTCTACGGAACCATCTACTGCATGGTCTTATCCATCTTCGGTGCTTACGCCCTTAGCAAATCCAGAAGGCCAGGCCAGAAGCTCTTCAACTTCCTCATGGTCTTCACCAGGTGGTTTGCAGCCGGTGTTATCCCAAGGAACCTCAATTACCAGCAGACAAAATCCATCTTCGGTACGATGGGAATCACCGATCAGAAATGGGTTATCGTCTTCGCTATGGGTAGGTCAGCCTACAACGTCATTCTTCTAAGAAATGCCTTCCAGAGCATTCCAAAGGAAATCGAAGAGGCAGCCACCGTCGACGGTGCGAATGACTTCCAAATCAGGTCGAAAATCTATGTTCCTAGGTCGAAAGCTACCGTTGCTACTGTTGCTCTCTTCTTCGGAATCTCCCGTTGGAATGGTTACTTCTGGGCTAGGAAAGTCGTTGACAACGCCTATGACTTACCGCTTCAGGTTACGATTCAGACTCAGATTCAGACGATTGAACAGGACATTGCCGATAACGGCGCAGGCATCGTGAACGGATACGCTCTGCAGTCTTCTATCTACGCAATGGTCATCTGCGCAATCATTCCAATTCTTATTATCTATCCATTTATTCAGAAGTACTTTGCTGCCGGCGTCAATCTCGGCGGCGTCAAAGAGTAGTTAGACGTTATGGTTTTGGTAAATCGCTTCATAAGAAGCTATTTATAAAGGAATTTGATTCAATAGGAGGTAAAAATAGCTATGAAATCCAAATTCACATTCAGTCTTCTTTCCATCCTCTCCCTCGCAGCCTTAGTCGGCTGCCAGCCGAAAGTTTCTCTTCCTTCTGCTGAGAAGCCGACCGAAGAAAAACCAACCGAAAAAGTGACGGAACAGGGCAAAGAATCTACATCCAATAAAGATCCGAATGCTTATGTCGATGAAAAGTATCCGACTCCGGACAAGAAAGTCGAGCTTACCAGGTCTGCTTACTATGACAACAACGACCGTCATAGGAAGTTCATCGAAGGATCTGCTGCTAAGCTTCCGTATACCGGTGCTGATGGAACTACTTATAAAGCTGGCGACTTCAAACCGGTCTGGCGTCAGAGGCAGAAAGACCTCAACAGGACCATCGATGATGTTTCTCCGAACGGAAAGATCGCTATCAAGAATAACTTCAACGATATTAAATCCAAAGGCTTCAAAGCCGGTGAAAAGGTTATCAACGTCGCCCAGGGTAACTCCGACCAGATTTTAGCTGCTGGTACCGATTCGAGCAAACCGCTTGTTAATTTAGGAGATCATCTTAACGAAAGGCCGAACTTCAAGAAGTTCTTAGAGGATTATCCGGCAGTCAAGAAGATCATCACTGCTTCGGATGGCGGTATCTATTATGCTCCTTACTTCGATGGTTTCGATGATATCGAGCGTAGGATGATGGTCCGTCAGGACTGGGTTGAGAAGCTTCTCGATGGCGATAGGCCGACCACTGGACTTGGCAATGTTGATCTTGCTAACAAGGAATACAAGCCGACCAGGCCAGATTCCATCGATACCAACATTGATGCCATTGTTAATGGTGTGAAAGGTACCGTCAATAAGAAATATGCTGCAGGAAAGGGAATCATCGCCCGCAGGAATGCTGCTGAACATCTCAATGGTGCCACTGCTGTCCAGATCTTACGTCAGTACATTGATGACACCTATGGAAATGCCTATGGTCAGAAGCGCAGTGAACTCTTCTGCGGTGGTAAGGCTGTCTACGATGCCGATGAAATGGTTGCTTTATTCCGCTGCGTCAAGCTCAATGGTGAGTTCCTCACTGGAAAGGCTGATCTTGAAATCGTTCCGTTCTTCCCACGTGCTAACACCAATGACCGTCTTGCCGATAGGATCCGTCTGCTTCAGTTCTGGGGAGTCCGGGGCACTGAATCCCGTAACCTCTTCAGGTATGTCGGAAGGGATGGCAAGTTAGCCGATGCCCGTGGAACTGAGAGCTTCAAAAAAGGCTTAGATATCCTTCATCAGCTCTATGCTGAAGGACTTATCTACAAAGATTTCGGTACTAAGGATTCTGTTACCAATGGTGACTTCCGTGGCTATTTCTTAAAGCATGACCTTGGCTTTGCAACTTATGATTACAACCAGACTACAACGATTTATAACGATAATGCCACTGCTTCTGCCTTAAATGGTGGAAAATTCCTCTTCTCCTCCATCCTTCCGGCTGTTGCTGACTGGGATGATGGTGTCAACGGAAACTATATCCATTACACGGAAAGCTGGCGTTCTGTCAAACCGCAGGGTTGGTTCATCACTAGCCAGACTACAGGAGATAAGCTGGAACGTGCTCTTACTAGGTTCGACTATCTCTATTCTGTCCAGGGCAACCGTTTAAGGTCCTATGGTCCGGATAAATACTTAGCTCACAATGCCGATGGTTCCATTAAAGGAAGGAACTATCAGGGCAAAGTCGTTCCAGTCCTCTCGGATGCCTGCAAACAGGAAATGGCTACCCTTACTGGCGGTAACTATACCAACTACTATCGTTACTATTTAGGCGGTACCTTCCCGGTTGGCTATGTCAAAGAACAGGGCAGGGAATTCCAGACTGTCTCTACCAAAGCTCAGGCTTCCTTAAATGACATTAACGAAGCAATTGCCTTAGGCGTCCTCCAGCATGTCAATCATAAGAGCGGCAATGCAAGCCATAGGCAGGATATCGTTCCGACCACCTTACCATTCACGGAAGCCGAGAACAGCTCCATCACCACGGAATTCACTGCTGTCAGCAAGTTCTTCACTGTTACCAAAGGTGAACCGATTGCTGCTTCCAGGTACACGATTATCCAGAACGGCTTTGGAAAGATCGGCGACTACAATATCACCAAGGAAAACTATCTCGATGTTGTTAACAACCAGAGGAAGCTTTCCGGCTTAGTCAAATACTACAACGACGCTTATACCCGTTATTTAGCTCAATAATTAGCTCGATACGGCTAGAAGATCAAGCAAGGGGATGGGAAACCATCCCCCTGCTCTTTATGAAAAAAGAGGGTTACTGACCATGAAGAAAATTGAAACATTCCTCCAGAAGTATTTCGGGTTTATCACCCTTGGTGCCTATGCTCTTTTTGCTATCTTTGCTCTTGGCAGGGGAACCGCTGCTGCACCTTGCAAATACTATGAATCCAGGAAAAACTTCTATAAACCGATTCAACCATACAACAACCTTTTCAGGATTCTTTCGATTATCGGATTGCTTCTTGGTGCCTTATACAGGGTTAGGAGATGTCATACCCGGCTTGTTTATTATGTTTCTAACTTTGTCTGGTTCGGTATCCTTATTGTTTTATCTGTTTTATCTGGTATTTTCCTTCTGTATGGAACGATCCTCTATTCTGCTTATTACAATTTACTTCCTTTTGAGGAAAGGAACACCTACTTTGTCGAACATTCCCTCTCCATCCAGATTAATCCTCATCCAGCCGTCTTTGTCCTTGGATATCTCCTTGCTATTCTCCTCTTTGTTCTTGCTGCCGCTTCTGTTATTGTTCTCGTCGATAAGATCAAAGGCCGTATCCGTTATGAGAATAACAAGAAGCTCGGTGTAGAGAATACGGTTACTTATGTCCCAGGCAAAGAGGGAAAGGAGGAAGAATCCAAATGAGTGAAAATACCAAGAACCAAGCTAAGAAACGCTTCCGTCAAAAAGTCAAAGACTATTTTCTTCCGAAAGGCATTCAATTAGATAGGCTTCGCTACCGCCCGAACAAAATCTGCTATAACTTCGGATTATTAGCTTGTATCTTCCTTTGCCTTGCCTTTGCTTTTAGTTATTCTGGCACTGCCATCAATGAAAACAGGATCACCTTTTTCGGAAAACAGAGGAAATCGGGTGCCATCACTGGAATTGATGTTCTGATTAATATTCTTTTACTCTTATTCAGGCTTACTTCCTCTATCCAGAGGAAAAACTACTCCAAAAGCGGATCGTTCTTAGCTCTTGGCAGGGGTATCTTCAACATTGTCCGTGTCTTCTTCTTCCCGCTTAGTCTTCTCCAGGCAGGCATTAGGTCTGGAACTATCTATACCTGCGTCAGGTCCTTCTATATTATTGCTGGTGCATTCCTGATTCTTGCTGGATTATTGACTTTCTTCCGTGGAAAATCTCTTCGTGCCTATCTGAAAACCGTCAAACCGATTGAAAACGAGAAAGGCAACTAACTATGGCAGACTTACAGTTACAGCATTTAAAGAAAATCTATGATGGCGGAGTCCAAGCTGTCGAAGATTTCAATCTTGATATCAAAGATGGCGAGTTTATTGTTCTTGTCGGTCCATCGGGATGCGGAAAAAGCACGACTCTCCGCAGGGTAGCTGGACTTGAGGATATTTCCTCTGGCCATCTGATTATTGATGGCAAGGATGTTACAACCCTTGCTGCTAAAGACCGTGATATCGCTAGGGTTTTCCAGAACTATGCTCTTTACGGAAACAGGACGGTCTATGAAAACAGGGCTTTCTCTTTGACTTTGCGGAAAACCGATGCCGAAGTCGTTCATGAAAAGGTCAGGCATGCTGCTAAGATCTTAGGTCTTGAAAAGCAATTGAATAAGAAACCAGGTGAATTATCCGGCGGACAGCGTCAACGTGTTGCCATGGGACGTGCCATTGTCCGTAATCCGAAGGTCTTCCTCTTCGATGAGCCGCTTTCCAACCTCGATGCCAAGCTTCGTTCTTCGATGCGAAGAGAAATCAAGCTTCTTCATCATAAGCTTGGAGCAACTAGGATTTATGTTACCCACGATCAGACAGAGGCTTTGACTCTTGCTGATCGTATCGTTGTCAGGAGTATGGGCAAGGTTCAACAGATTGGTACTCCTTATGAAGTCTACCATCATCCTGCCAATGCCTTTGTCGGATACTTTATTGGAAATCCGAGTATGGATTTCTTTGACGGAAAGATTGAAAACGGTAAGTTCGTTGGTAAAGGCGGGCTTGTCGAAGATATTCCCGAACGTAGGAAGAAGGGTGTTAGCCAGTATGAGAAGCAACCAATTCTCAGGGCTATTCGTCCAGAGAACTTCGTTCTTGGCGGAAATCATCCTCATCCGTTCACAGTTGATGTTGTCGAACATCTTGGAAGGAATTCTTTGATTCATGGAACCTTCTATGGATATAAGACTATCAGGAAGAGGCCTGGTTGGCTTGAATTTAATCAGAAAGAAGTCATTGAGGTTTCTCTCCGGGATGACAAAGTCTGTTTCTTTGATTTCAGGGATGGCAAAGCCGTTAAGGAAGAATAGGAGGTAGGACCATGGAAGAAAACAAAAAAGAAAATCCGAATAAGACCTCCAATTTAGGATTTAAAAGCGATGCCGATTCTGGTATTGAAAGGTCTGGACTTAACCAAGTCAGCGATGATGAAGAGGATTTAAGCAAAGCAAGGGCAGAAAGTCCTTTTAAGCTTTTCCTTACCCGTTCTTTTATCCGTCTGAAGAATCATATCGCTATTATCCCCTTAATTCTCTCCTGTGTTACTTGCAGGCTCTTTACTTTTAATATTCCAACCCATGTCAATGCCATTGTTATCCTCTCGAACTACAAGAGGAACGCAATTCTTTTCTTCATTAATGTTGTTGCTTCCTTTAGGAGTGTTCTCGTTTACCTTAACGCCTCCTCAAGAAAAGCATCGAAGAAGCGTTTCCTTCTCTTCTTCACTTTGTTTACTCTGATCACAGCTTTATCTCTCGTCCTTGACTTCATTCACTTGAATGATATCCATATCGAGTCTGGACTTTACAATGATTTGAACGCTATCAAGGATGAAGTCGGCTATGTCGTAAAATCAAAATCCTTGACGATTACTCACGTTGTTCTTCTTCTTATCACCTATGGCTTAGCCTTCCTCTCTCCGATTCTTCAGCCGTTCTGCAAGAAAATCCATCTGCATCGTAAAAAGAAAGAAGCGTAGAATATTTTCCGAAAGGACAACTACAAGATGAAACAAGAAAAACCGGAAATCAAGAAAGAACAGGTATCCCTGTCCAAAGAAGAAAAAAAGAGGAGGAAAGGAAATCGTAGTTTCCTTGCCTCTGTCCCCTACCCGGTCAAAGCCTTGCTCATCAAGTACTGGTTCTTCGGATTGAATTACTTCCTTTTCCAGAGGGGACTTGGAAGTCTCTTTGCGCAATTAACCGATAAGAACTCTCTCTACTTAAGGATCATTTCTTCCTTTGCTCTTGGTGTATTCAATGATTTCCTTGTTTATCCGATTCTGGATACCATCCAGATTTATGACAAGGAAGGAAGATATTACTGGATGTGCCGCGGAAAACATATCTACTCCTTCTTTGTGAATGTTGTTTATGGTTTTCTGGTTGGTTTCTTATCTTGGCTTATCTGCCTGAAGCTTTATCTCTTGATCGCTAGCTATTTCCCCTATACTTACTTCTTCCGTGAACCCTTCTCGTTTGCACTTGTCAGGTTCTTAGTCGATGGATTCTTTCTGTTTATTAAGAACCTTATTGTTTATCTAGTTAAAGGAAAGGAGACAGAATGAATTATCGTATTGTACAGATTACTCCGGTTTCCTTAACCGTTGAAATCGATGATCAAACACCCTTTTTCTCCGAAAAGAAACGAGAAGTTCTTATTAATGGGAAGCCAGTTTTAGAGACAAATGAAAATGTCTTCACTGTCTTTGATTTAACGCCAAATACTGAGTATACCCTTTCGATTGATGGAATCGAAGTTGGCTTTAAGACCGAATCGGTTTCCTGTATTCTGTATGCTTCTTCCTTCCAAAAAGAAAATCCATCCAGGGATGATACCTTGCGCTTAAATCTTGCTCTTGCCTATACACCAAAAGGCGGCAGGCTTATCTTGGATGAAAAAGAATACCATGTGACTTCCTTAAGGCTTCACTCCGATAGGACTCTTCTGATTCCAAAAGGTACTATTCTTTACGGAAATCCAAATGCTAAGGATTATCCTCTGTTACCAAAAGAGAGATACGATATCAAAGATAAGAAAAGACTTCCCTGCCAAAGCTGGGAGGGAGACTTTTTCGTCTCTAAGCCCTCCCTTCTCAATAGGCTCTACGCTAAGAACGTTACTCTGGTAGGACAAGGAACGATCGATGGAAGGGCAGATCAATCGGAAGAGTTCTGGCATGATGTGAAAAAGCTTCCTTATGGACGTCCGTCTCTGTTCTATACCTATCAAAGCGAGAATATCCGTACCATCGGTCTGACGTTTAAGAATTCACCGGCTTGGACAATTCATCCTTTCCTTAGCAAGAAACTATCCTTCTTAAATCTTTATATTGAAAATCCAAAAGATGCTCCGAATACCGATGGCAGGGATCCAGAAGCCTGCTGTGATATTGAAATCCTTGGCATCCGTTTCTCCGTCGGCGATGACTGCATTGCCTTAAAGAGCGATAAGAGAAACTTAGCTAGGGAAAGGAAGACTCCTTTATCCCATTGCTTAATCCGCAACTGCTATAGGAAAAACGGACATGGAGCGATTGTCCTTGGGTCGGAAGCTGCCTATGGCATCCAAGATATCCAGGTGGAACGATGCCTCTTTGAAGATACCGACCGTGGATTAAGAATTAAGACAAGACGGGGACGAGGCAAAGAATCCATCAGGGATAACATCGTCTTTAAGGATATCATCAGGCATCATGTTTTGACCCCTCTTGTCAGGAACAGGTTCTACTTCTGCGATCCGGACGGAAAAGACTTTTCGGTACAGGATAAGAATCCTCACCCGGTTACGGATAGGACTCCTTATCTTGGTTCCTTTACCTTCGAGGACATCCATGCGGATGACTGTGAGGTTGCTTTTGGCTTCTTCTACGGCCTACCGGAACAGAAAATTAAATCGATTACCATTAAGGATTCTTCTTTCTCAAGGAAGAAGGAAGCGAAAGAAGGCTTCCCAGCTAGGCTAAGCGATATTGAGAAGAGGAAGAAGCAGGGATTTGTTTTCTATAATGTGGAGTCTGTCACTCTGAGGAATGTCAAGACGGTTGGAAGGGAGGGAAAGAGAGCTTGCTTGAATCAAGTCTCCTCTTTCAAAGACGATGAATAGAATCTTTGTGCTTCTTTCTTTCTCAGATCCTTCGGATAGAGAAAAGAGGATAAAGGCCGTTCATTTCCTTATCAAAGAGGCTCAGTTTGAGGAAGACTATATCTCTTTCAAGGATGAAAAAGACTTTGCCGTCTTTGCAACGAGTCTTCCAGCCCTTTGCGAAGATATCGGACATGATATCAAAGCGCTTTTAGTCCCTTGCAAAGATGCTTCTATCTATTCAAAATACCTAGAAAAATGCGATAATAATACAGTTGTACCTCTCGTTTCCTTAAGGGATAGAAAAGAGGACTATGTTTCTTTCTATTCCTTGATTGAGAACAGGGACAAAGATGTACTGGAGACCGTGTTTTATTACAGGTATTACAATGATTCCCCGGTTCTCTCTTCTAGGCCCCTCTTTGTCCATCGGAATACGATTCTTTATCGTCTGAACCTGTTCAAGGAAAAAACGGGAAGGAGCCTGTTGTTGTTCGCTGATCGGATGTTTGTCTACAACTTAATCGATTCGTATCTTAAAAAGGAGGATACCTTGAATGAAGAAATTTGAAATCTTATCTGAACTGCTGGAAAGCGGAGTTGTCGCTGTTATCCGTGCCGAGAATCCAAGCGATGCCGTGAAAAGGTGCAAAGCCGTCTTAAAAGGCGGAATCAAAGGACTGGAAATCACTTTCACAGTTCCCGGCGCAGAAGAAGTCATCAAAGAAATGAGTCAAGACAAGGATGCTATTGTCGGTGCCGGAACTGTCTTAGATGAAGTTTCCTGCCGTTATGCCATCTTAAAGGGAGCAAAGTTCATTGTCTCTCCTTCCTTCGATGCCAAAGTCGCTGAAATCTGCAATCTTTATCAGATTCCCTATATTCCAGGCTGCAGGACTCCGACCGAGGTTGTCACGGCAAGGAAGGCCGGCTCTGATTTAATTAAGATCTTCCCTGGCTCTCTTCCGGGACCAGACTATCTCAAAGCCCTTCATGGACCGCTTCCGCAGGCATCTTTCCTTCCTTCTGGCGGCGTCTCTTTAGAGAATGTCAAAGACTGGATCAAGTGTGGTGCAAGCGCTGTTTCTGCCGGCGGCTATCTGACTGCTCCTGCAAAGAATGGCGACTACGAGGAAATCTCCAAGCGCAGCAAAGCCTTCGTCGATGCCGTTAAGGAAGCCCGTAAGGCATGACAAAGGAAAGCGAAATCATCTGGGAGGAACTTGAGAGCGATATTGTAACCAGGAAATATCTTCCTGGCTGTAAGCTTGCCGAGACGGAAATCGCCGGAAAATACCATCTATCACGGACACCTATCCGGGATATCTTCAAAGCATTGGAACAGGATGGACTTCTTGAAGTCCGTTCCCAGTCCGGCTCGTTTGTCACTCCGATTAATCTGAGAGACAGGGATGATAGGAGGTTCATCCGGACATCGATTGAACTTCAGATTCTTACTTCCGTAAGGGGTAAGAGGACCGCTTCTGATTTTCTCTATCTCGATGCTGACTTAGAAAAAAGGAAGCATAGGTCTTTTGAAAAAGGAAAGGGAGATAAGCTCACCTTTGCAAACAGCTACTTCGATCTCGACAATCATTTCCATGCTTTCCTTTATGCCAAGGCAAAGAAATCGAGCGTGCTCGAGTGGCTGAATACGAAGCATCCTACCTTCAGGCGTTATCGTTTCCTTACCTTCTTACGAGATGACCCGGAACTGGAGAGCTTCTATCTGAACCATAAGGCAATCTATGATGTTCTGAAAGAGAATGACAGGTCCAAATTACAGGACGTTGTTGCCAAACACAATTATTCCGGTAGGATTGGACTTGATAAGGTCAAGAAAGAACATCCGGAATTATTTGTAAGATAAATCAGACAAAGAAAGGAAAAATTATGAAACTTGTTACTCGTGACTATTCTTCCAGGGAAGACTATAAGCATTATGATACGGAACGTCTTCGCAAGGAATATTTGATTGAGGATGTCTTTGGCGTAGATGACATCCACAGGACTTATTCTTACATCGATCGAATCATTGTCGGCGGTGTCATTCCAAGGGAAAAGGAAGTTACTCTTTCTTCTGCTCCAGAACTCCGTGCAGAGCATTTCCTTGATCGTCGGGAAATGGGAATCATCAATATCGGTGGAGAAGGTGTTGTAACCCTCGATGGAAAAGAATATCCTCTTCATCATTTCGATGCTCTTTATGTCTCTCGAGGAACCAAGGTCGTTTCCTTCCGCTCCCTTGATAAGGAAGCACCAGCTAAGTTCTATCTTGCTTCTGCTCCGGCACACACCGCTTATCCAACGGTTTATATTCCGCTTGAGAAAGCAGATCACCGTCATTGCGGAAAACAGGAAGAGTGCAACGTCCGGACCATCAACCGCTTCATTATTCCAGAGAATGTGAAGACCTGCCAGCTCTCTAGGGGACTTACCCACCTCGAGGAGGGCTCTGTCTGGAATACAAGGCCGTGCCATACGCATGCAAGAAGAAGGGAAGTCTATCTCTACTTTGATATCGATCCCAAAGAAGCCGTTGTTCACTTCAGGGGCCCCAAAGAAGAAACTCGTCACTTGTTCATCCATAATGAACAGGCTGTCATCTCTCCGTCTTGGTCTATCCATTCTGGATGCGGAACTAAAGCCTATACCTTTATCTGGGCAAGGTGCGGTGAAAACCAGGACTTCGATGACAGGGATAACATTGAAACCTCTGACCTTCGGTAGAATAGAGTCATTAAAAAATTAGTTAAAAGAAAGATTGTTTTCTAAACAACCTTAAAATTAAAATCAGGATGGCAAACATGCCATCCTGATTTTTTACTTATTTGCGATAGTGCTCGTCTGTTTCTTTTTCTTTCCCACGTAGAGGACTAATAGGAAGGTAGTAGCGGCTCCGACGATGAATAAGACGATGCCTAAGACTACATCATAGACTTTCCTAGTCGGATATTTTGGATAGATAGAAGAGTTGATGAACCTTGAGATAAACGATCCTAGAATCAATCCTAAGATGCAATAGAAAGTAGAGACACGATGGTTTGCCAACCTCTTTTTCCTGAATTTGGAAGCAACGATTAATCCAAGTAAAGCGCCGACGAAGAGAAGCAGAAGGATAACAAGACCTGTGATAACGAAGCTTTTATCCTCGGAATGGAAGATGGAACCTTCTCCGATAAAGGTATTGATGATTGGATAGTACCTTCCCCTGACCCTTAGGGACATGGAACCAGAGATGCCTGGGATAACACAAGCGCCTGCTGCTATAAATCCAGCGACTAAAACAAGTAGGTAGATCCACCAGACACGGGAATTGAGATAGGTGCTTAAGTCCACCTTCCTAAGAGCGGTTACGATTCCAAGAGCAGCCGTGAGACCGAGACAGAGAAGGAATCCTAGGATATGGATTGCCTTGGATTTGGCATTGTCTCCTTTTTTAAGTTCACTGATAGCAACTGGAAGAGATCCGATGATAAAGCCACCGAATAGACCTGTGATTGTAAAAGGGACTGCGTCGTATCCGTATTTGATGCCAAAGAAAGCGAGAAGTGCTCCTAAGATTCCTCCAAGCAGGAAGGGAAGAAGGGTTAAGAGAGAGCCTTTGAAATGTTTTCGTAAATCAGCAATCGAATCCACAATCGTATCATAACAACGTTCTGCAACGGCGATAGTTCCAGCGCTTAGGCCTGCAACAGCTGCACTGATTCCTAAGGTAACACCTTCGGCAGTATGAAGAAGGAACTTTGTTCCTTTCTTTTTCTTTTCGTTTGTCTGTTCCATATTAATTTCTCCTGCCCCTATCATAAACAAAAATAAGAAAAAGGCAAACTTTCTTTATTCCGTTTTTCCTATGTCTTAGAAATAGGGCTTTCATAGCGTTAAACCCATCTGGTTTTTTATATGTGGTAAAATGGACAGGAATTTACAAGGAGAAAACAAAATGCTGATTGCTATTCCGTACGATAATGAAACAAAGCAGGTTTTTCCGTCGACTGGTTCTACGGAAGTCTTCTATTTCGCTCAGGTTGATAGGAAAGAAAAGAAGATTCTGACAGAAGGCTTTGCAGAGACCGAAGGAAGGACCCATCATGAGCTTCCGCTTTTCTTAAGCCAGCACCATGTCGATGTCAGGATCTGCACCCATTTAGGACGTCCTCTTCTTAATCTCAGGAACCAGAATGGAAGGAAAGTCTATCTGACAAATACCAGGGATATCTTCCAGACTGTTTCTCTTTTTAGGGCAGACAAATTAATCGAAGCCACGGAAGAAATGGCCCACGATTGTTCCTGCGGTCATTCCTTCTAGGTAGTCAATCAAAAACGCCTTGTTCTTTTCGGCAGAGCAAGGCGCTTTTTTGTTATTTCTTAGAAAAGAGTTCCTTCCTGCAGGATTTTATTGACAATCAGCTGATCCGCAGGACACCAGTCTTCTTCTTTTAAATCCTTTATAGAGTGGAACGCCTCTTCGGAATGAATTCCTAAGATGGTAGTCAACCGTCCGTTTTTGATTTTGCATAAGTAACAGTTCCTATCCAAATGGAAATCCGGATATTCGTACTTCACATTCCTATAGAAACGATTCACTTCAATATCCGTTAATAATTCTTCCTTGATTTCACGCTTGAGGGCATCCTCATCGGTTTCACCTTCTTTTATTTTTCCGCCAGGGAACTCCCATTTGCCTTTTAGAAAACCATAGTCTCTCTTAGCAGAAAAGACTTCTCCTTTCTCATTTAGAATGATGGCTGCCACTACTTTAATTGTTTTTTTCATTCTTTTAAATCCTCAATTCCAAGATCGTATTTCAGGGATTCATCAATCTCTTTATCTAAAACTAAGTCAAAAAGAAGGCATTTTCCAACATTGTCGGAGGGTCTTGGATTCGTTGGAGTAGCTAGGCCAAGGTAAATATAGGGCCTATCCTGCCCATCCTGTCTTTTGGTTTTGCGAACTAACACATGGAGTTTTTCACCGCTGAGCAATTGCTTTCCACGGTTATTCTCCCTTGTTGTATTCGGCATGGATTCCCATTGAATGACTTTTGCGGAAAGGAACTTGTCTTTGTATTTCAATCGCTCTTCGATTTGGGAATCTTTTCTTAGATTAATGGTGATGACTCTTCCGTTTGGTGTGTTAAAGACACCTGTCCTGATATAGAGCTGTTTGGAATTGAGTGCTGTCGAAAAGGAAACAACGGAATACCGGTAATAGAGCTTCACTAGATTGCTTTCATCAAAGAACTCACTTCGGTACCGAGTCAGACCATACTCAATCAGATTCTCGACCCAGCTTTTGAATTCCGGATTCTTTAAGGAAAAATCGAGCTTATAGAATCCATTCTCTTCTTTGACTAACGGAATATGACTCGAAGGACGGGTGTAGAAGAACTTGTCTTGTAGATTATCTAAGGCATGAAGGAAAGACTCTTCCTTGAAATGAAGAGAAGAAGTAAGGCAATAATTTTGGAGTTCTTCTTTTGTCTGTTCTCCTTCCCTCAGCTTCTTAAGAATTAAATATTCCCTGTCCCGGACAAGAGGCAGATAGTAGGAAAGAGAATCGAAGGCTTTGATTTCTTCCTCGTCAAAAAGCGGGTAATGATCCGGATTCTCTGCTTTACAGATGAAATCATAGTAGCTTTGGAAAGAAGACTTATGCCTGAACCGGAGAAGGTCAGCATCTACTTCATTGTTTAGATAGTCCCTAGGCATAGGAATACGACTCGTGTTTGTCCTCTTCAGATAATCCTTGAAGTTGAGATAATCCTGTTTGATGATTGCAAAACTATTCAGATTCGTTTTCTCAATGGAATCCAGGATTTCCTTTTGGGATTCTTCATCGAAGTGAATCCTTAAACCAGGAATATTCAAGGAACTGAAATCCGATATGACTTCGTTTCTCCTTGTCCTTTTATCTGCATAGCCGGCTTTGGATAAGCTACCTAAAGCTAAAGCAATCTGAACGCTACGGTTGTAAGAATTGGCAATAAAGTCTAAGACAGTCAAATACGCTTTGCCTTGATACTTTCTTAGACCACGTCCAAGCTGCTGAATAAAAATCGTCGGTGATTCGGTCGGACGTAAGAAAAGAACCCTGTTCCTAGAAGGGACATCTACGCCTTCGTTTAGGATATCGACCGCAAAAAGCATTTCCAGCGGATTGTTTTCATCCTGCAAGTCATTCAAGACCTTGATTCTCTCTCCGGTCGTGTTTTCACTGGTGAGATAGGCAGTATGAAAACCGACTTCTCCCCTGTTCCTTGCCCTTAATCTAGCATGCTCTTTGTTTTTGCAGAAAGCGACACATCTCAGCTTAGTCCCAGAAGGCTTGTATTTTAAAACATTCTCTTTTATAAATTCGCAGTTGGTTAAAGAAGACACACCTTTGATAATACGGCGAATACCTTCTGGAGATTTGTTATCCGAATAGTCAATCAGAGAATCCTTGATTCCATAATAATGGAAGGGAACAATCAAATCATTCACGAGGGCATCTCGAAGTCTTAAATCATAGGGAACATTGTTTCCAAAAAGGGAATAAACATCTTGCCCGTCCCTTCGTTCCGGTGTTGCTGTCAGTCCTAAAAGGAATTCAGGGCGGAAATACTGGATGATTTTCTGATAGGTTGATGCACTGGCATGATGAACCTCATCAATGATGATATAGTCAAATTCGTCTTTACTGAAAAGAACTAAGTTCTCCGACCTGATTTGATTCGAAGCAAAGAGAAAGTCGGCATCGAGCTGTTTGGATTCTGCTGTGTAGATTCCATAGGTACGACTCTCCTTAAAGACAGTTTGGAAGGTCTTCCTTGCTGCTTTGAGGATAATATCCTTGTGGACAATGAAAAGCAGACGGCGGCTATCCCTGTTGAGTGCATCGAAAGCAGCTAGATAAGTCTTTCCTGAGCCAGTAGCAGCTACAACTAAGGCTCTGTTTACGCCCCTGTCCCGGTAACGCTGGATTTCTTTTAGTGCTCTTCTCTGCCTTGGATTCGGTTTAATGATATTTTCGTTTTCTGGGTCAAAGTAATCCCTGTCCCATCGCTCAATTGCAGTACCAAGATAGGTTTGGTATTTTTTAATAACCTCTAGGGTGAGCGGAAGAGTCTGTTCCCAGAAGGAATCGAACTCTTTCCGAATACTTTGATAAAAATACTCGTTCTCATGCGAAACAACAGAAACATCCCACTCTTTGTTGAACAACAAAGCAAAGCGGGTAATATTGCTAGATCCGACAAGGATTTCCTTATGATCATCAAAAGAGAAAAGGTATCCTTTAGTGTGGAATCCGTTCTCTCCAAAACAGTGGAAGTCTAAATGGCAGGAAAAAGAGTGCGGATATTCTTTCTGAAGTTTTAAAAACCTTTCTAATGCAGGAACATCCGTGAAATTCTGGTAAGTAGAAGTCAGGATTCTTCCTTTTGCGCCTCTTTCTAAGGCACCTTTGATAGCATCATACCTTAAGACAAGGCCTGCTTTTTTGATGAAGGAGACAGAGAAAGAAAAAGTATTGCATGAGGAAAGATTTGCAATCCTTTTGTCGAGGAAGCGGATACTACTCGTATTCGAATAAAATCCTTTAATATCATTCTTCACTAAAGAGCAGCATAGCAGATCTACTTCAGAGTGTCAAAGAAAATAACGGACAAACAATTTTACTTAAAAGGAAAAATACCGTGTTTGAAAAAGGCAGGATGAATTCACATCCTGCCAATCAAGAATTCAATTATTTTAAGGATTCGAACTCCTTAATGTTGTCGAAGGAAGGCTTTCTCTTTCCCTGTTCGATTTCGTGAATGATTTCAATGACCTTTTCGTTATAGGGAGTCGGGACATTCTTCTTCTTTCCGTAGAGAACGACGCTTCCATTGATGCTATCGACTTCTGTCTTCTTTCCCTTTTCAAGATCCTGGAGCCTGCTTGCTTTCAGTGCAGCATGCTTTTTGATGCAAAGAGGAATCAGCCTAAAGGAAATCTTTCTCTTAAAGGCATTCTTGTAATCAAGGAGTTTAACAACATCCTTTCCTTGAATTGGCTCAATTTTGATATCGTTGGCTTTAGCAACATCAATGCATTCCTTGATAATTCTCTGAACACAGAGACGGGAATCTTTTCTCTTACTTGCTCCTCCAAAAGTAGAACCTGTAACAGCAGACCTGCCAGAGAAGGCAGCGTTGATTAACAATTTAGAGAAGCGCATTCCAATAAAATTGGATTCAATCCTTACCGGGCACCTCTTTTCAAGGATACTCTTTGCACGGAGAAGACGTTCATCCTCTTTTCCGTTTAATCTTCCTAACGAGAAGGACCTGCTGTTCTCTTCACTCGTTAATTCAGAGACTCCGTTTCCTTTTAAGGTAGCACCCCAGGCAACAGCACAACCCATCGTTCTCTCTTCACCGACAATTTCAGAAACACTGAGTTCTGGAAGTCCGTTCTGCCTAGTGCAGATATCTCCGTTATCTTCCAGATGCTCTTTTAAGAAGGAGACAACATTTTTGTTGTCAAGCTGTTTCGTCCTTAGGAAAATAAGATCGTACTTACCGGTCCTTTCTTCTGGATAATAGGCTTTCACTTTTACAGTAAAGTCAACTTTTCCTGTGATATGGGCACCATTTGCCTTTAATCCTTCAACATGGTTCTTATTATGCGAGAACAAATCGACATCGACACCATTCTTTGTTAGATAAGCACCCAATACAGTTCCAAGGGAACCGGCACCATAGATTGCAATTCTCATTTTTGTTATCTCCATTTCTAACTGATATTACTCTTGAATAACAGAAAATCAAAGAAACCGACAATAAAAAAAGCGTTTAAAATGGATTTTCTTGCTGTTTAGTAAACAAATGAATAAAATAGTTGAGAACTCAGAGAGGAGAAGGAGATGAAGCACTTAACAGAAAAAGGAAAGAATCAAGCCGGAATAATTGCCGGTGTTTCTTCCATTGGCATTTCCCTTGTAGGATATTTAGTTTCTTTAGTTAGGCTAGCATACTATGGGAATGGTAACAATGGCGTGGTTGCCTTACATGTATCTAATGAAACTGCCTATACCAGAGACAGGGCATCCCGGACAAACTTTCGCAGGACATCTCAGTTTCTTCTGATTGTCTCTGGTGTATTCCTTGCCCTAGGCATAGCATTGACCATCATTTTCTCGATTCGAAACTTCCTTTTGCGAAAGAGCAGAACAAAATAAATTTCCTCAGATAATATTAATCACCCTAGTACAGAACTTAAAAACCAAGATAGAGATTCAGGGGTGCCACTGACGCTTGGGGACAGGAAAGCTTTGCCTCTGTCTTCGACTTTCTCAGCAATAACACTCTCTCAAGAGCAGAACTTACAGAAGAGGGCGGAGAAGTCAAGGACGTTCATTATGGGGATGTCTTGATAAAATTTGGTGAAGTCTTGGACCCTTCAAAAGAATCAATTCCTTTTGTTTCAAGCCTAGAGAAAAAGTCTATTCCTTCAAAAGATTTCCTAAAGGATGGAGATGTCATCATTGCCGATACGGCCGAAGATGCAACTGTCGGAAAATGCACAGAAATCGTGAATTCTAATGGATATTCTTTGGTATCTGGTCTTCACACTTTCCCGATTCGCCCAAGAAAAGCCTTTGGCAAAGGATATCTTGGATTTTATATGAATTCCAACTCTTATCACAATCAGCTCGTTCCTTATATGCAAGGAATAAAGGTCACTTCTTTGTCCCGTTCGGCAATGCTGAATACAACAATCGCTTATCCAAAAGATATTTCTGAACAGGAGAAAATTGGCGGAGCATTCTTCCAAATCGATTCTCTGCTCTCCCTTCATCAGCGTTAATGGAGACAGGTCTTGCTTACACAAGTCCAGCCAACGCTCTCATAACGAGGTCTATGTCCTTGTTCTCGAGCTCCTGAATGATGTGGAGGTAGGTTCTCTCTGTCGTATTCATCGAAGAATGGCCTAATCTTTTGGCTACGCTAGCAATGGAAACCCCCGCAAAGAGAAGAAGCGAAGCGTGGGTGTGTCGTAAGCCATGAATAGATATAACAGGAATTCCTGCCTTTTTGCATCTTCTTGTAAGAACACCATTCGCTGTGGCATTGAAAACCTTATGGTCTGCAAAGATAGGTTTGTCCTCAGGTAGATCCTTAATGAGGGTCGCGAACTGGATGACGGTGTGCCAATCCAAAGGAATCTTTCTGACCGAAGATTTGTTTTTTGTAGGGAGAAAGCCGCCTTCTGGGTCCTTGTAGTTCCAGGTCTTGGTGATGGAAAGCGACTGTCTCGAAAAGTCAAAGTCTTTTGGAGTAACTGCCAAAGCCTCTGAGAAGCGGATTCCAGTTTTTGCAATCAGAAGGATGAGCCAATCCCAGCTGGGCTTATCCCCTAATTTGAGTACGGAAAGAAGGCTATGGAGCTCGAACTGGCTAAGGTACTTAATTTTCTTTTCTCTCGGTTGTTTTCCCTTGATGATGGCCTTTCTAGTTGGATCCTTTTCGATGAGTCTCTCGTCGATGGCGTCGAGGATGGCCGCCTTGATGTGGTGATGGAAGTCCATTGTCGTCTCTCTTTCGTGGGTTTTGGCGTATTCGTTGAGGATTTCTTGGTACTGAAGGCGGTTGAGTTCTTTCAGCTTCAGTTCAGGTGCTATCTTCTTTACCCAGGAAAGTGAGAGCTGATATTTCTTCATCGTCACTTTGGTGATAGCGCCTTCTTTGTAGACACTGATCCAACACTTAAAGTAGTCGCAGAATTTCGAATCCGGCGTGAACGTCTTGTCATTAGCAATCATGTTTTGTTGCCTCCCAGAATATTATTCTCTAAACAAGACGAACGCTGATGAAGGGAGAGCAAATCATCAATTCGAGTGAGGAAACAACCGATTTTTTCTTGCTCTGACTGGCTCGGAACGGCAATCACTGCATTGGAAATATCGTTGGAATTGATGGAGTCAAAAGTAGACCCAGTGGATAGTGATGACCAGTATCCGATTTCGTTCATTCTGATAAGGCTGTGATAAATGAAATCGTTTCCCCGAATCCCGGAAACACCTCGCCCTAAAACGACGTCATAATCGGTTTTTTCGACCTCTCCAACCGGTGCCCGAACACTTAAGATGATGTCTCCTGGCTCGGCCGTTTTGGTCACCTGAGTCGTCCATACTCTTGGGCAAACCCGATGATCCTTCATATCCGCATTTCCCTGGACCAAAATGTGGTCCTTAGGGTTATCGGTGTAGGTCGCTCCATCCGGCGATTGACCCATCGTGATCTGGGCAATATCTCCGAGCTTCACCTGTCCCCAAGCGTCAGTGTATCCGGCGAAACGAATCTGAGGTCTATCCTCACCTTCGGCAGGGAACATTTTTTGGAGCAAGGACTTCTTGATTTCTTGGAGCTTCTCACGCTTACGCCGATGAAGGGCAACCGCCGATTCCATCTGCTCAAAAATAGCAGCTACCTTTCTCTGTTCCTCAAGGCCTGGATAAGGAACTTCTATTTCATCGAAAAGAGCTGGGTCGAGGTTTCTTCTTACGACGCTTGCTCCCTGGATGGAGGCAAGTTTGTACTGGTTCAGCATGTGTTCTGACCGAAGAATAGGTTCAAGAAAGCCAGCCTCGTAATTCACAATTTTCATCGTTTTATACGATGGTGAGACGATTCCACGGCCTAAATGGTTGATGTTTATGTTCCCGAGCCAAAGGTTTTGAGGAGAGAAAACGAGGTCTCCTTGATCGATTATTTTGTAACCGACGTTGTGTTCTCCAGAGACTCTTCCGTCGCGGTATTCAATCCCAGTGTTGGTACTTGAAAGCAACGGATATTGGTTCTCAATCACTGACTTTTCAGAGAATTCTTGAAGTATTTCTCCGAGCTTCACCTGTCCCCAAGCGTCAGTGTATCCTTGGAATTTAAGCTGTGGCGTATTTGATTGTTCGGCCATAGGTCAGTCCTCCTTGAGGATTTCCATCAGTTCCTGGATGTCTTTAGTTAGCTTTTCGTCGCTGGAAGTAAGCTGACTCAAGGATTCCACAATGCTCTTGCTGTTTTCCTTGATTTCCGCATTGATAGACTTCATCTCGGCGTTAACCGAGGCAATGTCAATCGGCTCAGGAGCATCAAAGGTATCGACATAGCGAGGAATATTGAGGTTATAACCATTCTTGACGATCTCATCATAGGAAGCAAGATGGGATTTCTTCTCCACATCCTTTCGACTTTTATATAGGTCAAGGATAGCCTTGATGTTATCATCCGTGAGCTTGTTCTGATTCTTACCCTTCTCGAAATCCTGGGAGGCATCAATGAAGAGGATGTCTCTTGACATATCGCCTCTGTCCTTCTTCAGAATCATGATGATGGTGGGGATGGTCGTGTTGTAGAAAAGGTTGGCAGGCAAGCCGATGACGGCATAGACGGAGCCATCGTCAATCAGTTTTTGTCTGATTTTGCCTTCGGCAGCTCCTCTGAAAAGGACACCATGAGGAAGGACGATGCCCATTGTCCCATCCTTCTTGAGGTGATAATAGCCATGGAGAAGGAAGGCATAATCAGCCTTGGACTTCGGGGCAAGAACATCAAATGAACTGAAACGAGGATCATTCAGGAATCCGGGTTCGCAAGACCACGGCTGGGAATAGGGGGGATTCATGACGACACAATCGAAATCGGTCTCCTCCTCAGTCGGCCAGTCGGCATCCAAAGTATCTCCGTTGTGCAAATGCTGATGCTCAATCGAAATGTCATGAATCATCATGTTCATCTTGGCAAGGTTGTAGGTTGAGGCATTGAGTTCCTGGCCCCAGTAATGGATGGTCTCCTTCTTGTGGGAATACTTTGCGATATCCAAAAGGAGGGAGCCGGAACCGCAGGCAGGGTCATAGACCTGGAGTCCTTCCTTGTCCTCGTGGCCGAGCATGACGATGTTGGCCATGAGGTTGGCGACCGCTTTCGGAGTATAAAACTCTCCGGCTTTCTTCCCGGTCTCGGAAGCAAACTGACCCAGCATGTACTCATAGGCATCTCCCAAGGCATCGGTGGAATAATCGAGGAGATCCACCTCGTCGAGCTTCTTCATGAGGTCGGAGATAACCTTGTTCTGGGCGTTCTCGGTATTGCCAAGCTTCTTGGAGTTGAGGTCGACGTCGTCAAAGACGTTGGCAAAGTTGTCGCTGAAGCCTTCAATTTCGTTGAACGCCTTGGCCAATGTCCCAAGTTGGAACTCATTGGCGTTGATGTCGTCCATCAGGCTCTGGAAGGTGAGTTTTGGGTCGAGAACGAAGCCAATCTCATTCTTCAGTTCCTGAACGAAATCGGGGTTCGTATAGTATTCCTCGTACTTCTTCTGCATTTCGGCAAGGCTCAGTCCGCTCTCGTCAAGCAACTTTGCCGAATCGTTGAGCAGTTTATCGCTCAGATATTTGTAGAAGAGGAGGCCGAGGACATAGTCCTTATACTCGTTGGCATCCATCTTTCCTCTTAGGATATCGGCACATTCCCAAAGCGTTGTCTTCAATTGACTGTCATTTGTGTTTTCCATAAATCAGTTTCCTTTCTTTTCTAGTTCCTCGTTGATGACGAGGTTGACTGCCTTCTTTAGGACTTCTTTCTTCCTATCATATAGTCTCAGCTGTTTCAGGCATCCCTGATATAAGCTTCCCAAAGTCTTTTGCTTTTCAAGGGGCGGCAGGTCGATTTCAATCTGCCCGATGATTTCCGTGTTCAGGTGGTAGTAGCCAAGTCCAGGCATTCCACTACGGACATGGATGATCTTGCCGACTTCTTCGGATTCATTGAAGAAGAAACAAAAGAACCATGGATCTAGAATCTTCTCATCATATTGGCATCGGATGAACGCCGAGGTAAATAGCTTTCCTCCATTTCCCTCACTCACAATGCAGGCTTTCTCTTTGATGATGCTAATCAAGAGATTACCGGCCTTGGTAAATGCCGGGCCAGAATGCTCCTCATGTGATGTCACCATCTCAGAAGGTTTTTGGAACAGGTCATCTTCGAGGTCCGAGACCGAATAGACGGGCACTTCCGGATACTGTCCACGAATTCGGGTCGAATTCGGGCCTACGTTCATTTTTAGTATTTTCTCAAGCTTCATCGGCCCACCTTTCTCTGTAAATCTCTCGAGCGACACTAATAATATAAAAAGTTTTGTCCAAGATGTCAATAGTCACTGGAGCAATTTACAAAAATATTTTCTTTATCTTCCCTTTGAAGAAAGAAGTCATTCCTTCTCCTCCAATATGATGTCATTCTTTTCGAACAAATCACGGAGTTTTCGTTTTGCCTTGCAATTGGCCTCGTATCGTCCTCTCTCCTAGCGGTTGACCATGGAAAAAGAAACTCCAAATATTCTAGGTAATTCCATCTGACTAATAAGAAGCTTTTCTCTCAGCTCTTTGATGCAGCTTATGGCCTTTTCCTCATTCAAAGAAGTCCAAATCGACTTTCTTGATGGGGATGACCTTGGAAACACTCACGCCTAAATCATAATCATACATGTATTCGACCAGGTCATGACCGTTGATCAGGATGACCTTGCCGTCCTTGATGTTCTCAATGTATTCTCTTCCTTCCTTGGTGAAGTCAGAGGCGGTGATGAAGACGCCTTTTCTGGCTCCTTTGGCTTCCTTCCCCTGCAAGGCACCAACAAAGTCACGGACATCATGCGGAGTGACGTTGTTTCCTTCCTTATATCTCTTGGCCTGAACGTAGATCATATCAAGACCGAGTTTGTCCTGTTTGATGACACCGTCGATTCCGCCATCTCCGCTTTGACCCACGACAAATCCGCCGTTGTCGCTTCCGTCCCCGTATCCCATCTTTCCTAGAAGGGCCACAACAAGGCGTTCAAACTCCTCCGGTTCCATCTTCCGAACCTTTTCCAGCAGTTCTGAGCAGACTTGGTTCTTGATGCTGCTCTGTGCGTTCAGCAAGGCTTCCTCCGGAGTCAGAGCAGAAGTCTCTTTCTCTTCCACTGGTTCTTCCTTGTTTTGGCTTCTTTTGCTGAACTCAACAAACTTTGGGTATTTTTCCAAGTCAGCGGTTCTTAGTGATGTGGGTCTTTTGGAAAGGTAATCCTTGCCCAGAGAAGTAATCTGGAATTTTCCGCGCTTGGGGGCATCCACGAGTCCCGCCTGTTTAAGATAGGTCAGTCCCCATCCGCCGCGGTTGATGTAAACAGGCATGCCGCTGGGTATGGTCTCCTCCAGCGTCTCCTTGTTCAGTCCCATGGACTTAGCGACGTCTGCGATGATCGTTCTCCGGTCATGAATTTTGCCATCGCTCAAATAGCAAAGCTCCGGAAGCATATAGTCCTCATATTTCGGTTGTTCCATTTTTCCCTTCCTCTCAAACGAAATTATTGTATCACAGATATAGATATAGCATTTTCTCAGCGTTTATTCCCTCAGGAATTCGGGTTTTGTTCAAGTCTATAGGGCAGAGCCTTTTTGGGGTCGAGACAGGGCGTGGATATGAAAAGTAACGGAATACGTCAAAAAGCCCTTAGCCGAGCTGATTTTCCTTCATTGCAACACACCCGGCGTCTTTTAAAGGACGATTTTCAATCCTAGAAATCCAGCGAAAGTTCGGCAAGGAAAAAGGCACCCCCATTCCCAAGAAGTGCCAATTTCATCGCAGTTTTCACGAATTTCGTCTCGTAAGCAACACCACCGTCTCAACATGCATAGTTTGAACGCGAGGAACAGGTCCACCAATACGAGGCACAGTGCGGAAGGAACAGGTCTACTGCATTCAAAACATGACTGTGCAACTGGCAAAAACGGTAGACCTAACATGTATTGGTTGCGCTCTCGTACGCTTCAGACGTTGCTATCTGACATTCTCCATCAACTGGTCTTTCCATTTCTTCACATACCCTTCGAAGATATCCCAGGTAATAAGCCCCTTTCCAACGGATACACTCAAATACTTGCATGGCAACAGATTGTATATCTCTTCAGGGAAGAAACGTTCGAAATCCTTATAGGTGAGAAGTCCGTATTTTCGGATATCCGCTTGCATTTTCCCCTTATCGAAGGCAAGAGTCTTTGAGTCATAATCAAAGATATTGAAGAGACCGGTAAGGCCTCCACCAATCGAGAGCAAGCCATCAGCAATGATATTCAAAGAGTTCGCTGTCGCCAGGGAACAAAGCTTCGTGAAGGTCTTAACAACGGAAACAAGCTTTACTCTCCTGACAATGGAACACTCGTCAATAGCGACAAACTCATGGCCGACGTAATCTTTGGCGTCATCAATGTGCAAATAAATGTATTTGTTGAGGGTGACGTCGAAATACCCGTGCTCATCAATGAAATCCGTGCTCCTGCCATCGCCGAATTCCAAATGCACTACATCATATACTTCATCCGGTTTGTCTATATCGTCATTTCCGATGACAACGTTCGGCTCGAGCATGCCCGCTTCATGGTTGAAGGACATCACCATATCTCCGGTTCTAATCACGCCGGCTCGCTTGTAAGTTCCATCGACCATAAGAACAAACGATGTGATCAAAATACAATGGTTCTTATCGGGGCTGATTTCCTCTATAACATTTGTGGACGTTCCAGTCCCAATCCAAGTTCCTTCATTTGCGGTGTATGTGGCATTATTTGACAATTGTTTGGTAGATGCCGTTTCAGTTTCAGATGCTTTGATATCTCCATGAGCTTTTCCGGTCACTTGGCGATAGGTCCATTCCATTCCACCGGATTTTGTGTCAATGACTTCATCCGTAGTGACCGATGCTGAAAAGGAACCAGCAGTAGTCGTATTGCCCGTGGATCCACTGGTCATTATTTTACCGGCGAAAGAGGACTTAATTGTGAGGCTGCCGTCGTTAACAAGAGTTGCTGGGCCAAGTTTTTTGGGATATTTGCCAGCCACATAAATGGATTGATCAACATAGTTTTGGTAAAAAATCGAGGACGCTTCGAAAGTGAGTGCTGCCCCGTCGTTGATAGTAAGGGAAGCCCCACTCAAAAACTGTAGTGCACCCCTCTCACTGGACCAATGAGCAATATGTAGATTAGCACGATAAATTATGAAGGAATTTTCAAATTGGCTTATGAAAATGTCTTCTTTTTGTTTCCGTTCCTTTTGATTGTTTCGGAAAGGCAGTACGGACACTGCTTCACCTCAAGAGAAATGACGAGCGCTATCTCGCCAATCGAAAAAAACTGGTGTTTGGCATTTTACCATCCTTCGCCTTTGTCATAGGCGAAAGAGGAAAACGGGAGCTTTCTGTCAAGTTCCGAAAAGGAGGTCCTCAAAGAGAACGAGTCATTGTGTTGTTTGTTTTTCTTGGCGGTTTGTGTCTTCGTTTTCCTTCCGATGAGCACACAAACCGCCAAGTCATAGGCTTCGTTTCCCTACCGATGAATCCTATTTTCTGCCTTTTTCAAGGCAAGAAAATTATACCACTAAAAGCGGCGTGGCCAGCAACCATGTGCAAATCAGTATTTTTTTGCATTTGAACACAAAACAACAAGAGAAACAGTGATTCAGAAGCTTTAGAGGATAGAAAAGAAGTGGTAAGAGCTCATTTTCAACGTAAGCAAAGAAAAACGAGCAACATAAACTCATATTGTCTTCTCGCTGATGAAGGGTGAGTGTGACAAATTGAAAAGCATTAAAACTGGTCTTCTTCAAAAAATGTTTCCTCAAGACGGTGAGGATAGACCAAGAAGAGGTTCCGGATTATACGAAAACAGAAGGCATTAGGAGAGAGGTTTGCTTTGATTAACCGTCTTCCTGATTTTGGATTCTTAGAGCTAAAAAAAGAAAACAAATATTTCGTCTTAAGTTCCACGGATATGAAAGTGTCTGACAATCTTTGCCGCAAAATCTTTGAGTTGTTTGTGCATTAATGTTTCCGTTTCTTTCTTAACATTCGGTCATTTGTTTGGATTTGAAAATATAAATTTGGTAGCGGAAGGAAGATTTTTATTCGCTTAAATCTTATAATAGGAGTGGGAAAATAATCACATGGATAAACAGAACTCTTTTGTCGTCAAAGGACATATCATCTATAGCGATGAAGCCTACAATCTTATTATTAATGAAGATTCTTATCTTTTAATTCTAGATGGAAAAGTAGAGGGGGTCAGGAAAGAAATACCTGCATTATATAAGTCCCTCCCTGTCTATGACTATGGAAATTCCTTAGTCCTTCCTGGATTTTCAGATCTACATGTCCACGCTAGTCAGTATCCTTATCGCGGCGTAGGCGGTGATTATGAATTGCTGGAATGGCTGAAACTTTATGCTTTTCCAGAAGAAAGAAAATATAAAGAGCTTTCTTACGCAAAGAAAGCCTACCATCAGTTTGTTGAGGACCTAAAGCATTCTTTTACAACTAGAGCGTCTATTTTTGCTACGATCCATAAGGAAGCAACACTAGAATTAAGGAAACAGCTAGAAGAGGAGAAGATTCCTTGTTATGTTGGACTCGTCAACAGGAACCGGAATTCTCCATCCGACTACAGGGAAAAAGACACCGAAACCGCCTTAAAAGAGACAGAAGAATTTATCTGTTCTGCACTAAAATTCAAATATGAGAAACCGATTCTGACCCCTCGTTTCACACCTTCTGTAACAAGAGACTTAAGGAAAGGACTTGGAAGATTACAGGAAAAATATAATCTTTCTGTCCAATCCCATCTGGATGAGAATCCAAACGAAGTAAAATGGGTAAAAGAGTTAGAACCAGATTGTGAGACCTATTCGGATACTTATGCCTCCTGTCATAGGTTTGGCGGAGACTATAACTGCATCATGGCTCATTGCATTTACAACAATGAAAAAGAAATTACTATGCTCAAGGAAAACAATGTATTTGTCGCACATTGTCCAGAGAGCAATCTGAATGTTGCCTCTGGAATGGCTCCTATTCGTAAATATCTGAACCGTGGAATCAAGGTCGGACTTGGAAGTGATGTGGCTGGTGGTTCTTCCCTTTCCCTTCTGAAAGCAGGTAACTTAGCTAGGCAAGTATCGAAGAGGTATTGGCGCTATATTGATTCCAATAGGAAGCCACTTCAGACAAAAGACGTTTTTGCTATGGCAACGATTCAAGGCGGTTCTTTTTTCGGAAAGACTGGTTCTTTCTTGAAGGGGTATGATGCCGATATCGTGGTTGTCGATGATTCTTCTCTTCGTACTACCAGAGATCTTAACCTTAGCGAAAGACTAGAACGTCTCTTCTATCTTGGCCTTCGTAGTAGGATCAAGGCAAAATTCATCCAAGGAAATCGTATTCTCTAAAATTATTTTTCAGTCCTTTTTTCGTCTGAAAAAGGGGATTCTTCTTTGATTAAGCCTTTTCATGCCTTTCCCTTGTTTTGAACCGAGAAAACAATATGGAAAATAGTTATTGACATTCTCTCTGATAGTCTTATACTTTTAGGCGCAAAATCAAAAAAAGAGAACACATTATATGGCACGAAAAATCCTGGAGCTGCGTGGGATTAAGAAGGCTTACGGAGATAACGTAATCCTAGATAATCTCAACCTCTCCGTGAACGAGAACGAATTCGTGACGTTTCTAGGGCCTTCCGGTTGCGGTAAGACTACGACTTTAAGAATCATTGGTGGATTTGAATCCAGGCAGGAAGGACGCGTCTTATTAGACGGAGTCGATATTTCTTCTCTGCCTGCTCATAAACGACCCATCAATACTGTTTTTCAGAAATACGCCCTGTTCCCGAACAGGAATGTCTTTGATAACATTGCTTTCGGCTTACGGAACAACGTTTACTCCAACGTCTATGACATTGGTACAAGGAACAGGAGGAAGGAAAACGGAATTTCCGAAGAGGACATTGACGCTCTTAGGAAGAAGCTTTCCCGTATTGATAAACCAAAAGATGTCAAGGATTATGTAACTGGGCTCTTTCAGAAGGAATCCATTGCCTACAAAGCAGATGAACTTCTAAAAGAACATGAAAAAGAGCTTAAGCATAAGAAATATACGGATATTAAGGAAAAGAGGAGCGAGATTCTGTCTTCCCTTTCCATTGATTTATCAAAATATTCCTTCGAAGATACTAGGAAGTTCAAAGACGTAAAGAAGAACCTGTTTGAGGCTTTGAAAGAAGACGATAGGTATGCGAAGAGGATTGAAAAGCTCAATCGTCGCTCTTTTAAAGAAGAGGTGATTAAAGGCGAAGTCAGGAAAGCTTTGAAGCTGGTTAATCTGGAAGGATTTGAAGACCGTGATATCGCCTCTCTCTCCGGTGGACAAAGGCAGCGTATTGCTATTGCCAGAGCTATCGTGAATAAGCCACGTATCCTTCTATTGGACGAACCTCTTTCCGCCCTGGACTTAAAGCTGAGAAAAGCAAGGCGTTTAGAACTGCGTGAAAGGCAGAGAAAACTCGGCATTACCTTTATTTTCGTTACCCATGACCAGGAAGAAGCTAGGGTCAGGAGTGACACGATTGTTGTAAGGAATGGTGGAAGAATTCAGCAGATGGGACGTCCAGAGGATATTTACAATGCCCCGGTCAACCAATTTGTCGCTTCCTTTATCGGTGCTGCCAATATTTTCCGCGGTACTTATTCCTCTTCTGGCCGTCTTTCGATGCTAAATAAGACTTTTAAAGTCCCGGCACAGGACTTCATGCCTGGAGATCCTCTTTATGTCATCGTCGAAAAAGAAGACTTTGATATCTGTACGAAAGAAAATAGTAAGTTTACTGGTATCGTTAAGAGCGTCAGCTTCGATTGCAATAAATATTTCTTATCAGTTGCCGTTGGTAACACTCTGATTACGGTCGAAACCGATGATAAGTATATGGTTGGACAGGAAATCGGCAGGACGATTGCACCGAGTAACATTTACTGTGAAAGCATTAAAGAAGACAAGCATGCTCTTTTACAGAACTATGAGGATGGCAACATCTTAGAAGGAACGTATCTTGGAAATCAGAAAGTCAGTTTCTTAGGTGCCGTCTTTAACACTTACGTTACGACTTTCCTTCCGGGTGAAGTTGTGGATGCGGTTATTCGTCCGGAAGACTTGGATTTGGTCATTGAGAATCCAGAATCCGCAATTCTTTGCGGTAAAGTCGTTAAGACTGCCTTTACGGGTGTTTTCTTTGAAATCTGGGTCAATGTCAATGGAACCACTTTGCTTGTCCAGGATTATCAAAACGTTGCCGTCGGAGATAGGCTCGGATTAAAAGTAGACTCCTATGAGATTCATCTTAGGAAGGTCGAGGATTCCCTTCAGCCGAAGGAAATCCAGGAAATCCGTGCTAAGGCGAAAGAAGAGGCGGAAAGAATTTCAGAATGAAACGCTTCAAAGGACTTGCCATTCCCTATGCAATCTGGCTTTTGTTTCTTTTCTTTGTCCCTCTCTTTGTTAGGTTTGTGCTTAGCTTTAGGACCGCAAACGGTATGGATTTCTCTTCTGCCGTCGGTTCGTTAGAGAACTATATCCGTTTAAATGATCCATCGATTTATAAAGCAGTATTGAATTCGTTGCTTGTTGCGTTAGAGACTGTTGCCTTCTGTTTCCTGTTTGGATATCCGACTGCTTACTTCATCTCATTCTCTAAAAGGAAACATAAGATGCTCTTCCTTCTTCTTCTCATTCTTCCAAGGTGGTCTAACTCAAGGCTTCGATTTGTTTCTTGGCTTCGTCTCTTTTCAACGGATGCATTTAAAGCTTTGAACTTGCTTGGCACCAATCAAGCAGTTGTCCTAGTCTCTGTGACAACCTTTCTTCCGTTTAGGATCTTTCCGATATATACCGTGTTGGAAAAACTGGATCGTTCCCTGATTGAAGCTAGCCGTGATTTAGGTGTTAACCCCGTTAAGACCTTCTTTAAGGTTACCCTTCCGCTTTCTAGGAAGGGTGTTTACTCTGGTATTCTTAGGGTCTTCTTGCCTTCCGCTACGGAGTTTGCGATTTCTCAGACGGTTGGACAAGGAAAAGTCCGTCTAATCGGTAACTTGATTCAATCGGTCTTTGAGAAGAACAATTTTGGCTTTGGTTCCCTCCTCTCGATTCTCTTATCCATCATTATTATCTTAAGGATTTTCCTTTTTGATAAATTAGGAAAAACAAGCGAGGTAAAACGCCATGCTTGAAAAGAAAAGTATTCTTTCTACCCTCTTTGCTGCGTTCAAAGTCATCTTTGTCGTCTTTGTCTTCTCTAGGATGTACGTTCCGATCCTTATTATTGTCTACCAGTCTTTCAATGCTTCGGCAAATTCTAGGACTCCTCTTCTCTGGGGCGGGTTCACTCTGGATAATTACAAAGCAATCTTTACGGATCGTCAGCTTTATGTCTCTATTCTCGATTCTCTTCTTGTTGCTTTCTGGACAACTTTAATTGCGACAGTCTTTGGTCTTTTTGCCTGTATCGGCATCCATGCCTTGAATAAGAAAGCACGGAAGACAAGGGACTTCCTAAACGAGATTCCAATGCTTTCCTCCGATATTGTCATTGGTATCTGCAGGAGGATTGTCTTCTCTTTGATCCGTCCTATCTTCCCTAAGGTCTTTGGATTCACTTCTAGGCTGATTGCCCATGTGTTCTTCACTGTCCCCTATGTCATCAGGATGGTGCTTCCAAAACTAGATCAGAGCGATGAAAGCTTGTTTGAAGCTGCTATCGACCTTGGCTGTCCTCCGGTAAAGAGCCTTTTCAAAGTCATCATCCCTTCCTTGACCACTGCTATCTTAAGGGGTGCTTTGATTGCTTTTACTTTATCCATTGACGACTTTGTTATTTCCTTCTATACCCAAGGCAATGGATTCACGAACTTCTCGAACTACGTCTATTCCAGCTACACGAAAAAGAACTTCTCTGCTGGCAGCTATGCCTTCAACGCACTTCTTACCTTTGTCACTTTGCTCCTTGTTCTTCTCATCTCTTTGCGTTCGGCAAAAAAGAAGGAAAAGAATCGTCTACTTAAGAGGCAGAAAACAAAATGAAACGACTCTCTATAATTTTGTCCCTTCTGATTGCTTTTACCATCTTTGCTGTTGTTGTCATCTCCTCCCCTAGTGATATCCTTTATCTCATAAACTGGGGAGAATATATCAATCAGGATCTGGTAAAGCAGTTTGAAAAAGAGAATAACTGCCAAGTCATCGAAGAGGATGTCACCTCTAGTGAAGCAAGGTATCAGAAAATTGCTTCTGGTGCGACAAGCTATGATGTAGCTATCCCAGGTGATTACACAGTGGAACAGCTCTATAACCAAGGGTATCTTCTGGAAAGGGATGTTGATAACAAAGAAAGGAAGAATCTATCTTCTTATCAAACTATTTTTACCGATTCTCTTTCCTCGTTAAGGAATGATTATCCGGTTAAGAGAAGCTACTATAGGCCTTACTTCTATGGTTCTTATTCTCTTCTTTATTCTACGAAGAAGGACTATGTCGAAAAATGCGTCCAGCAAAACGGATTCCAAACACTCTTTGATCGTTCTCTTTTTGAAGGAAACGTAAAAGTAGGGAGGTACGATACTTCCCGATGGATGGTTGCTTCCTATCTGTTAAGCAAAGGTTTAGACCCCAATGTTACGGATTTAAGTACCCTTTCCAGTGAGGGTAATCTCTCTAAGGACTTAGAACAGGAAATCATTGAAGCCTTAAAGAAGGAAAAGTTTGATGAATTCGGAAATGATCAATTGAAACGGGATATTGCATCCGGAAGCTTAGACCTCTGTTATGTCCAGTCTGGTGATTTCTTCGATGCTCTGTACCTTTCCTTAAGTCAATCGGATAATGAAATCGAATTTAACCTCTCTGTTCCGAAGATTACAGCTGCCTTCTTCGATTCTAGGGTGATACCAAAGACTTGTCAGAACAAGACGCTTGCCAATAAGTTCATCAATTTCAGGCTGGATAGTAATCATGCTTATCAAAACGCTCTTGCCATTGGATATTCACCGACCATAAAAGAAGTCTCTACTCTCTTTGAAAAAGCCGCCAAAGAGGGAGAAGACTATTACAAAGATGATACGAAGTCGTTATCTAGGAAAACCTTCCTTTCCAAGTATCCATACTATCTAGATCCGCTCTACCAGGTAGAAAAAGTCTATCGTTTGAAGCCAAAGAGCAATTCTTATCTGACTACCTGCGAAACAATCTTCAATCACCTTGCCTAATCACAAAAGGACTCCCCTCGAGTCCTTTTTTTCTGTAGTGATAAGAAAACGCTTTCATAGTTATCTGTTTTTCGGTATAATATCAACGTTTTGTCAAGAAACAGGAGGAAAAAAGATGAACTATAAGAAAATCGTTGTTGCCGGGGGCGGCGTTTTGGGAAGCCAGATTGCATTCCAGGCTGCCTATTGTGGATTCGATGTTACGATTTGGCTCCGTTCGAAAGGCTCCATTACCCGTACTCAGCCTAAGCTCGACCATCTGAAAGAGACTTACCTGGCTACCATCAAGGAAAGGGATACTCCAGAAGGAAAAGAAGACCATGTCTTTGCTTTAGGTCTTGCCGATAAAGATACCTTTGATGCTAAGGCTTGCAGGGAAAAGACAGAAGCTGCCTATAAGAACATTAAGCTTGAATTGGATAGGAAGAAAGCCGTTGAAGATGCTGATCTTGTGATTGAATCCAGGGCAGAGAACGAAAAGGATAAGATAGCATTCTATAAAACCTTAGCTCCTCTTCTTCCCGAGAAGACTGTCATTGTCACGAATTCCTCGACTCTTCTTCCAAGCAGGTTTGCAAAATATACAGGACGTCCGGGAAAATACCTCTCCCTTCATTTCGCAAACCACATCTGGAAAAACAACACCGCTGAAATCAGGAGTTCGCCACAGACTGAAGAGAAGTATTTCAAGGAAGTCATTGACTTTGCCAATGCTATCCGCAGGATTGCTCTTCCGGTGTTAAAAGAAAAGAACGGATACCTTCTGAACTCCAGGCTTGTTCCGTTCTTGCTCTCTGGTCTTGACCTATATGTCAACGGAGTTTCCGATCCAAAGAGCATTGACTTGGCTTGGACGAGAGGAACTGGAGCTCCCAAAGGCCCCTTCCAGATCTTCGATATTGTCGGATTAACGACTGCTTATAACATTGTCAGCCAGTACCAGAAAGTCCCTGGTCTTCTTTCTCCTCTCCTTAAGAAGAGGAGGATGCCCTACAATTTCAAAGGCATGGCCAAGGTCTTGAAGAAGTATCTCGACGAAGGAAAACTCGGCAGGTGCTCCGGAGAAGGCTTCTACAAGTACAAATAGACTCGATTGACTTTAGGCCTCCCCTTCCTTTTTAGGGGAGGCTTTTTGCTTGCCTGTTTTTTGTAATGAAAGGATGAAAAGGAATTTTAAGAAAAAATGCGACTTAAAGAAAGCGCTTTCTTCCAATTATTTTCTTTTATTTAGCGGATTTAGGCTATACGGCAAAATATCACTACTAAATCAAAGTGCTATAATTTCGCCGAAAATTTCGCATCAAGGAGTGAATCTATGAAAAAACAAACATTAACCCTCTTCGCTGTGCTCTCTCTGCTTTTGGCTGGCTGCCAGAATAATGAAAATTCTGTCAGCAACAAAGGAAACTCTCAGGACGTCTCGTCTGGAATTTCCGAAAAAGTGAATCCGACAGAGAAACCGACTGAAAAGCCGAGTGCTTCGGCTAAACCGAGTGCTTCGGCAAGTGAGGAAAAGCCTAGCACGAGTGAGAAGCCTTCTGTTTCTACCTCTTCGTCTGTTGAAGAAAAATCCAAATGGGGTGCCGATGTTCAGGCTCAGAGGAAACAATACTTAGGTGGAGAAATCCTTCCTTATGTTTCGCTTGGTAAGGGTGTTACGGCTGCTTGGTCAAGTAGCACGAAGGAACGTTATCTTGAAATCACAGGTACTGCTGCCTACTCTCAGTCTTTAGCAAATGACTTCCAGGCTGCTTTCACTAAGGATGGTTATACTGTCCTTGGCGCTGGAGAGAAAACAGCAACAAATGATGAAAAACATTTGTCTGTTGTTCTTAAGGAAGACGAGGATTCCGGAGTCGCCGTTATCCAGGCTTCTTATGATGAACCTTATGATAAGACGAAATTTTTATCCTGGAATGATGAGACAAGGGAGATCTTCAACGATAATCTTCATCAGCATGGTTCCTCGATTCCTTTGATTTATTTAGGAACCTGCAATCCGGATTCTGAATGGAAGGATTATAAAGGCGATCATGGTGCCGTTGTTCTCACCGGTTTCAAGTGGGATGACAGAGTATTTGCAGATACTAAGGCAACTTTAGATGGTGCCGGATGGACAACAAGTGAATCCACCGATACGAAAACGGTTGGTAGCTTAAAGCTTTCGGATAACTGTGTCATCACAATTTCTATCGAAAAGTACGGTTATTCTTCTTCGAGTTATAAGCCGGAGGCAACGATTTCCATTGTTGAAGGCTATAATCCAGGCACAGCAACGGCTTGGTCCACGGATGTCAAGGACGAATTAGAGGGCTTCCTTGGTCAAGGACATGTTCCACCCTATGTTTATTTAGGCAGGGATGGTGATCCGACAATTGATACAAATAATTACGATCATTCCATTGTCTTAAAAGGCGGACAGTGGCATGACGAAATCATCAATGACGTCAAGACTACTTATACGAACGATGGCTGGACTCTTGTAACGGATAATAGTGCAGAAGCCATTTCCAAGAGCAAGACCATTCTTCTGTTATCAAAATCCTATGATAACGGAAATGTCACCATCAAGGCAGAGCTCACAAGTGAGTACAAAGGAGTTCCAAATCTTCGTTTCTATTACAGAGAAAAGTTCGATTCTACCGCCTGCTCTAGCTGGAACACGGATGTTTCCGACATCATTGATACGGAGAGGAACCAGGATACCATTCCGTATGTTTATCTTGGCTTAAAAGAGCCAGTTGCCACCTACTATAAGTCTAGCGGATTGACTGTTTATGGCGGCGAATGGAATGACCAGGTCATCGATTTAGCCAAAGCTGCTTTCTTGACCGAAGGGTCTGGATGGGTGAAAGACAGCGAAGACACTGCCTCTGAGGAGCCTTCCATTAATTTCCACAAATGGTTTGATAATGGAGACTACAGGTTTGTCGCGATTAAGAAATATGGTGATTATGCCCGTCTTTACGCTCATATCAGGAAAACAACAACAGATAGCAAAGCTTGGTCCAATGAGGCTAAGACTTTGAGGAACTCTGTCCTTGATAACCATAGTGTTCCTTACTTCTATAGGGCTCCGAACAGTGATATCACCGCAACTCAAAGCGGAAACCAGGTGATTCTCTCTGCTGCCAGCAAGGATCTGATTACCAACGATATCATTGATGCCTATAAGGCAATCTATGTCAATGATGGTTGGACGATTAAGGAGAAGACGACCCCTAGCGGTTCCTACAGCACGCAATACGATATCATTGCAAAGAAGACGGAAGAGGATGGCTGTGTTTTAACAGCGGTTCTTGGTACGACATCACACGAGTACGATTACGATTATACCTTTGATGCCGGCACTTTCACTGTGACGATTGATGTTCCTTATGATCCAAGCAAGGGAACAGCATGGTCTACGGAAGTCAAGAATGCAAGGAAAGATTCTTTAGGACGCCACGATGATATTCCTTACTTCTACATGGGATATCCGGAAGCTACTGTTTCTGAGAAGACTAGCGATACCCTTGTTCTTAAGGGTGCTGCTTATGATGCTAAGATGCTGACAGAGTTCAAAGCTGCCTTTGAGAAAGATTCTGCTTATACGGTTGAAACGGATGCAACTGCCTGCAAAGGAAGTGCAACTGCAACTAGGACCAGCGGTGTTTCTGGCACTAGGAATGCAGTTCTTTCCAAAGGAAGCGATGGCAATGCTTATCTGAACCTGAAGTTCACGGAAAGCTACAACGCTAAGAACAGGACTTCCTACTCGGATGATGTTAAAGCTCAAATCAAGAAGATCTTCGGTGACAATGAACTCCCATCTCTTTACCTTGGAACCGTCAATCCGACCGTCACTTTATCGAAATACTCGAGTTATCTCGATTTAACTGGTACGAAATGGAACGACTCCATTCTCAAAGACAATAAGCCGATTCTTGAAAACGCCGGCTTTACTGTCATTGAAAACAAAGAAGGAAGCAATGGACACTTTACTGGTGAAAGTTCTGCTGCTGCCTTGCAAGGCTACAAGTATTTAGGAAGTGATGCGAAATCCGGAAGGATCCGTTTCCTACTTACCCGCGACAATGCGGATAAGAGTGTTGCTAAGGCAACGGCCCGTTTCTGGTATGATGCTCCATTCACGGATCCAAACGCAACTGCAACTTCTAATTGGACAACCGATGCTACGAATAAGAAGACAAGGGAAGATAATCTTGGCGGTACCGTCCTTCCTTACTTCTATGCCGGTACTAGTGTGGATGTCAGTTATTCTTCTTGGAACAAGAACCAGGTCAAGATCTCTGGCGATTTCTCTGGAAATGATAAGAACTCCGCTGCTATTTTCTTCAATATTGTGGATACCTTAGTCAGCAACGGCGGAACACTGAAGTACGTTGACTACACCTATGGCGAATATGGTGGAAAAGTTACCATTCTCTATCCTGCCAAAGATAGCAACGTCATTGAAATCACTAGGACCAGCTACTCTTCTAGCCTCTACATCACCTGCCAATATAAGGAAGCCTTCAATCCTGACAATGCACAGACTGACTGGTCTGCAGATGTTAAGAATAAGAGGACAAGTAACTTCGGACATATTCTTCCTTACTTCTACATCGGTGCCAAAGATCCGGTTGCTAACGTTTCATCTTATTATGGTTTCACGATCACTGGTGCTACCTTTGATACAAGAGTCTTCGGATACTGCGAAGAAGCCTTGAAGAAGGATACGACCCTTACCTGGAAGATTGTCAACGATAATGAGACTCTTCTCTTCGCTAAAGCGATTGATGCCGATGGAAACACCTACTATGTGACCCTGCAGGAAGATAGCAAGAACCAGACAGTCAGGACTCTGAAACGAGTCAAAAAGGCTACATCCGATACTGAAAAAGATGCCTAACTAGAAGAGGTAACAAGACAATGAGAAAAAAATCAATTACATTAGTTGCACTTCTTTCTATGCTCCTTGTCGGATGCACAGATAACAGCAACAAGAATTCGACAAAGCCTTCTGTAGAACCTTCGATTTCTGAAAAGGCCTCCGCAACGGAAAATAAGCCGACAGAAAGCAAGCCAAGTGAAAAACCGACCGAAAAACCGACAGAGTCTCCTACTGTTAAGCCAAGCGAAAATTCAGGCAGTGCTTCTACTGAGAGACCAAGCGATAGTGTTTCGCCTTCTGTTTCACCCTCTGAGAGCGATGATCAGAAATCCAAATGGCCTTCGAAAGTCCAGAGTGTCAGGAAACAGTATCTTGGCGGACAGCTTCTTCCTTATATCAGTTTAGGAAGTGGTGTTGGTGCTTTGACCGACCAATTTGATGTTAATATCAGTGGTGATGCTCCGTATGATGATACTTTGAAAAACAGTTTCAAAGCTGCTTTCACGGCTGATGGCTATATAGTCGATGACACGGAGACAAATCAGGTCTCTGCCACCAATGAAACCAAGCATCTTAGTGTTGTCCTGAAGGAAGACACGGACCTTGAGGTTGCTTGTCTTATCGCTTCCTATGATGAACCCTATGAACCTTCGAAACTGACAGCTTATCCTTCCAGTGTCAGGAGCGATCTAAAATCGGGTCTTGGCGGACATGAGAACGATGTTCCAGTCGTTTATCTTGGAACCGTGAATCCGATTTCAGAAATTACGGATTCCGGTGATGTGAATATCTATGGCCGCAATTGGATTGATGATAGGGCAACCGATGCAAAGACAACCCTTACGAACAATGGCTTCAAGGTTACCAAGACATCTTCTTATAGTAATGAGTTCACTGCAGAAAAAGCATTCTCTGACGGAAACAAACTGACCATTTCTATTTCCAAGGAATATAAATATGCTTTTGGCAGCTATGTCCCGAAGAGGTCCGTTGCTTTAGGCGAGAACTTTGATCCAACAGTTGCCAGTGATTGGACAGCTGACATCAAACAGTACTTTACTGCCAAATTAGATGGGCATACAATTCCGTATGTTTATCTTGGTTCCAAAGCTCCGACCGCAGAATGGGAGAATGACAAGCTGACCATTACTGGCAAAGTCTATGATGATCAGGTCTTTACTCTTGCAAAGACTGCCTTCGGAGCAGGTTCTGGTTGGACAATCACGGAAGATAACACAAGTTCTTCCTATAGTCCGAGCTTAACCGCTACAATCAAGGAATCCGATAAATGCAGGCTGACTGTCAAGGTTTCTAAGGATAATCTTCCTGGAAATTATTCTGTTTATTGCCCGAAGAGGGAAATCGCGATTCTTGAACACTTTGATCCAGAATCCTTTACTGCATATCCAGAAGACTTGAAGGCCGCTTTGGATCGTTCTCTTGACGGACATCAAATCCCGGTTATCTATTTAGGAACCGACACTCCTGCCTTTGAAGAATCTTCTTACTCAGATAAGGTCAGCTTGACTGGCGGCAATTATGTCGAAGAAATCAAGACTGGTGCTGAAGCAGTCCTCTCCGCTGCAGAAGGATGGAAGAAGACTTCCTCTTATTATTCTTCGGATCTGACTTACGAAAAGACCTTTGAAGACAATGATAAGATCACTATTACAGTTGGCGAAAATTATTCTGGTCTTGCAAAGATGGATGTCGAGAGGAAAGCCGGATGGTATCCAGAAGGAAGGACGGAATATTCTGCCGATATTAAACAACTTCTCAACGAAAAGTTCGATAACCATGGTGACCAGATTCCGTTTGTCTACTTAGGCTGTAACAAGTTTAAGACCAAATGGGATGATTCCAGCAAACAGCTTACCCTCTCTGGTAAGACGACAAAAGATAATATCATTCTTGATAAAGCCAAAGAAGCCTTTGCTTCCTGGACAAATACTTCCACCGAAAGCACGAATGCAACCTATGTTACAACTAGGACAGATGGTTGTGTCTTAGCTGTCAAGGTCTGGAACACCTCTACTCCGCGCAGGGAAATCTCTAGGCTGACTCCTTCTAAGGATACTGCTTGGTCAAGTGAAACGGATAAGACCATTAAGAGCTTGACTGCTAACCATGCAATCCCTTATTTCTATAGGGGTAATGTCACCAATCGCACCAATAGCTCTTCCGATCCGACTGTTGTTGGTCTTTCCGGTGATACTCTGCTTGACGATAAGGAATTCTATCTTTTTGAGAAAGCATTCGTTGGTTGGGAAATCACTAAAGGTTATTCTAGCCGTACAGCTAAGAAAGTATTTGAAGACGGATATACTATCTTTGTTACTCTAGAAGGCAAATATAGTAGGGCATTAGGCGGATCTATGTCTACTCTCTCCTTCCGTACCATTGCTCCGTATAACAAGGATTCTTATACTGCTTATACTGGAAAAGCAAAGGATGCTATCGATAAACTCTTTGGTGATAAAGCTTCCTTAGTTCCAGTTATCTACTTAGGAACAAATGATCCAACCGCCGATTCTTATGGTAACTATGTTACCTTAACCGGAACTGGTTGGGATGATAAGGTCATTACGGATAACGAAGCTACGTTGAAGGCTGCTGGATTTACGACCTTCTATACCGAAGATGTCAATAAGGGTGACACCAAGAAGTTTTATGGTTACGGAAAGTCCATCCAGGCTTACAAGGCTATCGGAGATGATCCGTCGAACGGATACATCCGTTTAGCAATCGCCTCTTCTTCTCTCGATGTAATCAAGAAGGATGCAACCGTCCGCTTCTGGTACGATAAGGCTGTCACGATTCCTTCTACCGATGTCAACTGGGCAAAAGATGATGCAAATAGCACCTTAAGGGAAGGCCAGCTCTACGATACACTTCCTTATTTCTATAGGGGAAGCAATGTTACCGTCAAGAAAGCTAGCAAGTTCAATGGCATTACGGTTACTGGTTCCTTCACGGATGGCGAATGGAATAACAGCTACTTAAGGAACGCCAGGGAAGCTCTGAAGTCTAAGAAAGGCGCCAAGATTGTCGATGCAAGTGTTGATCTTTCTCAGGCCAATGGTGCTTACTTTGTCTTAGAAGGCAAGAACCCGGATGGTGATAAGATCCTTTACACTCTTAGCTGCACCTCTACGAAGTTGACTCTCGAGGTTGAGCTTGTCGAAGAATACAATCCGACTGGTGCTACTAGCTATAATGCAACAGTCAAATCTGCTATCTCTACAGCCTTAGACGGCAATGACATTCCTTACCTCTATCTTGGCAGCAACCATCTCTCCTATACCGAAGATGAAGGAAAGATTGTCCTTCAGGGTAAGTGTTACGAAGAACATAAGAAGGATTACTTCACTTTAGCAGAATCCACCCTTAACGCTGATACTGCTCACACTTGGGAAGTCGTTACGGATGGCGAGAGCCTTCTCTTTGCTTCCGCAAAGCTTGAGAACGGAAAATCCATCTACATCAAACTCACTCTCGAAGGTTATAATTCGATTCCTACTCTTACTGTTACTCTCCGTTAATCTCGACCATGCGATTCAAAAAGCTGCCTCCTCATGGAGACAGCTTTTTTTGGTTGAATCGAGTATGAAGTGTTCACGGAATATAAGATGATTCAGGATTGAGTTAGAATACCAACTTTTTATTTGGCTTAAAAATACTCTGATACAAGAGAAAACCCTGTCCTAGAAAAGAACAGGGTTTCTTTTGACGTTATTCGACTATGCGGATTGCTTTGGAGTGTAGGAGAACTTGCAGACTGGGTTGCCGGTACTATTCTCTGTGAGCTGAATGTAGAGTGTACCATCGCTTGCTTCTGCTTTGGCAAGAAGGAGGTCTTTTCCGTTATCCACGCTTGTCCAAGTGAGAGAAGTATCAGAGGCTAAGCTTGCTTCGACAATAGAGAAGATGGAATCATCCCAGGTCTTACCGGTCAAAGTAACTGTATTGGTTCCCTTGGTGAGTTTGTAATTCTTCGTTCCGATAGAGAAGTAAGGAATGACATGTCCGCCAAGCTGTTCTTGCCTTGCGACTTTGACTTCATCCTGCCAATCCGTTTCCGGATTTGGATTGAAGCACTCGGTATAACTGACTTCAATGGTCCTTGTGGACAAGGCAGAAACTTTGTAAGTCAAACGGTTTCCATCAGCAGCTTTTCCGACCCAGACACCTTTCCTTCCCTGATTATCGTAGCTTAAGTCAAGATGGGTATTCTTCAAGGTCGGATCAAAGGCTTTCAGCTTTTCAATTGCGTTCCTAGCATAAGGCTGAACATTGGTGACATTTGTGAACTTGCAGGACCTATTGATTCCATTGCCAGCAGTAGTGGCTGACCTAGTAACAGTTCCAAGATCCCTGAACGGAAGAATTGTTCCACCAAGTTTGCTCTGCCTTAATGCAACATTTGTTGCATCTTCGTTCCATTTTGTTGTTGTAGCTGTTCCGTCATCAATGGTTTCGGGTGCATCATAGAAGAAGACTGCAATTGCACTGCTCTTCTTAATAGTGGAACTATCACGGGTTAAGATGAAACGGATGTAACCATCTGCAGGAGTTGCACCAAGTGCTTTATAGCCTTGGAGAGCGGCTGCAGTACCATAACCGACGAAGTGACCATAGCTATCGCCTTCTTCAATCTCACTGACTGTGAACCCAGCGGCTTCTAATAGAGGCTTGTTGTCTTTCAGCCTATCATTATTCCAGCTCGAACCCGTAATCTTAATGCCAGCGGAATAATCGCTCGAATAAGTTCCCTGTGTGATTGTTGGTGTCTTTGTTCCAAGATAGAGGAGCGGAATCCTATTATTTCCAAGCGCGGATTTGATTAAGGTCTTTTCATCATCGGAGTAACTCCTAGATGCAAAGTCAGAGTAATTGTACGGATAAATAGCCTTAACAGTGATATCAGCGACATAGCCGCTAGAAGCCCATGTGTTATTGTTCAATGTAGCTGTGAAAGTATATCCATCTTTTTCTAGTGTCCTGCATTTTCCATTGTAGGTCGTAGCATCTTCTGTCCATCCAGCATCTTTGTAGGTCTTAACGAATAGCTTTTCTAAGAGCGTGGTCTTCTTGATATTTCCAGATATGACGATTGTGCCATCCTTCTTTGTAGTTTTAAGAGCGGTATCATCACCAAGGAAGACAAACGGAAGTGTTGTAACATTATTCCTATAATTGCCAAGTTCAGTCTTAACAGCATCGGTATAATCCGTTTCTGTAGTCCAAGACATATAGATAACTGCAATCTTCGGTTTATCGTAAGAATCCTTTCCAATGGCAGCAGAGAAGTAACCTTTGTCGTCTTTCTTTGTAAAGGTTACCGCTTCATTCGTTGCGCCGGCTTCTTCTGTCCAACCAGCAGCAGAATAAGCAGTCTTCGCCTTTGTGATGATTTCGTCATCCCAGGCTTCACCTGTAATGTTTAGCTGGCTCGAATAAGAATTCCAGCTTAAGGTAGGTGCATTAGTTCCCAGATAGACATAAGGAAGTGTCTCGCCATTGAGGTTATCACGGATGTTATTCAATACAGTCTGCGGATAGCTTGTATCGGTATTGTTCTTGTTGTAGGCAGCAGACCTTGTGAATTCACAATCTACTTTTTCACCATATTGATAAAGCTTCATTTGCCACTTGACATAGTTTGTCTCGTCGACTGGAGAATTCCTGATAAGCATATTGCTATAACCGGAAGTGGACTCAGCAGCAGTATCTTCGGTCCATCCCTTAGCGGTAAGAACTGTTAAAGCGTTGCTTCTTGCTACATCATCCCAGGTTTGACCAATAAGCTCAACTTTGTTCTGATGGCATAAATAACTACTAACCGAGACACTCTTTCCTAAGTAAACAAATGGAGGATAGATGCCGTTGCAATAGGTATCGAAGGCCTCCTTTACGTCTTGTGACCAGTCGGTCTGACTAGAAGGATCTCCGAATCCTGCGGTGCAATGGAACTCGACTAAGGCTGATCCGGAAGAGTTATAAAGTTCGATTCTTAACTTACACCCATCGGTTTCCGTTTTTGTCCTAATCAAAATATCTGAATGATAACTGCCAGCTTCTGCGACTGTATCTTCCGTATAACCATAGGTGGTAGAAAGGGAAGTCAAGGCAAGAGAACGGATACGAGCATCCCAGGCGCCGCCTTTGACGTCGAGCTCACCATAGGATTGACTCTGATAAGAGACGATTGGAGAAGTGGTACCTAAATAAATGACTGGGAGAGTGTGTCCATCATAGCAGTCAGCGGCCGAATCGAGTATATCCTGAGGCCAGGCAGTAAAACCAGATGCATCGAAAGGTTCCTTCCTAATTATGCTCCTCTTTGGATAATCACCTGTACTGAAGGTATTCCCTTTTTCAATTTTGATTGTCATTTCATATTGATCGGAGAAGGCCTTAGTACCAATAATTACACTTGTCGTGCTTGTTGAAGTATCGAAACCTGCATTCGTTAAGGTTGTTTTCGAATCTGTAAGAATCAGGTCGTTCCATTTCCGGCCTTTGACAATGACTACGGTACTATTTCCGTTTGTTGACTCTGCATAAGTCGGAGTTGTGGTTCCAAGATAGACAAGAGGGATATCACTGGCATGAGAACCGAATATTGTTGAAAACTCGGATTGGACATCGGATGGATAAGTTGTCCTCTTGCTTGCATCATAGGGCTCATCATAAACCACATGCAATACGGCTTCCTCTAAATCAGTATCATTGACTAAGGAAACGGTCAGATTTGCGGCAGCGTTCGTAGCCACTTTCTTTGCGTTGGTTCCAGTGACGGTATATCCAGATGCGGTATAGTCCTGCTGGAATGTGTTGGCCAAGGTTGCTGAATATTCAACTGTTCCTGAAATTTCAAGATGATATTCTTCATAGTTGTTATCACCAGAAGGCTCGACGATTTCATACTCTAGGGATGTTGACTTTCCTAAATTGACATATGGAATAAGCTGACCACCGAGATTTTCCATCAAGAATGTCTTTGCTTTCTGCGGCCAGGCAGCGGTTAGATCTACGGAAGGTGATACGGAAGACTCTTCAGCAGATCCAGCGGTTTCTCCTGTGTTTTCGAAAGTCGCACTTCCTCCTTGTGTTGAGGTTGCTGTTTCTTTTGGTGTTTCTGAGACTTTAGTTGTTGGTGCCTCGGTTGCTTTTGTAGTGTCCTCCGGAATGGCTTCCTTTTCGGAAGCTGTGTCGCTTTTCGGATTGGTTTCGGATTCGGATGTCTTGCCTGAGTTGCAGCCTGTTAAGAACAAGGCTGTCAGAGCTAATAACGTCAATGTTTTCTTTTTCATGTAGGTTGTTGCCTCCTGCAAAATAAAATAATGCAGAGCTTAAATAGGGGGATAAAAAGAATTTTTTTGGCTTTTTCTTCAGTTTTATCAACTTTTTATCAAAAATTTCAATTTTTTGTTCTATTTTCATGGAAAATGTATAAAGCAATTATTGTTTTGACTTTTAATAATAAAAAACTAGAAACTATTTGGAAGAAATGTAAGCGGTTCCCATTAAATATCATTCTT
>ERZ1034669.56-NODE-56-length-58296-cov-31.803489_pt1 | contig 58296 bp, 54 predicted proteins | sample MGYA00520705_ERZ1034669 | MGnify/ENA primary metagenome ERZ1034669 (study PRJEB33766, sample SAMN09781766) | gut metagenome | biome: gut microbiome | host: Homo sapiens | place: Madagascar | study: EMG produced TPA metagenomics assembly of the PRJNA485056 data set... | reverse complement strand
CTTGGGAACAGCGTAAGCTGGGTGAAGTTGCACCATTACAAAGAGGATTTGATTTACCCGTCAGTCAAATGATCTCAGGCCCCTATCCCGTAGTAATGTCAAACGGAGTAGGAGGATGGCACTCAAAATACGCGGTTAAAGGTCCCGGTGTTGTCACAGGTCGTTCCGGAACAATCGGAGGTCTTCAATATATTGAAGGAGATTTTTGGCCGCATAACACCAGTTTATGGGTCACTTCGTTTAATGGCAATGAACCAAAGTTCATCTATTGGCTCTATAGCTCACTGAATTTGGAACGTTTTGGCTCGGGTAGTGGCGTTCCTACACTTAATCGGAATGATGTGCATGATCAACTTATTGGTGTTCCGTGCAATATCGCCGAGCAGCGCCGAATTGGCGCGTTCTTCGACCGTCTGGACTCGCTCATCACCCTTCATCAGCGTAAGTATGATGGCTGCGCCAATCCCCTATTTTTAGAAAGGCGCATCTCATGCAGAAAACCATCACATCAGAATCGCTGTTCTGCGACTACTACGCCCAGTGGGTGAGAACGTACAAGGAAGGCGCCATCAGAGACGTGACCATGGGCAAATATCGACTTACGCAATCCTGGCTCGGCAAGCTCATCCCTGAACTCAGACTCACCGATATGGATCGAACCGCATACCAGCAGCTCATCAACGGATATGCACAACATCATGAGCGCCAAACCACCATGGATTTTCACCATCAGATCAAAGGCGCCATTCTCGATGCCGTTGACGAAGGACTCATCCCGCGTGATCCAACGCGCAAAGTCATCATCAAAGGCAAGCAGCCACGCATTAAGAAAATGAAGTATCTCAACCAATTCGAGCTGCATGCCATGCTCGCGGACCTTGATCTTGGTGCCGAAGCAAGCTGGGATTGGCTCATCCTTCTTATCGCGAAAACCGGACTCCGATTCTCCGAGGCGCTTGGTCTCACGCCTGACGACTTCGACTTCGCCCACCAGACCCTTTCCGTCAGCAAAACCTGGGACTATAAGAACGGTGGCGGCTTCGTGCCCACGAAAAACGAATCATCCGTGCGTAAAGTGCAACTCGACTGGCAGCTCATCATGCAACTATCCGGATTGCTCAAAGGTCTTCCCCATGACAAGCCTATTTTCGTGCACGGCAAAGTCTACAACTCCACAGCCAACGACGCGCTTGCGAAGCATTGCAAAAACGTGGATGTGCCGGTCATCTCCATCCATGGTCTGCGTCACACGCACGCTTCTCTGCTGCTGTTCGCCGGTGTATCGATCGCCAGCGTGTCACGCCGTCTAGGCCATGCCAGCATGACTACAACTCAGGAAACCTATCTGCACGTCATTCGCGAGCTGGAAAACAAGGATGTAGATATCGTCATGCGGGCACTATCGACACTTATCTAATGGGGGGTTCCTACTCTTTTCAGATATTCGAAATAATCGAGCCACTCGAAGCGGCATATACCGTTTTTCACCATCTTCAGTAAAAGCGCCAAACACCGTTGCCAGACTCAATTCCGTAGGTGGTTTTGTGGTTCCGTAGGTGGTTGGTTCTGGTATTGGTGTCTGAGAATGGCTTAATTTAAGCCGTTTCTCAAACGCCTTTCCTCCGGCAACCACCTACGGAAGCGAAAAACCACCTACGGAACACCCGCTTGGGAACAAACCCGCCGCAAGTCACCAGGCCAAGACGAATCTCGGCACACGAGGAACCGGAAATTGTCGTTCCGGAGCGCAGCCGCACGGTCGCACGCCACACTCCGGAACCAAAGGCTTTTAGAAATAGGTGCTACAGCCAAGCTTGACGGCGAGGACGATGCCGGTGAGCACGGCGGCGGCGCGCATGATGTTCTCGGGGATATGGCGTGTGACCGGAGGGGCGATGGAACTGCCGATGATGCAGCCCAGGCACATGGCGATGGCGAACGGCCAGTAGACGGAGCCACGGCAGATGAACATGATCGCGGCGGAGATGTTCGCGCCGAAGCCGACCACGGTCTTCAGCGCGTTGATCTGGTGGAACGGGCCGATCTTGCCGAGGTCGAGGATCGCCAGGGCGAGGGTACCGGCGGCGGCACCGAAATATCCCGAATAGATGCCGACGAAGCTCACGCCGACCCACAGCCACCACGGGTCGTTGCGCAGACTGCCATTGGCCGTCCTACTGGCGATCAGCGCCGCGCGCTCGCCTTGCTGCGATTGGGGCAACGCCTGCGCGACAGCGTCGCGTGCGGCCGCTTTCTTCCGCGGGTTCAGCGCGATGATCAACGCGCTGAACAGAATGAGCGGCGGCACAGCGAATTCGAAGACCTTCGCGGGCAATTCCAACAGCAGCAAGCCGCCGATGATGCCTCCGACCAAGCCGATCCAAGCGTAGACAGCCACACGGCGTCCCTGGCCCTTGAGCTCCTTGCGCGCGGACAGCAGCCCGCCGATGCCGGTGCCGCACACGCCCACCGTGTTCGTGGTGTTGGACAGCACCGGCGGGATGCCGAACGCCAGCAACGCCGGATAGGAGATCAGTGAGGAGGCTCCGACGGCGTATCCGACGAATCCCGCGCCGATTCCGGCGACGAGCACCAACAGCAAGGTGACGACGGACACTCCTGCAATCATGACCACTTTCCTCAATCTGCGAGCTTATATGACAACGGGAGCCAAGCTTAACGGCTTGGCTCCCGGAAATGTCGGACTTGTTCAGAACGTGGTTGAATCACCGCGCCCAAGCGTCGCGGTTCAGTGTCCGCGCTTGGCGATCAGCGATTCGGTCCAGTATGCGGCGAGCGGAATCAGTGCCCATTGCAGGGCAAGGCCCGGCAGACCTGCCGCCAGATCACTCGTCCAGGTGACGGCGATGGCGTTGGACGAACCGAAGGCGAATACGGCAATCGCCGTGGCCACGGTCAGCACCACTCGACCGGCCAGCTGTGCGACAATCACCTTGACCAGCCCCGGCAACCTGACCGAACGCAGCAGGCCGGCCACAAGGCCGTATGCACACAGTTCGATCATCATCAGCGGCAGCATGGCCAGCATCGGCATGCCGGACAGCAGGAAGCTGACAAGCGGCGCCGCAGCGCCGGCGATCGCGCCGACGGCGGGACCGGCGATCAGCCCAACGAAGATGATCGGCAGGTGCATCGGCAGGAACGCCACGCCCAAAGCGGTGCCCTGCCCGGACACCGCTCCGATGACATGGAACAACTGCGGCAGCGCGACCGCGGCCGCAATGGCCAGCAGCGTCGCCGCGGCCTTGGTGGTCAGGCTCAGCTTCGGCAGGTCGGCGCGGCGCAGGGAACGCACGGATATGGTTGCGGAATCAGACATGTTCATTCTCCTTTTGTTTGCTTCTCTTCGTTAATCGTCATGCATCGTTCGGCAATGCAGTGTCGACCAGCATATCGGCGGCAGTTCGAACGTCGGTCGCTTCGAAATAGCGGTTCTCCAGCGGAATCCACTCGTCGACGAACCGTCGCAGCATACGGGGGTTGCGTGACTCGAGCCGATGCAATTGCTCGGCCGGGTCGATCGCAAGACAGATCATGAAATCATAATACCCACGCAAGGCGGGATGCATGCTGTAGCTGCCCTCCACGACGGTCAGCCGTGCCGGTTCCACGGTGCGTGAAGCGGCGAAATCGCCCGCATGGCAATCCCAAGGTCGGTATCGCGCGGCTTTCCCGTCGGCAAGCGGCGCCAACGTCTCCGTCTCGAACCGCTCGCGGTCCACGTTGCCACCAGGTTCAGCCAGACGTTCCGGCATGCGCTGCTCCGCACGCAGGAAGAAATCGTCCATATGCAGCACATTGCCACCGAACCGTTCGTTGAGGATTTGGGCGAACGTGGTCTTGCCTGACGCGCATGGACCGTCGATGGCCACGAACACCCGTTCTCGGGTATCGTCCCCAAGCAGCGTCGCCAAGCGTGCGATCGCCTTGTCCGCGGTCCGCGGCGACGCCTCGTTCATGTCCACGCCCATTTCAGTCGAGCACTGTCAGACGGTACGCGCGCGAACCGATGCCGAGTTCTTCGGCGTATTCGAGCGTGTGCTCGCCGTGGCGGGAAGCGATGCGTTCGGTGACGGACGCGCCGTCGGGGGCGATATGGACGAGATCCACGCATGCCTGATCGAGCGCCACCGGGTCAAGCGATGACAACACGCCGATATCGTGCATGTCCGGTTCGGAGGGGGCGGGGAAACAGTCGCAGTCCACGGACAGGCGGTTCATGACGTTCAGATACATCATGTTGCCATGCATGTGGCTGATCACTGCTTCGTCGGCTTCAGCCATCGATTCGAGGAAGTCATCTTGGTCGGCTTCCACCCAGTGGTTGGTGGCCACGCCCGCGGAATGGATCCAGCGTTTGCCGTTCGACGATGCGATGCCGATGGACACGTTTTTGAGCGCGCCGCCGAAGCCGCCCATCGGATGCCCCTTGAAATGCGAGAGCACGAAGATGGAATCGTAGTCGTCGATATGCTTGCCGACGATGTCGTATGCGATGTGACGGTGCTTGGCCACTGGAATCTCGATTTCGCCGCCCATGTCCATGATCTGGATCGGCGCGATGTCGGCGTATCCACGTTCCTTGAACACGGCAAGGCTTTTCTCAGGCGTTTCGCGATTGCCATCGTATGCGGTCGCACATTCGACGAGCGTGCCGCCAATCTCCTGCACGAGATCCTTGACGAGCGCCGGATTGAGGTTATTGGATTTCTCCGATTCGCCGGAGTGAATCTTGATGGCCACATTGCCTTGAGGCTTGCGTCCGAGCGCATGATAGGCTCCGATCAGGCTTTCCGGCGTGATCACAGATGTGAAGAACACTTCGGGCGCGGAGGCATCATCAGTGCGATGATCCAATTCGTCCAGCTTCCTTGCTTCGAAATCAGCCATGAATTCTCCTTATCCTGTTCGATTTTGCTTCCAGAGCCAGATTACCAACTTCAAGTCGGCTTGAAGCAAACCGACACAGCGCAACGGCCACATACCACACCGATAGTCATATATCGGAACAGTCCACGCATCAACCATGCCAATCGGGTTCACTGGTACGGTGTTTCGCATGGCACCTATGAAGGAAGGACGTGCATCCATGGCCGAGCTCATCACAATGGCGTTGTTCTGTGGTGCGTTGATCGTCTGCATTATCGCCGGCATTTCCATTATTCCGGCGTTGTTGGCCGGCGTGGTGATCTTCCTAGCTCATGGGCGTCTTACCGGGCATACGTTCACCGCCATGATTTCCAAAGGTTTCGCGACCATGCGTGCCGCCAGCATCGTGGTAGTAACGTTCGTCCTGATCGGTCTGCTGACCACCCTGTGGCGCGCCGCAGGCACTGTGTCGTTCATTGTGACGAATACGGCAGGTCTGGTGCATCCTCATGTGGTGGTCCTACTCACGTTCCTGCTCAACTGTCTGATGTCGCTGCTGACCGGATCATCGTTCGCTTCGGCCGCGACGATGGGTGTGATCACGATGACGTTGGGCACTTCCATGCAGGTTCCACCGGTGTTCCTCGGTGGAGCGATACTGTCCGGCATCTATTTCGGCGACCGCTGCTCCCCCGTATCCACCAGCGCCCAATTGGTCAAAACGCTGACGCGCACGAACATTTTCGACAATATCCGACTGATGTTGAAAACCGCCGCGGTACCGTTCGTGCTGACGTGCGCAGTGTATGCGGCATTGGCGCTGTGCACGCATCCTTCCAACGGCTCCGTTGACATTGCCGGACTGTTTTCCAACGCGTTCGATCTTGATTGGGTCACCGTCCTGCCCGCAGTGGTGTTGGTCGCCCTGGCAATCGCCAGGGTTGACGTGCGCATCACCATGACCGCCAGCATACTGACTGCATTGCCGATTTGCGTTGCAGTGCAACATATGGATTGGCCCGCGATTGGCCACGCACTGGTATTCGGATTCCACTGTGCTGACGCGCGCGTCGCACCGCTAATCGATGGTGGTGGAATCGTTTCAATGGTCAAAGTTATGCTGATAGTATGCGTTTCATCGTCATATTCCGGCATTTTCCAAGAGACGAAACTGCTGGATGGCGCGCATCGGATGGTCGCATCGCTTGCCCGGCATATCAGCGTATTCGGCGCCACGCTGGTAACGTCTCTCGTGGCGAGTGCCGTCGCCTGCAATCAAACGTTGTCGATCATGCTGACAAATCAGCTATGCGACCATCTGGAGTCCGACGAGCATCGCAAGGCCATCAATCTGGAGGATACCGCCGTGGTGGTGGCTCCGCTGATTCCATGGTCCATCGCCGGAGCGGTGCCGCTCGCTTCGGTGGGAGCGCCCACGTCCAGTCTGACATTGGCAGTGTTCCTGTACCTGCTACCGATCGCGCATTGGATTTCAGTGTCGTTGGCACGGCGCTGAAATCATCGCTTTCCGCACCATACCGATGTCCGAACCGGCCGGAACACTTAAGGCTCGTGATTGATTTTTGCAAAACATGGTGGGCTCGCATAGCCACCAAGGAAATGGTTTTCGTCGGCATCGTCACTTTGGCCGCCTCACTAGTGGCTTCGTGGCTTAAACAGTTTCCGGGATTCAGTCTGTTCGGCGCGCTGATCATCGCATTGCTCATCGGCATGGCGGCCCAGTTTCCGATTCGCAAATGGTATTCCAGCCGTTCCGTGGAACACAGGTCCGGTGTGAAGGACGCAGCAGGACTTATTTCCAATAAACTGTTGCGTCTGGGAATCATTCTGCTCGGATTCAAGCTCAATCTGACCATATTGTTCACCCAAGGCATCAAGTGTCTGCCCATCGCGGCCGTGGTCGTGACACTCACCATCGTGGTGTGCTACGCCATCGCCCGCAAATTTGGCGTCGACCCGCAACTCGCCATTCTGGTGGCGGGCGGCACCGGCATTTGCGGTGCGGCCGCCGTCATGGGATTGTCTGGCTCCATCAAAGTACCGCCGGAAAAAGAGGATGAAAAAGCCAACAACGAAGTGATGGCCGTGGCCATCATCGCCATCATGGGCACCATCTTCGCATTACTGGAAATCACCCTTGGACCATTGACCGGTTTGAGTAAGGCACAGCTGGGCATTACCGCCGGAGCTTCCTTGCACGAAATCGCCCATGCCGTGGCGGCCGGCGACGCGTTCGGCGCGGTGGACATCGCAACCATCATGAAACTGTCGCGAGTGCTGATGCTGGTGTTCGCAGCCATCGTCATCGCCGTTTGGTGGGATAAAAACCATTCCGAAATACCAGCGGACGGTAAACGCAAAGTGTCGTTCCCATGGTTCATGCTCGGTTTCATCGGCGCTTCCATCATCGGCACGTTCGTGCCGTTCATCGGTGCCATCGCACCGAATCTGGTCGATTTCGCGTACATCGTGCTCGGCATGGCCATGGCCGCGCTTGGCATCAACGTGAATTTCGGCGCCATCGCCAAGAAGGGACAGAAGGCATTCCTAGCCAGTTTCTTCACATCCGTGCTGCTGATGTGTTTTGCAGCCAGTGTCGCCGCACTGTTCTTCTAATCGGCCTTCCGATCGTCGACCGGTTCATTGCCGGCGTGCGCACGTTCGTGCGATTTGCTCGATTCGTGCGATTTCGCCGGCAATTGTATTTCGGAAAGCAGGATCGCACCGAAAATCAATGCGAAACCGCATAATGACGGAACAGTCAACGTCTCACCGGTGAAAATCACAGATACCAGCATGGCGAAAATGCATTCCGTGCTCAGAATCACGGACGCTTCGGAAGTAGGCAGGTTCTGTATGGCGATGGTTTGGAACACTTGGGCAATCACCGTGGAACCGATTACCAGATAGGCAAGGCACAACACGATATCCCAACGCGCCCAGGACATGGACGGGCCACCTTCGGTGAACAAAGCACCACTACTGAACAGCAGGGCGCACCATACGAATTCGGCCAGCATCAGCGCTATCGCATCGAAATCCTTGCCGACGAAACCGACCAGTACCAGATTCAAAGCGAAAAAGAACGCGCCTACAATGGTCACGGAATCACCAAAACTCATATTCATAAGCTCGGCTCCGCCGCCACCGCTCAGCGACACCAATCCGATGCCGACCGCGCAGACGAGCGCGGCGACCAGATGCTGCCAGCTTGGCCGTTTGCGGGTGAACGCCCATACGATGAACGGCACCATCACGCAATACGTGTCGGTGAAGAAGCTGTTGCGGCCCGGGGACGTGGTCTCCAAGCCTTTGAGCTGGAACAGAAAACCCAGCCAATACGTCAGTGCGAGGGCCAGTCCCGGGACGACGTAGCGACGCAACCGGATCCCGCGCAGACGGGGGAAGAACACGACACCCATGAGCAGCACGGCCGCCGCCATGCGGAAGAACATCATCCACTGCGTCGGCATGCTCTCCTGCACGTGCTTGAGCATGGTGTATCCCGAGCCCCATACCGCCGCGTTCACCAACATCATCAGGCGGGCCGTCGGCTTCGATACGACGATGCCTTCCGATGGCTCGTCCGATGGTCCGCAGGCCAATCCTTCCATCCACTCCCCCTCAATATCCGACGTATGGCTCCGTCGTTGCATACGAAGGAAACTCTAGACGCATCAACGAACGCAACACGCTGGGGACGGCATGGTGCCTACTGGGCCTTGGCCGCTTGGCTGTTCACCCAATTGTCGGCCATGTCGATGGCCTCGTCGAGCGTGACCTTGGCCGCCTTGTAGTATTTGGAGTCCTTGATGTCACTGTTTTCGATGAGCTTCCGGCCGGAATCCACCGCCTTGGACAGCGCGGACATCAGCTTGCGTCCCGTCAGCGTCAACGTGTCGTCCTTGCTGAGCCGGTCCACCAACTTGTCAGCCTTGTCGATCGACTGCTGCAGCTCCTTCTTCGACTCGTCCAACTGCCCAGTGCCGGAGGAGCTTTCCTGCTGTCCGTCGGATGACTGGCCGGATGATGCGCTATCCGTCGATCCGTCCGAATCATCTTTGGCTTTCTGCGATGAATCCGTGGATTTCTTCTCACGGATGTTCTTCAGGCTCGTATTGAGGGAATCCGTGGCGCCATCCAATGTCTTCGCCACGAGATTGAGCTGCGTGATGGTGGCGTTCGCCTTGCAGCCCTCCACATCGACCGTGTTCTCGGCGCTGGTGGCCGCGTCCGCGAACGCGTCGAGGATGTCATCCACCCCGAACACGTCACGGGCCAGCTTCTGCAATTCGCCGCTGTTGTCCGACGTGTCGAGCACGGACTTGCGCGCCGTGCTGAAATCCGCAAGCGATTGGCGGCAAGCGGCCAATGCCTCCTGCTGTCTGCCATGGTAGACGTATACGCTGATACCGCACGCCACAACACACGCCACAACCACGGCGAGGACAATCGGCCAAGCCCTTCTGCGGGGCACGGAAGGTTGTTCAACGTTTTGATAATCCATATGCGCCACACCCCTACGAATCAGCGTCAATCGACGCTCTCGTCATTTCCCCGCCCATTCTACGACCTTGAGGATGGGAATATCCTGAATGGACATCCGGCACAGACCAACGAATCAGGATCGGGTCGGCATATCGATTCACCACAGGCATGTCCGGACGACCCCATGTCCACCACTTCAAGCAGGCCACGCTCCCGCGCGCGGTCGATGGCCATGTCCACAAAATCGACCGGAAGACGCCGTTTGTCGGCGATCTGCCGTGCCGTCAATCCGGCGGAGACATCTTCGGCGACGCATGCGACGATATCGTCCGAATGACGATCACGATGACGGTCTTCATACAAAACGGACGAATCCGGCGAACGACGCGCACGACGCCATCCGCGTGCAGGCATGCCATGCCACGCCATGCCTGATCACCACACCAATCGCAGCAATTGGAAGGCGACGACGGCAATCACATACGCAACAGCCAAGCTCAGCAGCACGGAACGCGCCGCGACTCTCGTACCGAACTGCCGTCTCATCTCCGCAACTGTCGCCAGGCATGGCGTGTAGGCGAGCGTGAACAGGAGGAATGCGATTGCGGCAGCCCTGCCATGGCCATGCGATGATCTGCCGAATGAGACGCGTAGTTTCTGCCCCAATGTCCCCTCGCCGCCGCGATTGCCGGCGGTATCGCCAGATTCGTCCGCATGATACGACTGGGACATCGAACCGACCACGACCTCCTTGGCCACGAATCCGGTGATCAACGCGGCCGATGCATGCCAGTCATCGAATCCGGCCGGAGCGAACACTGGGGCGACCGTGTCCGCGAGCACGCCGTATGCGGAATCGTGCACATCGTCCACATGCGCGAAGCCACCCGCATCGGCCTTCATGGGAATGCCCTGCAGCAGCCACAGCGCCGTGATCATTGAAATGATGATCACGCTGGCTCCACGGATGAAGCCCCATAGACGCAGCAGCACCGAACGTGCCAGCTGCAACGCGCGCGGGCATTGGTATGCGGGAAGCGCCAGCATCAACGGTTCGGGTTCGAGGCCGCGGAACATGGTGTGGCGCAGCAGCACGCCGACCAGCAGGATGACCATGACCGAAGCCACGTACATGAGGAAGACCACGAGACCGGCGTATTTCGGGAAGAACGCGTGAGCGAGCACCAAAAACACCGATAGTCGTGCGGAACATGCCGCGAACGGCACCAGCATGCCGGTAAGCACCCGTTGCCGGGAATCGGATAGGGTTCGTGTGGCGGCCAAAGCCGGCAGATTGCAGCCGAAGCCGACGATGATCGGCAGGAACGCGCGACCGTCCAATCCCAAGGCGCGCATGGCACGGTCCATCACGAACGCGGCGCGGGCCATGTAGCCGGAATCCTCCAAGATTGACAGCAGCAGGAACATGATGCCCATCACCGGAATGAACGTCAGCACGGTGACCACGCCGTCAAGCAGTCCGTCCACCAGCAGCGAACGCAGCCAGCCGCCGCTCACGGATGGTCCGAACAGGCCGAGCAGCAGGTCGAGTCCATCTGTGCACCATCCGCGGAAGGTCACGTCGATCCAATCCTGCATGGGGCTGGCGAGCGTGGTGGTGGCCTGGAACACGACGAACAGCACCGCAAGGAAGACGAGGACGCCGATCACGGGGTGCAGCAGCACGCGGTCGATGCGGTCGGACAAGGTGACGTGGTCGACCGCATGCATGTCGAGGCCGCGCAATATGCCGGCGGTCCAGCCAAGTCGGTCGTCGGCGCGCGATTCGGCCACAGCACGCAGATCCGCGGCGGTTCCTTCTTCGGCGATGGCAGTGGAGTCGGCGTCGGCGGTTTCGGCGACGAAGCCGGGCAACGCTTTCAACCCGTGCGGAATGGGTGTTCCCTGGAAGGCGGCGTCGATCGCATCGGCCAAAGCCTTGCCGCCGTCTCCTGTACGTCCATCGATCGCGACGACCGGCATGCCGTCCAGTAAGCGAGACAATCGTGCCGTATCGACATCGCAGCCATTGCGGGCGGCGAGGTCGTTCATGGTGAGCGCCACAACAGTCGGCAGACCGAGCTCCACCACCATCGACAGCAGGTACAGCGAGCGCGACAGCGCGGTGGCGTCCACAACCACCACGACAAGATCGGGAACGGGCAGGCCCGACGCGCCGGTCAACGCGTCGACGGCAACCTGCTCGTCGGGACTCATCGGAGATAGCGAATAGGTTCCGGGAGTGTCCACAAACTGCCAATTCTGCGGATTTTCCGTCGTTTTCGAGCTTTTGTACCGGTATTGCCCGCAAGTGATGGACACCGTGGTGCCTGGCGCGTTCATCGTACGGGTCCTCGCGCCAAGCAGCGCGTTGAACATGGAAGATTTGCCAACGTTCGGATTGCCTACAAACACGACGCGTTTTACATTTTCGACGTTTCCCATATTGCCGGAGTCGCCGCCCATGCCGTCATTCGCGGGTCTGTTGACACGACAAGCGCGATGCCGGCAACAGCCATTCTGCGAACGGCAGCAGTCGCCGCCCCTCAGGTTCCGTAGATTCAACATTCGCGCATATTCCCGTTCTCTTCGCGTTACGCAACGTCGTCTTGCGCATGTTCATCCCGCGCGAACCGTACCCGGACGGCACGCGCGGTGCCGCCGTCCACCGCGACACGTTCGTTTCCGAATGCGACGACCCTTCCGCCGAAAGCGCTCCGCTGCACGACCCGTAAACCCGCGCCCGGAGCCAATCCTATCTCACATAGGCGGAACCGGTGCCGGTCATCCAGGTCGATGCCGTCCACGACAACGCGCATGGCGCGCGGACAGTCGCGCAGCGTCATGATGGCGCCGCGCTCCCCCGCCCGACGCCGCACCGTGTCATCGAAGCGGCGAGCATGCGTATTATCCATGTTTTCACACATAGCAGGAAACGAAGCAAAGCACAAGAGTGTTTTTCACGGAACTGAACCGCACCCCAATTGTTGGACGTCGGTAAGTGGGATGCAGTCTGAGACCGCGATCTGGCACGTATCATCCAGACTTTGGTCGACGATCCCATTGAGCAACGCATTCGCGAACGACGCGCCCAAGAGCAGGACGGCGAGGCCGTTGCCGACAATGCCCCGGTCAATACAGGCTGTGGCAACGCTGCCGACAATGCCACTGCCGAAAAACGCAAGCCCAGTGCCGCCACATTGGCGGCAATAACAGTACCGGCACAAGCGGCACCGACGCGGTTGCCGACAATCCGCTGGAGCTGGTGGAATCCGGTTGGTCTGTAAGCCAACAGGGGTACGTTAGCTACGCATTCGCCCTGCGCAACACCAGCACAACCCTGCAGGTACAGTATCCAGAAGTCGCCATCACCGGCGAACCAAAGACGGCTCCATCGTGTTCTCGCAGACGCAAACGCTGAATATGGCGTTCCCGAATCAGACTATATATAACGCCGGGCAAGCGGGTCAAGGTACCGCACCGGCCACCGTGGACTTCGTTGCGCTCAGTCCGAATGAGTACAACGTCACGGAAGCACAAGGCACTGCCACTTTCCCCATCAGCGGAATCTCTAAAGTGCGCAACAACGACGGCGGCACGACCTTCAATGGCGAAGTCCGCGCCGTGACCGATGGTTTCAAGCCTTCAGATGGACAGCAGATCAAGGTTTCCCTAGTGTTGCGGGATAAGCAAGGTGCCATCATCTATGGAGAAATGGCATTTGTGGATTGGCCGGACAATGGCCAATCCATGCCTTTCTCGATACTGGTGTACGATTTGCCGGACTACACGTCCTACGAGTCGTACGCACAAATTTGGTAGTTCGGCTTAATCGCCATCAGGCCGCGTTACGCGCCGCATCGACACTAGTGTTGCGCCGTGCCTGGCCGAATACACGGCCAGCCATCTTCTCATCGGTCTCGGTCTGGATGATGGTGCGCATCGGGCCCATGCAGATGGCCGAAGCCAAACCGTTCACCACATCAATCAGCAAATACGCCAGCAGCTTGTGGACCACGCCAAGACCAACGACGGAGACGCCCACCAGAGTGATGCCGAAGGCGACCACGCGCATGTTGTTGCGGACGATGATGACGCCGAATCACCGATCATCCTTTGGGAACAACGCGTCGAAGGCATGTTCCATCACGGACTTACGGCGGATCACACCGACGAGTCTGCCATCACCATCCACCACCGGCAGTTTCTTGAACTGCTTCTTGGCGAGGATTCGGGCCACCTCTCCAACATGCTGGTCGGGCGTGGCGGCAACGACTTTACGCGTGGCGATGTCCATCACCTTCTTGCCGGAGAGCGCCTGCACCTTGGAGGCCACGGTTTCGTCGTCGAACACCACCATCGTCGAACCAGTGCCGGTGGAAACCGTACGGGATTCATAGGTGGCAATCGATTTCATGACATCGCCGTCGCTGACGAAGCCGACGAGCCTGCCATCGCCGTTCACCACGGGAAGGCTGGAAACGTTGAGGCGGATGAACTCGCGCACCACATGCGTGATGTCATCGCTGTCCAGGCAGCTGTAGGGATGATCGTCCATGATCCCGCCGATGGACTGTTCCTGGGCCTGCTTGAACAGGGAGGCGGCGGGGGCCACGTATGCGCCGGCGTAGTGATGCTCGACGGGCTGGCCTTCAGTGGTTTCGGCCGCGACTTCGGCGGAGGCTTGCGCCTCGTAGGCCTCGGCGTTGCGTGCGGCCTTCTCCTTGGCACGACTGGTGACGGTGAAGATGCAGATGATCAGGGCGACCAGCGAGATGGCGGCGCACAGCAGGTAGGAGAACGCGATGCCGCTGGCCGTGGCGGACTTCACACCCTGGGACATGTGCGAGGCGGTCACGGATGTTTCTGCGGTGACCAGAAGCGAGGTCGCAATGGCTGCCGCGATCTGGCGGCCGGTGTTGGCGATGGCGTTGCCATGGGCGATCATGTCGTTCGGCAAAGCGTTGACGCCCCAAGTGTTGATCGGCATGTTGGCGATAGCCTGACCGGATGCCTGCAATGCGCAGAACACGGCGACAAACAGCACTGATGTCCTGGTGCTGATGGTGCCGAGAAGACCAAGAGAGATGGTCATGAGCGCAAGGCCGCCGATGCCCACGCCGCGCGGGCCGAATTTGTCGAATGCGGCACCGGCGACCGGACTCAGGATGATGCCGACCGCCGCGGCGGGCAGCATGACCATGCCGGTGACGGTGGCGGATTGGCCGAGCACATTCTGGATGAAGATAGGCAACGTCACGTTGGTTGCGGCGACTGCGGCGTTGATCAGAGTGACCAGAATCGCGGAGTTGCGGAAGTTGCGGGTGGCAAGGGTGTCAACGCGCAACAATGGCTCATCGAGCTTGACTTGCTTGTATACGAATGCGACGAAGGCCACAAGACCAACGACGATTGAGGTAATGACGACCGGACTGGCCCATCCCATCGTGGAAGCGGACGAGAAGCCATAGAGCAGGCCACCGAACGCGATGGTCGAAAGCATCACGGACAGGATGTTGAGCTTTGGGTTCTTCAACTCGCTGACGTTCTTGAGCATCATCGTGCCTCCGACAAGGATGACCAGTGCCACGACTGCGATGCCAATGAACATCGGGCGCCATCCGAAACTGTCAATCATCAGACCACCGACAACCGGGCCGATAGCCGGGCCGGCGGCCATGACGATACCGGCCATGCCCATGGCGGTGCCGCGCTTATCCGGCGGATAGACGAGCATCGGCACTACGGCGACCAATGGCAACAGCACGCCGGAGCCGGCGGATTGCAGTATGCGTCCGACGAGCAACAGCACGAAATTCGGCGCGACGGCACACAGCAGTGTGCCGACCATGAAAGTGGCAAGGGCTCCGGCGAAGAGCTTTCGGGTGGAGAATTTATCAATCAGATAGCCTGAAATCGGCACCATGATGCCCGAGACCAGCATGTAGACGCTGGTCACCCACTGCACGGTGCCGGTGGTGATATTGAAATCACGCATCAGTGCCGGCAAGGCCGGTGACATGACGGTCTGGTTGAGCAGCGCGATGAACGAGCCGACGACGATCACGCCCACGACGATGAATCGGGTGTGCGGATCAATAGGCTTTACGGAACTGGAGGCGGACCCGAGTTCCGCGGTTTTCTGTGAGGTCACAGCATTTCCTTCTGTTGGTAACGGCATGTGTGGGCGATCCGGCCCCATGCTTGTGTCAAGACGCGGGGACACTGATGAGTCCGGGGTAAAGGAAAAGCCGCCATCCGTTCCGCATTCATATACGGCAAACGATTCGCGGCTTTGCGTAAGTTGATGGCTATGGTGAGCGATTCATGCGACGTCGACTGCGGATGGGCCATCGGTACATCCCGGCATAAGGCGTGTCCCCGCTACACCAGCATCGAGAATAGGGCCGTTTGTGGATTGGCAAACAGAACATTGCCGACGAACGACCCACGGCAGGCGCGTGCGATGAACATCGCGTAGCGATACAGGTTCATGGCATCTCCTTGATGGGTTTTCGTACGGCAGACATCAAGAAGCCTATCATCATTCAAATCGACGGTGAAAACCACGTATGCCCGACAATACACAAAATCTTCACAAAAGGGTTGGGCTTACCGCATACGATCCGCCTGAATAGCGGTCCGAGAATGAATCAGGGGCGAGCTAAGGGTTACGTCTCGTGTTTCCGTCATGCTGTCTGGCAAAATAGTGAAGCTGAACATGCGAGGCATCGACCGGAATCGGAAAGGGACTAATCATGCGAGTTCTCGGCAATATCCTGTGGATCATTCTTGGTGGGTTGGCCATCGCAATCGGATGGGCAGTGGTGGGACTGATTCTGTGCATCTCCATCATCGGCATCCCGCTCGGCATTCAAGCGTTCAAGATGGCGGGACTCACCCTGACGCCGTTTGGCGCAACCGTGCAATACGGCGGCGGAGTCGGCTCTGCCTTGGCCAACATCCTGTGGGTGGTGCTGGTCGGCTGGTGGATGGCGCTCGGCTATCTGGGAGCCGGCATGCTCAACTGCATCACCATTATCGGTATTCCGTTCGGCATCCAGTCGTTCAAAATGGCCAAGCTCGCGCTCTGGCCGTTCGGCGCACAGATCTACAGTTTGTGAATTACTCGAAATCACATACCTACAAAACCAAAGATTGTTGCTGCACCAACGTCTAGTCGTTGGTACAGCAATTACGGCAACATCTCCCCTTACAGGAAGAAGTCGTCAATCTCTGCTTCATTGTGCAATATCTCGGTTTCAGAGACACCAATGAATCTTGCCAAATCAACAGATGCGGCGAAACGTAGCTGTATATTTAAATCAAGATTGAATGCATAAGTCTGCAGCTCCCCTAGTTTCCGGTATTTATCGAGAAGAGTTTCCAATATTTGCGCGTATTGCACGTCGAGATTCGCGACGAACAAGTCCGCTTTGCGCTGATATTCAGCGATGATTGCCCGCTCTCTTGCACTCAATATGTTCTTGCCAAGACCAAGCACATTCGAAGCGACAATTGACCCGATAAGCGCGCCCACAACGGGAACAGGAATAAGCGTCTGACCAATCGCCGCTCCTACCGCCGCGCCGGTAGCATCAAGGGCATTGATAGTTACCAAGCTCAAGAAACCGTCATCATCAATCTCTCCGGAACGGAATTTCATGACAGCATCTATGAGTCCAAAAGTTCCGGACGCTATCGCCCCTGCGCTCGGAGCCGAAAGATGACAGACATTGGTCAATCCATAAATTGCATAGCCCGAAAACCCGCCTTTGAAGGCACCCTCTGCTGTCTTGACGCCTCCTTCCTTCCAATCCTCAGCGGTAAACTGCCATATTTCCTTGCCTTCTTCGTGCTTTTGATACACGAAAATGCCGAAGTTCAATCCACCTTGGATAGCAGCACCCACCCCGGCAGCTTTGTTAGCCTCGCCTAGATTCGGCTGAGCTTTGTGATATGCAGCAGCCTTATCCGTATTGGCCTTATTGGAGATTTCGCTCTTTTGCTCGGATGTCTGCCGTTTAATATTGTCGGTTTCTTCAGTAAAAGTCCGGTCAATCGCTTCTCTTTGGACCTGATCATATTTCAATACCGATGATTGCATCCATTTGTCCCAGGACAGTCCCCGGATGTTACTTTCCTCTTCGATAATCTGCTTAATTTTCTGCACTTGGTTACTGGTTAGCGGTTGTCCGTTGAGAAAGACTTCTTTATCGCCATGCATGACCGCACGAAAAACGTCCATGTGGTCCTTTGAAAACATCATATCCATAGAACGGTATTCCGCAGATGTCTTCAGCTCGTTCATTAGGTTCGCATAGAACTTTACCTGCACTGGCTTGCCGTTAATCAACAAATCAGCAGGACCATTATTATTAAGCGTAATTGTTGATTTTTCCAACCCTTCAAATGCTCGTCTGGCGTTAGCGATTCCCGTCTGCGCGAATTCAGCGATAAATCCATGCATACCATTTTCACCACCACGCCCACTGTTGACAATGTTCATGACATTTTGATTCGCTAAATCAAGGTTCCTTAGCGCATTAGCTTGTCGCTCGGCGAGATCTTTCAGCTGACCTGTTTCATTATTAAGAATCTGTCTCAATGTGTCCATCAGAGTAGACACACGTAGCTGATTCAAATAATCAATATACGCGGCAATGCCCTGAGCAACATTGTTATCGATGGCGTGCTTGTCAGCAGTATTCTTGTCAGTCATCGAGTTCCAGTTCCTTGTTAATCATTTGCGCTAAGGTGAGCGTCATATTGACCAGTAATCCCGCCTGCATTTTCTCTTCGTGGGAGAACTGGCTGTAATCGGCGCCTGTCACCGCAGCATTCGCACGCTGTACACCATCTATCTGAGTTTGCGTTGCCTCAGTCAATGCCGCGACTTCGGCATTCTTCACATTGAATTTGCGAATTAATACTTCCACATTCTGGCGCTCAAGCAAAAGCTTGTCAGCAGTTTCTTTGTTTTTATGATTCGCATAAATACCAGAACCAATTGCCGCAGCGCCCGCCACGCCAGCGATGGTCCATCCAACCGGACCAGCCAAGCCCAGGAACGCGGTTCCGGCTGACATGCCACCGCCACCTGCAGCCAATGCACCGCCACCAAGCCAAGCCAGAGCAGCACTATTTGCTGCAGCTCCGGATAATGCAGAAATGGCAGTACCGGTCGAAGCTACACCGAAGGTGGTGGCCACACCCATTGCAGCCGTAGGTCCCATGGTTGCTACTGCGATTCCCAAAGCACTGAGGGTGGCTCCTGCTCCAGACCCTCCTTCAGCTGCTTTTGCTTGCTTTTCTGCCTCCTTAATCTCATCCTCTTTATTCTCGAACGTCGTTACTTCGGTATTGATCTTATGCAGTTCAACGGCAAATTCTTTTGGCGTATTAGCCAATTGATTGATATGTTGTTCAACATACTTGACATGCACAATAGCGATTTTTCTCAAGTCATACAGCGCTTGCGTACTTTTAGCTAAATCATCCGCTACGTTTTCATAGCGTTCTACGGCATTGTTGTAATCCTCAACAGCCTTAGCTCTTAGTTTGGAATTAAACAAATCGACCTTATCGGCACTATCCTTGACGTTTTTAGCGATTGAGACGGTACCCTTTGCCATGCTGTCAGCCGCTTTGCTTACTTCGCCACTTGCGACGGCCGCAGACTGTGCCACGCTCCCTGCAACAGCTGCCGTCATTTTGCCCGCATCGCCGGCAAGCTTACCCGCATCGTTGGCGATCTTACCTGCCCCTTTGGCAACATCTTTCGTGATTTTTCCCGCTGTGTCACCGATATTTCCGGCTATTTTACCGGCTTGTTTGGTGAAATCATTAAGACCTTTGCCCAAATTATCGAACATGTTGCCCATGGTTGTTGCTCCCCTTTTCACGCACCTGCCATGATGTCCGTCATCGACGGCAAGTGCTTCGTTGCACTTATAGGCCAAGTGTACTCATAATTACGTAGCTGCGGTACATGACCATACATGCACACTGCGTAGTTTGACGGATTCGCGAAGAAGCCCCCATGAATGACCAAAACGTAACTTGCTTACACACACCGTGATTTGACGGATTTGGACGTAAGACCTTATGGTGTGCACACCATGATTCAACGTATCGCATTCAGCAGCAACGGCGTGAACGAACACGCCAAGCGCCAGCAGACGAACCTGCCGGCGATGCTCGAATGCGCCTTCAAACAGGGTTTGCGTACTGCTCAGTTCCAACCAATAACCGGAAACAAGCGCAGCCTGCTCGCTGCCATACAAATCTGATCAGTACACCTCTCATTGGCGCATAGCTGAATCATTGCCGGTGATATCGAGCCGGCTCGTTCGCACCATGCCTCATAAACGCACCTGTACGAGCATGTGTTCTTGGCATCGCCGCAACTCAATGCACCGCAGCAAAACCCATTGCATACCATCACATATTCAGAAAGAACAACAGATCATGAAGTATTTCACTACTGACACGCATTTCGGGCATCCGCTGGTCAGCGTGCTGCGCGGATTCACCACGTTCGACCCTGGGCACACACAGTATGACGCTCTCCTCTCCTCGCAGGGACGCAAGGCCGCCGAGGATTGGGTGAAGGGCGTGGTGCTTGACGATTCCCGGCTCAATTTCCGCAAGGCCGCAGACACCGATGCGCACGATGAAGCAATCGTGGCCAATATCAATCGGATTGTCGGCGAGGACGACGAGCTGTGGATTTTGGGCGATATCGGATACCGAACATCGGTCCGGCATCTGAAGAGCTGCCTGCGTCAGCTGCGCTGCAGGCATCTGCACGCGGTTATCGGCAATCACGATGACTGGTGGCTGGACAATGCACCCGCGCGAGATCTGTTCGAATCGATTGAGCCGAACAGCACGGCGGAGCTGACCGGTCTCGGAATTGGCCGCCCGCAGGCGACGGAGACCGTCAATCTATCGCATTTCCCCTACCGTGAGGATCTTGCCTATGGCTGGCCGGATGATGCCGTACGTTTCCGCGATCAGGCATTGCCGTTCGACGGACATCGTCTGCTGTATGGTCACACGCACCAGCTGTCTCCGGAGGGCGCACGCCACGAAGCCCTCAACGTTGGACTGGACGCATGGAATCTGCAACCGGTAAGCGAAACACAGATTGCCGACTGGTTCCATGCACACGCGACCGATTCAACGCACGTATCACCCTGGATATGCCCGACTCCCCCGGGCCGGCGCCCATTGACTCCGCCGCACAGCAGGAACCAGGCGGCTCGGTTTCGGCAGCCGAATCATAATACAAGCAATATTGGGGCGAGCAGAACCTTATGCCATCGCTGGCACCTGTCTCGCCCCACAGCACAACGAAAGGAGCTTGGCTATGGCAAAGCTCATTATTCTGCGAGGACTGCCCGCTTCGGGCAAGTCCACGTGGGCACGCTCATGGTGTGAGGACCCCGCCAACACGTGGCCGCATTGCGTGATTTCTCTCGATGACATTCGGCTCATGATCGCCGGCTCGGCACAGGTCCGAAACCGACTGCAATCCGAGCACGGCAAGCGATTCAATGACATGGTGGTTGCCATGGGACGGCACATGATTGCCGACGCATTGGATGCGGGGTGGGATGTGGTGGCAGATGCGCAACACGCTAATCCCCGGTATGCAGCCGAACTGGCGCTACTCGCTCAACGTCATGGCGCACTGTGGGAAACGAGGGATTTTGACGTTCCTCTAGACGAATTGTTGCGTCGCAATGCGGCGCGTGATACCGCTGACCGTGTTCCGGAAGATTACATTCGTTCGTCCTGGAAGCATTTTCACACCGCGATGTTCCGACCGTTGGAACCGGGCGATCCGAATGGAAACCTGTTGGAGCGTATGCGCGCGGATCCTTACGTTCGGGTTATTCCGGTGCGCGGCGAAACAGACGTGTATGCGTGCAATTTCACTGCAGAGGCATTTCGTGAACATCGGTGGACGGATCGCACCATCAATGCGCGAGGGCTTTTTATCGGCGGCAACGGTCAGGTGGTGCAACGCGGGTTCGAGAAGTTCTTTGCTGTGGACGAGACGGAGGGGACATCGTTCGCCCAAGTCGTCAATCACGCTCAAGAACATCCAGAGTCGTTGCCCGTGCGCGTTGAGCGCAAGGAGAACGGATTTCTCGGGCTCGTGGGCGCGGCGGGAACTCCTGGATTGTTCCGCTTCTGGTCGAAGTCGGGGCAAACGGATTATTCCGCGCTTATCGAGCGCCCGTTTCCTTCAGATTCAGCGGTACGTGCCGAATTGTGGCGTATGTTGCATGAGTGGAATGTCACGGCGGCGTTTGAAGTCATCGATCGCGAGTCCGACCGGCACATCGTTGGATACGAATCATCCGGGCTGCGCTTGCTGCATCTGATTCGTAATGCCGAATCGTTCTCCATCGATGCCGCTCACGAGGAAACGTTCACTCTTGCCGGCGGCTTCGTGCGGCCGGAAACGGTGGCGATCTGCCATTCGCCGGAAGAAGTCGCCCAGGCAATCGGCGAAGCCAAGGCAAGCCCGCGTGAAGGCGTGGTGCTATATTTTGCCGACGGTTGGATGGTGAAGGTGAAGTCAGACCGGTACAAGTTGGTCAAGGCGATGCGCCCTCTTATGCAACGCGTGCTGCTGCGTGGTCGTTCCTTCAACAAGTCCGGCGACATTGCCGATTTGGCTCGCCGTATCATCGATTACGCACACGAACACCACATCGACCTGGCCTACGAGCGGCAGGCATTCGGCGAGCGCGATATCGATATGACCAAGGTCAACGACATCGTGGACCACGTGCGGTAACTGCTGAGTTCTAGCGCAATATCTTCTGACCAACGTATGTATCACGAAAGCATGTGTCGTGAAAGCATGTATTGCGCTAGAACCAAATCATTCTCGTTGAGGCCGGATAATGAATCTCTATGCTTTGAACATGACGCACCATATGCCGGCATTTCCTTGCGCGAACAACTGTTCATTACGAACATTGTACTGATGCCGTTACAGAACAGAAGAGGGTGCTGTCCTACTTTGCTGACGACGTTGCATTGAAGCTCGACTCATGCCATGTGTTCTACACTCCGAACGTGGGGATCCGAGGCGTATCCAGCTACGAGCACAGCTTCGATTTCCTGTTCCAGCGTAGCGCCAACCATCCGACCCGGTTCTGCCAGGCACCGAACCGATTCGACAAGGACGCCGTGAAAGACATCATGTTCGGTTGGGATGACACGAAGAAGGATCCCAAGCGCAGGGATTCCCGGCTGATAGTCATCGGCGACGACCGGCAGACGCCGTTGCAGCGCGGCGCGCTCACCGCGTTCCGCAACTACGGTGTGACCGTTATCCCCTACTCCAAATTGGAAGAGCGGGCTCCCGTGGAACTCGCCGCGTAGCTTCCGAGCCATATAAGGACTCATCCCGACGACTCACCGCGAGCACCGGGATGAGTCCTTGGTTCTTGTGTTTCGCTATATGATCTTGTGTTTCGCTATATGATTGAGTCATGTCGGACGACAATGTCCGGCACGAAGAGAGACCCATCATGAAAAAGGCAATCGCACTGCTTGTTGCGGCGATGTTGCTTACCGGCCTGTCCGCTTGCGGGGGAAGCACTACGGCCGATGCGCCGGCCAAATCCGATGGCACGTCAAAGACCGAGACCAATAAGGAAGAACCCAAACCCCAGCCGGCCGATCTGACCGGCACATGGAAGCAGACCAATTCCAACGACCCGAGCTCATACATGGAAGCTACCATCAGCGGCGACACCATCGAGGTCAACTGGATCGGCACCGACACCAAGAGCCTCTACTGGAAGGGCACCTATCAGGCACCGGCCGCAGCCGGCGATTGGAAATGGACCAGCCAGGGCGACACCGAGACCATGGCCAGCGCGCTCCTCGCCTCGCAGGATGCCACCAAGGACTTCACCTACAGTGAGGCGGACGGCGTGAGCTGGGAGACCACCGCGCTCGGTACCACCATCACCGTCAAGACGGTCAAGCAATAAATCCCGTGTCGGGCGGATCAAGCCCTAAACACGAAACCGCCCCGGTCACTCTGCGAGCGCCGGGGCGATTCTGTTCCTGGATAAGGGTTATTTGATTCCGTTGGCCTTCATGTAGGCTTTCATGGTTTCGTAGCATTGTGCGGTTTGGAGTGCGTCGTCTGCCGCGCGATGGCTTTCCGTTTGTGCGATGCCGAATCGGCGGATGATGTCGACAAGGCGGTGTTTCGGCTCTTCTGGGTAGAGGGCGCGGTCCAGTGGCAGGGTGTCGATGGTTTTGTTGCCGATGTGTCTCATGCCGAGTCTGGTGGTGTTGGCGAGGAGGAAGGCGGCGTCGAATTCGTTGATGTTGTGGCCGATGAGGGTGTCGTTCCCTATGAATCTGATGAAGTCCGGGAGCACTTGGTCTACGGTCGGCTGGTTGCGCAGATCGGCGTCGGTGAGTCCATTGAGACGTGTGATCTCCTCGGGCAGCGGACGTTGTGGGTTGATGAGCTGGCTGTACCGTTTGACCGGTCGGCCGTTCCTGACGCGGATGGCCCCGATCTCCACGATCCTGTCATCGCTTGGCGAGAACCCGGTGGTCTCCAAGTCTATGGAGGTGTAGTTGTCCACCATGAGGTCTTTGGCCTTGACTGGCTTGGACTTCATCTTCGTGACGCTCTTCGGCTTCTTCTTGAATCGCGCCTCCGGGTCGACTTTCCTTGCCGCCATGGCGAATCCGACGGCGAGCGCCACGAGGGCGATGATGGTGACGATGGTGAGAGGCAGACCGCTGTCGCGGTTGTCGTCGAATGGTGCGTAGATGGCGCTTGCGGCGAACAGCGCCGCGAGGATCCAGTAGAGTGTGCGCTTCCTCATGATTGTTCTCCTTCCGCTTCATTGGCCGCGAGTCGTCGTGCCCGTTGTTCGAGGTTGTCGATTTCGGTTTGCAGGTCCGTTATTTTCCGTTTGCGTCGGTCGATGCGTTCCCTGATTTTTTCGACCGAGACCTGTTTCCTGCTGCCGTAGGGGTCTTTGGCGTCGAGTTCGTCGGCTTTGATGCGGGCTTTCTTGATGTAGCTTCTGGATAGCGTCTCGATTGCGGAGAGGGTGGAGTCGATCAGAATGTTCCTTGGCTCGCGGGCTCCGCCGGCGACGCCGAAGTATAGGGCGCGACGCTGGTTCATCCGGTCGAGGAACGACTGGACTTCATGGCATGAGTGAATCAGTGCGCGTGGGCTGTCCACGAATTCCAGATGGCAGAGCAGCACGCAGGCGTAGTTGTGGGCGACGAGCCGGTCAAGTGACTGTTGGAATGAGCGCGTTTTCGAGCCGGTCTTTCTTGGCTTGTCGCATAGGCGCATGGCGGCCTTGGTGATTTCGATATCGGAACGGCCGGTATCTTTCTTGTGCGGTGATGGGCGGCTCATGTCGGTGAGCAGGCAGTTGCCGTGCGATACGGCGTTTCGCATCTTTCTGACGATGAACAGGAGATGCTGATATGGGTGGTTCTCGTTGTGACGGTATCGCCAGTAGGTGTTGAACAGAGTCAGTTGGTCGTTGAATCCCAAGAGTTCCCAGAGGTTCCATAGGGCAAAATCGCCTTGCAGGCCGGTTTTCATGTCGTCGGTGTAGGGATTGTCGTGCATGGTGGGCAGGTTGCCGCTGAAGCACCTTCTGACGCAGATGTCGGCGATATCCGGGTTCTGATCCTTCATGATGAGCTGGTTAAACCTGACCTTGATGGAATGCTCAATGCTGGAGCACATTGACCATACCAGTCGACTGAGTGCGAAATCCACCAGCGAGAGTTCGACCAGATGACCGAAATCAAGGTTGTCGTAAACGTATCCTCCGGATTCGTCGATGGTTTTCCGGTAGTTGTTCTCGTAGGATTTGATCTTGAAGAAGTACGAGTTGTTCGAGAGGAACCTTCGGGCTTTCTCTTCGTCCATCAGGTCGAAGGTGACGCCATGCGAGACGAGGGTGTTTATCTGCTCATCCAGCGTCGCTCGTTGCTTCATCTTCACCTCTCAGAATAAAAAAACGGCGGCCGATGAATTCGACCGCCGTTCCGAGACGCCTCGGCGAACCAAGGCTTCTCTACGTTGTATGCCATACAATAGCCGCAATCTCCGGACTTTTCAATGATAATCAGCCGTGCGCCCAAGTCTTTCCGTTGGTTCTACGGCGTGTCGCTGGCATGCGGCGCGATGTGCCTCATCCTCGCCATCGGCGGACGGACCATCGCCGCCGGGGTCTTCGGAGCCGCCGCCGGGGTCTTCGGCTACCTCGCGGGAGGAGAACGATGACCGAACGTTTCCTGAGCCTCAAGGAGGTCGGCGAGCGCCTCGGCGTGAAGAATCCAGCCGCGAAGGGCTACAACCTGCCGGAGCCGGATGCGCTGATCGGCGCGACGCGCGGCTGGCTGCCGGAGACCATCGACCGGTGGAACGCGGCGCGTCCCGGCCGCGGGGTCGGTGGCGGCAGACCGCGCAAACATCCCGAGGAGTAAGCGAAAGCCCCCGGTCGCTCGTCTGCGAGCGCCGGGGCGATTCTGTTGGCTGGGTGGAGGTTATCTGATGCCGTTGGCTTCGTGCCGTTGGAAGGCTTTTTGCATGTCTTTGTCAGTAAAGGGTTCGCCGATTGTCATGGATGCCTTTTGCATGAATAGCGTGTATTTCATCCAGTGGATGCTTCTGCCCAGCTTTGCGATCATCATGACAAGTGCATATATGGAGATGGCTGTGGATAGTCCCGGGCGCGACGGCCAGAGGCAGAGGGATGCCAGCGGGAGCACCGCCGTGATGGCTGTCCATGCGATGATGCTGACCCAGTTTCTGGATAGTTCGTCGTGATATCGGTCACGCGCGATTTGCATGTAGCGTGATTCCGATTGGTAGGACATGGAACAGATGAATGTCACTGCCGCCATGACGAGACCAGAGAGGGTGGATAGCGCCACGAAGAGGTTCTGCGAGACGTTGTCGTCCGGTACCGGTCTCCCGGAGATTGCCCAGATGATGATTGGGATGGCGGGGGCGAGCATGTCGACGCTCGGATGTGCGGCTAATGCGTCGCCGAGCGTCGATTTTCTGCTCATGTCATGCTCCTCGCGATATTTCGTATAGGTAAGTTTGCTTTTCGGTGCAGACTTTTACGAGGTGGTCTATGAGGTTGGTGAATTGTCTTGGCTCGTTTTCGCCGATGATGATGTCCTCCTGTTCCACGACGGGATGACTGACGAGGTTGAGTTCGAGGAGTTTGCCTGCGAGGTCGGTGCCGCTGACCTGCATTTGCTTGTTCTGTTTTACGGCGAATGCGACCAGGTCGCTCACCGTGCCTTTGAGTTTGCGTCCCGCACTGGGGAAGAAGCCGTCTTTCGGTATGGAGACTTTGATTTCCACGTCGAGGTCGGTTCCGATCGCATCGGCCATTTCGCGATAGAATTCGCCTGTCTTGCCGCCCTCCTGCGCCGTCGAGTCCAGGTATCGTCTTGTTGTGAATCCGGCGGTGAATGACGACAGTTCTTTGAGCTCCCTTTCGAAACGTTCGATGCTGTCCACCGTTACCACGGGCTGTACGTCCCATTCGAATTCCCCTCCGGGAGACCAATAATGGTCAAGCGCTTTTTTCAGCGGTTCGGAGCTTTTGCCGGCGGAGCCGCTGATTCTTCCGATGAGCGCGTATTCGGGAAAGAACGCGAATGCCGACGATTTGGCCAGATCGCCCCTTTCCCCCGCCAGGTAATTATCCATGTAATCCGTTACACGTTCGTTCTCGCGGTCGATGTATTGCATGAAGGTTGGGTCGAATTGTTCGGATACGCTGAGAATGGGATATTCTTTCCCCAGGATGGCGTCATATCTGATGCCATCAATGGCTTTCTCCTGCCATTTCATGGAATCCAGATCGGCGAGTCGGCTTTCCCAGTCCACATCCTCCACAGGCCTGTATGATACGGCCTCGCGGGATCTTAAGCGGAGCCAGTAGAAAGCGACTGTGCGCTGTATCGTTTTGGGCATCATGCCTCCCAACCTCGTTGTTCTCTCGGCCGTCTCTTTGCGGCTCTATGGAGATTCTACAGGCGGATCCGTGGTTCCGTGTTTTTCTCTATCTCAAACTTGACGTTATGCGCATTATGCGTATAATAGAGGGTATGAGGTTCAAGGAGATCGAGAAGCGCCTGCTGGCCGACGGCTGGGTGCTCAAGTCGCAGCGCGGTAGCCACCGCCAATACGTGCATCCCGTGAAGCCTGGCAAGGTCACGCTGCCGAACCATACGGGCGATCTGGACCCACGAACCGTGAAGAGCATATGGAAACAGGCCGGAATCAACGAACGGAGGACGAAATGAAGCTGGTCTACCCGATCATCCTCTACCCGATGGAGGAGCATGAGGGCGGCTACACCGTCGAGGTGCCCGACCTGCCCGGCTGCGTCACCGAGGGGCATGATCTCGCCGACGCGCTGGATATGGCGCGTGACGCGGCGAGTGGCTGGATCCTCGACGAGATGGAGGACGGGCGCGCCGTGCCGCATGCCAGCAACATCACCGACGTGAAGCCCGACGAACCGGACGGCATCGTCAGCCTCATCTCGCTGGATATGGACGCCTATGCCGAGAAGTACGGCAGCAAGGCGGTGCGCAAGAACGTGACCATCCCCGCATGGCTCGACACATTCGGCGAGCGCAACAACATCAACTATTCGCAGGTGCTGCGCGAAGGGCTCGAAAGCCGCTACCGCGCCCTGCAGGATGCCTGACTGCCATACGCCGAAAGCCCCGGCGCTCACACTTGCGAGCGCCGGGGCTTTCGTTTGTTCGCCTTATGCGGTCTCCTCGATGATTTCGGCTTCGATGATGTCGGTGTCGTCGTGGAGGTCGGGGATGGCCTGGTCGAGCAGGGCGGCGAGTGATGCCGTGTCCCTGTGGGTGTAGTGGTTGGTCATCGTGATGCTGGTGTGGCCCATGATGGCGGTGCGTGCGTCGTCGGGCATGTTGGCGCGGGCTGTCATGCTGGCGGTCCAGTGGCGTGCGCTGTGGATGGTGACCGGCGGGAGGCTGGCGGCTTTCAAGGCCTTGTTCCAGTTGTAGCGTTCGGTGCTGCTGCGCACGGGGTTGCCTCGTGAGTTGGTGAATATGAGGTCGCGTGGGCCTATGCCGAGTCGTTTGATGCGCGCCCACAATCGCTGCCACAGGCTCGTGGATATGGGTACGAACCGGTGGGCGGCGTGGGTTTTGGGTGTGGTGAGCCACAGGATGCCGTACAGGTGCTCGGCTTTGAGCCAGGCGGGTATCACGGCGTCCTCCGGTTTGCCGTATTGCTGGATCTGCTGCTGCACGTTGATGCCGGGCACGCCGTCGCGTTGCTCCAGCTCGTAGGGCATGAGCGCGTATCGTTCGCCTTCCCTCATGCCGGCGGCGAACGCGAGTTCGAACAGCAGCATCCAGGATTCGTCCACGTCCACGGTCAGGGCCGGGCCGCGGCGTTTCGCGCCGCGGTTGGGCACGGCCTCGATCAACTGTTTCGGCTGGTCGGGTGAGAGGATCCTGGTCTCGGTGGGCTCCACCCTTGGCGGCTTGACCCTGCGGCATGGATCCACGGGGATGAGCTCCTCGAGCTCCGCCTGGTCAAGCATCATCTTCAGGCTCACGAAGTGGTCCTTGAGCGTGGAGGGAGCGAGCCGCTTGGAGAGCACGCGCATGCACTTGCGGATATGGTCAGGTGTCAGGTCCGTGAGGCGGATACAGCCGATGACCTCCATGCACGCGTGGATCCTGCCGGCGCGTGTGCGGTATGTGGTGGGTTTGACGTTGAGCCGGTATTCCTCCAGCCAGCGCTCCGCGTAGTCCTTCAGGTACGGGCTCTTGGCTCCGGGCAACAGGCCGGTGCGCTCCATCTCGGCGACCTTCGCGCCGAACCGTTCGCGGGCATCGGCCTTGGTGCGGCCGCTCGCCGCTATGAACCGTCGTTTGCCGGTGGCGGGATCCCGGCCGATTTCGCGGCGGAACTCCCATCGTCCATCCGCGCGGTGGATGATGCCGCCCGCGCCCTTCGTGCGCCGCGAACGTCCGCCCGTCTTCCGTGTGGTCTTCGCCGTCATGGTGTTCTCCTTGTGTCCGAGAGCACTCAATGAGCGTCCACGCACATGGCGAGAACCGTTACGGCGAGCGCACTCCGGGGTTTTCCGGAATTACACTCTATTTACACTCTATCGCCGCGTAAAACGGCGGAATACGTGCGTAAAACGGCGGTTTTCCGCGAATCGAAAAACGGCGCGATTCCAACGTTCCGACACCCCGGAACCCTTGGAATCACGCCGTTTTCTAGGGTCTGAAGACCCTACTTGGAAACGTTGAACTTGAATTCGACAATATCTCCATCCTGCATGACGTAGTCGCGGCCCTCCTGGCGGAGCTTGCCTTCCTCCTTGATCTTCGTCATGGAGCCGTCGGCAGCCACGAAATCGTCATAGGAGACGATATCGGCCTTGATGAAGCCCTTTTCGAAGTCAGTGTGAATCACGCCGGCGGCCTGCGGGGCGGTGTAGCCCTTGTGGATCTGCCATGCGCGCACTTCCTTCTCGCCTGCTGTGAGGAAGGTGGACAGACCGAGCGTGTCGTATCCGACTCGCGCCAACTGATCCAATCCGGACTCCTCAAGACCGGCGTCCGCAAGCATCTCGCGGGCGTCAGCCTCGTCGAGTTCGGTCAGGTCGGCTTCGAATTGCGCGTTGAGGAAGATGGCCGGAGCCGGAGCCACGGAGGCGGCGAGCTTGGTCTTGAGATCCTGGTTCTGCAGTTCGGAATCGTCCACGTTGAACACGTAGATGAACGGCTTGGCGCTCATCAGGTGCAGGTCGTAGACGGAGTCCTTGTCGAAGCGGCCTTCGCGGGCGGCCTTGTCGATGGTCTCACCGGCTTCGAGGATCTCCTTGGCCTGCCTGACGGCGTCCATGTAGGCCGGCTCGATCTTCTTGCCGCGCAGATCCTTCTCCAGCTTCGGCAGCGCGTTCTCGATGGTCTGCAGGTCGGCGAGGATGAGCTCGGTGTTGATGGTGTCGATGTCGTCGGCCGGATCGACCTTGCCGTTGACGTGGACGATGTCGTCGTCTTCGAAGGCGCGTACGACCTCGCAGATCGCGTCGGCCTCGCGGATGTTGGCGAGGAACTTGTTGCCCAGGCCTTCGCCTTCGGAGGCGCCCTTGACGATGCCTGCGATGTCCACGAAGGTGACGGTTGCCGGCACGATCTTCTCGGTGTGAACCAGCTTGGCGAGCACCGGCAGGCGCTTGTCCGGCAACGGCACGATGCCGGTGTTCGGTTCGATGGTGGCGAATGGATAGTTTTCCGCCAGCACGTTGTTGCGGGTCAATGCGTTGAACATAGTGGACTTGCCGACGTTCGGCAATCCGACGATTCCAATAGTAAGAGACATGATTCCCTAGCTTAGTATCAGGCTTCGATGGCGTCGACGGCTTTGATCACAGCACCGCGGAACGCGCTCTCCTCCAATGAGGCCACACCCTTGATGGTGGTGCCTCCCGGCGAGCAGACGGCGTCCTTCATGGCACCTGGATGGGTTTCGTTGGCCAGGTACAGTGCGCCGACGCCTTCCACCATCTTTGCGGCCAGACGGTAGGCGGTGGCGCGTTGCAGACCGTATTTCACGCCCGCGTCGCCGAGCGCCTCGATGTACATGTCGGTGAATGCGGGCGCGCAGCCGGCGATGCACATGCCGATGCCCATATGCGCGGAGTCGACGCGTTCGATGAGGCTGATCGATGAGAACAGCTTTTCGAACGTCTCGTTTTGCGCGTCGGTCAGCGTGTTGTCGGTTTCCGTGACGAGCACGCCTTTGCCGACGGCCATCGGCGTGTTCGGAATGGTGCACTGGATGTGCATCGCGCCGAAATCGGCGCCGAACAGTTCACGGTATTTGGCGAGATCCCAGCCTGCCGCAATGGATACGACGAATGTGCTTTCGTTGGCGAGCGCGCCGGCGATTGGTTTGATGACGCTTTCGATCTGGTACGGTTTGATGGCGATGATGACAACGTCGGCCGCGTCTGCGACTTCGGCAGCGGTGCGCAGCGGTGTGGCACCAACCTTCGCCGTGGTTTTCTCCAGTTTGTCGTAATGCGCGGCGCACGCCACGATGTCAGTACCGTCGATTGCACCTGCCGCGACAAGTCCTTCGGCAATGGCCTGTGCCATGTTGCCGTATCCGATGAATCCGATGGTTGGGTTGGACATGGTTTCTCCTTGTTGTTCCCGGTTCCTATTTGATATCGATATATGGATGGATTGTCTGTGTCAGAACAGTTCTTCCAGATCTCCCCTGTTCAGTGCTTCGTTGAACAGGCGTTTGAAGACCACGGAACCATGCACGCCGTCATGTTCGAACTCATTGGTAGTCCAATAATGTGAACGACCGACGCGGGACAGCGTGTCGAGCTGCAATCCAGAATCTACGTACATGTCGTCGAAATAGACGGCAGCCTGCAGCGGAACCTCATTACGCGCCAGCTGGTCGGCATCGTAGATCGTGCCGAAATGCGTGTCTTCCATAAGCACGTCCATGGCTGGTTTGAACGGACGCAACGCACGTTCCTGCTCGAACATCCACGGGAACATGGCCTCGCCGGTGAAATTAAGCGGACGGATGTCACCCGCGAATTCCGGATGCTCGCCGCGCACGCGCTGGGCGGCCCAGCAAATCGGCGTTTCCAGCTCGCCGTTGGCGTAGATGAACTCCTGCAACGGCCAATACAGCGGACGAGACGAGGTCGCATCCATCACGGAAGACAGGAATTCGTCAGACAGTTCCGCCGAGGTCGAGGCCGAACCGTCGCCGTCGAGGAATGCCTGGTCAAGAATCCAATGCACGCGTTCGAAACTTGGCTTCATGCCGAAATCGGATCCCAAGCATTGGAAGCGTTCCACCGTGAGCGGATCGCCGTTCGGCAATGCGACCTTGCGCGACTGCAGAATGTCGGCGACGGCCGCGGCACGTTCGGCATCGATCGGGTAACGCTCGTAGAACTGCTTCGTCTTTGCCGCCATGCGCGGGAACGTATGACGGTACACGTCGGTCGCATCGGCGGGAACATGAGGAATGCCGCCCGTGGTGAAACTGGCGATAACCCCTTGCGGGAACAGCGAAAGATACGTCAACGTCAGGAATCCACCGTAGCTTTGACCAAGCGTGACCCAACGTGCGCCCCCGAATTCGGTACGACGCAGATGCTCGAAATCACGAACGATCGAATCGGCGAGGAAACGCTTCAAAAACGCGGCACCGACCTTGCCGCCGCCATCCATGCCCTCAATCACATGCGTATCGACACGAGACGAACGCCCAGTACCACGTTGATCCGGCAACACCACACGGAAATGCTTGATGGCCTCCTCAATCCAACCATCGGAACTTGGACCGAGCGGACGGGGGCCGGAACCACCGGGACCACCCTGCAGGAACACGAGCAGCGGAAGATCATCATGCACATGTTCAGGAGCGGTGACCACACGGTAGAACAGGCTGATCGATTCGCCATCGAACCCATGACCGGGCTCGTGGCCCATCCAATCCAACGGCACCTTGATGGAACGATCCTCAATATGCAATCCGGGCACGTAGTATTCGCTCAGCAACGTCATGCATTCACCTTCCCTTTGGCGTCATCGGCATATTCAATGCGAGTAGTGGCTTCTTGATGGCTTCCATCCCACCCACACGCGGAGACAACCTTACCTCACAAAAGCGGCTTTATCCTGCCGCCATTTCATTCCCGCGCATGATGGCGCCACAGCATATCTGGCGCTAGGGTGGAGCATATGTCGAATTTCAAGCAGCGTCTCTTGTCGTGGATGCATGGTCATGTCTTCGCAGGCGATCTCATCATCACGCTTGTCATAGGTGTTCTGCTGTTCGGCGTGACCAGCGGCATCACCTATAATCCGGGATTGCTGTTTGACCTTAAGCCTTCCACGCAGATGGCATGGGAAGCGGCAATGCTTATCCCGCTGCTGATCCGTCGATGGCGGCCGCAGACCGGAGCGTTGCTCTGCGTGGCATTGACCTTGGCACATCTCATATTCGGCCCTTGCCTGCTGGGCGCCGATATTCTGGCATTGTTCATGCTGTATTCGGTGATTGTCTACGGCAATCCCAAAAACACGAAAGCCTTTATTATTCTGGCGTTGGCCATCGGTCTTCTGGCTTCGGCGCTGATGGCATGGACCATGACCAATGGACCGCTGCTCACCGGAGGCAAAGTGCATACATGGAGCAGCTGGAATGGCTCAAATCCAAATGGCATTATGGTCACGGAAGACACTCTCGGTTCCATCTACACAGGAACATCCATGTCGGAAGTCGCCGACATGGTGGCGCAATACATGCTGGTGCTGACGCCGATTTTCGAAGTATGCATTATTTCCACCGTCATTGTAGCGTTCTGGCAGCGCGCCCGTCTGGCAACCGTTCGCATGATGCGGGAACGCAATGAGGCAATCGCCGCGCGAGACCAGGATGAACGCGATATCGCCGCGTTGGCGGAACGCGCACGCATCGCACGTGACATGCACGATGTGGTGGCGCACACCCTATCAATCATCATCGTGCAGTCTGATGGCGGCCGCTATGCAGGCACGCATGATCCCGCGGTGGCTAGAAACACCATGGAGACGATTCGACACGAATCGGAACGCGCACTGCATGACATGCAACGTCTTCTGGGAGTATTCGGGGGTTCACCGCACGCCGATTATAACGATATAGGCAATCTTGTGGAACAAGCGCGAAACGTCTCCCCCGACATTCGAATCCGATGGAATATCACCGGCACCGCCAGCCCAGAACAACTCAGCGAACAAGCCTCGATAGCTTCCTACCATGTAGTGCAGGAGGCGCTGACGAATATCCGCAAGTATGCGGGGCCGCACGTCGATGCGCATATTAAAGAGTCATGGAACAACGGTTTGCTCACTTTGACCATCACCGACAATGGTCGTGGCGCGGCGGCCAATATCGACGGGCATGCGCCAGGTTACGGCCTGCTGGGCATGAAGGAACGCATCGAATCGGCCGGAGGCTCGTTGCAGGCTGGCCCTCAACTCGGCGGAGGCTTCGAAGTCATGGCCACCCTGCCTTACGGCGGTAAAGAACAGGTGACAGACGAAACCGGCGAACAGTATGCCTCGGAACAGTCCGAATCGTGCAACACAACTGCCATATCCAGCAAAGCGAGATTATCCGACGAAGCAATCGCGTCTCATACAGCCGTCAACATATCGGCGCGAATCCCAGATCAACCATCGGAGCGGACGCAGGAAACCAAGCAACCGACCGGTCGCGATCATCGTTCGAATGCCCTGCAACATTTGCGCATCACCGCACCCAATCTGCATGATTTGCTCAAATCGTTGAAACTGAAATCCGTAGAATTTGCAAATACATCCAATTCGCGAGGGCCGAATTGGGTGGAACGTGTTTCCGCATGGACGCAGCACCATTATGTGCTCATGGATTCCGTTGGTGCCGTGGTATTGGTCATGCTGCTGAATCGCATGTCGATTACGTTCCTTTTTGATAGTTCACCTCTTGCGCAGCTCTCTCATGCGATCGCCACCTGCTGCATATTGGCGCTGTCTCTTCGACGCAGGTTCCCCGAGACTTGCGCGCTTATTGTGTTCGTATTGTCAGTTGTGCAATTGTTGTTTTTGGGATCGATTGAGGTTGAACATATCGTAGCGTCGCTGTGTGCTCTGTATTCAGCCGTATTGTATGGACGCGAACACGCATGGCGTTGGACCGGTTCTGCCGCTGTCACCTGTTCGGTGCTGATGGGCTTGAAAATCGCGGCCGATCAACACGGATACATTACCTTGTTCGGCGCCATCACCGCTTCCGTGGGCTTGACAAAACCGGTTTCAGCCGCGTCAAGCAGTACTGCGGCGTTCTTTACCGGCGTTATGTATACGGTTGCGGTGTTGATACTGTGCGCCGGCATTATGGCATGGGCGCGTTGGACTCGCTCCAGTGATTCAAACGCACTGGTGTTGCAGGCGCGAGAGGAAGCGCTGGTGGCCGAGCAGGAGAAGCAGCGTATTCTCGCGGCGAATATGGAACGCGACCGTATCAGTGCCAGCATTCAGGCTGAAGTCACCGCCACGCTGAACAGCGTGATTAGTCAAGCCGTCGATGGTATCCGCATGTTGGACGCTGCCGAAGCACAAGGCAAAGAGCCTACCGCTGACGAGATTTCCGCAGCGTTCAAAGCCATCGGAGAACAGGGGCGCGCCGCGCTTAAGCGTATGCGCGAACTGCTCGGAGTGCTTCGTGAGACTGGTTTCAGCGATGACGCTCATGCCGGTAGCGCGAACGAACTGCAGTTGAGGCCCGCAGCACCGCTGGAGGAGCAGCTGCAGCGCGCGTCTCGATAGCCGGTTCAAGTTTTTCAGGGAGATTTAAGGGGTTGTTTCGCGCTGTGAGCGGAACGATGCCGATAAGGTGGAGAGTATGAGTGAAGAACAGAAGATTCGTGTGGTCATCGCCGATGATCAGGAATTGGTGCGTGCCGGTTTCGCGATGGTGATCGGCTCCCAACCGGATATGGCGGTTGTCGGCCAGGCGCGCGATGGCGCGGAAGCGGTGGCTTTGGCGGAGACGTTGCATCCCGACGTGGTGCTGATGGATGTGCGTATGCCCAGTGTGGACGGCATTGAGGCGACACGTCGGATCAGCGCGTTGCAGCATCGTTTCGCACCTGACGGAAGCGCGCTTGACGATGCGCATACCCGTGTGATCATTCTGACGACGTTCGATTTGGACGAATACGTGATGGCCGCGATCAACGCCGGCGCGTCCGGTTTCCTGCTGAAGGACACGGAACCGGAGACGTTGCTCAATTCGATTCGCACCGTGTATCAGGGCAACGCCATCATCGCTCCGTCCGCCACGAAACGGCTTATTGAAAAAATGATGGATGGCAGTTTCGCAAGCGCTGCCACCACTCAACCCGCTTCCGTCACGTCCACTTCCGTTTCAATGGCGCCGGCGTATACCGATCCGGAATTGGACGAACTGACCGACCGCGAGCGCGAGGTGCTTATCGAGATCGCACATGGTCTGTCGAATCAGGAAATCGCGGACAAGCTGTTCATCAGCCTGCCTACCGTGAAAACGCATGTCGCGCATATTCTGTCGAAAATCAATGCGCGCGACCGCGTGCAAGCCGTCGTGTTCGCCTATGAAAACCATCTCGTATAAAATCTTCATAAAACGTATTCGGCAACAAAAATGCTCCTTCTTTCGAAGGAGCATTTCGTTTATCGCCTAAGCTTCTGCGAGCGCCTCGACAGGCCGAACCGTAAAGCGGGAAGCCTGGTAGGCTTCCCGTAGGTGAGGTGAGCGGCTTGCCGCGAAGGCCGCCAGTTGAGGTGCTAAGCTTCTGCGAGCGCCTCAACTGGCGGCACCCTGACCGCCCGACGGGCAGGTGCGATGCTGGCCAGCAACGCTGCCACAGCCGCCACGGCAAGCACAATGCCGTTGATTCCCCATTCGAATGGGAACGCCACGGTGCCGTACAGACTGAACACCACGTATGCGCCCAGCCAACCGAACAATGTACCAAGCAGTATGCCGGCAAGGCCTGAGACTACGGAGATGAGCAGCGCTTCGATGGCGAGTGATGCCCGTAGCTGGCCGCGGGTCATGCCGATGGCGCGCAGAGTGGCCGATTCGCGGGTGCGTTCAATCACCGATAGGGACAGCGTGTTGGCCACGCCGACAAGTGCGATGAGCACAGCCACAGCGATCAATCCCACCAGAAGCATCATCATGGAGTCGATCATCTTCGCCCATACGATGCGTTCGGCGATCGGTCCGGTCACTGTCGCATCAGTGCTCTTCTCCAATGCGGCCTGCATGTCGTTGTAGATGCCGTCAACGGAAACTCCCGACTTGTCAGTATCCGCCTTGACCAGCAGCACATGGGTGGCGGCATCGAGGTCACCATTGGTGAAATGGCTTTCATCCACGAATCCGACAGCTCCATACTGTGCGGATACGCGACGGTAGTCGGCTTGGTTTGCTTGCAATGTCAGCGAACGCGTAGCGTCGCCGTCCTGGTTCCATTCGGTAGAGAAATCAGCCGTACCATTGGCGAACTGCAGTTTCTTGCCGGTTTGCGCATTGTATGTTGGCATGAGCACGCCATCACTGTCGATAGAGGCGTTACCCAAGTTGGCACGCATGACCTGCTTGACCTGATCGATATTCTTCACGCCGACCAGCAATGCGGACGTAGGCTGGGTTCCATCCGCTTTCTCCAAGGTCACGGAAACCGCCGGCGCATACAACGTGTCGGACACGCCGTTGATGTCGGCTACATCCTTGACCATTTGCTGGCTGATGTCATCGCCCATGGCCACGATGTCGACGCTATAACGGGTGGCGAGCGCACCATTCATAGTCTCTTTGGCGCTGGCGGCACCGGTTGCGATGGTGGAAACCAGGGTGACGCCGATGAGCAGAGCGGCACCGGTTGCTGCGATGCGTCGCGGATTCTTCTGAATGTTGGCGTGCGCAACCGTTGCGGAAGGGCCTGTCAGCGAGGCCAACGCTCCAACTCCCTTCATGAGGGCCGGCATCCAAAACACCGCGGTGACCACCATTCCGAGGAATACCAGTGCGGCGCCGGCGATGGCTACGAGCAGAATCATCGTGAATTGATCGCTGCTCGCATTCTCGCCGCCATTGGTGGCTTGTACCTGCCAGATGGAAAATACCACCATGGAGATACCGACCACCACCATCAGAATACCGATTATGGCTCGCGTGAGGCTGGAACGACGGTTGTCGGTCAGTTCAATCGGGCGCAATGCCTCCAATGGCGTCACCGCAGTAGCGGAACGTGCGGATCCCAGGGATGCGAGCACCGTCACCACAATACCGAAGAGAATAGGTATGACGGCGGCCTGCCAAGAGAAATTGAATCGCATACCCTCTTGCATGATGTCGCTGACGCACATGCCCCACATGAGCAGACTTCCCAGCACCACGCCAAGCACGGATGCGACGAAGCCAAGCACTGCCGCTTCGAACAGCACGGAACCATACAGCTGGCCTTTTTTCGCGCCGATGGTGCGCAGCAAGGCGAGTGTGCGGCGGCGTTGCGCCACGAGTACTTGGAACGTGTTGGCGATCACCAGTGCCGCCACGAACATGGCAAGCACGCCGAAGCACATGAGGAATGTGGTGACGATGCTGGTTTGGTTGCCGGTTAAGGATTTGATGCTTTCGTCACTGACCTGCTGTCGCGACATCAGATCGAAATGCTTTGGCAGCAACGCTTTCACACTGTTGATGGTTTTTGCGGATACGCTATTTCCATCCAAGGCAAGGTCGAGGTATACCGTTGTTGTTCCGACGGTGTCGAAATCGTCCGTTCCCTGCATTGCGGCAAGCAGATTGTCGGATCCTACGATCGCACCACCATAGTACGAGTAGGCGCCGTTCGGATCGGAGGTGAGTCCGACCACGCGCACGTTGTCCGCTTTGGCTTTGCCATCGGTGCCTACCGCATATTGGGAGGTCAGTCTTACAGTGTCGCCAATGCCGACGTTCAGCTGTTTCGCCATGTCTTCCGGCAGTGCGACTTCGTTGGAGTCCTTCGGCTGGTCCCCTTCCGTAATATTCACGGGAAGCATGTTCTTCTGTGCCGCGGTAGAGATGATCTCGCCGCTGATGACGCTGTCCCCCCTGGAAACGCTGACGCCGGTTTCCACCGAGGCGCGGACACCGTCAACCCCTTCGATGCCGGCGATCTGGTCGAGATGGAAGTCGCCGACAGTGCTGGAGTACGCTTCGTTGAGTTCCTCATCGCTCAGGTCGGAGCTGTTGACGGTCACCGCATAGTTGGCGTTTCCGAACATGGCGGTCATCTGCCGTGTCAGGGAGTCGTTCATGGCATTGCCGAACAGGAAGGTGCTGGCGATGAACGCCGTGCCGATCATGATGGCGATGCCTGCGGGTATGAGCATGCGCTTGGTTTTTCGCATGAGTTTCAAAGTGATGGACCACATGGTTAATTCTGTTTCCTTCTTCGAATGCTTCTACAGTGCGTTTAGCGGGAATGTCTCACGGAAGCCACATTCATTGTGGCGGCTTCGCGTTCCTTCATCAGCAGTTCACTCATTTGGTCTGCTGTCGGCTTGTTCACGTCCGCCACGATCTGGCCGTCGGCGAACACGAGCGCACGGTCGGCGTAAGACGCGGCGACCGCATCATGCGTGACCATGATGATGGTTTGGCCAAGTTCGTTGACGGAACGTTTCAGGAAGCTCAACACTTCGGCGCTTGATACAGAGTCAAGATTGCCGGTGGGCTCGTCTGCGAACACCAGTTTCGGTTTGGTGATCAATGCTCGCGCGATGGCCACACGCTGCTGTTGGCCTCCCGATAGTTCGTTCGGACGATGGTTAAGACGTTCCTTAAGGCCAAGCGTTTCCACCAGCAGACGCAACCACTGTCGGTCTGGTTTCGCTCCAGCCAAGGTCAAGGGCATGAGAATGTTCTGTTCGGCAGTAAACATCGGCAGCAGATTGAAGCTTTGGAAGATGAAACCGATCTGATGGCGGCGCAGCAGGGTGAGCTGGTCGTCGTTCATGCGGGTCAGATCCTTGCCGTCGAACATGACGTGTCCGCTAGTGGCCGAATCAAGTCCGGCCAGCGTGTGCATCAACGTGGATTTGCCAGAGCCGGAGGGGCCCATGATGACGGTGAATTTTCCTTGTTCGAAGGCGATATTGACGTCACGTAACGCATGCACCGCGTTGCTTCCGGAACCGTAGTCCTTGACAAGATCGATGGCTTCAATGGCAGTGTTATTGGCTTTGATGGCGTCCCTGATGTCCATGGAAGTTCCTTTCTTTGTGAAGTTACTTCCAACATACGGAACATTCGACGTCAACGGCATCATGCGTTGGTCTGAAATCCTGCTGAACCGCGACTCATCCTTGAGTATGAGATCAACGCGGGAACAGCGAAAACTGGATGATCAGAAACCATGTTCCAAGCATCGGGCAATCGTCAATCGCCTAGCAATACGCCTTCGTGCGGCGGCTCAAGCCAATACGACTCCTTTTCCACACTGACGGTGGACGCCCACCAGGTCTGTTCCACGCCTGGCAATGGGCGAATGGATTCGTCCACCACGCGCCATAGGTCCTCATCGTTGTCGGCGATGATTTCAATCAGGTAATCGGCACCGTTCAATCCGACACCACTCATCGCGTACGTCACTTCGTCGATGGCCAGAAGCTGTTCGGAGTCAAGCCGATATGGAGGTTTCACTCCAAGTCCGAGGAATGCCTGTCGGAATCCTCCCAAACGCATGGGGCTTACCGTGGCCATAATGCGCATCACGCCGGAATCTTCGAGTTTTTTGATGCGGCCGCGAATCGCCGTATGGGTCACGCCGAGACGCTCCCCCAACGACGCATAGCTGGCCCTGCCGTCCTTCTGCAGTTCGTTGAATGTGTGCACGAACCGTGGATCCAGACGATGCGAGGGAATATCGGTGCCGACACTCGCCTCGCGTTTGGTCAGGAAGCCGGTTTCGCCATGCGCGGCGAGCAGACGGTTCACCACGCTGACATTGTGGTCATCAAGCACCAGCCGTCCGCATGAGAACACCTGCAGACGGGACAATCCCGGCAACGCGCGCAGACCATGTTTGAGGAAATGATCCATGCCTTCAGCCGAATACACCACAGCCTCAGCGATGATGTCGGCATCCCCCAGAGCGCAGACCACGTAGGTGACCTGTGGCATGGATTGGAGCATGGCAAGAGCCTCATCCCTGCTCCCGTCGAGACGAAGTCCCACCAGCACCTGGCTGTAATTGCCCAGACTCAATGGATTGCACACCGGGACGATGCTCATGATGCCGGATCCAGTAAGCCTGCGGTAGCTTTCCGTAGCCGCGTAGACGGAAATGCCGATTTTGTCGGCAAGCTCCTGCATGGTCATACGGCCGTCGCATTGCAATGCCGAAACCACTTTCAGATCACGGGCCGAAATCACGGGCCTTCGCTCCCCGTATGCCATCATCCAACCTCAGTAATGCAGCATCAACCAGACACTGCCGGCCGTCGCGGCCATGGTCAGCACGAGAATAAGCCAATCGACGACACGCATCGTCAGTTTCACGCGATATGTGCGTTTGGCTCCCTGAAGGTTGAGGCCACGCGATTCCATGGCCCACCCCACGCTTTGGCTCATCTTGTATGCGCGGATCAGCACCGCGATGAGTATCGGCAAATACGATTTGCATCGAGCGCCTATACGCACGAACACGTTGCGCTTGTTGCCGGAGGCATCGGTCTTGCCGCTCAGGTCGAGTCCGCGGGCGCGCTGAGCTGCCGAAACGGATTGCCAGATGGAGAAGAACACCGGAATGTAACGCAATGCGGTGGCGATGGTGAGACCGGCCTTGTACGGCATTCCCAGCGAGGTGAATCCCCGGATCAGTCTGGTCTGGCTGGTGGTGAACAGGGTGAGGAAGCATGCGAAGCCAAGAGCCGGGATGCGCAGACCCATCACCGCGGCCATCAGCAGGTTCTCCTGCGTGAGTTTCAGCCATCCCCACTGCCAGAGCACATGCGTGCCGGACGGGTCGAAAATCGGCCAGAGCACCACGATGAACACGATGATCACGGCGAGGATCTTCCACACCCAGCCTATGCGTTTCAACGGCACACCATCGGTGATGAGCATCAGATGTTCGATGATCAGCACGTCGAGGATGAACGCCCAATTACGCCATATCAGGCATAGCACCAGCATGACCGTGGAAATCAGGAATTTCACACGCGGGTCGGCACGGTGCAGCCATCCGTCGCCTGGCACATACAGATCGGCGTCCATCAGCGTCCTTCCTTCCGTTGTTCATCGACTTTCGGCAGCGCATGCGTCGCCGAGACCGGACCTTTGGCCTTGTTCTTCCTAAGCGCGGTCTTCGGTTGCGGCTCCCGCGTCTCCTCCGATCTGTCGATCGGACCGTATTGCACGATTTTCCCGTCCTTCAATTCCAACACGTGTGTGCAGTAGCGATATACGGCACGCATGTCATGACTGATCATGATGACGGTGACGCCGCGCTGGTGGAGTTTTTCTACGGCGCCGAGGAATCGTGCGGCCAGCCGGTGGTCGAGCCCCGCGGTGGGCTCGTCGAGCACAAGAATCGGCGTGCGCATGGCCAGCACGGAGGACAGCGCCACCGCGCGTCTCTCGCCATAGCCGAGCGTGGCCGGCGAGATGTCCTCGTAGCGATGCAGGTCGAACAGGGTCATCATCTCTTCGACGCGTTTGTATACGGTAGCGCAGTCCAGTCCAAGCGCGGTCGGCCCGAACCCGATCTCATCCTTGATGGTGGAGCAGAAGATCTGATGGTCGGGATTCTGGAACACGAATCCGACGCGGGCGGCCATTTCTCCGACGCCGTGCTTGGACACGTCAAGACCATCCACCGTCACGGTGCCCTGTGTCGGCTTGAGCAATCCGTTCAGATGCTTGGCAAGAGTGGTTTTGCCGGAACCGTTGCGTCCGATGAGGCCGACGAACGAACCACGTTCGATGTCCACGGACACATCGTCCAAAGCCTTCGTCGCGTTGCCGCCCCGCTCGTACCGGTAGGACACATGGTCCAGGCTGATAATCACGTTCCCGTTTTTGGCCGGGGTCTCGGACTCGGACACGTCCTTGGATCCGTCCCGCTTCCCCTTGCCACTGGTGCGGACGGCCCTGACCACGGGCAGAGGACCATCCGAGACCTGCACGCCAGCGGATTCCAGCAATCCCCTCTCACGGGTGAACAGGCTGGCGTCGCTGTTGCGCACCACCTCACCGTTGACCATGAACAGCACCTGGTCGGCCCAGTGGGCGATAAGCTCGGTATCCTGCTCCGCCATAATCACCGTCATGGAACGGGTCTGGCGGATGCGCTCGAGCACGTCGAAAACCTCTTGCTTGCCTTCCGGGTCAAGTGCCGCGGTCGGCTCGTCGAGCACGAGCACATCGGGTTCCGCCGCCAATGCGGCCGCGATGGCCACTCGCTGCATCTGCCCGCCCGACAGGCTGGTCGGCACGCGCTTGCGATATCCGGTCATGCCGACCAGATCGAGCATGATGTCAATCTGTCTGTCGATGATGTCTGGCGCGAATCCGCGGTTCTCCAAAGGAAAGGCGATTTCATCCTCGACGCTTGCGCAGAAGAGCTGCGATTCGGGATCCTGCTGCACATATCCGACGCGTTCGGACAACGCGGATACCGAATGGCGGCTGGTGTTCATGCCATTGACCTCCACCAGACCGCTCATGGTGCCATCGGCCAGATTCGGGATGATGCCGGCCAACGCCATGCATAGAGTAGATTTGCCGGCGCCCGTGGGGCCGATGATTCCCACGAACGACCCTGACTTGATGTCGAAGCTGACATGCTTGAGGCTATTCGCCGGCCTGCCGCCATCAGCCAGCGGCGCGTACTGCCAATTCAAATCACGTACCGTGATCATGCGCTTTTCTCCATATCCTCAGCACATCAGCCCATTGCACCGGCCGTGGACACGGCCAATACGGATACTATATGAGTAAAGACGTATAAAAAACCCGTGGAATCGCCGTTCACCGGTGAACCCACGGGCTTTTTGCATCCGGATAATAATGTATCACTCACTGGCCTTGACACCGAGACCACCGAGTCGCACCAGCGGCGGATATGCCTTGCGCACCGCCGAGAACAACGCGAAGCCGACAACCAGACCGACCGCGGCCTGCAGGCAATTTCCTAGAATATCCACCAGAGCAGGACCCATTCCGGAAAGAATCCAGCCTGCGATGAAATAGCCGAACACCTTCCAAGCTCCCGCCGCGACGGAGCCGACGATGATGCTGACCGGCTCGAACCGCCGAACCAGGAATCCCACCAGCAGCGCCTGCACGCCATCAATGACGAGCGTGAAGATAGCCCACTGCGGATAACCGCTGATCAGATCCGACAGCGCCGGGCCAAGACCACCAATGATACCGCCGACCCACGGTCCGAACGCATACGCACTGAAATAAATCATCGTGTCAGAAAGATTCAAATATCCTTTGCCCGGGGTCGGCACCTTCACGAACATTGCCACCACCGTGGTGACCGCGGTCATGATGGCGATCAATGGAATGGTGTTGGTCCGAATCGCCTTCGAGACGCCCTTCTTGACGTCCTGTGCCATAATCCAACCTTCTCTCTCTTTGTCTCGCCGAATCGTCAGAATCGGAACATCGTCGACGCTATGGAGAGGAATCACTGGCGATTCCATCCCAACCATCGGATCCCGACATTGCCTGCCGGAACAATCCGGAATCCTAACCCGTCCACATTACAAGCATACAAACATGGAAACGGACGGCTCACAACACCCCCTTCTCATGATGTCGCGAGCCGTCCGACACGACTGTCCGGATTGGCTTACTTGGCCAGGCCGGATTCGCGCAGGGCCTTGAAGCCGCCCTCGAGATCATCGATGATGTCGTCGATGTTCTCCAGGCCGATGGACAGGCGGATGGTGCCCTGGTGGATGCCCTGGTCCTCAAGCTCCTCCAGGGTCTCCTGGGAGTGCGTGGTGGAGGCCGGGTGAATCACGAGGCTCTTGGCATCGGCCACGTTGGCCAGCAGGCTGAACAGGTGCAGGTTGTCGATGAACACGCGTGCCGCGTCCTTGCCGCCCTTGATGTCGAAGGTGAAGATGGAGCCGCCGCCGTTCGGGAAGTACTTCTTGTACAGCTCGTTGTCCTTGCGGCCTTCGATGGACGGGTGGGAGATGGATTCGACCTCCGGCACGGTCTTGAGGTAATCGATGACCTTGAGGGCGTTCTGCACGTGGCGCTCGACGCGCAGGGACAGGGTCTCGGTGCCCTGCAGCAGCAGGAACGCGGCGAACGGGGACAGGGTGGCGCCGGTGTCGCGCAGCAGGATGGCGCGCACGCGGGTCACGAAGGCGCTTCCGCCCAGGGCCTCGTAGAAGTTCAGGCCATGGTAGGACGGATCAGGCTCGGTGAGGGTCGGGAACTTGCCCGGCACCTCGGCCCAGTTGAACTTGCCGCCTTCCACGATCACGCCGCCCAGGGTGGTGCCGTGGCCGCCGATGAACTTAGTGGCGGATTCCACCACGATGTCGGCGCCGTGCTCCAACGGACGGAACAGGTACGGGCTGGCGAAGGTGTTGTCCACGATCACCGGCAGGTGGTGCTTATGGGCGATGGCGGTGATGGCCTCGAAGTCCGGCAGGTCGGCGTTCGGGTTGCCAAAGGTCTCGAAGTAGACGAGCTTGGTGTTCTCCTGGATGGCGTCCTCGAACTCCTGCGGATTCTCTGCGGAGACAAAGGTGGTGTTCACACCGTCACGCGGCAGGGTGTGGCGCAGCAGGTTGAAGGTGCCGCCGTACACGTTCTTGGCGGCGACGATGTGGTCGCCGGACTGGGTGATGTTACGCACCGCGTATTCCACGGCGGCCGCGCCGGAGGCGACGGCAAGACCCGCGGTGCCGCCTTCGAGGGCTGCGATGCGGTCCTCGAACACAGCCTGGGTGGAGTTGGTCAGACGACCGTAAATGTTGCCTGGGTCGGCCAGTCCGAAACGGGCCTCGGCATGGTCGAAGTTATGGAAGACGTAGCTGGTGGTCTGGTAGATCGGCACCGCGCGGGAGTCGGTGGCCGGGTCGGCCTGCTCCTGGCCGACGTGCAGCTGCAGCGTCTCGAAGCGGTAGTTCTTGTTCTCTGCCATGGTGTCGCTCCTTGTGTGAGGTTTCGTTTGTTCTCGTCTTCGCCGGTCATTCGTCCTGCCGTGCAGGTGGCTGGCCGGCTGTTGGTAGCGACAATAAGCCGGACTGCGGGCGCGACGCAAGCCGGACGTTATCGCACTTGCCTATATCCCTTTATAAACCGTTGGAATCATTGATTTCCCATGCTTGGCAACCATTGAAAACACGCATGCGAAAATCCGCGACACGCCGATATCCCACATGCCGTCGATCCGACCGTCGGCAACGTCGTGTGACAGAACCGCGCCGAGGTCACGCCACCGGCTAAAGTCAGGTGCAGACAATCGCGAAAGAGGTGTTGATATATGAGCGATGAGATTCTGTATGACCGAGATCCGCGGTACATTCCCCGCGTGGCCGCGGTGCATGACATGTGCGGCTACGGCAAGTGCTCGCTGACCGCGGCCATTCCGATTCTGTCGGCGGCCGGCTGCGATGTCTGCCCCGTCCCGACGGCGCTGTTCTCCGCGCATACGCGCTATAAGGTGTTCACATTCCATGACACGACCGAGATTCTGGACGGATATCTGGACGCGTGGCGGCAGGAGAGCGTCGATCTGGACGGCGTCTATTCCGGTTTCCTCGGCTCCGCGGACCAGGTCGCGATCATCAAGCGCCTGTATGAGGAATATCCGCATGCCCTGCGATTGGTGGATCCAGTGATGGGCGATGGCGGAGAGATCTACGCCACCTACACTCCCGAGCTATGCCGTGCGATGGGCACGCTGGTGGACGGCGCGGACGTGCTGATGCCGAATCTGACCGAGGCCTCCATTCTGACGGGATGCGAGTATCCGGGGCAGGACATCGACGACGCCCAGGTTGATGCTTTGCTCGACGCCCTGCTCGACGCCGGTGCGAGGAACGTCGTGCTCAAGGGCATCGACCGTGGCGATGGCAAAATCCGCAATTACGTCGCATCCGCGTCCACGGGCGCCGCCGGCAAGCAGGAACTCGCACATGACAAGCTGCCATTCATGACGCATGGCACCGGTGATGCGTTCGCTTCGGCGCTATGCGGAGCGGTGATGGCAGGACGTCCGTTGGCCGAGGCGGCCGATATCGCCGGCGAGTTCGTGCGGCATGCGATGGAAAGCACGCAGTATCAGCCGAATCATGAGGAACGTGGCGTGAGCTTCGAACTTGACCTCGGTGAAATGACCAATCTGGTTCAGCGCTGACATCCCCGGCGCTCCGTCTCTCCGCGATGGGTCCGGGCACGACGCGGTGGATGAGTGTGGATAACGCGGATTCATCCACCGTCCATCCACAACACGCCCGGATCCATACAAGTTATCCACATTGGCCGGTCGGCCTTGTCATATGCGGTCGCAGTCTGTTGGACTGGGGCCATGAACCTTTCATCACCGCACAATGTTCCGCCCAAAGCACGCTCCTCGGAGCAGCTTCTCGATTCCCTATCGCGACGGATGCGCGATAATTCGTTGCGCTCACGACAGATCGGCGATCTCGGAGAGCAATATGCGGCCGCATGGCTGGAAAGCCACGGCTGGCACACGCTCGACCGCAACTGGCATTGCCGCTATGGAGAGCTCGATGTCATCTCGCGAGACCCCATGGGCCAGATCGTCTTCGTCGAGGTCAAGACCAGACGGACGCTACGCTATGGCACGCCTCAGGAGGCGGTCACCGCCTCCAAGCAGATCAATCTGCGCCACGCCGCCGTGCAATGGCTGTCGGACCCCGAACATCGCATGCCGCACAACGGCGTGCGCTTCGATGTCATCACCATCGTCGTGCAGGGGGATCATCCGCTGCTGCACCATATCGAAGGAGCGTTCTGATGGCCATCGGCAGCGCGCTATCCGTGGGGCTAATCGGATTGAAGGCCTTCATCATCCAAATCCAGGCCTTCGTCTCCCCCGGACTTCCCTATTTCTCTATCATCGGGCTTCCCGACACCTCCTTGTCAGAAGCGCGCGAGCGTGTCAAATCGGCATGCCAGGCCAGTGGCTTCAAATGGCCGGAGACGCGAGTCACGGTCAATCTCTCGCCCGCCTCCATGCCAAAGAAAGGGTCCTCGCATGATCTGGCGATCGCGGCCAGTGTGCTCAGCGCCTCCGGCGCGATCGCCCATGACTGTCTCGCCGACACCATCGTGCTGGGCGAGGTGAATCTCGACGGAACGGTGCTTCCCATCAACGGTCTGCTGCCGATCATGCTGCATGCGAAGGAACAGGGCATTGCGAAGATCATCGTTCCACACGCCAATCTGGAAGAGGCGCGTCTCATTCCCGATGTCCAGGCGATTGGTGTGCGTCATGTCGGAGAGCTCATCGAATTGATGGGCGGCGTCGCGGAATACACGATTCCGGACAGCATGCGCGGCATGGACGCCGACGCCGATGGCATGGCCATCTGTCCTCCGCCCGGGGACATGAGCGAGGTGATGGGGCAGCATGCCGCCAAATGGGCATTGGAGGTGGCAGCGGCTGGAGGCCACCACCTGATGATGACGGGTCCACCCGGCACCGGCAAAACCATGCTCGCATCCAGACTTCCCGGCATTATGAGTCCACTGAACGAGGACGAACAGCTCGAAGTGGCGTCGATCCGTTCGCTCTGCGGCACGCTTCCCGGATACGGCATCAGCGTCGTTCCGCCGTTCGAGGCGCCCCACCATACTGCATCGACCGCCGCCCTAGTCGGAGGCGGCGCGGGATTGGCCCAACCAGGCGCGATAACCCGCGCGCATCGCGGCATCCTGTTCATGGACGAGGCTCCGGAATTCTCCGCCAGGACGCTGCAGACGCTGCGCGAACCGCTGGAATCAGGCTATGTGGCGATTTCCAGAGCGAAAGGCACCACGTACTATCCGGCGCGTTTCCAGCTGGTCATGGCCGCGAATCCCTGCCCATGCGGCTACGCGTACGGCAACGGCGAACGCTGCACCTGCAGGGAGAAGGATCGCATCAAATATTTCAGCCGTCTTTCCGGCCCGATCCTCGACCGCATCGACATCCAGATTGAAGTACCGCCGGTGGAGCGCATCGTCTCCGGAACCAAGCCGTCCGGAGATTCGAGCCACGACATACGTCTGCGCGTCATGGTCGCGCGTCAGACGGCGCAGGAACGGTTCCACGAATACAAATGGACCTGCAACGCGCAGGCAACCGGCTCATGGCTCAGGGCCAACACGTCGATCAAAGCAATCGAATTGGTCAACCGCGCATTGGCGAGCGAACGGCTGAGCCTACGAGGAGCAGACCGGGCCATGCGTCTTGCGTGGACATTGTCCGATCTGGTGGGAAAGACCTCCCCCGGACCGGAGGAGATGATGCAGGGAATATCCATGAGGACGAAGCTGACATGACCGCGACGACTATAGACGATGAGACTTTGGCCCGCGCTGTGCTGACCTTCTGTCTGGACAGCGCCGATGCGATGATGTATGCGCTGATCAAAGGCACCGGTTCTGCCGCAAGCGCATTGCAGCTGATCGCCGATAGCGGACCGGGCAACCATGAAGGCGTGGTGGCCGCGGCATGTTCCGCTTTGGACGCGGCGTTCATCAACGGCATCACGCGTTGGGGACGCACCATCAACGCCCGCGGCATGGCCTCGTTCCATGGATCGTTGGTGTCATGGCAACAACGTCTGACGCTTCTCCCTTGCAAGGATCCGGATGAATTGCGCGATTGGTTCACCGTAGGCGGCTCGCAATGGATCATCGCCCCTCATCACCCGTGTTGGCCGGATCAGCTGGCCGATCTGTCGTTGCACACCGATTGGGCGGCCCCGTTATGTCTGTGGGGCAAGGGCGACCCTCAGGCGTTGGTGTCATGCTCCGCACCGGTCGGCATAGTCGGCTCGCGTGGCGTCGGCGACTATGGCAGACAGTGCGCGCATGAGCTGGCGCTTCATGCGGCGCGCGCCGGTCATCTGGTGGTGTCCGGTGGAGCGCTGGGAGCCGATGCGGCCGCCCATTGGGGCGCCATCCAGGCCATGGACGAGATGGGAGCCCCTCTTGCCGGACGCACCGTCGCCGTCTTCGCCGGAGGTCTGAACCACATCGGCCCGAAAAGCAACCAGCGCCTGTTCGAGCGGATCGAGAGCCATTCGGGCGCTCTGATTTCCGAGCTGTGTCCGGGGACCGTGCCCGAGGCGAGACGTTTCCTGTTGCGCAACCGTCTGATCGCAGCGCTGTCGTCCACGCTGATCGTGGCGCAGGCGCGGGCACGATCCGGAGCGCTCAACACGGCAGGGTGGGCAAACGAACTCAACCGCAACCTTTTCGCCGTGCCGGGGGACGTCACCATGCCGCATAACACCGGCTGCAACCGTCTTATCCAAGAAGGCAAGGCCTCTATCGTCTGCTCGCTGACAGAGATCGACGAGCTCTGTCACGGCGCGCATCGGCCGGAATCCGTCGATGGTGCGGATGGCGGAGAAGATGAACGACGGGAGACGCCGTATGCCGGTTCCGGCACGACCGTGCTCAACGCCATCGGAATGTGCGGAACCAGCGGCAATGTTACCGCCGACGACGTGCTCGCCAAGCTTGACGAGACACACCCCGGCGAATATTCCGTGGCACGTGTCATGCGGGATTTGGGCTCATTGGAGCTTGAAGGCCTCATCGACGTGCGGTCCGGGCGGATCTCCATCATCGGACGTTGAGCGGACGGTTCCACGCGCGCGCATTCCCCCCATCCGGCTTCGAAGTCATACCTTGTGCGAAAATCAGTGGTATGAGTCCGAAGCATGTTGAAGATATGTATGATGCAGTGATCGTCGGCGCGGGCGCGGCAGGCCTTTCCGCTGCGTTGGGGATGCTCCGCAGCGAGCGGATGCGCCAGATGAGAGCGTCCGGCATCGAGCCGAACGTTCTGGTGATTTCAAAGCTGCAGCCGTTGCGCTCCCACACTGGGGCCGCGGAAGGAGGTATCGCCGCCAGCCTCGGCAATATCGAGAAGGACGATTGGCACTGGCATTACTACGACACCGTCAAGGGCGGTGATTGGCTTGTCGACCAGGATGCGGCGAAGCTGCTCGCCCAGGAAGCTCCGGCAACGGTGATCGCGTTGGAGCATGCCGGCGTCGCTTTCTCACGCACCGAGGATGGGCATATCGCGCAGCGTCGGTTCGGAGGACATACCAAGGATTTCGGCAAGGAACCCGTCCGACGTGCCGCGTATGCGGCCGACCGTATCGGACATCAGATCCTGTTTTCGCTTTGGCAGCAATGCGTCGCCGAAGGCGTCGAATTCGCCGAGGAATGGTATGTGACCGATCTGGTGGTGTCCGAGGACCACGACAAGGTCGAAGGCGTGGTGGCATTCGACACGCATAAGGGCGAGACGCACGCCATCCACGCGCGCAATGTGCTGGTGGCCACCGGTGGCGCGGGACGCCTGTTCCACACCACGTCGAATTCATGGGATCTGACCGGCGACGGCATGGCTTTGGCCCTGTCCGCGGGTCTGCAGCTGGAGGATGGCGAATTCGTGCAGTTCCATCCGACCGGTCTTGCCCATACCGGCATTCTGCTGTCGGAGGCGGCACGCGCGGAAGGCGGCGTGCTGCGCAATGCCGATGGAGAGGCGTTCATGGAACGGTATGCTCCGTGGCATGCGGATCTGGCCGCACGCGATGTGGTGAGCCGTTCCATCATGGCTGAGATCGATGCCGGACGAGGGGTCGCCGATCCAAAGAATCCGGAAGGCCCGAAGGATTGCGTCTGGCTGGATATGACAGGCATCGACGCGGATCACATGCGCAAGGTCCTGCCACAGGTGGTGGAGACCATCGAAAAGTACGCCAACCTCGATCCGGCACATGACTATGTTCCTGTCAAACCGACCGCGCATTACACGATGGGCGGCATCCCGATCACCACCGACGGCGAGGTCTATCGCTGGACTGACGGCGGACGAGCCATCGTGGAGGGTCTGTTCGCAGCCGGCGAATGCTCCTGCGTGTCGGTGCACGGCGCGAACCGTCTGGGTGGCAACTCCCTGCTGGACGCGTGCCTGTTCGGCACCCGTTCAGGCAAGGCTCTGGCCCAGCGAGTCGCCGATGACCCGGTGAACGATCCAACGGCCGAGCCATCCGACGAGACCGGCATCGACAAGGTCCGGCAGGCGGCCGACGAGCGTTCAGCGCAGATCAGGGATCTGCTGGTACAGCTGCCGGAGGATGACGAAGCCGCCCAGGACAATCCCTACCGGCTGCTGGCCGATTTGGGCTCCGTCATGGAACGGGCCGTCGCAGTGCGTTGCGACCAGCGCAGCATCGAACAGGCGCTGCATACGCTGAACGACGAGCTTACGCCGCGTGCCGAAGCGCTGCATGCGCATTCCGACTCCTCTGCATTCAATCAGGAGATCACCGCCATCTGGGAGGTGCGCCATCTGATTGAGCTCGGCAAGGCCGTGCTTTCCGCATCCGATGCGCGCCATGAGTCCCGCGGCTCGCTGAAACGCCTCGACTTCCCCGAACGCGATGACGAGCATTTCCTGGCCCACTCCATGACGGACGTCACCGGACAGGTCTCCTGGCAGTCGGTGCATATCGTGGATATGCCGCCGAAAGCCCGTGAATACTGACGCCTCTGGGCACGGCGTATGGCAGACTAGTTGACGGTTTTTCATCGAAAGGCAGGTACATGAACGGCAAGGAGAACGGCATGAACACGGTGACGTTGCGGGTGAACAGGTTCACGCCGCGTCCCGAACGAGGCCGTGAGCGAGGAGGCTCGCCTTTCGCCAGAAAGAGTTCTCCGTTTGGCGATTCCGGAGCATCCGCACGTAGGCGTCCCCGTGGCAAGCAGTGGGTACAGGAGTACACGTTGTCCGTCCGCCCGGAGGACACCGTGCTTGACTGCCTGCTGACGATCAAGCGCACCATCGACCCGACGCTCGCCTTCCGCTATTCGTGCGGACATGGCATATGCGGTTCCGATGCGGTGGCCATCAACGGCACACCGACGTTGCTTTGCACGGCCATGGTGAGGGATTGGGCCAAACCGGCCGGCACGCAGGTGGACAATGAGGGATTCCGCCATACCGGTGACGACTTCCAGCCCGTTCCCGCACAGGACGGCGACGACTTGGGCGTCATCGAGCTCGCCGCGCTGCCCGGATTCCCCGTACGGCGCGATCTGGTCGCCGACATCGACCAGATGCTCGACCAGATCAAAAAACTCAAGCCGTATCTGCAGGCCAACGACGATCTCGCCACCACCGAGGACGGCAAGATCGATGCGTTCGAATATCTGCAGAATCCGCAGCAGCTGGCCAAATACGAGTTGCTGAGCAATTGCATCGCCTGCGGAACCTGCGAAGGCAGCTGTCCCGTGTACGCGGGCGGCGAGGCGTTCATCGGCCCCGCGGCGCTTATCGCGGCGTCCCGTTTCATCAACGATTCACGCGACATGCAGACGGCCGCCCGCATGGATGCCATCGACTCGGCCGACGGCATCGCGGCATGCCAGTCGGTACGCGCATGCTCGCGCGAATGTCCGCGTGGCATCGACGTCGGCGAGGAGATCTGGCAGCTGATCGCCCAAATCAAGGAGCGCTGAACATGGACAGGACGTCATACACCAATCTCGCGAAATCGTGGGAGTATGTCGAGGATCATGCGTTCTCACGCCAGTCAGCCGAATTGAACGCCATCAGGACCGTAGCCGAGGAGAACGGCATTCCCCAGGGATCGGCGGCACAGGCCGAGCTTCTGCGCATGCTGGTGCGGATGCTGAACGCCTCCTCGGTGATCGCCATCGGCACCGGCTCTGTGGTGGAGACGATGCAATTGATCAATGGTCTTGACGGCACGGGACAGCTCACCGCCGTCGATTCCTCCGCGCAGGGCATCTCCCTGATTCGGAAGCTGTTCAACCGGCTATCCGACGAGACCGAGACCACGCTGCGTGCGGTCAACGCATCCGCGGGCGTGTTCCTTCCCCGTCTCAACGCCGAGAATTACGATCTGATCGTTGTTGCCGGCGATTCCGAGAATTACGCGGCCGCTTTCGCGCAGGCGCCGCGTCTACTGAAGCCGCATGCCGCGATCGTGTTCACCGACGTGCTCGCCTTCGATGCGGCCACCTCCGCCGGTGGCGTGCTGAATCCCGCCAACCGTGACGCGAAGTCCATTGCGATGCGGGAGCTGCTGGAAACCGTGGAATCCGATGAGAGGTTCACCACCGCGTTGACGCCGACCGGCACCGGTCTGCTGATCGCGGTCAAGGACTGACGACGCCGCACCCTCTCTGATTTCCTGGATATGATGGGGCCCGCACATGGTAATGGCATGTGCGGGCCCCATTCTCATCTACTGCCGTTTCGTCTTGGCACCAATCGTCTGACTGACCACGACCGTGCCGTCCTCCAGCACCGTTTCGACCTCGTCGGCGGCATCCTCGTCGCCGGTGTGGTGTTTGCGCTCCTGCTCCGCGGCCGATTCGAACCGCTTGGATTGGCGGCTCAGCAGTATGCCGGAAATCACCGCCGCGATCATGGATCCGATCAGGACTCCGAATCTGGCCTCGGCGGACAATTCGGCGTCCTGATACGCGAGAGAGGCGATAAGGAACGACACCGTGAAGCCGATGCCGCATGCGCAAGCCGCGGGGAACATGTCACGCACGCGCAATCCCTTGGCCATTTTGAGGCCTCCCACATGCGTGGACAGCCATGCCGTGGCCATGATGCCCAAAGGCTTGCCGACGACCAACGCCACCATCACGGCAACGACCACAGGCGAGACGAACAATGCGAATGTCAACGATTCGAAATGCACACCGGTGGCGAACAGCGCGAAGATCGGCAGCGCGAGCAACGCGGAGAACGGCTGCAGCTTGTCCGCGTAGCGTTCCGCCCGTGGGGTCTTCTCACCGAAGCACTCATGCGCGGGAGTGAGCAGGCCGACCAGCACGCCTGCCAGCGTGGGGTGCACGCCGGCCTCGAACATCATGACCCATGCCAGCACGCCGACGATGGCCACCGCGAGCCATGGCACCCTGCGCATGCGCACCAGGAAATACCAGACGGCCGCGCATACGGCGATGCCGAGGAACCAATACCACGCGTTCACCGACGAGAAAAACACCGCTATCAGGATGATGGCCAGCAGATCATCCACAGTGGCCAACGTCATCAGAAACGCACGGATGGAGCCCGGCAGCGCCTTGGCGAACAAAGCCAGCACAGCCAACGAGAACGCAATGTCCGTGGCCGTGGGCACCGCCCATCCATGGGACATCTGCGCGAAGGAGAACACCTCGCCCGACGCTATAGTCAGGCGACCGTCCCCTGCTGCGGAGAACAGCGAAATCACACCGATGAACAGCGCCGGCGGCACCAGCATGCCTCCCACGGCGCATAGCATCGGCACCGCGGCGGCCTTGGGATTGGACAGCGATCCCGTGGTGAGCTCCTGTTTCAATTCCAATCCCACGGTCAGGAAGAACACCGTCAGCAGACCGTCCTGCACCCAATGGCCCAATCCCATGTCGATATTGGTATGGGGAATGGCTATACGGAAGTTCTCGAGCTGTTCGAACGCATGAGCGGTGAAGGGGAGGTTGGCCAGCAGGAGTCCGGCGAGGGCGAAACCGAGCATGATCAGACCGGATATACGGTCGGATGCGGCTATGCGTCGGATGGTTGTCCAGATTCCCCTCTTCGATGTGGCCATCATGCTCCTTGTCTTGCGGCCCCGTCCGACCGCGATGTCCGTGGAAAAATCGCATTATCCAGTGTATCGAAGGGTCTGGTGTTTGGTCTCGAATCCTCATCCACGCTCATCTGTGCGCGCAATCGCCCCACACTATGGCCATTCACATTGGAAGATTCCCGCGGTCCAAGACGCTTCCGGGGAGGATTCAAGGCTTCACGGCGATACTGACGGGAAACCTAACACAAAAAAAGAAAGCCTCCTCCGCATTCGCGAAGGAGGTTCTTGTGCGCGAGACAGGATTCGAACCTGCGACCTGCTGATCCGTAGTCAGCTGCTCTAATCCGCTGGGCTACTCGCGCAACGTCATCTTATTTTCTAAAGCCACCTGATGACTGGTGGCTGGTGCGCGAGACAGGATTCGAACCTGCGACCTGCTGATCCGTAGTCAGCTGCTCTAATCCGCTGGGCTACTCGCGCAACGTTGCCTTGTTTCCGGCAACTCGAATAAGATACACCCAAACGAGCTTCAAACAAAATCTCGGCGTGTCGCAACGGATTGCAATGGAATCATGCCTCTCTGAGACGAGGAATCTCCTGTGTCGGCACCTTGAGCAGCTTCGGCGTGCCCGCACCACTGACGGCAGCCTCGTCGACAACCACTTCAGCGACGCCTTCCATACTAGGAAGCTGGAACATGGTGTCTTCCAAAGTCCTCTCGATGATCGAACGCAGCCCACGCGCGCCCGTCCCGCGTCGGATCGACGTGGCCGCGATCTGCCGCACCGCGCCATCGGTGAAAGTCAGTCTCACGCCATCGACGGCGAACAGCTTCTGATACTGCTTGACCAGCGCGCTCTCCGGTTCGACGAGGATACGCGCCAGATCATCCTCGGTAAGCTCCTCCAGCACGCTGACCACCGGCAGCCTGCCTATGAATTCCGGAAGCAGACCGAAATCGGCCAGATCGTCAGCGGACACCTGCGCGAGCAATTCCCGCTTCGGCACCTCATGATCATGCCAGGATGCGCCGAAACCGCTTTCCCGGGCACCCAAGCGTTGCGCCACGATGTCGTCAAGCCCCACGAACGCGCCGCCACAGATGAACAGGATGTCTCGGGTATCAATCCGCACGGTCTCCATCTCGCGGTGCTTGCGGGATCCCTCTACCGGCACGGTGGCGACGGTGCCTTCCAGGATCTTGAGCAATGCCTGCTGCACGCCCTCGCCGGACACATCGCGTGTGATGGACGTGTTCTCACCGCTTTTACGGGCGATTTTGTCGATCTCATCTATATATATGATGCCCTGCTGAGCGCGGGCCACGTCGCCGTCAGCGGCCTGAATGAGGCGCTGCAGCACGGTTTCGACGTCATCCCCCACATAGCCGGCCTCCGTCAGTGTGGTGGCGTCGGCTATGACGAACGGCACGTTCATAACCTTGGCAAGCGTCTGCGCCAGATACGTTTTGCCCACTCCCGTCGGCCCAAGCAGCAGAATATTCGATTTGGCCACCTGCACTCCCGCAAGCGGATCATCCTGCGCCTGCGACGACTTCACGCCGAGACGGGCGGCTTCGCCCATTTCCATGTTGACGCGCTTGTAATGGTTGTACACGGCCACGGAAAGCGTTCTTTTGGCCGATTCCTGTCCGACGACGTAATCGTCGAGATAGGCGCTGATCTGCGCCGGCTTGGGCAGCTGCAGGACACCGGCCCGGGCGTCCTTGACCCGTTCCTCCGAAATGATGTCCACGCACAATCCGATGCATTCGTCGCAGATGGCCGCGCCCGACCCGGTAACCAGCTTGCGCACCTGGTTCTCGGATTTGCCGCAGAACGTGCATCTTGACACCGCGTCGTTGTAGTTGACCACACGTCCCATTCCATACCCCTTCGTTTCATAGGACCATCATCCACGGAACACAATACCCCTGCCGGAACCCAGCAGGGGTATTGTGCGTCAAGACATGACTCCGGCATCCGCACGTCAGCCGCGGTGCTCCAGCACCTCGTCGACGATGCCGTATTCCTTGGCCTCCTGGGCCGTCAGGAAGGTGTCCACCTCGATGTCCTTGCGAATCTTCTCGATGTCACGGCCGGTGTGCTTGGCCAGCGTGTTCTCCAGCCATTCGCGCATGCGCAGCATCTCCTTGGCCTGGATTTCGATTTCCGTGGCCTTGCCGAAACCTTGGTCAATGGCCGGCTGATGGATGAGCACGCGGGCGTTCGGCAGCATCAGACGCTTGCCCTTGGCTCCGGCGGCCAGCAGGATGGCCGCGGCGGAAGCGGCCTGGCCCAGGCATACGGTCTGCACATCCGGCTTGATGTACTGCATGGTGTCGTAGATGGCGGTCATGGCCGTCATGGAACC
>ERZ1034669.53-NODE-53-length-60145-cov-41.392611_pt1 | contig 60145 bp, 47 predicted proteins | sample MGYA00520705_ERZ1034669 | MGnify/ENA primary metagenome ERZ1034669 (study PRJEB33766, sample SAMN09781766) | gut metagenome | biome: gut microbiome | host: Homo sapiens | place: Madagascar | study: EMG produced TPA metagenomics assembly of the PRJNA485056 data set... | reverse complement strand
GGCGAGCTCAGCTGGAAGAAGCACATCTGGCCGATCTTCATGCCCGGCCACAGCTTCACCGGCAACGTCGACACATTGGACAGTTCCAGCGTGATATGGCCTTCGAAGCCCGGGTCGATGAAGCCCGCGGTGGAGTGGGTGAGGATGCCGAGGCGACCGAGCGAGCTTTTGCCTTCAAGACGCGCGGCGATCGTCGCATCAAGCTTCACATACTCCCATGTGGAGCCGAGCGCGAACTCGCCCGGATGCAGGATCCACGGCTCGTCCGACTTGACTTCGAACTGTTCGGTCAGCTCGCCCTGGTTTTCGGCGGGATCCACGTACGTGTACGCATGGTTGTTGAACAGGCGGAAGAAACGGTCCAATCGCACGTCGATCGACGCCGGCTGCACCATTTCCGGGGTCCACGGATCGAGTGAGATGTGACCGTCGGCCTGTGCAGCGAGAATGTCGCGATCGGACAGCAGCATCGAAATTCCTCCAAACATCGCCAAAAACAATCGTCATGACGGCGGGCGCGCGACAATCCGACGCACGCCCGCCAACCGTTGTCCAGTCTAACGCGGCGACGCTATAAGCGAATCTACCGCCGATGCATCGCGCGAAGCACGAATTTACGCAGTTCGGACGCGACGAGCACGATCAGCGCCAAGCCGAGGCATTCGGCCCACGCGCCCGCGGACAGGGGCACGGTGCCGAACGCGGTGTTGAGGAACGGCACGTAGATCACCGCCACCTGCAGCAGCGCGGACAGCGCGATCGCGCCCCACAGCCACTTGTTGGCGAACAGCCCCACGAACACCGACTGGTCGTGCGAACGCGAGCACAACGCGTTGAGCATCTGTGCGAACACAAGGATGGTGAAGCCCATGGTGCGCGCCTCCGTCATCTGCGCGTCATGCCCGATGGCATCCACGGAACGGTCGGTGAACAAGCCTCCGGCGAGGTGCATGTCCATGCCGATCAGCGTGACGGCGGCCATGATGATGCCGATGAAGATGATGTCTCCCCACATCTGCCCGTCGATCACGCGGTCGGTGAGTTTGCGCGGCTTGCGGGCCATCACGTCGTCGGTGGAGGGATCGACGCCCATCGCCAGAGCCGGAGCCGCGTCGGTGAGCAGGTTGATCCACAGCAGTTGTGTGGCGAGCAGCGGCACGGTCACGCCTTGGCTGCCTGGCTGGGCAATGCCGAGGAAGCCGGCGAGCATCACACCGCCGAACACGGTGAACACCTCACCGACGTTGGAGCTGAGCAGGTACCGCAGGAATTTACGGATGTTGTCGAAAATGCCACGGCCTTCGCGCACGGCTTCGACGATGGTGCTGAAGTTGTCGTCGGCGAGGATCATCTTGGCGCTCTGCTTGGTCACTTCGGTGCCGGTGATGCCCATGGCCACGCCGATATCCGCGGTTTTGACGGCGGGCGCATCATTCACACCGTCGCCTGTCATGGCCACGATGTTGCTTTGCCGCTGCAACGATTCGACGATGCGCAGTTTGTGCTCCGGCGCGACGCGTGCGTATACGGAGATTTCGCTGGTCGCCTTGTCGAGCGCGGCGTCGTCCGACAGTTCGTCGAGTTGGCTACCGGTGAGCACCTTATGGGACAGGTCGGCGCGCGCATCTTTTGCGACATCGGGGGTGTCGATGATACCCAGATCGCTGGCGATGCGCGCGGCGGTCAGCGGATGGTCGCCGGTGATCATGACGGTGCGGATGCCGGCGCGATGGGCTTCGGCGACGGCGTCACGCACTTCGGTGCGCGGCGGATCGATGATGCCGACCATGCCGACCCAGATCAGGTCGTTTTCCAGCACATCGCTCTGTTCCGCGATGTCGACCACATGTCCGGCGGCGTTGAGCGTTACTCCCGGCACATCGGCAAGCGACGCGGTGCCGAGCGGACGGTACGCCTGGCCAAGCGTGCGGTACGCTTCGGAGGACAGTCGTTCGACGGTGGCCAGAATCTGCTGTCGATCGCCCTGCGTCATCGGACGCACGGCGCCGTTTACGGCGATTCTGCCGCAGTAGCCGAGCAGCACGTCCGGCGCGCCTTTCGCGAAGACGGTGAGCCGGCCCGCGTCGGCATTGTCCCGCGCGACGACGGACATGCGCTTGCGATCGGAAGTGAACGGAATCTCGCCGACGCGCGTGTAGTTGGCGAATTTGCGGTCGGCCTTCACCTTGCGTGCGGCGACGATAAGCGACACCTCAGTCGGATCGCCCACGGCCTCCCATAACGTATTGGCAGAGGAAGCGGAATCCGCGCCGTTCCGCACGGTTTCGACGGCGGTCTCGCGAAGCTCGCCGTCGTTTGCGATCGCGCCCACGGCCAGCGTGGCGACGGCCTCGGCCTGCGCCGCTTCGGCGGCTCCCGTAATTCCCGCGGCTTCCGCCGCGTCAATCGCAATCATCCTGCCTTCCGGCGCATAGCCGGTGCCGGTCAGCTGCACTTCGCCGCTCGGCGTTACCACGCGTTCCACCGTCATCTCGTTGCGGGTGAGCGTGCCGGTCTTGTCGGAGCAGATTACCGACGCGGAGCCAAGCGTCTCCACGGAATGCAGCTTCTTGACGATCGCGTGGTGCTCGGCCATGCGCCGCACACCGAGCGCAAGCACCACCGTCAGAATCGCGGCAAGGCCTTCCGGCACGGCCGCAACGGCCAACGAAACGGCCAGCAGCAGCGAGTCGATTACGTCATGCACGTCGTTGAACCCTTCGGTTAACGCGAGCGCCACGAGCACCACAACCGCGATGATGCACACCGCAATGCCGAGGATTTTGGAGACGTAGTTCATCTCCTTCTGCAGCGGGCTATCGTCATCATCCGTAGCCTGCAGCAGATCCGCGATTTTGCCGACCTGCGTGCGCATTCCGGTGCTGGTGACGATGGCACGGCCGGTGCCTTGCGTCACGGATGTGCCGTTGAACACCATGTTGGCGCGATCGCCGAGGGCTTTGGCCTCGGCAAGCGTATCGACGTTCTTGCCGACTGGCACACTTTCGCCGGTAAGGCTCGCTTCGGCGACGCGCAAACTTGCGGCGGCGAGCAGCCGACCGTCGGCAGGCACGGAATCGCCTTCGCCGAGCACGATCACATCTCCCGGCACCACGTTCACGGTGTTGATGCGGGTGACGGCGCCATCGCGCAACACGTTGGTCTGCGGCGCGGTCATCTGCGATAGCGCCTCCACTGCCGCTTCCGCTTTCGATTCCTGAATGTAGCCGAGCACCGCATTGACGATGAGGATCAGCACGATGACGATGGCGTCGAACGGCAGCGCCTCGCCGCCTTCCGCACCAGGCGTGGCGTTGGCGCGCTCGATGAACCATGCGACAAGCGAGATGCCGGTGGCTGCGAGCAGCAGGTAAACGAGGGGGTCCCTGAACTGTGCCAGGAACTTCTTCCATTTCGGCACGGCAGGTGCGGACGCGAGCTCGTTCGGACCGTACTGTCCGAGTCTGCGTTGCGCCTCTGACTGGCTCAGGCCTGTGTCCGGGTCGACGCCGAGGGATGCGGCCACCGCCTGCGCGTCGGCGAGCGACGGATCAAGTTGGGGTGGCTGCGGGCCGTGTTGCGTCCTCATGTCATCGCCGACAGCGGAATTTTCGTCGGAACCGGCATGGGGCTGTATGGATTGATCTTCCTTGCGACCAACCATGGTGATCTCCTTGGGATCGCCGCGGAGTAGTCAGCTCTCCCCCACCCGCGTATGCTTGCGAATCGCGGAAATCCGTGCATCGCAATCATTGCTGCAGGCAGGGCAACGCTGCGCGGTTGCGGGCACCGGGCGGACGCCGTCGGTGCATTCCTGCCATTATTGCACATCCAAGGCGTGCGGAAAACGGACATGGAAGGAATCGGTGTACGGCGAACGGCGTGCGGAATCGTGAAGTGTGATATATTATCGATTGTTGGTAAATTTTATTACCACAGCCGCACGGCATATGTGGCGCAACCGCAACGACGCAGTAAACAACGTAGTAACGTAAGGGGATCTAACATGGCGGATGCAATCGAAAACACGATACTCCACGCAACCAAAGCGAGCGCGGACTGGCTCACCGATCCGACGGTGTTCGCAGTGAATCGGAGGCCGGCGCATTCGAACCACCGTTACGTTATCGGCGAAACGACGGAGCCGAAGCAGAGCCTTGACGGCGAATGGAAGGTGCGCATCGAGCAGGCGCACGACGTGGACGTGGCGGACGCGCCGTTCGCCGCCGCCAATTTCAAGGATGGCGATTTCGGCGCGATCGAAGTGCCGGGCCATCTGCAGATGGCCGGATACCTCAGGAACAAGTACGTCAACATCCAGTACCCATGGGACGGCCATGAGGATCCGCAGGCGCCGGACATCCCCGAAAACAACCATGTGGCGATCTACCGCCACCGGTTCTCGCTGGATGCGCCGCTCGTGCGCACATTGAGGGACGGGGGCACGGTGAGCCTGACGTTCCACGGTGCCGCCACCGCGATCTACGTATGGATTGACGGCATATTCGTGGGTTATGGCGAGGATGGGTTCACGCCGAACGAATTCGACGTGACGGAGGCGCTGCGCGGCACGGCAGACGGCGAATCCACCGCCGAGACCGCCACCCGAACCTCCCCGACAGAGCACACGCTCACCGTCGCCTGCTACGAATATTCGAGCGCATCCTGGCTGGAAGACCAGGATTTCTGGCGGCTGCACGGCCTGTTCCGTTCCGTGGAACTCGCCGCCCAGCCGCGCACACACGTCGAAACCATGCAGATCGAAGTCGACTACGACACGACCGGCATCACCGACACCGCCAAGCTGGACGCGACGCTCGTCCTGCGCAATCCAGCCGGCGCGGCGACCATCGAAAGCGCGCTGTGCGACGGCCATGGGAACGTCGTATGGGAATCGACGCAGGCCTGCAACGGTGAAATCACGCTTGATTCCGGTAAATTGTCCAACATCGCGCCGTGGAGCGCCGAATCGCCGACGCTGTATACGCTGACCGTGCGCGTCATCGGGCACGACGGCGCAACCATCGAAACCGTGACGCAGAACATCGGCTTCCGTACGTTCCGCATCGAAAACGGCATCATGACACTCAACGGCAAACGCGTCGTATTCAAAGGCGCGGACCGCCACGAATTCGACGCGAAGCGCGGCCGCGCCATCACCCGCGAGGACATGCTTTCCGACGTGATCTTCTGCAAGCGGCACAACATCAACGCCATCCGCACCTCGCACTATCCGAACCAGGAATATTGGTACGACCTATGCGACAAGTACGGCCTGTATCTGATCGACGAAACCAATATGGAGACCCACGGCACCTGGGTGGCCAACAACGTCGAACGCCCCGAGGATGGCATCCCCGGCAGCCGCCCCGAGTGGGAGGGCGCGTGCGTGGACCGCATCAACAGCATGATGCGCCGCGATTACAACCATCCGAGCGTGCTGATCTGGTCGCTCGGCAACGAATCGAGCGCGGGCGAGGTGTTCCGCGCAATGTACCGCCACGCGCACGCGATCGACCCGAATCGTCCGGTGCATTACGAGGGGTCCGTGCACATGCGCGAATTCGAGGACGTGACGGACATCGAAAGCCGCATGTACGCGCATGCCGACGAAATCGAACGCTACCTGCAGGACGGCAGCCCGGTGCATACGGACGGCCCGAAGAAGCCGTACATCTCCTGCGAATACATGCACGCGATGGGCAATTCGTGCGGCAACATGGACGAATACACGGCGTTGGAACGCTATCCAATGTACCAAGGCGGCTTCATCTGGGATTTCATCGACCAGGCAATCGAAGCCAAACTGCCCGACGGCACGACGCGCATGTGCTACGGCGGTGATTTCGGCGATCGTCCAAGCGACTACGAATTCTCCGGCGACGGACTGCTGTTCGCCGACCGCACCCCCTCTCCGAAGGCGCAGGAAGTCAAGCAGCTGTATGCGAACGTGAAAATCGCGGTCACGCAGGACGGCGTGCGCGTCACGAACGACAACCTGTTCGTGTCGACGGGCGCATACGCCTTCGTCTTGCGCGTGCTGGCCGATGGCAGGCCGGTGTGGAGCGCCACGCGTCGCTTCGATGTGCCGGCCGGCGAAAGCGCTCTGTTCGATGTCGATTGGCCGATCGACGACTACCTCGGCAACGCCAAGGAGCTGGTTCTGGAGGTCTCGCAGCAGTTGGGCGAGGCGTGCGATTGGGCTCCGGCCGGCTATGAGCTGGCGTTCGGCCAGTGCGTGGTGGAGGGCGCGAAGGGTACCGATGCGACTGTTGGCACGGCCAGCGCGGCTAGCGCGGCCGACGGAGCCATCACCTTCGGCCGCTGGAACGTGGGCGTGCGCGGACAGGGCCGCGAGGTGCTTTTCTCCCGAGCGCAGGGAGGCATGGTCTCATACACGCTCGGCGAGCGTGAATTCGTGCTGCGTCGACCTTCCATCACCACGTTCCGTCCGCTGACGGACAACGACCGCGGAGCCGGGCACGCCTTCGAACGCGCCGCCTGGGCGGTCGCAGGAAAGTACGCCCGCTGCGTCGGCTGCGAAATCGCGCCCCGCGGAGAGAACACCGTGGAAGCCACGTATACATATGAATTGGCGATTCCGCAGCACACAAAAGTAACGGTCCGCTACGTTGCCGATACGGACGGCCGCGTTGAGCTCGACGTCGAGTATCCGGGCGAGAAGAACGGCGGCCTGCCTACGATTCCGGCGTTCGGCATCGAATGGGCGCTGCCCGTGGAATATTCGAATCTGCGATTCTATGGTGTCGGCCCGGAGGAAACGTACGCCGATCGCAAGCACGCGAAGCTGGGCGTGTGGAGCACCGATGCGCACCGCGACCGTGCGCCGTATCTGCTGCCGCAGGAGACCGGCAACCATGAGGACGTGCGCTGGGCGGAAATCACGGACGATTCAGGCCACGGCCTGCGCGTGAAACATGCTGTGAAACCTTTCGCGATGAGTCTGCTGCCTTATTCGAGCGCGATGCTGGAGGAGGCGCTACATCAGGATGAGCTGCCGAAGCCGAGGCACATGTTCCTGCGTCTGCTGGCCGCGCAGATGGGCGTCGGCGGCGACGATTCGTGGATGTCGCCGGTGCACGCGCAGTACCAGCTGCCCGCCGACCAGCCGCTCAGCCTCAACGTCCGGCTCGAACTGTTCTAAGCTAAGCCAGCTTCAGCCTCAAGCATAACCGCCGATTCGCGGCATAATTCCGGCCGACTTGCCAATAGGCAGGCCGGCCGATTCTGTTGATGGCTGAAAACAGGCAGGGTGCCTAAAATGAAAGCACGTCTTTGAAGCAAACGACGCCTCAAAGCATGTTTTTCTGAAGGAGGGCATCATGAGCTATCCAAATATGAATCCCGGCAATCCCGACGACCCCAGTCAACCACCGCAGCCGGGATACGGCGCCTATGCACCGAGCCAGCAAGCGCAGCAATCGCAACAGCAGGACGGTCCACAAAGCGGCGGACCAGATGCCGAGCAGACCCCTCGCTATTCCGGCAATCCATACGGCAACCCGTACGGCAATCCGTATGGATATCCGTACGGTAATCCGTATGGCTACGACCCGAATAGCCATAGCAACGACAGTGGCGAGTGGGAGCCGGTAAGCCCATTCAAACTGGTGGAATCGTGGCTGCCACAGCGCGCGAAGAACGCCATCCGCGGCGTGTACGGCGTGCTCGGCATCATGGCGATCGTCCTTGGCCTGGCACTGCTTATCTGGCCGGGCGCGACGCTTAAGATCGCCGCGATTGCACTCGGCGCGTACTTCGTGGTGTCCGGCGTGATCCGCATCGTCACCGCGATTGTGGAGCTTGGCCTGCCGGGTGGCTGGCGCGTGCTTGACATTCTGGTCGGTCTGTTGCTGACGATCGGCGGCGTGGTCATGCTGAAGAATTCGACCCTGTCCGGCGCCATGCTGGCAGTGCTCGTCACCATGGTGGTGGGCCTCGGTTGGATGATGGAAGGCGTGATGGCGCTTGTTGAATCGTGGCGCATGCCGAGTTCCGCATGGGCTGTGATATACGCGCTGATTTCGATTGTGGCCGGCTGCGTGATGCTGTTCAGCCCGCTGGCCTCCACCGGCTGGCTGATTCTGTTTGGCGGGTGCGCGCTGGTGGTGCTTGGCATCGTGGCAATCGTCCGCGCATTCACGTTCGGCAGGGTCGGCAAGTCGAAGCGCGGATAACGTACACATCGCCCGAAAAATAGGCATCAATACAAACGGTCGCACGGCATGATTCCCGCATGTTTTGCGACCGTTTTCCGTTTTATGCGCAAAATCATCACATTCGTGGAATAATGGTGGACATGGTATCTACAATCACGGCACGCGAGCTACGAAACGTCCGGCTCACCACAACGTATCTCTCCGAGGGATACAACATCGTCGAGGTGAACGAGTTCTTCGAACGTTGCGCGGACGCGCTTGATGGCAAAGCCGAAATGTCTCCCGAAGAGGTCGAGCAGCAGATGTTCACGACCGTCCGGTTCACCAACGGATACGACATCGGCCAGATCGACGATCTGCTCGACCGCATCGCGGAGACCCTGCGCCATCTTCCCGTGGAAGAACCCGTCCAGCCCGTCCAACCTATGCAGCCTGTGCAGCCGGCGGCGCAGCCCGTCCAACCGGCGCAACAGCCCATCGACGCGCAACAGCCGGCACAGCTGCCGATCGACTCGCAACAAACCCAATTCGTACAGCCAACACCGCAAACCCAGCCAGCGCAGCAGCCCGTGCCGCAACAGACGCAGCAACCCGTCCAGCAGACGCAGCCCGCTTCCGCGGCAACTGGCAAGGGCGCGATCGGCGCAGTGCTGCACGAAGGCAATCTGTTCTACGGAAAATTCCAATGGAATGGCCATCAGCACGTGCTGATCACAACCAAGGGGCAGGTGCTGGAGATCGGCCCGACCGACGTCGCCGGCTTCATTCTGCAGTAGCAGCCTGTAATCCGCGTCGATTCGCGCTGAATCGCTTTCTGCCGCCCAGCCGCTTCACATCGCGCTGTCGTTTCCGACAAATCGCACGCAATCGACATGCGCAGAAGAAAATGCAACCATATGTTTGCATTTTCTTCAAGATGACCCGATGAATTTACCATAAAAAAGACAATTGCGGCATGCCTTAACCATGCCGGCCTGCCTATAGTGAAGGCACAACAGAAAAACAACAGAAAAGCAAGAAACAAGAAAACAGCATAAAAAGCGACGCGCCGCGCGATGCGAGAAGACAGAAACAAAGAAGAAAACCAGCGGCCGTCCGAAAGGAAACATCATGAAGCACAATACTTTCGATCAGATCGTCAACTCCAACCTCGCTTCCGTCGACCCGGGCTTCGGCCAGTTCGCTTTCGCCAAAGTCTCCGCCGATCTGATGAAGAAGGTTCTCAACAAGTAAGGCCCTCAGGCGAAAGGCGGTGTGGTCAAGCCGCGTAAGGCGACCTCGCAGAGGCCGGCCGCGTAAGGCAGGATCCGGTTCGCCGTGGACAACACGGTGCGCGCGGATCTCCACTTTCCGTCCTTTCGATTACTAAAATCGCAAAGCGGGAGTGCGCGATTCCCAATCGAATCGCGCACTCCCGCTTTTTCATATACTTTTTATGCTTTATGCCGTCAGCGCAGCTTCACACGTCCGGCGTCAGCTCGCCAGCCGTCAGTGGGACGCGTCGTACTCCGTCTTCCAATTGTCGACGAAGGCCTTCTTGACGGCGCTCCAATCGCCGGTGCCCTGCGCGTATTCCAACATGGCGGAACCGAGCTGGTTCTTCCACTCCTCGGACGGAATCATGGCGGTCGGACGGGTGGAGACGGCCTCCTTGCCGGAATCCTGGTAGGCGATTTCGGCCTGAACCAGCGGATTATCGGACTTGACCTTCTCGAAGGACTTGAACGGCGTGGTCAGACCCATGTCCTTGGAGATCGAATCGATGCCGGCCTGATCGGTGACGACCCACTTCAGGAAGTCCTTGGTGGCCTTCTTGTCGGCATCGGAAGCCTTGTCGTTGATGCTCCAGTACGCGTCGGAATTCACGTCGAGACCCTGGTTCTCCTCACCCTTGACTCCCATGTAAATCGGCATCATGCCCACGGAATCCGCCTTGACGCCGGCCCCCTGCAAATCCGGCCACGCCCAGGTGCCGTTCTGATAGAACACAGCCTGGCCGAGCGCGAATTCCGAATTGGCGTCATCGCCGGTCTTGGAGCTGACCTGAGTCCTCGGGCAGGTGGAGTCCTTCAGATACAGATCGAAGATCTGCTTGAACTGCGGCAGATAAGTGCCCTTGATGCTGGCCGGCTGCTCGGTGATGTTGTTGTCGCGGAATTCGAAGTACAGCGGATTGTTGGCCAGGTGACCCTTGAAGCGCCAGTCGGAGCTGGAATCGAAACCAGTGGAGGTGAACGCGCCCTTGACGCCAAGCTGGTCTTTCTTGGCCTGGATGTCGTCCGCGACGGCCTTCAGGGTGTCGAAATTGTCAATGTCATCGACGCTTTTGATCTTGGCTCCGTCGGTAGCGATGTACTTGGCCAGCAGATCCTTGTTGTAGATCAGGCCGTAGCTTTCCACCACATACGGGACGCCGGCCACCTTGTCGCCATCCTTCAGCGCCATGGACTGATCCTTGAGCTGCTTGTACGGTTCGGTGTCGGACATATCCGTGGTGTAGGCCTTCCATGTCTGATAGTCGACCACGCCGTTGATCTGGAACAGGGTCGGAGCCTCGGACTTGGCCAGTTCGGATTTCAGCGTCTGCGGATACGTCTCCGACGCGGCGGTCTGCACCTTGACCTCCACGCCGGTCTCCTTCGTGTACTTCTTGGCCAGCGCCTTCCAGGCATCGTTGGTCTCCGGCTTGTAGTTCAGGTAGTAGACCTTGCCTTTGCCGTCGGATCCCGAATCGGAACCGCCGCACGCCGCCAGAGTGCCGATGGACATCGCCGCGATGGCCACCATACCGATTGCCGCTTTTACCGTGCGCTTCATGACCGCACCTTTCTCTCCTTGATTATTACCCTGTCGGCATGCGCAAGCTCCTCCATTGAGCCACGTCCTTGCAATTGCCGACTTCAAATATTGTGCGCTCAGAAACAAATTTTTGCAAACGCTTACATTTTTCTCACCCCCGAAGAAAAAACGACTTCCAAATAAAACGGGTTAATATTGTTGATTTATTGCGATTTTGCGATTTCAAATGCATTGAAATCGTTTTCGACACACCATTCCCCCGACGCACAACGAACCCGTTCGACGTACCGAATCGCCATCGTTGCGCCTTTTCTTGAACCGGTTCTTTTGCAATCGTTTGCATATTATTGTGCACATTCGTTTCGATACGTTGCGACCGCACGACGAACGGCACGGAACACGATTGCACCGACCGGCTTCGCGCGAACTTAACGAACTTGCCAGCAACTTAACAGCGAACTTAACAGCTGCGAAGTTGCTGTTAAGTTATGTTAAGCTTGCTGGCAAGTAGTTGGATTCATATCAGGAAGCGACCATGAACGCAAACGAGCTTGAGCATCTCATCCTGCAGATGCGCCAAATCGGGAACGATACGCAGGCATGCGAAGTCAAGGAATCGCGCAACAAAATCTCCGAAAGCATTCCCGACACGCTTTCCGCCTTCTCCAACGGCGACGGCGGCATCATCATCCTCGGCGTATCCGAAAAGGAAGGATTCACGCCGGTGAAATCCTTCAACGCACGAGCCATGCAGGAGGCCTTCAACGCGAAATGCGAGCAGATGACTCCCCGGGTGCGGCCGTTTCTGGAAATAATCCCCTTTGAGGGAACCAATGTCCTCGTGGCGCACGTGCCCGCGATGCCGCTCAAGGACAAACCGTGCTTCGTCACATCCAAAGGACGATACCAAGGCTCATACATCCGCACCGGCGATGGTGATCGCAAACTCACCCAATACGAGATCGACCGTCTTATGGAAGAACACGGTCAGCCCACATTCGACAACGAAATCGTTCCGCAGGCCACCTTGGATGACTTGGATCCCAATCTGCTTTCCCAATTCATCGCACGCCAACGGGAGCTGCATCCACGCATTTTCGGCACGCGCGACGATGAGAACATCGCCATCAGCATGCACGTCGCGAAAAAGGACGACGCGGGAACCATCCGACCAACGCTCGGAGGTTTGCTGGCTCTCGGCTCGTTCCCCCAACAGTTCTTTCCGAGGCTCAATATCACCTTCACCGCTTTTCCAGGCGTCACCAAAGCCGAAACGGTGGACGAGGACCGCAGATTCCTCGACGCGCAGACCATCATCGGTCCGATTCCTTTCATGATCGAGGATGCCCTGAACGCCGTCACCAAGAACATGCGTACCGGAGCCGTGATCGAAGGCGCATTCCGACAGGACGTGCCCGACTATCCACGCAAAGCGGTCCGCGAGGCGATCGCCAACGCGCTCATGCATCGCGACTATTCACCGGACGCCCGCGGCTCGCAGGTGCAGGTGAACCTGTATGCCGACCGTTTGGAAATCCTCAACCCAGGAGGACTTTTCGGCAATGTGACGGTCGACACGTTGGGCACCGTGGGCATCTCCTCTTCGAGGAATCAGTTCCTATCCAACATTCTGGAAACCACACCATACCCCGATGGCGGATATGTGGTGGAGAACCGGGGAACGGGCTACCAGGTCATCGAAGAGCAGCTGCAGGCCGCGCTTATGAATCCGCCGAAGCCGCTCAATACCTTGACGTTCTTCTCCCTGACCTTCGATAAGCGAAGAATGACGAAAAGCGAGAAGACGGACACCAATCCGTTATCCGTGGAGGAGGCGATCACCGAATTGCTGGGCAGGCGAAGCTCCGCGACTTCGAAGGAACTGTCCGAACTGTCCGGGCTGTCCCGCTCGACCATCACCAGTCATCTGCGAACTATGATCGCCAACGATGTCGTGGAGCCGACGGAGCCGGCACGCAGCCCGAAGCAACGGTATCGTCTGGTCAGAAAATAGCCCGTTTTCGGAGATTTCGCCAGCTTCGCACGAACTTAACGAACTTGCCAGCAACTTAACAGCGAACTTAACAGATAACTTAACCGCTGCGAAGTTGCTGTTAAGTTATGTTAAGCTTGCTGGCGCGTGCTTGACATTCTGGTCGGTCTGTTGCTGACGATCGGCGGCGTGGTCATGCTGAAGAATTCGACCCTGTCCGGCGCCATGCTGGCAGTGCTCGTCACCATGGTGGTGGGCCTCGGTTGGATGATGGAAGGCGTGATGGCGCTTGTTGAATCGTGGCGCATGCCGAGTTCCGCATGGGCTGTGATATACGCGCTGATTTCGATTGTGGCCGGCTGCGTGATGCTGTTCAGCCCGCTGGCCTCCACCGGCTGGCTGATTCTGTTTGGCGGATGCGCGTTGGTTGCACTTGGCATTGTGGCGATCGTCCGCGCGTTCACGTTTGGCAAGGTCGGCAAGTCCGGCAAGAAGCGCTAACTACGCGTAGTTCTCCCGTATAGGCGATAAACCCATACGGGAGAACGCGACGTGCCGTACGATTGACATGATTTTATAGTTGCGCTATGCTAAGTGAAACGTTTCGACGAAACGATTCGATAGATAGCGGATAGAACGGCACAAAAGGGAGGCGAGACGCATGGCAGGCATCAAAGACGTGGCCCGCGAAGCGGGAGTTTCCGCCAGCACCGTCTCCTATGTACTATCCGGCAAGCGTTCAATCTCTGCGAAAACCACCGACAAAGTCATGGCCGCCGTAGAGAAGCTCGGTTACACTCCGGACGCCAGCGCCCGTAAGATGCGCGGCATGCGCAACCAGATCATCGCGTTGAGCGCCCCGATTCGAGGCGACATCAACCAGGCCAGGTACAACGCCTACTTCCTGCGCACCGCATGGGCCGCAAGGAATGCAGGGTATGACGTGATGTTGCTGACCGGTCCGGATGCAGTGAAGGATATCCGCCGCGTGACGCAAAGCAATCTTGCGGATGGCATCGTGCTGCTCGACGTGGAGCAGGATGACGAGCGCGCCGCTCAATCCGGCACTTTTTCCAAGCCGTGCGTGGCTATCGGCTATCCGTCGTCGCACGCCGGCTGCGCCTGCGTGGACATCGATTTCGCGCTGATGGGCCGCAAGGCCGTCGACTTCCTGTACGAGAAGGGACACCGCACCGTCGTGTTCCTGCGCAACAACGAATCCGACTACAACCGCCATTCCGGTTACGTCGTCATCTTCCGCGAAAGCCTGCTGGCGCACGCGAAGGAGCTCGGCATGACGGTCATCGAATCCGAGCATTACGAAGCGGACAGCTTCGACGCGCAGCACTTCGTCAGCACCGTCTTCGCGCACCCCGACCGCCCGACCGCCATCATCAACCAGGCGAACGCAAGCGTCCTCAGCCAGGTGCTGATGGCGTTGCACGACGCGGGCATGTCGATTCCGCAGGACGTTTCGGTCCTGTCGTGCGGCACGTATTTCGAAGGCGAGCCGACGCGCTTCCCCATCACCGAAATGCCGGTCATGCCGGAGGAGCTGTGCGCCGAAGCCATGAACCTGTTGGTCTCCGCCATCGAGGAGCACACCGACATCAAAGGTTCCGTGGAACTCATCGAACCCGCGATGAAGCGCCGCGGATCCGTTGCGGAAGCGGGGCCCGGCGGAACAATATAGATTTTCCTGCGATTACCGGAAGGCAGAGCGGCCGGACGGAATCACAAGGCAACATAATTTCATACGGATAATCGAAACGTTTCAATGACGATATAACGGTCTCCGAAGAAACCGAACAAACGAACAAGCCGGGCGAAATCCGGCGAATCCAAACGGACCGCGGAATCGCACGCACGTCATCGAAACGTTTCAATACAACCAGATGTGAGCCGTGCCGCAGGGCGCGCCTCAAGAAGGAAACAAGGAGAATAGCAATGAACATCAAACGAGGACTGGCCACGCTGGCCATCGCAGCACTGTCGCTGACCTCCCTCGCCGCATGTGGTAGCGATACCGCACAGGACGAGGAAAAGCCGGACAGCCTGTCGTTCTGGTATTACGAAGAGGACGACGCAGGCCAGACTCAGGCTTGGCGTCGCGCGGCCAAGGCCTTCGAAAAAGAGACCGGCGTCAAGATCAACTTCGAGCGCAAGTCCTTCACCCAGATCGCGCAGAACGGCAGCCAATTCCTGAACTCCGACGAAGCCCCGGACCTCATGGAATCCAACCGCGGCAACGGCTCCGCCGGCGTGCTCTCCACCATGGGCCTGCTCACCGACCTCGGCGACTATGTCAAGCAGTACGGCTGGGACAAGAAGGTGACCGGCGCAAACGCAGCAGTCGCCAAGTACGACGAGAACGGCATCATGGACGGCGATACCTGGTACGGTATGACCAGCTACGCTGAATTCCAGCGCGTCTACTACAACAAGGACCTGTTCGCCAAGTACAACATCAAGATTCCGACCACCTACGACGAGTTCGTGGACGCCTGCCAGAAGTTCGTGGACGCCGGCGTGACCCCGATTGCAGCCGACGCGCAGGAATACGGCGTGATGTGGCTGTGGTGGCAGCTCGTTTCCAAGAATGCCGACTCCAAGTTCATCGACAACTGGCAGCTGTACAGGGGTGACGTCGACTGGAATTCCAAAGTGCTGACCAACTCCGTCAAGACCATCAACGAGTGGCTTGACAAGGGCTTCATCTCCCGCAACGCCACTGGCATGAAGGCCGAGGACACCACGCAGGCCTTCATCAAGGGCGAATATCCGATCTACCAGACTGGTACTTGGAACCAGGGCCGTTTCGTCAAGCAGATCAAGTCGTTCGATTGGGACGCGGCCGTCATGCCGGAATCCAACTACGCAGTCGGCTGCGCAGGCAACCTGCTGGTGATTCCTGAGAAGTCGCACCACAAGGATCTGTCCGCCAAGTTCATCGACTACGTCCTCTCCGATAATGTGCAGAACTTCCTCGGCAACGCAGGCGGCATTCCGGTAGCGGCAGACACCAGCAAGATCACCGACGCGAAGAGCAAGGCCATGATCGAGGAATACGATTCCTACGCCAAGGACGGCAAGCTCAGCTACTACCCGGATTACGCGGCCTCCAACCTCACCGACGCGGTTCCAGCGGAGTTCCAGGAGCTGGTCAACGGCACCAAGAAGCCGGCAGACGTGCTCAAGAACATCCACGAGAAGTACGACACCGGCGTCGAGGACATGGGCGTCAAGAACAACTAAAAACAACCGATCCTTCCTTTCCATTCCAACTCCAATAATGGTGCGGCCCGTCTTCGGGCGGACCGCACCAACCCTTTCCTCCCCCATACATTCCGCACGTCGCATCGCGCCAAATCGTGCGTCATCACAGAACAATCCATCGGAAATCCCTCGGATCATCAATATTTCAAAGGACTTGCAATGTCTCAAAAGACCAAGCACGAAGCCTCCATGTCGAGACTTCCCGGCAACCGCTCCGCGAAATTCGTTCCATACCTCATCCCCGGCCTCATCGGTCTGTTCGCGGTAGTTGTTGTTCCGTTCATCTGGAACATCTACCTGAGCTTCACCCGCTGGCGTGGCGTCGGTCCCGTCAAGTGGGTCGGCCTGAAAAACTGGAAACGCCTGTTCTCCGATTCGACGTTCTGGATTTCCTTCGCCAACTCGTTCTGGATCATCGTGGCTATCGTGGTCATCCCTACCATCCTCGGCCTGTTCATCTCGTCTCTGCTCACCGACGTGATCCAAAAGAAGTTCGGCGGCAAAACCGCTTCCTTCCTGCGCGCGCTGTTCTATTTGCCGCAGCTGCTTCCGGTGGCCGTCGCCGCAATCATCATGGGCTGGATCTTCCGCCCGGAGGACGGTGCCGTCAACGCACTGCTCGCCAAGATCGGCTTGGGTGCATTGCAGCACAACTGGCTGGGCAGCCCTGACAGCGCACTGCCGATCCTCATGTTCATCCTGGCGTGGATCCAGCTCGGCTACCCGATCGTCATCTTCATGTCGGGCCTGCAGCGCGTCGATCCGGAACTCTACGAGGCCGCAGGTCTTGACGGCGCCAACTGGTGGCAGAAGTTCCGCGTGGTCACCCTGCCGTCCATCATCCCTGAACTGCTGGTGGTCATCCTCACCGCAACCATCGGCGCACTGAAGACCTTCGCTCCGGTCTACCTGCTCACCAAGGGCGGTCCGGGCACCTCCACCACGGTTCCGTCGTACTATTCCTACAACCAGTTCTTCCAGGTGCAGCAGGTGGGCTACGGTGCCGCAATCTCCACAGCGCTGACTGTGGTAATCATCGTCTTCTCCATCGTGTTCACCCTCGTGCAGAAGCACGTCGAGAAGGAACTCGTCTGAGAGAAAACCCGAAAAACAATCGCAAGAACATACTAAAAATCCGAAAAGCAAAGGTGCCATCATGACTTATTCCATGTCCACGGCCGCCGCGCGCAAGGCCTCGAAGAAAACGCAGCACGTGCGTTCCGCAGGTGACTGGATCACCCTGATCCTGCTCGTCGCCGGAGCTCTGCTCGTCCTGTTCCCGCTACTCGTCCTGACCGTCAACGCGTTCAAGACCTCCGCCGATTACAACGCCACCGGCCCGCTCTCCCTGCCGAAGCACTTCACCATGGAGGGCATCATCTCCTTCTGGACTACCACCAACTTCCCGCTGAAGTTCTGGAACAGCTTCATCATCTCCCTAGTGGTGGCTGTCGCGGCGGTCGTGCTGTCGGTGCTCAACTCCTTCGCGCTCGGCATCGGCAAGGTCAAGGGCAACACCTGGATCGTGCTCGGCATCATGCTCGCCAACATGATGCCGCAGGAAGCGCTGCTCTACCCGCTGTACACCATGTTCAAGCAGGTCGGTCTGTACAACACCAAACTCGCGATCATCATCATCTTCACCATCATCCAAAGCGCCTACGGCACCTATCTGCTGTCCTCCGTATACGGCACGTTCCCGCAGGCCATCCTTGAGGCCGCGGCCATCGACGGCGCCTCTCGCTGGCAAATCCTGCGCAAGGTGGTGCTGCCAATTTCTTGGCCGACCATCAGCGTGCTGTTCGTGTTCTTCTTCGTGTGGACGTGGAACGAATACATGATTCCGATGGCGTTCCTCATGAGCGATGACGTACAGACCATTCCGCTGGCACTCGCCACCCTGCAGGGCCAGCGCACCATGGAAGCGACCACGCTGGCATCGGCTTCGCTGCTGAGCATCATCCCGACCATCATCTTCTTCATCATCTTCCAGCGCAAGCTGTCGCAGGGTATCACCGCCGGTGCAGTGAAGTAACGCGACCCAACAACGCTGGGATGTTGTGAAATAACGCAAAAACAGACACAACCGGCCGCGGCGGCTTTCAGCACCGTGGCCGGCATTATCGACGCGCCCACTGCAAGGGGGATCTACGATAGTCGGCAGTGGTAGGCGGCGCACCCATTTCCGCGTTTCCCAAGCTGTTTAACAAAGGAGAGAACAATGAATACTATGGCGACTTCCGGTTTCGGCAACGGTGCCCTCGATTCGCTAGCAATCGCGACGGACCACGGCCGTACACGTTGCGTCAACGCCGAAAACCCGACCGGCGGCAAGGGCACTGCAGCCACCGCCGCCAGCGCGCTCGGCCCGTCACGCAAGGGCAGCCCTTGCATCCAGACGATCAAGGCAGGCGATTCGGTCACGCTGATGGACGTCGATGGCCCGGGCGTGATTCGCCACATTTGGATGACGGTCACCGACCGCACTTCCCCGACCGGTCCGAACGTACTGCGCAATCTCATCCTCGAATTCTATTGGGATGGCGAGGAGACGCCGTCCGTGCAGTGCCCGATCGGCGATTTCTTCTGCTGCGGTCACGCACAGGCCTGCCGTATCAATTCCATCCCGATCATGGTGGTGCCAAATCGAGGTTTCAACTGCTATTTCGCCATGCCGTTCGAGCACGCGCGCATTGTGCTGCGCAACGATCACAACGAGGACGTGCCGGCCTTCTTCTACCAAATCGACTACACGGAATACGACGCGCTGCCAGCCGATGCGATGCGCTTCCATGCGCAGTGGCGCCGCGAACGCGTCACCGAAATTGCCCGTGACTACACGATTCTCGACAATGTGCACGGCCATGGCGCGTACATCGGCACCTACCTTGCGCTGACCGCGCTGGAAAGCCGCTGGTGGGGCGAAGGCGAAGTCAAAATGTACATCGACGGCGACAAACAGTACCCGACGTGGTGCAGCACCGGAGCGGAGGACTATTTCGGCGGCGCGTGGAGCTTCGCCGACTTCGACGAGCACGGCCGCATGCACGAGAACACGTTCACCGGACCGTACCTGGGATTCCCGTTCTATTCGCAACGCCTCGCCGCACATCGTGAAAGCGACTACTGGGATGTGGCCACACCCGTCATGCGCGGCCTGTACCGCTGGCACATTCCGGATCCGATTTATTTCGATTCTGACCTGCGCGTCACCTGGCAGCAGATCGGCACCGAGGAAGCCGGCAATTTCGAGCGGCAGGATGACGTCGCGTCGGTGGCATACTGGTACCAGCTTGAACCGCACACGCCGTTCGATCCAATCGGTGACCGTCACTTCCGTCAGCCCCGCTGATTTACGATTATTCCGCTGATTTACGCCGACATCGCCGTATCGTGCGTTGACATGGGAATGGATATGTTCCGTCTCGTGTCAGCGTACGATACGGCGATTGTGTTGTTATGCGGGCACAGTAATCACATTTTCTTCAAGATAACCCGATGATTTTACAATAGAAATGACGATTGCGGCATGCCAGACGCATACCGACGTGCGTATAGTAAAGGCACAACAGAAAAACAACAGAAGAACGAAGAACAAGAAAAACAACACAATAGCGACGCACCGCACGATGTAGAGAAGAAAAAAGAAGCAAGAAACCAGGCGGTCGTCCGAAAGGAAACATCATGAAGAACAACGACACTTTCAACCAGATCCTCAACTCCAACCTCGCTTCCATCGATCCGGGCTTCGGCCAGTTCGCACTTGCCAAGGCTTCCGCTGATCTGATGAAGAAGGTCCTCAACAAGTAAGACCTTCAAGCAGGAAGGCAAGCCGAACCGCGTCAGGCCATCTCTTTGAAACAGACCGCGTGAGGCAAGGCACCGCCGCAGCGAACGCTGCGGCACCGATTCTCTTCTTTCCGATTTTTTAAATCGCATAGCGGGAGGCCGCGATTCCAACCGAATCGCGGCCTCCCGCTTTTTCATACGCGCACATGCACCCCTGTCTTGCCGGCAATGTCCATTATTTGTGCCACACAATCACGCCAATACATCGCTTTCCGTCAACTTCGCACGAACTTAACAGCAACTTACCAGCGAACTTAACAGATGCGAAGTTGCCGTTAAGTTATGTTAAGTTGTCTGGCAAGTTCGGTGGCGTATCTACCGCACGCCACCTGCGCAGCGCAACCGCTACAGTTCCTCCATCGCAAGATTGCGGGCTGCGGCGCGTTCGCGGGGGCCGCGCGTCACGTAGAAACCAATCGCCACAATTACGAACATCACCGTGCAGCAGGTCCACAGCACGTGACTGCCGAACGCGTTGAGAATCCAGCCTCCAACCAACGGCGAAAACGCATTCGACAGCGACCACACCAGGTTGTACAACCCTTGGTAAGTACCACGCACGTCCTTCGGCGCGATGTTCGCCACCGTTGTGGCGGCGATCGGGAACGTACCCAGCTCGCCGAGTGTCCATAGCACGGTCGCAATCGCGAACGTCACCCACGAATTCGCACCAATCTGGAACGCGTAGCCGACCGCCGTAATGGACATGCCCAGCACCAGCACACGGGTGTTGCTCATCCGCTGAAACAGCCCGATCGCGGGAATCTGCAGCAGGCACAGCAACCCGCCGTTAATGGTCAGCAGGCTGGAATACTCATCCGTACCAAGCCCAATCTGCGTCATGGAAATCGGCAAGCCGCTGACGATCTGGTAATACGCCAGCGTGTACAGGAACATCAGCACCACCATCGACATGAGCGCTTTGTCGGTGCAGGCACGACGATAGCCACGCCAAATGGAGAATTTCGATTGCTGCGATTGAGCCGTTTGCGCAGTGCCAGAACGTTCCACAGGTTGTTCCACGGAACGTTCCACAGGTTGTTCCACGGAACGTTCCACGGAGCGTTTCACAGACCGTCCGACACCGTGCACGCCCAGCCCGGCCTCTTTGAAGAATGCCATCATCAGCAACGTAGCGAATACCAACACAGCCGCTTCCGCATAGAACATCAGCGAATAGGAGATTTTGACAAGCTGGTTGGCGATGATCGGGCCGATAGCGAAGCCGAAATTCGCAGCCCATGTTTGCAGCGAATACGCGCGCTTCTGCTTGCGGAACGGCACCACATCGGAAACGTAGGCCGCGACCACGGGCGTCGGTACGGATGAAATGGCACCGTAGACGAGCAGTGCGATCGCCATGATCCACGGATTGCCGATGAACGCCAGCAGCACCAGCATCACCGCGGAACCGAGATTGCCGATAACAATCATCGCGGGGCGCCCGAATCGGTCAGACAGCGCACCACCGTACAGGCAGCCGAAAATACCGCCGAAACCGTACATGGAGACGATAGTGCCAGCCACGCCCGCGCTCACATGCATGTCGGAAACGAGGTACATGGAGAGGAACGACGTGACGAAGCGGCCCATCCACAGGATGAGCAGCGTGACCCACAGACCCCAGAACATGAGGGGCAATCCGAAAATCTCTTTGTTCTTCTCCATTCTTGCCATCATATCGAGCAATATCGAGCAGACGCGAAGCCGCCGCCTTTTCCCGGGGTGCTGGGACAATGGACAACTATGGCAATGAAAAAAGGACCGACCAAGGGGTCGGGCGGAAAGCATCGTAACGCGCTGAAGGGCAAGGGGCCGACTCCCAAGGCCGAAGATCGCGTATATCACAAGGCTTACAAGGCGAAGAAGGCGGCGGATCGCCGCAAGATGGCCGATCCGCGACTGGCGGCACGTCGTCGCGTGGCGAAGTTCACTTCGGAATCCGACGATCTGGTCATCGGCCGTAACGCGGTGCTTGAGGCGCTGCGTTGTGGCGTGCCGGCAACCACGCTGTATGTGGCGGCACGTATCGAGCATGACGATCGCACGCGCGAAATCGTGCGTCTCGCCGGCATCCACGGACTGCATCTGCTGGAAGCCGACAGGCTCGAAATGGACCGTATCGCACGCTCGTCGAACCATCAGGGCGTGGTGCTGAAGGCGCAACCGTTCCAGTATTCCTCGCTGGCAGAGCTCGTGGACCGCGCCGATAAGAAGGCGCGTGCCATGGAAGCAGCCGATTCGGAAAGCGCGCGCATCGCGGCACGTCCGCTGTTCATCGCACTGGACGGCGTCACCGATCCGCAGAACCTCGGCGCGGTCATCCGTTCCGCGGCCGCATTCGGCGCGAACGGCGTGATTCTGCCGGAACGCCGTTCCGCTTCGGTCACTGCAGCCGCTTGGAAGGTATCGGCGGGCGCGGCCGCTCACATGCCGGTGGCACGCGTGGTGAACCTGACGAAGGCAATCGAAAGCCTGAAGGAACGCGGATACTACAGCGTCGGTCTTGACGGTGGCGGCGATGCGCTCGTCGGCGAAACCGGCTTCGAAACCGATCCGCTGGTGGTTGTGCTCGGTTCGGAAGGCAACGGCCTGAGCCGTCTGGTACGAGAGGCTTGCGATTCCATCGCCGGCATTCCGATGTCGAATATGGTCGAGTCGCTGAACGCCTCCGTGGCAGCGGGCATCACGCTGTACGCCGTGGCACGCGCCCGTCGCGAGGCCGCAGCAGCCAAGTAATCGTCGATTACGCTGCTTATGGAAAAAAGCTCAAGCCTTATCGGCTTGAGCTTTTTTGTTTGTACACGTTACTGAATCAGTGGGTCCTGCAATTTCGGACCGCGCTACGCGCGGACTCAACGCTGCCTTCGCTACGGCTACCGCCTCGCTCGGGGCTTGCCTACAAAGGCTCCACCGGAGCCTTTGTTTAACGGCTCGCCCACACCGCAGCATCCGGATCATCGTCCGGGTTGTAGCCGTCCTCATCGGTACCGTAAGTGTATTCGTCATCGATCACACCGGAGTCGGCCTCTGCGTTCAGCGCGTCGACATCCTTCGAATCGAGCTTGTACTGTGGCAGCACGTTCTCCACGTAGCTCTTCACGGCCTCGGCCATAGGCACATCGTGACCGGCCTTCTCGGCCAGGAACCAACGATGGTCCAGCACCTCATGGAAGAACTGCGCCGGCTCGATCTGCGAACGGTACTCGCGCGGAATCATGCGCACGGTCGGTTCGAACACCTCGCGCATCCAGTCGGTGGCCACGATTTCGAGTTCCTCACCGTCGCGCCAGGTGGAGGCACGGTAGGCGTCCAGATCGTTGAGTAGACGGCGGGCCTGGTTCTCCTGCACGTCGAGACCGGTCAGACGCAGCAGCTTGCGATTGGCATAGCCCGCATCCACCACGCGAGGACGCACCAACACACGCTTGCCATCCTCGGCGGTCTTCATTTCCAGCTCGTCCACGTCGAATCCGAGCTCGTTGAGCTTGTTGACGCGCTTCTCAATCTTCCACATCTCGTCCGGACCGAACTTGTCGGTGTCGGTCAGCGCGCTCCACAAGGAGTGGTAGCGATCCACCAAACGATTGCCGATTTCGATCTCGTCCACATCATGCGGCAGCAATGAGCCGGAAGATAAATCCATCAGTTCGCCAATGATGTTCGTGCGGGCCAGATCCACATCGTATTCGCGCTGGCCTTCGGTCAGATTCACCTGCAAATCGCCGGTTTCGGCGTCCACCAGGAAAGCGGAGAACGCATCGGCGTCGCGCAGGAACAGCACATTCGACAGGGACACATCGCCCCAATAAAAGCCCGCCAAATGCAGACGCACCATCAACACGGCCAACGCGTCAATCAGACGCTCGGCGGTGTCAGGACGCAAATTGCGTGCGAACAGCGCACGGTACGGCAGCGAGAACTTCAGATGCTTGGTGACCAAAATGGCTTCCAGCGGCTCGCCCGCGGCGTTATGACGACCAGTGACCACGGCGATTGGCTGAACCGTCGGCAGCTCCAGTTTCTGCAGGCGACGCAGCAGCTCGTATTCGCGCTCCGCCACGTTGCGTGTGATTTCCTTCATGGCGTAGACTTCGTCGCCCACGTGCACGAAACGCACGACGTGCCTGGAGATGCCTCGCGGCAGATTTGCCAAGAGATCCTCAGGCCAAGTGGCCAACGGCTTTTCCCATGGCAACGTGAACATCTTCGGATTCGAGCTTGCCGCGGTGATCTTCAACGCCTGCGGCTCTGGACTCTGCGCTGCGGGATCCTCCGCCTTCACGGAAGTGGCTTTCAGCACGCGGGGATCCATCTGCGGCAATTCATTTGATTCCATAGTTCTCCAATTTACCTGTTGACCTACCCCACATGACGAGGAAATGCCACAGCACAGACAAAAGAAAAGCCCCGCGCCAACGCGGGGCTTTTCCAACGAGACAATAAGAGAGGAAGAGAATGTCTCGTTTAATGGTTGACGGGAATAGGCATTCCCGTCAAGTGTTGTTCAACCACCCGTCAGGTTTCCCAGAAGAAATACCCGACGGTTGGTTACTCGTAATCAGCTTCAGTTCAGACGCAGCTCAGTGGACGGAGCGAACAGGTGCATCTTGGACGGGTCGATCTTGATCTTGACAGTATCGCCGACCTTCGGAAGAGCACGCGGGTTCACGCGGATCGTGGTGAGCTTGTTCTGATCGGACATCATGGTGGACGCCTCAGCAGCGGAGCCATCGGTGATGATGTTGCCGTAGATGTAGCCGTCGGAGCCCAGATCCTCAACGTTCATGACCTTGAGGGAGAAGGCGTTGGCCTCATCCGGAGCAGCCAGGGAGGCGTCTTCCGGACGGAAGCCGACCACGATCTGGCCGTTGTCTTCGGCGGTGAGCTTGTTGACGGCCTCGGCCGGCAGATCCACGGTGTCCTCGCCGATCTTTGCCTTGCCGTTGACCACCGGGTGGGTGTTGATGTTCATCGACGGGGAGCCGATGAAGCCAGCGACGAAGACGTTGGCCGGACGATCGTACAGCTCGGTCGGAGCGCCGACCTGCTGCAGAACGCCGAGCTTGATGACGGCGATACGGTCGCCCATGGTCAGAGCCTCGGTCTGATCGTGGGTCACGTACAGGGTGGTGACACCCAGCTGACGCTGCAGAGCAGCGATCTGGGTACGGGTCTGCACACGGAGCTTGGCGTCGAGGTTGGACAGCGGCTCATCCATGAGGAAGACCTTCGGCTCACGGACGATTGCACGGCCCATGGCCACACGCTGACGCTGACCACCAGACAGAGCCTTCGGCTTACGATCGAGGTACTCGGTCAGGTCGAGGATCTCAGCGGCCTTCTCGACGCGCTTGCGGATCTCGTCCTTCGGGGTGCCGGCGATCTTCAGAGCGAAGCCCATGTTATCGGCGACAGTCATATGCGGATACAGAGCGTAGTTCTGGAACACCATTGCGATGTCGCGATCCTTCGGCTGCATCGTGGTGACGTCCTTGCCACCGATGAGGATGCGGCCCTTGTTGACCTCTTCGAGGCCTGCGAGCATACGCAGGGTAGTAGACTTACCGCAACCAGACGGGCCGACCAGCACCAGGAACTCGCCGTCCTTGATGTCGAGATTCAGATCATCCACCGACGGCTTGTCGTTGCCCGGGTAGATACGAGTAACATGGTCGAATACGACTTCTGCCATGATTTGTCATCCTTTCAGAGGCAGGTACGTGCCTCACGATCCGTTGTAAAGGGATTTTGTTCGGTGCCCATCCTCGCGGCTTACCACTTTGACAAAGCCACAATTCAAAGCGTTTACTTATTGGTTGGTTTAGCGAAGATCTCTTCGTTGAGCCATGACCTACTATACACACCCAAACCAAATCGTCAATGCGTGTCGCGGGTTTTCACTGCTCAAAACGGTTTTATTAGGGGGTTAACAGCCCCTCAAATTTGCCGTTTTTTCATCGCAATATCCTCATTCCGCGAGAGAATGGACGGTAGTCTGAACGGTGAGACGTGGAGGTTCATCGTGCGCAATATCCGAATCGGAGTCGTCGAGGACGACCCTGCAAGCTGCCAACTGGTACTCGATTACCTCAATCGCTATCAAAACGAGACCGGCGAGCAATTCACCGTCTCCGTATTCGACGACGGCGCGCGCATCGTGGAGAAATATACCCCCGTTTACGACATCCTGCTGCTCGACATCGAAATGAAGGAGATGGACGGCATGGCCGCCGCCCGCCGCATCCGCGAACGCGACGACAACGTCGTGATCATCTTCATCACCGCGGCACCGCAATACGCCATCAGCGGGTACGAGGTGCGCGCCCTGTCCTACCTGCTCAAACCGCTGCCATGGTTCGCGTTCTCGCAGGAGCTCAAGAAATCGATCGACATGGTGCGCCGCAACGGCGACGATTCCATGCTCATCGAAACCGGCAAGGGGCAGATGAGGATGAATCTCACGGACATCCTTTATCTCGAGTCGATCCGGCACACCATCGTCATCCACACGCTTGACGGCAAATACTCCATCAACGGCACACTCAAGGACATGGAAGCCAAGCTCGCCGACCGGCACTTCTTCCGCTCGAACTCCTGCTATCTGGTCAATCTCAAGCATGTGACGGGCGTTGCCGACCAGGATTGCATCATGTCCGACGACGAGCGGCTGCGCGTGAGCAGACCACGGAAGAAAGCGTTCCTCGCCGCCTTGGCCGACTACATGGGCGGCGGCCGATGATCACCAACGCGCTGCCCGACATCCCCCGTTCGTACACCGCCATCTGCGAATGGGCTGCGTGCATGGTGTACATCGCGGTGCTGTACCGACGTGTGCCGTTGCGTCGTTCCATCATCGTCAACGCGGTCGGTCTGCCCGCGATCGTCGCCGTGCAGTATTTCGACGGCAGTATGCCGATCTGGTTTTGGATTGTGGGCATGTTCCTGGCGTTCGGCTGCATGTATCTGATAATCCGGTTCGGCACAGGCACCGGCAGACGTGAAGGCCTGTACATTACGGCGCGCGCGTTCGTGCTGGCGGAACTGGTGGCGTCGCTGCATTGGCAGATCGTCGCGTTCATCGGCACGCATGACGCCCGCGCCACTTCGTACAACGTGCGTGCGCTCGTCATGCTCGTCGTCATTTACGCGCTGTGTTTCGGTTTGGCCTGGCTGGTGGAACGCGACAATTTCAGCCAAAGCGAACCCACTTTGCCGACGGCTTCCGCCGCAATCGGAACCATGGCGATCATGATCGTCACGTTCGCCATGAGCAATCTGAGTTTCGTGTCCACGAATACGCCGTTCTCCGGTTCGATGGGACAGGAAATTTTCTACATTCGCACGCTGGTGGATTTTTGCGGTTTTGCGATTTTGTACGCGCAGCAGGAGCAGGCGCGGCGCATTGCGGCGAACAGCGAGCTCGCTTCAATCAACGCGCAGTTGGAAAGCCAGCATCAGGAATATTTGCAGTCGAAGGAGAATATCGAGTCGTTAGGCCGGCTTGCGCACGATTTGAAACATCAGATCGCGGCATTGCGTGCCGAAGTCGATCCGGAGCATGCGGCCGCCGGCTTCGAACAGTTGGAGAAGTCTGTGCAGCGCTACAGCGCGCAGCAGCATACCGGCAATCCCGTGCTCGACGTCATTCTGACCACGAAGGAACGCACCTGCAACGAACGCGGCATCACGTTCACCGCCGTGGCGGATGGCTCGCTGCTGGACGGCATGTCGTCGATGGACATCGCATCGCTATTCGGCAACGCGCTCGACAATGCGATCGAGGCCACGTCGAAGTTGGCCGATCCGGAACAACGGCTCATCAAACTGGCGTTGTTCGAGCAGAATTCCTTCACCGTGGTCCGCGTCGAAAATTATTACGATTCGCGGCTGAAGAAAGATGCCGAGGGCAATCTGCGCACCACGAAGCGCGACGATCAGCATCGGCATGGCTTCGGTGTGAAGTCGATTCGGCACATCGCGCAGCAGTACGGCGGCGAAGTGACAATCCGCACCAACGACCACTGGTTCGTACTCACCGTGCTGCTTCCCCGCCAGACCGGCCTGATGGCCATGTGAGGATGGCGTCCATGTGAGGATGGCGAGCCGGCAATGCGAAAGCTAACGATCTGCAGCTTTCGCCCGCGGTAGATGCCAAGCGGCAAACGGCTTGGCCAGACGGGAGGCGGTGAACGCGCTGACGGCCACCGCAAGGCCGATTGGCACGAACAGGTTGATCGGAGCGTCAGCCAACTCCATCACCAGGCAAATCGCCATCAACGGCGCCTGCTGCGAGGCGGCGAGCAGCGCGCATGCACCCAGCAGCGCATACATGCCGATCGAATTCGTGTGGAACACCTGCATCCAAAGAATGCCCAGAATCGCGCCTCCGGAAGCGCCCAATGCGATGCCCGGCTGCAGCACGCCACCGGAAGCGCCGGAACGAATCGTCAGCAACGTGACGATCGCCTTGGCCACAAAAGACAGCAGCAGCACCGGGATGACGGCCAGATCGGCCTTCGAGGAGAAGCTCAGCTGCGCGGTGGCGCGGCCATTGCCCATCACCTGCGGCACGGCGATCGCCACAACGCCCGTCAGCAGGCCGGCGAGCGGCATCATCCACAGAATGCCCGCTCCGGATGGCTTGTTCTTCTCCGCCCACTGGGAACCGCGGCGGAACAGCGCGCCGGCGGTGCCAAGAATCAGTCCGGCAACCAGCGCGAACACCATGTAGTCGGGGGTAAACAGGCCATTCGCCTTGCCGATCAAATAAAACGTGTGCGTGCCCTTGACCAGGCTCGCCACCCATGAGGCGAGCGCCGAGCAGGCGAACGCGAGCGTGACCGCTTCGAGTGTCACGTTGGCGAGCAGGATCTCCACCGCGAAGAACGTGCCCGCGAGCGGCGCGTTGTAGACGCCCGCAAGGCCGGCCGCGGCGGTGATGGCCACCAGCATACGCGTATCCTTCGCGTCGAGACGCACCCAGCGGGCGAATCGTTGGCCGAACATCGCGCCAAGCTCGCGCGGAGCCACCTCGCGGCCGATCGACATGCCGGTACCGACGATGAAAATCTGCAGCAGCACATGTACGATGGTCTGCCAGACCGGCATCAGCGCGCCGCCCACAGCTTTTTTGACGGACGGCACTTTGGTGGTGCGGGTGCGCAGCAGCCACCAAATCACGGCGGCGATGGTGGCGCCAAGCGTCACGGAAATCGCACGACGGATGGCAGGCACGTTGAACGGGCCGGATTCCTGCGCGTTCTCGATGTACCCAAGCGCGAACCGTTCGACCTGGTACAGCATGAGCGTCAGCAAACCTGCGGCCGCGCCGATCGCGATGCCGACGACGGCCACCGCCGCGATCAGCGCCGGTATTCTGCCGATTTTCGGCTGCTGTTCCGCCTCGTCCTGCGATTGATCCGACACCATTGCCTCTCTCACGTTGTGTGTACCTCGTCTCCAGTCCGTCTCGTCATACGTGTTACCGCATCACCATCGTTCCACCGACGGCGGATTTATTTGCCAACATCCCCCACCAGAACATGAATTCCAATGTCAGTCACACAACTTGCGTCTGCATAGTGAACGGCCGATCAGGCTCGTCGTCCTCGGCAACAAGGCCGGCCACATCCGCCAAACACCATAAGGCGTACAGCGGCAGATTCATCGGCGGCAAATATATTGGAATATATAGCATTCAAGACACAAGATGCACAAAATAGACAATTTCAAATCGCCGTTTTTGCACAAAACAGATAATTTCCGCCACAGCCAAAGACAAGGAAATCAAACCTCCGCCACACCAGGGAAAGCGCAAATCCGCAATGTGAAACGCAGAAGAGTTACGTGCATGGCTCGCATGTTGAAAACATGAGCAACCATGCGCACCCGAGAAGGAATCCACCCGTAACACAACCGCCGCAGTCCGGAAATATTGGCGTCATGTTCCTGTTTTGCCGTTTTCATAAGCGTGATATCGATGGAATCGCAATATTCGTTCGGCTCATTCGAAGCATCAACGCAATACGGAAAAGAGAAGCCATGGCCAGCATCAGCACAACCGCGCAAGCGATCCCGCAAACGCCGCCGCAAACCCCATCACACCCTTCGATGCCTATTTCCAGCACCGTCAAAGCCGTACCCCGCTCCGGCATCCGCGATGTATTCGACCGCGCACTCGCCGGCGATGCGGATGAGCTGCGCGAAGGCCTGCGCCGGCTGCGCACATTCGCGGAACAGATATGAAAAGCCCGTCCAGGGAAAAGGGAAGACCTGGACGGGCACAAGGAAAGGAAGAGAGGAATCAGTGCAGGCTTACTTGGCGGCCTCCTTCTTGTCGCCGCTCTTCGGCATGACCCAGAACTTGAGCAGCGGGTAGCTGACGATCACGGCAAGCAGGGTGTTGACCACGGATGCGATCGTGCCGGCGATGCCAGCGTTCATGCCCCAACCCTGGCACAGACCGGTCACGTAGCCCGGCAGCACGAGGTTCACCACCACGATGATCACGGCAAGAATCACATACTTCCAAGCGGCGTCCTTGAAGCTGGAGTCGGACTTGAACACCCACTTCATCTGCACGAAGAAGTTCACCACCTGCGCAAGCACCTCGGCCAGCAGGAAGGTGAGGAATCCGCCCAGGCCGTTGCCCTTGGTGTCATAGTTGAAGATCAGGAAGTGGAACGGCTGCGTGAGTCCCAGACCCGTGATGAAGATGGCAGTGCCGATCCACGTCACCACGAAGCGGGTGATGGTGGAGATGTTCGACAGCACGTTGAACAGGATGAACTCCCAGATGTTCGGATGATCCTTGATCCACTGGCGGATCGGGCCGACCTTCTTCTCGCCGGCACCGGTTTCAGCCGGCTTCGCAGCATTGTTGTCAGTCATGGTTCAGCTCCTTTGCAGTGTGCTTGTTTGCGGATTGGTTGCGGAAGAAGCCGGCGATCACGCCGCCCAATCCGCGGAAGGTATGGCCGTTCGCGATCTTCACGATGGCGTCGACCATCGCCGAATCGACCATGCCCTGGGTCATCTTGCTCATGGCGCGAGGCGGCATATTCAGAATGAACAGGGTGTTCAGATCCGGCGAACCGGTCTTCTGGCGAATCTTCGCTTCGCGCTTGGTCAGCGTCCTGGCAACAGTGCGCGCCGCGAATCCCCTGGAATCCACCCACGACATGATCGGATCGTTGACACCGAACGTCGTCGGTTTGCCGGGAGCAAGCACCTCATGGCCGAACAGCACGGCCATTTCGGCATCGGTCACGTCCTTGACCTGTCCGGTCAGATAGTGGCCGAGCGCGGGGTCTGCGGCGCATTCAGCGGGCGTGCAATCGCCGGCAACGGTGTGCGGAATCGAAAGCGGCAGATGCTCGGCATTGTCGCCGATCATCAGCGTCCATTCGCCGCTTTCCGTCTTCCATGCATTGGCGGCAACATCGAAATGGCGGAACGTGTAGCGGTCGAAATCGATGTGCACGCTCTTGCTTTCATGCGCGGCCAACTCAATTTTGGCGAAGCCCTTCAGCTCGCGATCAGGATGGAGCACGCCACCCTGCGGCGCACGCACATACAACTGGGCCACGGTGGAGCCGGCGATATCGGAATCGTTGGTGACGACGCAATCGACGCCGGTCGCGGTGGCGGTGATCGCGCTGTACGTGAACGTGGAATAACTCAGTCCGTAGCCGAACGGGAAGCGTACGGACACGCCCACGGTCTCGTAATAACGGTAGCCGACGAACGGGCCTTCACGATAGATCGCGTCGCGGCCGATGGCCGGATACCAGCCGAAGCTCGGGCAATCCTCGTACCGCATCGGCCAGGTTTCGGCCAAATGGCCGGACGGGTTGACTTCGCCGGTCAGCGCGCGCACGGTGGCGGAGGCGCCGGCCTGGCCGGACAATCCTACGTACAGCATGGCGGCAACGTCGTCGAACCACGGCAGTTCCACCGGAGAGCCCGCGACGAGCACGATCACCACCGGCTTGCCGGTCTTCGTCAACGCTTCGACGAGCGCGTTCTGCACCTGCGGGATCGCCATGGTGGAGCGGTCAAGGCCTTCGGATTCGCTGCGTTCGTCGAGACCGACGACGGCCAGCACCACATCCACGGTGTCCTTCTTGGCGAGCGCCACGGCATCGTTCAGCAGCACCTGGTCCGGCTGGCCCTGACGGTCATAGCCCTGTTCATAGCCGGCCAGCACGAGCCCTTCGGTGTGCTTGACCTCGTCGAGGATGTTTTCCTCCTTGGTGGCGTTCACCTTGGACGAGCCGGAGCCCTGGTAGCGCGCGGTCGCTGCCATGTCGCCGATGACGGCCACGCGGGTGCCCTGCTTGAGCGGCAGCGTGGCAGCGTCGTTCTTCAACAGCACGCTGGAATGTTCGGCGACCGTTCTGGCGATATCATGGTGCGCCTTCGCGATGTCGTCCGACAGCAGATCGTCGCGGCCGACGCCGACGAGCTTGGTCGCCGCCGCGATTTTGGCGACTTCCGCGGCACGCTTGTTGATGTCCGCCTCGGCGAGCGTGCCCGCTTTGACCGCACCTTCCAGCTCGCGCACGGAGGTGAAACCTGGCGACGGCATTTCCAGCGAGCCGCCGGCTTTGACGGCTGCGACGGCGGAGTTGGAGCCGCCCCAATCGGAGACGACCATGCCGTCGAAGCCCCATTCGTCGCGCAGGATCTCCTGCAGCAGATGCTTGTTTTCGTGGGCGTAGACGCCGTTGATCTCGTTGTAGGAGGTCATGATGGTCATCGGATGAGCTTCGCGCACGGCGATTTCAAAACCGGTCAGATACAATTCGCGCATGGTGCGCTCGTCCACAACGGAGTTGCTGGCCTGGCGGCGCAATTCCTGGCTGTTGACCGCGAAATGCTTCGGGCATGCGGAGACGCCGTTGCTCTGGATGCCGCGGATCAGACCGGCGGCCATGCGGCCGGCGACGATCGGATCCTCTGAATAGTACTCGAAGTTGCGTCCGCACAACGGGTTGCGCTTGATGTTCATGCCCGGGCCGAGCAGCACGTTCACGTCGAGATCGTGCGCTTCCTTGCCCAGCGCCTTGCCCATTTCCTCGGCGAGCGCCGGATCCCAGGAGTTGGCCACGGTTCCCGCGGTCGGGAAGCAGGTGGCCGGCTTGGATGCGCCGAGGCCGAGATGATCACCCTCGCCAAGCTGGCGACGCACGCCGTGCGGACCATCGCTCATGACGAAGCTGGGAATGTCGGCGCGATCGTTGCCGCGCGAATCCCATTCGGATCCACCGGACAGCATCGCCGCCTTCTCAACAACCGAAAGGTCTTCAAGTTCCATGGGTTCTCCCTCACAGTAGTTTGCGGAACCCGCTGGGCCCATCCTCGGCCTGCGCTGTTCGTTATGCGATTTCCCACCGCTGCACCGCATGTGAGATTTCGCTGCTAGTTTGATTGAACCAGTCTTCGGCCCGCCCATGGGCCCGTATTACACAACCTGTCGTTTTGCTGGCACAATCGGCTGTTCTTCTGTTGCGCACGTCAGGACGTCGTACGCCGGTGAAGTTGTCCTTCAGCGCGGCGGGGCCGTCCACGTCGGACAGACGTACCTTGCCGATCGACTTGATGGCTGCGTTCTGGTAACCGGCGTTGGCGATGAGGTTGTCCATATCGTCGAAGGTAAGCTCGTCAAGCAGCTTGTCCCACTTGGCGTCGTCATAATCCGCGCCGCGAAGCTCGGCCAGGCGGACGCCGTTCTTGGCGCCGGTGGTCGACATCTTGTCGGAGGTCTTGTCGAACTTGGTCGGATCATTGTTGCCGGTGTTGTAGAACGTGGACTTGTCCTTATCGGACATGGAGTAGTCGGTCGGGCCTGCGAGCGCTGCCTTCGCGTTGGCGAAGTGGTCCTTGCGGCTCACATTGGTGTACGGCGGGTTGTAGTAGACCTCGACCACGTCCTTGCCGGCCTTATCTCCCGTATTGGTCACGGTCACGTCGAAGCTGACCTTGCCGGACTTGATGTCGTACCTCACATCGCCCATCCTCTGATCGAACGACGTGTAGGACAGGCCATAGCCGAACGGATACTGCACGGTCGAATCGTAATCGATCAAACCCTCGTCCGAAGCGGTCTCGTAATAGCGATAGCCGACGTAGATGCCTTCGTTGTAGTTCACGAAATGCGGAAACGCTTGTATTCCGTTTCCGATTTTTTTGGACACTCACGCTCCGAGCAGGGTCAGCGGCACCACATGGACGCCTTCGGGAGTGGTATAGGAATACGCGCCGTTGCCCACCAGCACCATAAGGAACGATGGATCCCGCTGCCGGGCATAGGGATTCGCGGTGACCTTGTTTTTCACCCGCAACAGCGATTCAACCGCCTCGGGCACCTTGCTCTCGCCAAGTTTGATTTCGATGGCCGCCCACCGGCCGTCCGGCAACTCGAGGATGACGTCCGCCTCCAGTCCTTTTTCGTCCCGGTAGAACGACAGCGACGGCTTGTCCGGTCCATTCCAAGCCGAAGCGTAGATTCTCAGGTCTCGGATCACCAGATTCTCGAACAAATCGCCAAAGATCTGTCCCTCCGCAAGCAGGCGTGTCGGGTTTAGACCTAACGCGGCCGCCGCCAACGAGGGGTCGGTGAAGTACCGCTTCGGCTTGACACGCATCCGGTTCTTCGCCTTGATGGACGCATCCCAGCAGGGCAGTTCCTCGATGAGGTATTCGCGCTGCAGCATCTGGATGTAACTGGAGACAGTCGACCGCGCGGGTTCCTCATCCTGTGTTTGGCCATCCGCGTAGAGATCGCGGATCAGGGTCTTCATCGTCGCCGCTGTGGCGTTGTTTCGGGCAAGCGACATGATGGTGCGACGCGTCATGGCTGGGCTCTTGCCCATTCTGGGCGCGTTGTCTTCCACAACGGCGTTCAGGTATTGCCGTGGAATGTATAACGCCGCTTGCAGGGAACGATCTTTCGACGCGGGCCAGCCACCACGGCAAACCCATTCCGCGATGTCCGTCAATGACGTGGACGCGGCAGCGCGTGGGCAATCGGCGTCGAAAAGACCCTGTAGCGAGACCTCGCCGGAGGATGCTCCAAGTTCGGCAAGGCTCATGGGCCACATGCGTAGATGAGCGATACGGCCGGCGCCGCTATGCTCGTAGGATTCGGTCGGCGGCGCGCTGGAGCCGGTGAGAATGTATTGCCCCGGCCGGTTGGCGTTACTGCCGATGTCATGCCGGACGGCGTCACGCACTTTGGGCACGTTCTGCCATTCGTCAATGAGGTGCGGTTGATCGCCGATAAGGGCGATGGCCGGATCCGCTTCGGCCAGGGGAAGCACATTCTGGTCATCCAGACTGGTCATGCTGTTGGCATGCGCCTGACCGGACCACGTCTTCCCACACCATTTCGGCCCGTCGATCTGAACCGCACCGAATATCCGCAGCAGCGTCTCGATTTGCCCATCAATGAGCCTTGGAATGTAACCTTGTGGTTGCAATGCCATATTTCCGCCTATTTTCAACGATTAGGAACCGTCATCTTACATTTTACGCTGGTTTCATCTTACATTTTACGCCAGCTCAGCGGATGTTAAACGAACGGTTCAGCGCGCGTTGATCTGCCAGACGCACCACACGGCGTACGAGATCAGCGGGCAGATGGTGGCCGAGACCATCACGTCGGTCGGATAGTGCAGGCCGAGCAGCAGGCGCGAGCAGGCGACCGCGAAAACCAGCGCCACGGCGCCGAGCACCGCCCTGCGGAGGAACACCCGCCGCTTGTTGGTTTCGTTGTCGGGAAAACGCTTGCGCGCCAGGTTGCGCACGGTGAGGATCATCATGACCGATACGATCACCGCGGCCGCCGTGTGCCCGCTTGGAAAGCTGGGATCGCCCGGCAGCAGGCCGCTGCCGACGGAAGTGATCGGCCGTGGCCGTTCGACCAGCCATTTCACGCCGGTCACATACACGATCGGAGCCGCCGAAACGACGACGTCGCGGAAAACCGTCCGCCTGCTGTCGGTGATGCGCAGGTCGATCGCAGCGAGAATGGCGACCAGCACGATGCAGCCGACCGTGGAGAACAGGTACGCCAGCACCGTCGAACAGTCGTACAGATATTCCGGCCATGTGGAAAGCGCCTGCAGCACGCCGGTCTCACGCGTCGTCGCGATCGCCGAATTACGTAGTGCGATGCCGATCATCGGCACGATGCAGCACAGTATGGCGGTCGCGGTGACGACGGCGACGGTTTTTGCGATGTTCCCGTTTTCCGTATGCATGTCACGGTATCGTAGCCGTGCATTCATCGCCAGTTCACCACCTAAGACGGCTTTTGCCAATATCCGCACGTTTCATCCGACCGTATCCGCCACGCATATGCTGGATATCGGAAAGGTTGGTTAAATATTTAAATATATCTAAATACGATGCCGCTATTTCCACCCGTTAATCGCAACGAACATTCAATGCCGGATAAGGACTATTTCGCAGTTTCCGGATCGTATTCCACCACGCTGAGCGCGACCACGCCATCCGCGGTGTGCACATACACGTTCGCCTTGCCGCCGATGTCCTCTAGTCCTTCAACAAGATGGGAAATCGGTTCGGAATCCAATACCGGCAGCACCTGGGCGACTCCGTCGGAATCGGTAACGGTCAGGGTGTCGTCCAGATACCCGGTGGCCAGCGTCTCATCGATGGCGTTTTCGAAGTCCGTCAGCTCGCGGATCTCCTTTTCCGCGGCCTTGTCGGCAAACGATTCGATGCCCCTCTCCACTGTCTCGTCCGCCTTGTCGTTTTCGCCCATCATATTCTTCTTCCCCATTGGTCTATGTGTCACACGTTGCGTGCCGAATGAACCCGTATCCGCATCGCGGAACGGACGCAAAATCCGTCATACCCCATGTATGCCGTCATACCCTACCGCCGAAAGGTGCCGGACCCGTTTCAGGTATAGAAAATATGAGACGCCATGATAATTGTGCGTGAAAATCCCGGTTTTCAGCCGATTTGGAGCGTCTGCCGTCGATGTTGCATGGATTATGCACGGCACATCGTTTGCATAACCGTGCGAAACGTTATCGGAACCGTTACAAACGAATCGTTAGCATGTGCCCCCATGAACAGCACCGAAACAGCAAACGAAACCCCCACTGAGCAAGCGGTCGAAACGGCTTCCGCCACGCATGAGCCAGCCGCGCACGAACGCTCCACACATGAGCCAGCCGCGCACGAACGCGCCACACAAGAACCCGCCACACATGAGCGCAACGTCGCCGACCTGTTCGTCGAATGCCTCGTCAACGAAGGCGTGCACGTCATCTATGGCATTCCCGGCGAGGAGAACATCCCCCTTATGGAGGCTTTGGAGCGCGACGGACGCATCCGCTTCGTCCTGACGCGGCACGAGCAGGGCGCCGGATTCATGGCGTCCACGCAAGGCCATCTGACCGGCGAACCGGGCGTGTGCCTCGCAACGCTCGGCCCCGGTGCGCTGAACCTCACCCTGCCGGTCGCGCAGGCCAACGCAAGCACCACACCCATGGTAGCCATCTGCGCCCAAGGCAACGTGACCCGCCTGTACAAGGAATCGCACCAAATCGTGGACCTGGTCTCCGTGTTCCGCCCGATCACCCAGTGGACCAGCATGATCACCATCCCCAGCGCCGTGCCGGAAATCGTACGCAAAGCCTTCTCCATAGCGCAGCACAAACGTCCTGGCGCGACCTGCCTTATCCTCCCCGAGGACGTCGCGGGAATGCCAGTGCCGGCCGGAATCGGACCGCCGCCACTCCCCCACACCATGCATATCCGTCCAACCGACGACACCATCGCCCGCGCGGCCGACATCATCGGCCGGGCACGCCATCCGATCATCCTTGCAGGCAACGGCGTGGCTCGAGCGCATGCCGAAAACCGGCTGCTCGCATTGGCTGAGCAACTTAACGTGCCGGTCGCGACCACGTTCGAAGGCAAGGGTGTGATCTCGGATCACATTCCCAACGCGCTTGGCGTGGTCGGATTCATGAAGCACGATTACGAGAATTTCGCGTTCGACGAGGCCGACCTGATCATCGCCGTCGGCTTCTCAATTCAGCAATTCGACCCGAAGAAAATCAACCCGGACGACGACAAGACGATCATCCATATCAATACGTTCGTCGAGGACACCGACGCGCACTATTCGACCGCGCTCAACATCATGGGCGACATCGACCAGACGCTGGAGGCGCTGATCGACAGGCTGCGCGTGAAGGGCATCAAATTCGACGAATCGCATCCGATGATCCACGAGCTGCTCGACGGCGAATTCCGTTCGTACGCCGAGGATGATTCGTTCCCGATGAAGCCGCAGCGCATCGTCTACGACACCCGAAGGGCCATGGCCGACGGCGATATCACGCTGGTGGACACCGGCGCGCTGAAGATGTGGATGGCGCGTTTGTACCCGACGTACTATTCCAACACGTGCGTGATCGACAATTCCCTGTCGACGATGGCATGGACGCTGCCGGGCGCCGTTGCGGCCTCGCTGGAGAATCCGGGACGGCCGGTGTTGGCCGCGATGGGCGACGGCAGCTTCCTGATGAACGTGCAGGAAATCGAGACCGCAGTGCGCGTCGGCGCGCGCATGGTCGCGCTCGTCTGGGTTGACAAGGCGTACGGCCTGATCAAATGGAAGATGAACATCCACAACGGCTCGTACGAGAACGTCGATTTCGACAATCCCGACGTGTGCGAGCTGGCGCGCAGCTTCGGCGCGCGCGGCCATATGATCGAATCCGCGGATGAATTGTATCCGACGCTGTGCGAGGCGTTGCAGGCCGGCAGTGGCGTCGACATCATTGCTTGTCCGGTTGATTATGGCGAGAATATGAAGCTGATCGAGAAGCTTGGCGAGGTGGATTTCAGCGACTGATGCGAGCGGGTCTGTTGCTGGCCTCCGTGGCGCAACCGGCAGCTGGGGAATCAGCACCTAACTTTTGCTCCAACAATCCATTGGGGCAAAAGATTCGTTATCCGAACTGACAACGATATGTACGAATTCTGGCAGGAGAAAGGTTTCCCTCCAGACCGATTCATCTCCGAAACCTTCTGAATGATGACGAGTCCAAAGGATGAATTTCAACGTCATGAAATATTCATTCGTGAACTTGTATCGGAGACCTCCATACGAAGCTTCAAGCAATCCAATCGAACAACCACGATAGAATTGTGGAACAGCATTCTGCAATGGAGAAGGATGAATCGTATGAAGAAACTATTGACAGGTGTGGTCATCGTCCTTATCACAGCAGGCATGCTTAACGCGTGCTCCGAAATGGAGGATGAAAGCCCATCGTCCTCCTCATCCGAATACACGGCTCCCGAATACAAGGACATGCCGGACCTCAGACACATGAGTCTCGAGAAAGCCATCGCCACGCTCCATGGGGAAGGTTGGACAGATGTGGAAGCCGTCGAGGAGAACGATGGTACCGAATCCACAGTCAGGCTGGACCAGACTGGATACCACATCGCCAGCCAGAATCCCCACAACGGGAAGACCGGGGTCAGCACCGACACCCATGTGCGGCTCACCGTCCACAAGGACCAGACCCGCACCATCTCGAATCTCGTCGCGGTGAACGACCCATGGGGCGAGGCCTTCGAAAAACTGCGGTCGGCAGGATTGGAAAGAGGCTGCGACTACATCTACGTCGGTGGCGCAATGGGAGATTATTCCCAGTATTACGTGAAAAGCGTCTCGGACGGAGATGCCGATAATCTTCCCGCAATAATAGTCGAAGACTATAGAGATAAGCGGCGTCACGAGGAACAGCAGCAAGAACGCGACGCAAGCGGACAGGAGGCCCATGGCGGAGCGTTCTGTTCCACGGAAGGTGATACCGCCATATCCGACAGATCAGACAATATCCTGACATGCCAGGAAGCCTCGGACGGCAGACTCAGATGGATAAGCTGACCTCGTCATCGTTGCTGGTACGTCAGACGTCGCGATATTGGCGTATGAAACTTCCATCATGGTGGTCCCCTGAAAGAAACGGAATTCCACAGGCGGGAAACACCTACCGAAGACCTATACGTCTATAGTCGGGAAAGCGATTCAAACCGGGGAAGCGGAAACAGACACGTCCAAAATCGACGCCGACGCCATGGCACAGAAGACGCTAGATACGGTCACTGCCCTGTCACGCTGCTCCTTACTGCACTTCGCCATAGGGGGTTCTCCTCCCGGTCGGGAAGTCCAAGAAAACGTCACCACCTCTGCTCTGCCATACGGAGTCTCCGCCCTATTCCAAGCAACGATAAATCGTAAATCGCCCGACACCCATCATCGCGGCGATCTCGACCTCAAAACCGTCACCGCGTGACCAGCCTGTATCCACACCAAACAGCGAAAGGCCTCAAATAAAGGTACTCAGATTAAGTGCCGAAAGCGTCCACCTCAATTTGACGTTGATTACGGGACGGGTTTCGGGACACTATTCGCCGGAGTGTCGCGGACACAGCGTCCAATCCGACTTTCATCCCGGAAACGTCCGTTTTAGAAACAGGAACAAACCCGACGAAATATTTAAATATATTTATTTATCCTGTTTTAAATAAATATATTTAAATATGATTGTCGACATAGATAGAACCTCTCAGCATTGGATATGGAAGCCTCTGCGAAAAACTTGACGGTGAGGGCTGGCCGAATTACCTGTATCGACGTCGAAATCGCCGACCCAACAGGAGAACACATTGCACTAAATATAGGTGCTGGACGAGCACCTGAATTCCCCCGAGATACCAGTCGCACTATTCCACACGTTCGAGAAGTTCGCTCTCTCCTCTATCTAGATGCATGAAAAGTTCTTTCTTTGCCTGCCTGTAGTTCCTATCCGACAGCAGTTCCGCGATGCGGGTGTGGTCCCGTCCCGACGCCTCATCCTCTTGCGGGTTCTCGATTTGGGCCAATGCGAGACTGAGCCGTTTGAGAAGCTGACGGTACTGTTCCGATATCAACGGCGATCCGATACATGCGACGATAGCGGCATGGCATCGCCATTCGGCCTCGACGACCTTATATGCATCACCTTGCGTCAGAAGTCGGCAGAGCGCTTCCGCAGATTCAGAGATTTCCCCGAGCTGCTCGTCGGTCGCATGCTTGGCGTGGTTGATTCCGGCACCCTCATAGAAACGCCTGGCGTAGTAGACGTCTCGGATCTCATCCTTCGTCAACGTTCTGAAACGCAAAGTGCGCGTACCAGCGTCGCGCGAAAGGAACCTGTCCTCCTCAAGTCGGACCAATGCCTCGCGGGTGGTGCTTCGCGAAACGTTGTACCTGTTTTTGACATCCTCCTCGACGAAGGCAGTTCCAACTGGATACTTGCCGGTGATCAGCTCATGCTGGATTGTCCGAACGAGCTGGTCCACCAAAGAGACCCGTCTCAAAGGCATCTCCCTCTTAGTCATTGGTCTGCCTCCTCTCATCGGCCATTATCTTCCCGGCTTTGACGGAAAGCGTCCAAGCGCATACCGCTGCGACGCCGACGAATCCGACGGGCGTCAGAAAAAGGGGCCCCGTGCCGAGATGGTCCGCAAGCAGTCCGGCGCAATACGATCCCAGCGCCAGGCCCACGCCCACGGCCGTATTAACCCATGAGAACATCTCCCCCTGACGTCCTTCGGGAGTAAGCCTTCCGGCTACCTGGTATTGCAGACTCGTCCCCGGGGAAACGGCGACGCCGACAAAGAACAGCACCGCCATCAGACTGGTTCCGTTCAAAGGCAACGCCAGTCCGAGACACACGAAGCCGTACAATCCGGTGAACAGCGCAAGCTGGCTTTCTGTCGGCATGCGCCTCGGATGAAGATGGGTGAACAGGACGATGCCGGCGATCGAGCCGATGGACCATATGGAAATCGCGGTTCCGCTCAGCGACTCCGAACCGATTCGCGAATAGTATAGCGGCACTGCCGTTTCTATCCAACCACTGAAAGCGCTGGTGGATGCACATACCATCAGCAGCAACGCAATATCCGGGTCGGACAGCAGACGACCTCCGTTTCGACGGCCTTTCGCGTTGCATTTCAAGTCGCCGACGTTTTTCGCGTACGCGCGGACGGGAACGCTGGCTGCCAGCATGACGCAGCCGATAGCTACACAAGCGTACATGAGGCCCAACGCGGAGCCAGCGTTCATCCACGCAAGCAGCGCGCTGGCGGTCAATGGTCCCGCTACGTAGAGAATATCGACTATCAGCACTTCGAGATCATAGGCGGTCGAAACAAGCTCATCTCGTACCGTGGAGCCCCACAGGGAGCGCGTCGTCCCGGCCACTGGCGGGCTTGCCACGCCGGCGCACAACGCCAGAACGAGGACTACCGTCAGATTCGACTGGCGCTGCGCGGCGAACACCATGCCGATGATGCAAGAGGCCTGGATCATTCCCAGGACGACCAGCGATACCGGCGCCTTGCCCATGTCGATGAGTCTGCCGAGGAGAGGCGCGCAGACGGCCATCGCCCCGGTCATCAGCGCCGTCGCCGTTCCTGCCGCCGCTGCCCCGTAATGGGTGTCAACCAGTAGCACTATAAGCATCACGGATGAACCGAGGGGCATGCGGGCCATCACCGATGACGCGACAAGGAACGGCACATGCTTCGTTCTCAGCAGACCCAAATAGCCCGTGTCCATATCGTCTTCTTTCCTTATGACGTCTTTGACCGGAATCAGTGGACGTCAGTTGAAATCGCGCGGAACGCGGACCGTCAATGCCTCGTCGTGGATGGTCTTGCCGTTCTGGGCGACGGCCATATGCGTGGTGACGATGAAATCGTCCATGTCGCATTCCATCTTGGATTCGAGTTTAGAGGTGATCCGCCATCCGGGACGTTCGAAGCCGGACTGGCGCACGGTGCTCATGGACGCGGTCAGAGGATCGTCGGGATTGATGCGATAGTCCGTATGCTCGTTGCCCCAGTAGCGCATACCGGAAGGCGTGAGCTGGTCGCCCCGCCCGTCCGTGGAACGGCGATACACCACGTCGCCCGTCTCCTCGTCCACGAACCGACGGCAGTACGGATGCATGCTCCGAAGTTGTTTCATGGCGGGGGCCGGCGCGTTGACGGCCGGTTCGAACGTCGTGCGGAGTCTCTCCAGGCCAGACGGCGGAGCCGGCAGAATCAGACCGCTGCTGGCCATGTCCACGGTGACGGAGGTCATGGTCGCGGAGGGCCATATCCAGATCCAGTAGCTTGTCGACAGGGCCACGCGAAGACGATGGCCGGCCGGAATGCGCTGCGAAACGTTCTTCAGAGGAATCGTAACGTCGTACTCCTCGTTCGGAACGCAGTCCGTCGGGAACTCATGCGAGTCCCTGTGGCACAGGTTGAGATTGCCTCTGGTGATGAGTTCGGACGTGCCGTCCGGCCATACGTCGCAAAGCCGGGCGAACACGAATGCCTTCCTCCCGTCGGCGCTGACCCGCAGTTTGACCACTGGTTGTCCGCTGATGACCAAATCCTTCTCGAGCGGCTTGCTCGTGAAGCACAGGCTCCGCCTGTCGTCCGGGGTCTGTTCCCGTGGCAAGTCAATCGGGGAGCCCATAGGGAGCCATGTGTCCACTTGGGTTCCCGTCACCAGGGCGCTTCGATGCGTCACGTGTCCCGGAGCTGTGATCTCGGTGACGCTTTCACGGTCGACGGACGGCTCGCATTCGAGCGTTTCACCGAACTTCATTTCGACCGAGCCGTCTTCGAAGCCCGTGTGGAACGCGTCGGCTTGGTACCAGGAGCCGTCGCGGACGGACATGTCGGGAGTGGAGTGGGCCGGCTCCTGGGTGTAGAAGCGGATGGGTGGATCCTGTTCGGCACCGTTGTCGATGCCTTTGAGCCACTTGTCCCACCAGCGGACGCATACCTGCAGGTACCCTATGGATGGTCCGGGGACCCCGCGTTCGGGCCATGTATGCCCCCAGGGGCCGATGATCGCCTGATTGCACGGCGTCTTCTTCAGTCCCTTCATGAGGCGCAGTATCGCGTCCGTGTATGAGTCCGACCAGCCGCCGACCGCCATGACCGCGCAGCGGATGGAATCGTAATCCTCGATCACCGACCCCTGCTTCCAATAGGCGTCCCGACGCTGGTGGGAAAGCCACAACTCACTAAGGTTCGTGTTCTCGCTCAGCCTTTCGATGAGGCGCGTCCTCCACGAATCCCCGACAAGCATCGGATCCGGCGGACGGACATTGAACTCATGCATGATGGCACCCCACCAGTTCATGTAGAACGCGAGCAGGCTGCCGCCCATGTAGTGCACGTCATTGTCGTAGCGGTCGTCGGTCGAGCAGGTGGTGATGATCGCTTTGAGATGTTCCGGCGTGTGCGCCGCGACCTGGAGACTGTTGAATCCGCTCCAGGAGATGCCCGTCATGCCGACGTTTCCGTCGCACCAGTCCTGCGATGCGATCCATTCGATGGCCTCGCATATATCCAGCTGCTCGCGTGGAGAGTACTCGTCGTCCAACACCCCCTCGGAATCGCCGCTGCCGCGCAGATCCAGCCGTATGCATGCGTAGCCGCGTTCGGCCACATATCCGAACCTGACCTCGTCGTCGACGAGGCAGACGTCGTCCTTGCGGTACGGGATGGCCTCCAGCACGGCGGGGAACCGTGAGCCGTCGGCGCCTCGGGGCATCCAGATCTTCGCGGACAGCTTTTTGCCGTCGCTCATCGGAACGTCCACATGCGGCGTCGTCTCCACCTCGTAGATTCTCTCGTTCATATCAGGCCTCCTTTTCGGCCGGGGCCGCCCACATGTCACGCACGTTCCATGAGGCATGGAGGTTGTCTCCCGCCTTGACCGGCGCGGCGTTGGACGGGATGTGGGCGAGGATCACGCTCTCGCCGTTCCTGAGGATGGTCCGGTAATGGGATCCCATGAAGGTGACGCTGTCGACGGCCGCGTCGAGCCCTACCATGTCTTTCCCGTCTTCAGCGGTGCCCGCCGTATGGACGCGGATGCTTTCCGGACGGATCACGGCTACGATTCGGTCACCCTCGCCCATGCCGGCGGCACCCGCGCATTCGCATTCGATTCCGGAGCCGGGAAGCTTGATGGCGTACCGTCCGTTCGACACCACTTCGGTCACGATCCCGCCGAGGCGGGTCGACGAGCCGAGGAATTGCGCGACGAATTCGTTGACCGGTTTCCGATAGAGGTCCTCCGGGGTCGCGACCTGCAGCAGTTTTCCGCTCCGCATCACGCCGATGCGGTCGGACATGGCGAACGCCTCGCCTTGGTCGTGGGTGACGTACACGAAGGTGATGCCGACTTCCCTGTGGATCTGACGGAGGACGGTCTGCATGTGCTGGCGCAGACGCAGGTCCAGCGCCCCAAGCGGCTCGTCGAGCAACAGCGCCTTCGGCTTGAGGACCAGGGCCCGGGCCAGCGCCACGCGCTGCTGCATGCCGCCGGACAGACTTCCCGGGGAGACGTTCTCCTGTCCGCGCAATTCCACCAGGTCCAGCATCTCCCCGACCCGGACTCTTATCTCCTTCTTGTCCAGGCCGCGGTTCTTCAGCCCATAGGCGATGTTCTCCGCGACGGTCATGTGGGGAAAGAGCGCGTAGTTCTGGAACACCGTGTGCACGCTGCGTTTGTTGGCGGGCACGTCGGTGATCTCCTCGTTGTCGAGCGTGATGCTTCCCGATGTCGGGTATTCAAGACCGGACAGCATGCGCAGAGTGGTGGTCTTGCCGCAGCCGGATGGCCCCAGCAGTGAGAAGAACTCCCCTTTGTTGATTTCGAGGGTCACATGGCTGACGGCCTGCTTGTCCCCGAAATCACGGCAGACGTCGTCAAGCAGGATGCCCGCGGCGGGGCCGTCTCCGATGCGTTCATGCCCTGGAGTGGTGAAACCGATGTTCATGATTGGATTCCTTTGCTTTTGTCCGTTTGTGCCGTCAGCTGCCCTTGACCGCGCTTCCGGCCACCTGTCTGATGCCGATGAACCTCACGACGATGAGGAGGACCAGGATGTTGAACACGCTCATGATCACGCCGATGGCGTTGACTTCGGCCGAGACGCCCTTCTTGATCATTCCCATGATGAGCAGCGGAATGGTCTCCGACGACGGTCCGCCCAGGAAGGTCGGCGACACCACGGAGTCGAGGGAGAAGGTGAAGGCGAGCAGCCCGCCGACGAAGATGGATGGCGCGAGCAGCGGCAGGGTGATGGTCCAGACGATGCGGGCGTGGCTGGCACCCAAGTCCTGCGCTGCTTTCTCGTAAAGACCCGAGATGTTCGTCAGACGCGCGGAGATGGTCACGAAGGCGTAGGCCGAGTAGATAAGCGTCTGCGCGATGACGACCCATACTGGTCCGAGTTTGAAGCCGAGCATGCGGGCCACGACGAACAGTCCGACGACTATCACGATCTCCGGCAGCGTGATGCGCAGGAACACGAGGGAGTCGTAGGCCGCCTTGGTCCTGCCCTCCATCTTGGACATGCCTATGGCGCCCAGGGAGGCCAGGATCATGGAGAGCAGCATGACCGCGGCCGCGATGCCGATGCTGGTCGCGAACGCGTTGCGGAACCGCTCGCTGGAAAGCGCCTCGCCGAACCATCTCAAGGTCGGGCCTCCCCAGGTGAGCAACGTCTTGTTGGCGTTAAAAGCGTCCTTGAACACGACGACGATCGGCAGGAAGAGGAACGCGAACACGATGGCGGACATGACCGCCGAGAACCAATGCTGACGGAGTTTCATTTCGTTTCCCTCCACTGCACGATCTGCTTTGCGATGAGGATGAGCAGCACGGCCAGCATGAGGATGGACGAGAGCGCGGCGCCCCTCGGGTAATTGCCTGTCGTCTGGAATTCGCTGGCGATCACGTTTCCGATCATCAGCGTCTTGCTGCCTCCGAGGATCGCGGGTATGGTGTATTCGCCCAAAGCCGGAATGGCGACGAGCAGGCTTCCGGCCACGATTCCCTCCCCGCAGGACGGCATGACAATCTGGAAGAACGCCTGCGACGGGGTCTTCCCCAGATCCGCCGCCGCCTCGAGCAGGGATCGGTCGAGCTGCTCGAAGGTCGAGTAGACGGGCAGAATCATCATGGGCAGGTACGAATAGACCATGCCGATGATGACCGCGGTCGTCGAATACCGGAGGTCGGTGCCGTCCGCGACAAGATGCATGTGCACCAAGGCCTGGGTGACCACGCCGTGGGCGCCCAGCAGTTCGAGCCACGCGTAAGTGCGCACCACGAACGACGTCCAGAACGGGATGACGATGGCGCCGATCATGAGCAGCTGCAGCTTGCCTTTGCAGGATGCGATGAAGTAGGCGATCGGCAGTCCCAGGAGCAGGCATCCCGCCACTGTAGCGATGGTGATGAGAAGGGACCGAAGCAGGGCCTGCAGATATATGGATTTGAAGATATCGCCATAGTTGCCGAGGTTCCAGTCGGTGGTGACGGTGAATGTGGTCAGGTCGATCCTCCAGAAGGAGTACAGGACGATCACCACCAGCGGGACCGCGAAACAGCATAGGGTGAGTATGCCGTCGGGCAGCGCGAGCACCGCGCCCACGATGCCCTTGCGTTCATGGGAGTTACGGCGTGACATGGTCGGCTCTTTTCTCAGGAGTTCTGGATTTCCTGCCATGCGGAGGCGACCGCCTGTTGGATCTCCGCGCTTTGGAGGGTGCCGTAGATGGTCTTGCCGGCCGTTTCCGGGTTCAGCGCCTCGTTCTTCGTGAGGGACGCGTCCAGTGAGTCGGCCACGCTTGGCATCACCCAGCTGGCCTGGGTGGTGTTGATGAAGTCGGCGTAGTTGGCCTTGTCGAGATGGAAGTCCATAAGCTTGTAGACCTTATCGAGGTTCGCCGTGCCCTTCAACGGCACCCAGCCGTCGAGATAGGCGGGCATGCCCTCGCTGGGAGAGACCCATCCGACCTTGTCCCCGTTCGCCTTGGCCGACGCGTAGTCGTAATCGTAGACGACCGCCATGGCGGCCGATCCGTCGTAGACCTGACTGGCGGCGTCGGAATCGACGAAGGCTTTGACGTATTGCTTGATGTCCAGCACCGCCTGTTTCGCGTCCTCGATGTCATCAGCATGGTTGGTGTTCACGTCATGTCCCGTGGCCAGCAGGGCCACGTCGATCACGTCGGATGAATAGCTCGGCATGAGCAGCTTCCCGGAATAGTCCTTGGCCTGGGCGAACAGCTCCTTCCATGAGGACGGCGGGTCGGATACCAGTTCCTTGTTGTAGATGATGCCGATCTTGCCTTGCTCGACGGGGATTCCCCACGGGAACGCCTTGGTGTACTTCGGGTCGACGTTCTTCAGATTCGGGACCTTGGACGCGTCGAATTTCTCGAGCAGGCCGGCGTTGTCGAGCGTTTCGGCGACCTTCATGCCGGCCAAGCTCATGTCGTACGAGCCTTCGTTCTGGCGGATGATGTTGACCCATGCGGAGTCCCCTCCATCCGGGGTGGAGACCTGCTTGAGCGCGCATCCGGTCTTCTTCTTGAACGCGGCGGCCTCGTTGGCGCCGATCCAGTCCGGATAGTTCATCATGGTGATGGTGTCCGATGCTGCTTTCGTGGCTGTCGGCGCGGAAGCCGATCCGCCGACCTGGCATGCGCACAGCGAGAGTGCCATGGCGATTACACCCGTTGCGGCGATAACGGTCTTTCTGATTCTCTTTTCCATGAGTTTTTCCTCTCACTTAATGTCAGATTGTCTGACAACAAGGCCGAAACTATCGCCGGTTTGTTACGAGTTGATTAGGTCAAAAAACGTTGCAAATTACAAATTCGTAACACAGCAAAACGAAACTGTCATCCAACATACATCTCAATTTTTTTAAGGAGTGGAAGGCATGTCTGTCAGACTACGTTCTATTTTTGACGAGATTCCCACCTACCGTCCCGGCGAATGCCCCGACGAGGAGGAAGGCGACCAACTGATCAAGATGTCCTCGAACGAGCTCCCTTGGGGACCCTCGGAAAAATTGAGAGGCGTTCTGATCGACGCGTTCGGGACGATCAACCGCTATCCCGACTTCTACAAGCAGGATCTTTCCGCCGGACTTGCGGATTACACGGAGACAAGACCGGAGAACATCTTCATCGACGACGGTTCCGGAACCCTGCTGCAGGATCTTGTCAGACTCGTCGTCGACGACGGGGACGAGGTCGTGTTCGGCTCGCCATCTTTCGCCGCGTACGCAATCGACGTCATGCTGGCGGGAGGCGTGGGCGTGAAGGTCCCCCTCGACGAGACCTGGACATATGACCTCGAAGGCGTGGAGAACGCCATCACCGACAAGACCCGCATGGTCCTGCTGTGCAATCCGAACAATCCGACCGGAACGTTTCTGTCCACTCCAAGCATCCGCGAGTTCCTCTCGAAAATAGCGGATAGAGGCATTCTCGTGGTCATCGACGAGGCGTACCGTGATTTCGTTACGACCGAGCCGTTCGATGAGTCCTCGAAGCTTGTGGACGAATTCGACAACGTGGTGCTGCTGCGCACCTTCTCCAAGGCGTTCGGCATGGCGGGCCTGCGTCTTGGCTATGGCATCGCGCGGCCCGAGATCGTCGATGCGGTCAACAAGGTCGTCGCCGAATTCTCCGTCTCCTCGCTATCCCAGGCGATCGGCACTGCCATGCTGCGGGACGAGACGATCATGTCCGACCTGAAGCACAAGAGGGACATCATCGTCTCCGAACGCGAGGGGTACGAGCGGTTCCTTCGGGACAGGGGCATCGGATTCATCGCCTCTCAGGCGAATTTCATCATGATTCCGGGCAGGTCCATGGAGCTGTTCGCCAGATTCAGACGGCACCAGCTCATCGTGAGGCCGTTCGATTCACCCGATGGGATCCGCATCACGGTCGGCACGCCCGAGCAAATGGAAAAAGCGCGGGAGGTTTGGCAGTGAGATCCATAGCGGTATTGACCTCACCGGAAGTACCGATTCCGGCCAAGGGCCTCGCGATAATCAAGTCCCTTCCGTGCGAAACCACGGTCTGCGTTCCAGACGATGCCATCGAAGCGATGAAACGGGCCGAAGCATGTTTCGTATGGGACACGGACCTGACGGGATACATCGAATCGAACTGGCGGGCATTCGCCCATCTGGAATGGATGCACGTCGCGGTGACGGGAGTGGATTCCTTTCTGTTCCCCTCGCTCGTCGAGTCCGATGTCACCATGACGAACGCCGCCGGAATCTACAACGATTCCATTGCGGAATTCGTGTCCTTCTGCGTCCTTTCCCAATCCAAACGCTCCCGACTGCTGGAGGCCCAGCAACAAAAGCACGCGTGGAGCCATGCGACCAGCACGGCCGTAAAGCATTCGAACGCCGTGATCTACGGCGTCGGCAGCATCGGACGGACCGTCGGACGGACGCTTGCGGGCCTCGGCATGAACGTAAGGGGAATCGACCCGTACACCAATGTCGCCGAAGGATTCGAATGCATCTACCGTACCGAGGAAATGAACGAGGCCGCGTCATGGGCGGACCATTTCATCATCTGCGCCCCGCTGACGGAACAGACCCGTCACAGTGTGAACAGTGGCGTGTTCAAAGCCATGAAGCCCACCTGCCATTTGGTGAACGTCGGCCGTGGGCCAATTGTGGACGAACGGTCCCTGATAGAGGCTATCGAATCCGGCCAAATCGGCTCGGCGAGCCTTGATGTGTTCGAGAAAGAACCCCTACCAGCCGACAGTCCGCTATGGGATATGGACAACGTCCGCATCACCCCTCATATATCCGGAGATGCCGGAGATTTCGAGCTTGCGCTCATCCATCAGTTCGCGGATCTCGCGGATTTGTGGCTCGACGGAAAATCCTTTCCCCTCATCGTTGATAAAAGGGAAGGATACGCGGTTCGCGCCGCGTAGAAATGGAACGGATCCGGCGTTCACGATTCGGCCAGCCATTTCATTCGACTCGCATCCGCCACGTAATCGGGCATGCAAGGCCGCCGCACGGCATATGCCGGCCAAGCAAGACGAACCACGCATCTCGCAGCAGAAGTCAGCACGAACGAAATAGCCAACACAGTTGACCATGCGGTTCGCCATCCCCATGTCCTCGGCCAGCATGTCGGCGTATTCGACGGCACAGCGATGCGCGTCACAGCGCGTTCTTCCCGAATCTCAAGGTCGACGCCCTTCGCAGACGATGGCTCTCATGGGCGCCAACAAGAAACGATGTAAGACCATCGTACCGTGGATGCCAGCACGTGCGTCGTCCACGGTACGAGGGATGAATCTGTGATCGTCACGTCCGCGGTCGGGCTTCCCAGGAATAGCCATGAGAGGACGCGCTCCAAAGGCGCGCGCCCTCTCATGGGAATGGAATGGAGGATGAAGCAAGCGGCCTTTCTATCTGGACATGACCCCCGTTCTCGCGATTGATCCCAGCCAGTCCAGGGATGGCTTCGGATGGCGTTCGAAGGTGTCCCTGTCCCAGGAGGCCAGGCCGAACGTCGGGGTGAACGAGCCCCATTCGTAGTTGTCGAGCAGGGACCAGTGGAGGTATCCCCTCACGTCGATGCCGTCGTCCATCGCGTCGTGCATGCCGGCTATGGCGCCGAAGGTGTAATCGATTCTCCGGCGGTCATCGGCAGTGGCGATGCCATTTTCGGTGACGATTATCGGCGTGCGTTTGGCGACGTTCCAAGTATGGCGGATGGCGATGCCCAGCGCCGGCGGGAAGTACTCCCAGCCGGTGAGGGTGCGTTCCGCGTCCTCGGGGATCGGCACGGGGCCATCCTTGCCGATGAAGGTCCTCAGATAGGCCTGCACCCCAATGAAGTCATCCCCGGCCGCGGCCTCGGTGAAGTAGTCCTCGCGCGGGTACTGGTATTCCTCCATCTCCCGTTCGCATCCGGGCATGGCGTGGAACGCCTGGCAGGCGATGGTCCACCCGGACTTGATACGCGGGTTCTCGGACAGTATTTCCCTGGCTTTCCTGTGCGCTTTGACGAGCGTGGCGGAGATGTCCGGATCGGGCGCGGGCAGCGAGGCGGCCACGAAGTCGCTGCCTTCGGTTCCGCCACGGGTCAGCGCGACCATGTTCGGCTCGTTAATGGTGCAGACCCAGGTGACGTCGTGGAGGATCGGCATCACGTACCGCACGTACCGGGCGAAGTAGTCGACGGCATCGGCGTTGAGCCATCCGCCCTTGGCCGCAAGCCACTGCGGCAGCGTCATGTGGTTCAGCGTGACCATAGGCTCGACGCCGTTCTGATGGCACACGTCGATCATATGGCGGTAGTGCAGCAGCTGCGCTTTAGAGAAGCAGCCCTCCGCAGGCTCTATGCGGGCCCATTCGATGGAGAAGCGGTACATGCGCAATCCGGCGTCGGCGAGCATTCTGATGTCCTCGCCGTAGCGATGGTAGCTGTCGGCCGCGTCTCCAGACGGTTCGTTGAGGTCCGTGCGTTCGGCATGCTCCCTGGCCCACCAGTCGCTCGCGACGTTGTTCCCCTCGATCTGATGCGCGGCCGTGGACGCACCCCAAATGAATTCCGGCGGGAACTCGTATTGTTCTTTCATGACATGTCTTTCTATTTGATGCCCGTTCCGGCGACGCCCTGGATGAAGTAGCGCTGCAGGAATACGAACAGGAGGAGGATCGGGGTGACCACCAGTACCGCTCCGGCGAGCAGGACGCTGTAGTTCGTGGCGTTCTGGCCGGTGGAGTAGAGGGACAGTGCCACGGGCAGCGTGTACTTCTCCTCGGTCTGGGCCGCGACCAACGGCCACAGGAAGTTGTTCCAGGAGGACAGGAACGTGAGGATGGACAGCGTCGCCAGCGGCGGCCCGCACTGGGGCAGGACGATCTGGAAGAATATGCGCAGCTCACCGGCGCCGTCGACCCTCGCGGCCTCCATCAGCGCGTCGGGGATTCCGGAGATGAACTGTCTCATCAGGAAGACTCCGATGGGCTGGCACAGGAACGGCAGGATGAGCGCCGCGTAGGAGTTCGCGAGTCCCATGTTCGAGATGATCACGAACAGGGGGACGAACGTGGCCACGCTCGGAACCATGAGCGTCACCATGACGGCGCCGAACAAGATGTTCTTGCCGGCGAAGTCCATCTTCGCCAGGGCGTATCCGACCATGGAGCAGAGCACCATGTTCCCGAGGACGGTGATCACGGCGACGACCATGCTGTTGGTGAAGTAGGTGCCGAAGTTCAGTTCCCCGAACCATTTCGCGAAGTTTGCGAGCGAGGCGTGCTCGGGCAGGAGCTTCGGCGGTTTGGCGAGGATCTCCCTCTGGGTCTTCAACGAGCCCAGCGCCATCCACAGGAACGGGAAGATCCAGAAGACTCCGATCACCGCGAGGACGCAGTAGGAGAGTCCACGCCCCTTGACGAATCGGCGCCAGAGCGACTGCTTGTTGCTTTGCGGCCTCGAGGCCGCGACTGTCGTGGCTGTCATCTCAATCCTCCTTGAGAATGCGGAACTGGAGCACGCTGACCAGCGCGATGATGATGAACAGCACCCAGCTGGCTGCGGAAGCGATTCCGTACTGTCCGAAACCGAACTTCTGGTACACGTAGTACGCGGCGGAGAGCGTCGAGTCGAGCGGCCCTCCCTGGGTCATCACGAAGGATTCCTCGAAGAACTGCAGGTAGGCGACGGAAAGGAGCACGGCTCCCAGCAGCAGCGTGGGCTTGAGCAGCGGAAGCGTGATGCTGCGGAAGGTGCGCCATTTGCCCGCGCCGTCGATGGCCGCGGCCTCCTTCAGCTCCTCGGGGATGGCCTGCAGGCCGGCGAGGAAGATGATCATCAGCGTTCCCATGTTGCGCCAGATGGTCATGACCATCAGCGCGGGCAGTGCGTAGCGGGTGTCGTGCAGCCAGTCCGGTCCGGCAATGCCGAAGACGGCCAAGAGCGAGTTGAGCAGGCCGTCCTTCTGGAGGATGTACCTCCACACGACGGAGACTGCGACCACACTGGCGACGACCGGCGCGTAGAACACCGCCCTGAAGAACGCGTTGAGGTGCTTGGATCCCTTGTTGAGGGCCACCGCGAACGCGAGGGCGATCACCATGGTGATCGGCAGGCCGACGAGCACGAAGATTCCGGTGACGCCCAACGCGTGCAGGAAGCGACGATCGTGGAACAGTGCGATGTACTGGTCCAGTCCGACGAAGTTGACGTTGAACGGGGTGCGGAGGTCCTTGGAGGTGATGTCGGTGAAGGACATCGCCATCGAGGACAGGAGGGGGATCAGCATGAATACGCAGAACACGACCACGAAGGGCAGCGCGAATCCCCATGCGAGAATCGTGCGACGGCGGCGGAGAACGTTGCCCGAGCCCTCCGTCTTCGTCTTTCTTGTTCCGAGGCTCATGGGATCAGTTCCCGGTTCCGATGGAGTCGGCTTCGGACTGCAGGTTCTTCAGCCCCTCGTCGACGGTGACCTGTCCCTTGTTCATCTGCTCGAGGATACGATCCGCGGCGGAGGATACCTGGGCCCAGGTGGACAGCGCCGGCGGAGCCATGGTGTTCTTCAGCTGGTCGCCGAATGCCGAAAGCTTGTCGTTGCCGGAGAGCGCGTCATCGTCCCATGCCTTCTGGGAAGCGGGCAGATCGGAGGACTTCTTGTACCATTCGGCCTGCACCTCGGGTTTGCTGGCCCATTGGATGAACTTCCACGCGGACTGCTTGTTCTTGGAATCCTTGAACGTCACAAGGTCGCAGCCTCCGACGAAAGACGTGGCGGGACCCGAGGATTCGTCCATCGACGGCAGGACGACGGTGGCGTACTTGGATTCGAATCCGTCGCCGCCCAATTCGTTGATCTGGCTGACGGCGGTCGGCCCCTGCAGCATCATCGGAGTGTCACCGGACACGAAGTTCGCTATGTCGGCACCGGAGCTTACGTCGGCGTTGACGTTCGCGACGCCGTCCTTGTAGAGACTGGTGGTAAAGTTCAGTCCCTTCTTTATGCCAGTATCTTCGAAAGTCCATTTCGTCTGTTCCTCGTTAGTCAAGGACGCCCCGGCCGAGTAGGAGAACGGCAAAGTTCCGAGGAACGCGTCAGTGCCAGATGAATTGAGGCTCATGCCATATTTGACCCCGTCGACCTTCTGCATGTCCTTGGCCATCCGCTTAAGCTCATTCCAAGTCTTCGGAGCTTTGTTCCAACCAGCCATCCCGGCAATGTCGGTACGGTAGTACAGCACTCTGGTGTCGATGTACCAAGGCACGCCGAGCTGTTTCCCGTCGACCTGGCCGGCAGCCCTAGACCCGTCGGAGAAGTCGGACATGTCGAGGTTGTCAGGCACGGTGGAGAACGAGTTGGAGAAATCGGCCATCCAGGTGGTGCCCATCTGCGCAAGGTCGGGGCCATTGCCCGCGGCGATGGCGGTCTGGAGCTTGTCGTGCGCGGAGGACCACGGAATCGCGGTGACCTTGACCTTGACGTCGGGATTCTCCTTTTCGAATCCCTTGACGAAATCGCCCAGCAGATCGCCCTCGTTGCCCATGGCCCAGATGGTCAGGTCGCCGGTGGCCTTGCTTGAATCGATGGTCTTGACCGCATCGGAATCGGAATCCGCGTTGTTCGCGGACCGTCCGCACGCGGACATACCGGCAATCATCGCCACACTGGCCATGCCGGCCACGACCGCTTTGAAAAATGGCTTCCTCATTGAAATCTCCTTTGATTCATATCAATCTAACCGCTTAGATTGATATTACAATTTAAGCGCTTAGATTTAAGGAAGTCAAGGCGACACGCCCATATGATTTATGCGCTTAGATTTTTTGATTGCATCCGCAGCTGCCGCGCACAATGAGGCGGACCGGGAGTACTCGTCTTTCAGCCTTCTCCCAAGGCTCCCCGTTCCTGGAAAGCAGCATGCGAGCCGCCTCGCGCCCCATGTCCTCCATGGGCTGGCGGACGGTCGTCAGCTGCGGTTCCATCAGCCGTCCGGCGAGGATTCCGTCGAATCCGGTGACGATGACGTCGTCGGGAACCCGGACACCGGCCTCCTCGAGGAGTCTGATCACGCCGAAGGCGGTCTGGTCCGTGCCGCAGACCAAGGCCTGCGGCAGTCTGCCGGATCCTATCGCCTCGCACAAACCCACCATGTATTCATCGGACGTGGCGAAGGAGTCATCCAACAGCGCGTCGCTGGAATCGAGACCACGTTCCTCGAGGCATTTTTTAAACGCGTCATAGCGCGAGACGACGTCATCAGCGTCGGTACCCCTCGCGCACGCTCCACCATTGACACCACCAACGAATGCCATATCGTTGATATGGTGGACTTCGACAAGATGGTCGACGATCTGCCTCATGCCCGATGCGTTATCGCATTGCAGGTATGCGGCAGGCAGTTTTTCATCGCCCACACCCACCATTACAAGCGGAATGGTCTTCGCCAACATGGAAAGAGGAAGCGTATCGTTATATCCACTTGGCATCAGCGCCAGACCATCAACGCGACCGGCGATATCCGTTACCGATCTGTGATCATCCCTTTCCGAGGCGGCTCCCATAAGTATTCCCTTGCCACTCTTCCAGCATTCGAGTTCGAAACCACGAAGCACCTCATCAACGTATAACGGATATACAAGAACGTTGGGTTCGTCACCGTCCAGAGGCTCGTCGATGGATCTGGGGGAAACATCAGGCCAATCATCCTCAAGGTTGCTTCCCTGAGGTCTTTCCAGCAGCATATCGAACGCGTACATGCCCAACGTGCCCGTCCTGCCTTTGGCAAGGCTACGTGCGTTGCCGCTGGGAACGTAGCCAAGCTCCTCGGCGACCCTGAGGACCTTGGCCTTGGTATCATCCTTCACTTTGTCGGGATGCCTGAAGGCGAAGGAGACCGTCGCGGTAGACACACCCGCCTTCTCTGCAACGTCATACACCGTAACTCTTGCCATAAGACCAGTCTAAGCGCTTTGATGCATGGGACACACACGAGGTCCCAAAACCATAGTTTTTCCGGTCTTCTAACAGGAATCCGCGGCGCCGAAGAGAAAAAACCAGGAGTGGAAAGGATTTCCATGCCCCTGCGGGAGACCTGGGAATCAGATGGAAATCAAGGATGGAAAGACGGTGTATTTAGTCAAGTTGGCGTTTCGTGATTAGTCACGAGAAATTTTCGGTTTTAGTCAAGGAGCGTTCCGGCCTGTTCCTTTGTCTTCTCCTTGGACCCGGACGCGGTCCCCGCGGGAGTCCTGCCGAACATGAGCGCCTCGCTGACGCGGTGGCTCTGTCCGGTGAACTCGAGCAGGCGTCCGTGGTGCACGATCCTGTCGATGATCGCGGCAGCGAGCTTGTCGTCCGCGAAGATCGTGCCCCATTTGCCGGACTCGATGTTCGTGGCGGACACGATGCTCCGCCTCTCGTAACTGCCCGCGATGATCTGGTAGAGCAGCCGCGCCCCGTCGATGTCGAACGGCACGTAGCCGAACTCGTCCAGGATGATCAGGTCGGCCCTGCCGAAGTCCCTGAGCATCGCGTCGAGGTTCCCGTCGCGTTTGGCCTTGCCGAGCTGGAGCACGAGTTCCGCGGTCTGGTGGAAACGCACGCTCAGGCCCCGTTCCACGGCCCTCATGCCCAACCCGATCGCGAGGTGTGTCTTGCCCCTGCCGGTCTTGCCGTAGAACACCAGGTCCTGCGCGCGGGGCACGAAGTCCAGGTCCAGCAGCCCGTCGAGCGCGTATCCGTCCGGGAGCCTCACGTTCGAGAAGTCGTAGCCGTCCGGGCCCTTGACGACGGGGAACCTGGCGCGGCGCAGGAGACGCTCGCGTTTCGAGCGTTCCCTGTTGGCCAGTTCCGTGTCGAACAGCCTGGACACCGCCTCGGTCTGCCGCGGCGTGGCCCAGCCGGCGAAATCGTCCATCGTCGCCCTGGATATGAACAGGCTCCTGGCCTTCGCGTAGAGCCCCTCGTCGTTCCTCGCGGCCATCATTCCCCTCCTTCCGCGTCCTCGTCCGTGGCGGTGAACGCGATGCCGTATTCGCTCAGGTCGGGACGGTCGTCCTCGTATTCGACGCGTTCCACGCCCTCGGCGAGCCTGGCCGCGAGGAGCGTGACGCCGGCCCCGTCGACCCCGTCGGTCGATTCGAGCGTCGCGAGCATCGCCTCGACCGCGTTCGGGCACGCCGCCGAGCCATTCGAACAGGTCCTGCAGCGCCTGGCACGCGCACTCCGCGTTCTCGCCGGGCATGAGCTGGGCCAGACCGATGTTCGAGTACGGGAAGTCCAGAATGAAGTGGCGCATGCGCTGGACCGCGCCCCTGTAAAGCACGTCGACCTCGCCGAAATCGGCCTGGGCCTCGCCCGGATGCCACACCAGGTCCATGAACGCGCCGCCCGGCTCCACGGCCGACTCGCGCCTGAGCCTGGCCACGGCCCGGGTCACGGTCGACAACGACACCTCGGCGCCGTGCTCGTCGCGCAGACGCTCCCATATCCTGGTCGCAGTGTGACGCTGCTTGCGCCAGCTGGCGCGGTCCTCGGCGAGCCACTGCCCGATCAGCGGCAGATACGGGTCGATCACCGACCCGCGCGTCCTCCTGACGGGCGGTTTCTCGGACAGGTCGTCCATCCTGAGGTACTTGCGCACGGTGGGCTCGCTCACGTGCTGCCTGCGCGCTATCGCCGCTATGGATTCGCCGTTCCTTCTCATACGGCGGATAGACTGTATCTGGGGCATGCCGGTCATTTGCCTTTCCGGCCCTTTCTGGTGGAGATACGAAGCACCATCCAGTTAAGGCCTGTGGGTGGTCGGCATGCTCTTTGCCTAAACCCGAAAAAATTTCGTGACTAAATCATTAATTCCTTATTGAACACAAACACACGGCGGCTCCCTCGTGTTCACCGCTTCCTTGTCCGGACACAACGCGAACTACATGGCGGGAGGCCCCACTCCGGTCAACGCGTACGGCGCGACCAAGGCCGCCATCATGGAGCATTCCCGGTATCTGGCGGCCGCGTTGGCCCGTTATGGGATCCGTTCGGACACCATCTCTCCGGGTTACGTGTGGTCCGGCATCTTCAATGGTCGCATCGATATGGCCGGACACGACGCGATGCTCGAGGTCGTGCCCATGCGCCGTTTCGGCACCAACGACGAGATCACCAGCACGGTCCTGTTCCTCGCCAGCGACGCATCCTCCTACGTGACCGGCACCGACCTGCGTGTGGACGGAGGCTACAGCGTCTACTGACGAACCATCCACCTGATCAGCCCATCCGTTTCCGCAGGCCGCACGGCCGACAACGGTTTCACGCCGCCATCACACCACCCGCGGAAACGGGGACCAGCATACGGATAAACGGACAACCACCACCCACGCTCACATCTTCTTCAAGATGTGCCGATGATTTTGCAATGGAAACGTCGATCGCGGCATGACGGACGCGCGCCGGCCTGCCTATAGTGAAGGCACAACAGAAGAACGAAGCAAAGAAAACAACCAATAGCGACGCACCGCACGATGCAGAAGAAGACAGAAAAACAAGAAACCAAGCGGGCGTTCGAAAGGAAGCACCATGAAGAACGACACCTTCAACCAGATCATCAACGCCAACCTCGCCTCCATCGACCCGGGCTTCGGCCAGTTCGCACTCGCCAAGGCCTCCTCCGACCTGATGAAGAAGGTCCTCAACAAGTAAGGCTTTCCGATTCCAACGAATCACATGGCGGGCTGCCGCGGTTCCCAACGGACCACGGCAGCCCGTTTTTCGTATGAGGGTTCCAGTCCGGATTGCCACCGGGCCCGACGCCCGCATCCGGGAATCCTACGACCATTGAGTTTTCCGGTCGAACGGCCCCCTCAGCCTCCGGCCGGTGCGGCATGGGTTTGCCCAACGCGCCGACCGCATACACCGACGTATGCCGCCGATGGCGGGTTCCAGTCCGTCATTCCGGCCGCTTCAGCGGCATGGCGGCGGCCGCGTCTACCGCAGTGGTCGTGGGCGGCCGCCTAGGCTATCGGGCATATGTGTGTTTTGTCAAATTGAAGTAGTCCAAAACAGCGTGTCGGTCCAGTCCGAAAA